>Ga0101944_10006656_pt1 | contig 12103 bp, 11 predicted proteins | sample DewCreD2012metaG_FD_75245 | JGI IMG/M metagenome (GOLD analysis project Ga0101944, IMG submission 75245) | Hot spring sediment bacterial and archeal communities from British Columbia, Canada, to study Microbial Dark Matter (Phase II) - Dewar... ... | reverse complement strand
GTGGCGATGCCCAGGTGGACGTCGTCCCAGAGGATGATCTCCTGTCCGTTCAGTGAGGCATTCAGGTACGGGTGCCGGGGAAGGACGGCGGCGACCGCGCGGGCGAGGATGGTCGTCACCGAAAGCTTGTGTCCGGTCGCTTTCTGGATGCGCTCCTGTGTGCGCTGGCGCAGACGGGTGACCTCGCTCACGTCCACGCGCAGCGTCAGATGGATGTGGGGGGCCGTGGCTGCGCTGTAGGCCAGCCGCTCGGCGATGATCTTGCGCGGGCCAGCCAGGGGCACCACCGCTTTGCGGCGGGCGTCTGGCAGGGGGATTTCCGGGCCGGCAGTAGCGGGAGCTGGCCGTACCTGCGCGGCGGGTTGTCTTTCGGCAAAGGCCAGGACGTCGGCGCGGTGGATGCGGCCGAGAGGTCCTCGCCCAGAGATGGCTGCCAGGTCTACACCCAACTCGGCGGCCAGGCGCCGCGCCACCGGAGTGGCGCGAATCCTGCCCGGAGTCCCTTCGGCGGGCGCGGCCGGGGTAGGCGCTGGTGAGGGCGCTGGCGTGGGTTGGGGCACGGGTGGCTGTGGCTGGCCCGCCTGCGGCAGGGTTTCGCCCGGCTCGAGTATGTAGCCGATCACCTGGGTCACCGGGATGACATCGTCGGGTTTGGCCCGGAGCCCGGCGAGGATGCCTGTGGCAGGCGATTCGATCTGGATATTGGCCTTGTTGGTAAGGATGACAAAGAGGGGCTCGCCCTTTTCCACGTGGTCCCCTTCGCGTTTGAGCCACTCGACGAAGGTGCCGGCATCCATCACCATATCGACCTTGGGCATGATGATTTCGGTGGCCATGGCTAGCGTCCCTCCTGGGCCAGAGCCCCGGCCAGGAGCCGGGCCTGGGTGGTCTTGCCGGCGCCGTCCACCCCTTCCAGGGCGATGAGCACTCCCTGCTTCATCTTCCCGGAGGATTACCACACTTCCGGAAATGCTGCGTTGGCGTAAAGATATTCCACCTTTTCCTTGTGGGCCAGCTCGATCCGGGCCATTTTCTCCAGAAAATCCTTGGCTTCCCCCGGCGGCTGCAGGTGCGCCAGCCGCTGATAAAACCGATGCGAGCCTTCTTCCCGTTTCACCGCCACCTTGAGGGCGTCCAGGGGTGAAAGGTCCGGGGTGATGGCCGGTGCCTCCAGGATCTCCGAAAGATGCGTGTCGTGGGCCTCCCCCGCCAGACGGCAGCCGCTGGGGGTGAGGCAGGACTGCAGGAAGTCCTTGTGTTCCAATTCGTCTCTGGCCAGCCACTCCAGGGTTTCCTTGGTTTCCGGGTGTTCCACCAGATCGGCCAGACGCAGATAAAATTCATGGGACAATTCTTCTTGACGGATGGCCTGGAGAATCAGTTCCCTCAATTCGAGACTCATGGGGTTCCCTGCCTTGGTGAGGAGTTGTGGTTCATTTTACCTGCCGATGCCGGCCCTGAAAAGTATAAAGGGGGCAGCCGCCCCCTTGTCCACCGCCCCCTGGGGCGGATTGCTTAGGTTATCTTCCGGTTACCCCGCCTTGATCTCAATGGCCTTGGGCTTCACTTCCTCTTTCTTGGGACAGGTGATGGTCAGGACGCCGTTTTTGTAGGTGGCCTCCACCTTGTCCGCATCCACCGCGGTGGGAAGTTTCAGGGTCCGGCTGAAGGAGCCGTAGGAGCGCTCCACCAGGTGGAAATTCTCACCCTTTTCCTCCCGTTCCGCCTTTTTTTCACCTTTGATGGTGAGGGTGTCCCCCACGATGGAAATATCAATGTCTTTGGCTTCCAAGCCGGGAATCTCAGCTTTCACCGTGACCTTGTCGCCGGTTTCGGAGACGTCCACGGCAGGGGTCCACACTTCTTCAAAGGGCTGCAGGGCGCGGCGCCCAGGGCCGAAATATTCATCCCAGAGGCGATCCATTTCCCGGCGCAGGCGGGATACTTCCCGGAAGGGTCTCCATTGCACCAAATCCATGTTTACACCTCCAGTCTGTGATTAATTTCTTATTTTTTTTACGGACTTATAGTTAAGACTCCCCTTTATGCTTGTCAAGGGGTTTAAGAAAATTTCCACAAGAGATTAGCCTTGAAATTTCCTCTGACCGATGATACAAACTACCACAGCCGGCAGGTGGCCGCCATCGAGCTGAACCGGCTGGCCACCGGCGCCGGGGTTCCGCGTGCGCACGGCATGCCGCGCCGCGCCGCACTGGCCGCGGTCGCCGTGGCGCTGGCGCTGCTGTTTGACCGTTTCCGTCACGGACGCATGCGCCGCGGAGGATTTTTCTGGGAGTCGGTCTTTTCGGTGGCGCTGATCGTCGTGTCGCTGTTTCCCGGATCGGTCAACATCCTGCGCAACATGCTGATGCTGCGCGACACCGAGTTCAGCCGCCTTATCGCCATCCTCATCGTCTCCAACGTCCTGCTGTGGGTCGTCCTGCTATACACGCGCGGGCGGTTCGGCGACTACGCCGACCAGTTCGACAAACTGGTCCGCCGCCTCGGCGTCTCGGAGTTTGAACGCCACTACGGCAAGGAGCGCCGCCTGCCGCCCATCGCCGTCGTCATCCCCGCCTACAACGAGGCCGACAACATCGGCGTCGTCCTGGCCGCCATGCCCGCGAAGATTTTCGGCCACGACCTGGCCACCATCGTCATCGACGACGGCAGCCACGACGCCACCGAAGCCGTCGCCCGCGCCGCCGGCGCGCTGGCCATCCGCAGCCCGATGAACCGCGGCGGCGGCGCCGCGCTGCGGATGGGCTTTGATATTGCCCGCGAACACGGCGCCCAAATCGTCGTCACGATGGACGCCGACGGCCAGCACCTGCCCGGCGAGATCGAACGCCTCGTCGGCCCGATCCTGCGCAACGAGGTGGACTTCGTCATCGGATCGCGCATCCTCGGCGCCCGCGAAAAAGACAGCGCCGTCCGCTACGCCGGCATCCACGTCTTCAACGCCCTGATCCGCTTTCTGGCCGCCATCAAGATCACCGACTGCTCCAACGGCTTCCGCGCCTTCCGCGTCTCGGAACTGGCGCGCGTCCTGCTGCGGCAGGACCAGTTCCACACCTCCGAACTCATCATCGACGCCGCCAAGAAAGGCGTGCGGATCGGCGAGGCCCCCGTCACCGTCAAACGCCGCCTCAGCGGCACGAGCAAGAAGGGCCGCAACTGGTCGTATGGCCTGTCATTCGCCCGCACGATCCTCAAGACCTGGTGGCGCTGACCGTCACTGATTGCCGTTGATCCGCCCCGGGCGATTCCATAGCCTTGCGACAGATGGAGCGGCTCTGCCTCTTTGTCCCGCCCCTGACAATCGTCCACGCCGTATTGCCCGAATGTGGAGGTCATGGAAACTACATTAAAACAGGATATTCCAATGGAGAACGCCAACGTGACGGACGGAAAACAATCCTCATGCAGCGATTATTGCCCTTTATTGTGGGCAAAAACAGATGAACAAACCGGCGATGCTCTTTATCACCCCCTGATCTTCCACATGCTTGACGTGGCGGCAGTAGCCGGAATTGTGTGGGAACAATGCCTGCCACAAGCGCTTTGTCAGAGACTGGAACGAAGTCTCGGCATAGACGATTCGCGCCGAGCAGTGATGTTTTGGGCAGGAGCGCATGACATCGGAAAGGCCTGTCCTGGCTTTCAGAAAAAGGCGCCGAGCTTAATAGAAGAAATGGGTTTGCCGACTGGCGCTGATGACGCCGACAGGCCGCATGGATTTGTCACTGCGCATGTGTTGCAAAAGTTCTGGTCAGAAGAGCGAGGACCGTGTCTTCTGGGTCAAATCGTGGGTGGGCATCACGGCGTCTTTCCACGCTCCTGCGATCTGATCATGGGAAGGGACACGCTAGGCAACAGACTATGGGACGCCACACGGCGCGATCTGCTGGAACGCTTTGCCCATCTCATTGGATTCCCTGCGGATTACAGGCCGCAGGCGATGGAGCAGGCTAATGATCCATTTGTCGTTCCCGTGCTCGCAGGATTCGTTACGATTGTGGACTGGATCGGCTCTAATCAGGATTTCTTCCCATGTATCGCGCAAAGGGGAAAAACGGTTTCGATCTGCGAAGAGCAATACTGGCCGATAGCACAGCATCAGGCCCACCGCGCGCTCGAAAAACTCGGGTGGCTGCCCAGCGTGACCTTCGCCAAGCCGGCGACGTTCGAGAAAGTCTTCCCGTATGCCCCCAACGCCCTGCAGAAGACCGCGATTGAACTGGCGACGAAACAGAACGCCCCGTATCTCATGATCGTGGAGGCCCCGATGGGACATGGCAAGACCGAGGCGGCGCTTTACGCGGCAGACTTGGCGATGTGCAGAGGTTTCGCGCGCGGCTTGTATGTCGCCATGCCGACCCAAGCGACAGGAAACGCCATGTTCAAGCGCATTCTCGAAGACTACTTGAGGCGGCGCGGCCACCAGGGGAAACTGAATCTGCAACTCGTGCACGGTGACGCGCTGCTGGCGCAAATGACGGAAGCCCAAGAAGGCGAGATATCCGAGTATAAGACAACCAGTGTCGCACAAGACGAAGCAGAGGGTGACGTGGAGGCGCAGACCTGGTTCACCGCCAGGAAACGCCCGCTGCTGGCGCCGTTCGGCGTCGGGACCATCGACCAAAGCCTGCTGAGCGTTCTGCAGACCAAGCATTGGTTCGTCCGGCTCTTCGGATTGGCAGGCAAGGTCGTTATCTTCGATGAGGTTCACGCCTATGACGCATACATGAGCACGATCCTGGAGCGGCTTCTGCATTGGCTCGCTGAACTGGATTGTACGGTCATCCTCCTGTCGGCAACCTTGCCGGAAGCGAAGCGGAAGGCGCTCGCCAAAGCCTATTCCGGGCGCGACGATGCGGAATACAAGCGCTATCCGCGAATCACGCTTGCCCAAGCGCGACATTATCCACGTCCCCAAGCGGACACGAAATCGGTCTGCGCCGAAATCCCGATGGGCGAGTCGCATTCGGTCAACATTCAGTTCGCCAAGACCGGCCCGGAATTACTGGCGGAAACGTTGTCGCGGAAACTCGCGCAGGGCGGATGCGCCGCCGTCATCTGCAACACGGTCAATCGTTCCATCGAGGTCTATCAGCATCTCCGCGACGCGCTGAAGGACACCGAATGCCTGCTCTTCCATGCCCGGACGCTCCAGATGTGGCGGCGGGAGCGCGAGGCGGAAGTCCTGCGCAAGTTCGGCAAGCATTATCCGCAAGACAGGCCTCATCGCGCCGTGCTGGTCGCGACGCAGGTCATCGAGCAAAGCCTTGACCTGGACTTTGATCTCATGGTGTCGGACATCGCCCCCATTGACCTGCTGTTGCAGCGGTCGGGAAGACTCCATCGGCACAAACGCTCCCGCCCGGAAGGCCTTGAGACGCCCGAATTCATTGTCCTCTGCGACGCGGAAGCAACGGGTCCTCCACCCGAATCCTTCGGCAAAAGCATCGAGTTCGTATATGATCGCTACGTGCTTCTCCGAACCTGGCTGGCCTTGCGCGAGCGCAACAAGATCGAGGTCCCGGTGGAAATGGAGACACTGGTTGAGGCTGCGTACGGACTTGAGTACGGCTCCTTGGATGAGCGTTGGTCCGGCGAGATTGCGGACGCCTTAGCTGCCTTCGAAGTGGATAACGAAGACTCCATCGGCAATGCACGGCATCTGATTGTTCGACCTCCCGATGATCCAGTTGAACTTGTGGAACGATTCAACCGGCAGCTGGAAGACGATGACGATCCGGCGACGGACGTCAAAATCCGAGCGGCTACTCGTGAAGGAGAACCGAGCATTCGGACGGTCTTCATTCAGGGAGAAGAGAAGCCTCCAAAGACGGTAGGCGCCACAGAGACACGGTGGCTGCTTGACAGATCGGCGCAAATCTCGCAGAAGGGGCTGTTTAACAAGCTGCTTGCTCTCAAGACGCCGTCCAATTGGGCAAGCAATGCTCATCTGCGCCATTGCCGTTTGGTTGAGGTGGGAAAGACAAAAGGTATTAACGTCGAAGTCAGCTCAGAATTGGGAGTAGTAATTCTATGAATGGCCCGGAATTTGACCTTTTGATCGACGTTTGGATCCCGTGTATCGGCGTGGATAACAATCCAAAGCTTGAAAGCATTCGTTCAGCGCTTGAAAGTTCGGTTGGCATTCGAGCAATTGAACATGAATCACCGGCGGTTCGGGCTGCTATTCTGAGGTTGCTATTGGCGTTTTGCTACCGCGTCGCACACGCGAATGACACCTCCCTGCGTTCCTTCCGCGCCTGGAAAGAGTTGCAGAGGCAATGGTGTAATGGCATTCCAGCGAGCTGGATTGACCATTACTTAAGCGTTTGCAGTTGCCGGGACAAATTTCGGCTCTTCGACAATAAATGGCCATTCTTTCAAGTCGCTGGGCTTAAATGCAGTGGGGGCAAACAGCCAGAGCCTGCGACACGACTGGTTTTCGAACAATTTGCCGGGACCCCCACTTCTCTGTGGGAGCACACGCCCGTATTGTTAACGGTGAAAGACGCCGCCTTGTTTCTTGTGGCGTGCCAAGCCTTCGGCGCCAGCGCCAGCAACACAAGCAATGCGACGGTTGGAGCCCTTGAGTATTCGCCAACCGGCCGCACCTTTACGCCAACCTACACTGGATGCATTGTCTGGCTCGAAGGAGCTAATCTACTTGAGACGTTAATGCTGAATCTTGTGGATTACGATATGACGGACACTGATATTCCGATCTGGGAGAAGCCTCTTTCCATCCATACCCTGCGCGCCCGTCAGCCGCGGAAGGCTCAGGAAGGCGACTTGGATAATAACGGAAACCAGATCAAGATTGGCAAGAAACTTGGGGACTACAAGGCAGGCGTTCCAACCGGGCCGGTCCAGCTTTTCACATGGCCAAGCCGGGCGGTGTTGCTGTCGCAACCTGACAATGAAATGGTCAAGACCGTTCATTTCACGCAAGGCCTGGCTCTGACTGACCGTCCGGTTGACCCCATGAAGCCTTACGACAAAGAAGGAAAACCGTTAGCGCTTCAACGAGACAAAGCGGCTTGGCGCGACCTGCACTCGCTCCTGGCCATCCAGTCCAACAGAAATCGAACAGTCCTTGCTCTTGGTCACGCGTCGCGTTGCGGAATACCCGCGCGCCGGCTCAACGTGGCAGGAATCGCCCGCGGCGACGAAGCGGCGAAGATACTATTCTGGCGGCACGAGCGAATGCCGTTGTCGTGCCGCCTGCTCACGGATGTCAACCTGATCGACCGTTTAGGCCACCTCTTGGAGAATAGCGAACTGGCGGCATCCGAACTCTTCCACAGGGCGAAGCGAATTGCCTGGCTTTACCTGGCGCCAGACTGCGAGTCACCGAACGGACGCAAACCCGAAAAGGATGAAGCCGCAAAGGTCATGGAGAAGATTGACCCCCGTCCCGCCTATTGGGCGCGGCTGGAAAAGCACTTTTTCGATCTGCTTGAAAACTTGCCGAACGATTGGGATGCGGCGAATGACGACTGGAAGCCGGAAGAGCAACAATCCGCTACCAATGAATGGCGGAAAGCCATCAAGCGCGAAGCCACGCGGGCGCTCGAAGAAAGCATTCGCTCTCTTGGCACAACCGCCCGCGCGATTCAGGCCGTTGCGCGCGTTCGAACCGATTTCAACGATAGTGACTTGAATCCACCGCCCGCGAAGGCGGACAAGAACAAATCTCAAAGCAAAGGAGGCAAGAGAAAGAAATGAGCCTTGATGAGAGACAGAGGTCCTTTGTTGGCTACCTGTTGAGCTTGGCAAAGGAAGGACACGAAGACCGGGGCGCACTGGCTGATTTGCGGAGCGGACTCGGAAGGGAGCCGGGGCAGATGGCCCGCGTGCACAAGCATGTGGTTCCTTATCTGCCCGAAGCCCGATCCAATGACCGATGGTATTACGTGACAGCCTCGCTCTTCGGGCTTTTCCCAGAGCATCGAAAAGGGCTAACGCTCGGCGCGGCGTTCCGTCCACTAAGGCAGAAAAGCGACAGCATGGAGGCGCGATTCGTCGCCTTGCTCAATGCCCATCCCGACGACCTTGACGACCACTTGCGCCATGCCGTCAGCCTCCTGAAGGCCAATGAACAGCGCCTCGACTGGTTCCGGCTGCTCGATGATCTGCTTCAGTGGGACCACCCGGAAGGCCATGTCCAACTGCGGTGGGCGCGTGATTTCTACAAGAGTGACTTCAACACTGCGGGCGATGCGCCCGACTTAAATCCAAACACAGATCGAAAGGAGAATCAAGACCACGAATGACTCCGGCATCAAGATCGAGGTTCATCTGATCCAGAACTTTGCCCCATCCAATCTCAATCGCGACGACTCGGGCCAGCCCAAGAGCGCCACGTTCGGCGGCTGTCGCCGGGCGCGGATTTCAAGCCAGTGCAGTAAGCAAAGCGTGCGCCGTAAAGGCCCCATGGGAGAACTTCTCGAGAAGCAGGGCGCTGTGCGGACGCGGCTGCTTATCACCGAAATCGCCAAGATGATCGACGGGAAAAATGATCCTGACGAGAAAGTTATCGAGACCGTAGCAGGCGTATTTGAGGCGGGAGGACTCGAGCGGCCTGCGAAAAGGGGCGGCAAAGTCAAGCAGACAACAACCCACCGGGAGGAAGCCGGAGACGAACAGGGCGATGACTCCAGCGAAATCGCGGGGGAGAGGGAGTCCAAGAATACGACAAAGATTCTTGTTTTTCTGGACAAAGAGGCCCTGCCCAAGATCGTGAAGGTTCTCAAAGACAACTGGACCGACCTCACCAAGGGAAAAAAAGAGACGAAGGATGTTGCGCGTGACAAGGTAGGACAGTTGTTGTTTGAAGCCGCTAAAGCGCCTGATATAGCCCTGTTCGGTCGTATGCTTGAGGTAAAGAGCAGCACTCCCTTTGGAAAGTACAACATGCGGATCGAAGCTGCCTGTCAAGTCGCGCATCCGATCTCCACGCACAAAGTGGACATGGAGATGGACTTCTACACCGCCGTTGACGATCTTAATCCCGCCGAAGAGACCGGCGCGGGGATGATGGGCGTGGTGGGTTTCAACAGCGCGTGCTACTATCGCTACGCCGTGGTGGACCGCGATCAACTCGCCCGAAACCTCGCCCGCAAAACGGAACGCGCCAACGGCGCCTGGACGCAACCGCTCGAACCGAAGGATTATGAGGAAGCCGACAAGGTGATCGAGGCGTTTCTTGAAGCGATGGTCTATGCCATCCCCACCGGCAAGCAGAACTCCTTCGCCGCGCAGAATCTGCCATCCTTCGGATTGTTTGTCCGGCGCAAAGGCGGCGTGCCCATTTCGCTGGCCAACGCCTTTGCAAAGCCCGTCCGTCCCGCCAAAGACGATGACGATCTCGTTGGCTTGTCGGTCAAGCGGCTGACCGAGCACTGGGAAGCGTTGAAGAAGGTCTATGGCGACCAGGGAGTTGTCGGGACCTCCTGCTTTCACGTCCAACAACAAGGACGGCTCAATGGACTCACTGATTCCGATAAAGGAAGCGTTACAGAGGCAATCAAGACGATCATGGACGCTTCGGGAGGGGGGCAATGAGCCAGGTTCATACCCTGTTGTTGCGGCTCGAAGGCCCCATGCAGTCGTGGGGCTATCGCAGCCGTTTTGACTACCGAGATACGGCCCTGGAGCCCACGCGCAGCGGCGTGATCGGCCTCATCTGCGCGGCGATGGGCATCGCTCGCGACGAATATGCAAAATGCAAAGACAAAGACGGGAAGCCACTTTTTGACTGCATCCGCTTGGGCGTTCGCGTGGACAGGGAAGGCAGGCCGGAACGGGACTATCACACCGCGCTTGACGTCATCAAAGCCGACGCAAGCGGAAAGGACACGGTTCAGTCCTGGCGCGACTATCTTGCCGACGCTTCTTTCACCGTTGGCTTGGAGTCTGCGAATGTGAGCCTGCTGAATGAAATCGCCCATGCCCTTCAAAACCCGAAATGGTTTCTGTTTCTGGGACGCAAGGCCTTCCCGCTTGCCGTTCCGCCTGTGGAAACCGCAAATCCCATTAAAGTCGGCTCTCTGGAAGAGGTCCTGTTGTCAGGCGCATCGGGCAAGCGCGTGGTTTTGGAGCAGGCAGATGGTGAGAGGACCCAGCACGACTGGCCCTTGTGTTTCGGGCAACGGCGCTTCAAACCGCGCTCCATGCATGTTCAATTCGACGGGAAAGGAGATTCGGAATGACGACACGAACCGACGGATCGCTTTTTCTCTCCCGGCTTATCCTTGACCCCCGTTCGCCGCAGGTTCGCAGCGAACTGGGCAAGCCTTTCCAGATGCATCGCACACTGTGGCGCGCGTTTCCGAACGCCCAAGAACAGGGCGAGGGCGTTGGACGGATTCTATTCCGTGTGGATCACGACGCCCAACTCGAGCTTCCCGTGGTCCTGGTTCAGTCCGTTCGGGCGCCCGACTGGTCTTTCCTCGAAGGTGTAAAGGGCTATCTTGCGCGCGGCCTGGACGGCGTGGAGAATCCGGCGATCAAATCCTTCTCTCCACAAATCGAATCGGGGCGGCGGCTGGTCTTCCGCTTGCGGGCCAACCCGACGGTCAAGCGCGATGGAAAGCGCCTGGGACTGCTCAAGGAACAAGACCAACTCCAGTGGCTTGCGCGCAAGGGCGAGGCGGGAGGGTTCCGCGTGGAGAAAGCGCGCGTCATTTCCGAAAGATTCACACGCGACAAGAAGCCCGAGGACGGTCAACTGCGCCCTCTTTCGTTTTTTTCGGCTCTTTTTGAAGGCATCCTTTCTGTCACCGATCCGGCCCGTTTTCGCCAGACCCTTGTGACCGGCGTCGGCAGCGGGAAAGGATTCGGCTTCGGTCTGCTGTCGCTGGCGCGGGCGGGGTGAGATTCCTTTTTTCATGAAAGGAAAAAAAGCATGCGCGACCTGTTTCGCGAGCGGCGGTTGCTGGCGCGCGTCGTCCCGGACCTGGAATATATTCTGGGATTCCGGACGGCGGCGGCGCGGGCCAGCGCGATCGGCGCTTCCGGCGATGCCGAGGCGCCTGCGCCCGCGCCGCCGGTGGCCGAGTCTGTGGCGGTTGCGGGTATGGGGGCGGCCGCCGGCAACGCCGGGCCGGCGGACTACGATGCCGACGCGGCGGCGCCCGGGCCGCTGTGGGCGCCGTCGCCGGGGGCCAATGAGCCCGTCTGGATCAAGCCCGACAATCAAGGCGGGCGCAACTGGGCCGATCCTGCGGCGCCGGGCGCGGCGGTCAGGGCGCCGACTCCGGACAAGGACGAGCTGCCATGGTAGTGATGATCCTCGAGCGGGCGCCGGCGTCGCTGCGGGGCGAGTTGACGCGCTGGCTGATCGAGCCGAAGGCCGGCGTGTTCGTCGGCAAGGTCTCGGCGATGGTGCGCGACAAACTGTGGGAAAAGGTTTGCCAGAAATCCAATGGCGGCGGGTGTATGATGTTCTTCTCGGCGGCCAATGAACAGGGGTTTGACATTCGCTTCTGGGGCGCCACGCGCCGCGTCATCACCGATTGGGACGGCCTGAAACTCATCACCAAGCCGCGGGCGGCAAACGACGTGTGGAAGGCGCCATCCGATGGCGATGGTGACGAGGAGGATGGCGCAGTGGCAGGGGCTGAGGTCGGCGCTGAGGCAGGCGCTGAAGCCGCCGCGCCGCGTGACGGGACGCCCGAAGGCGAAAGTATGACGAAAACGCGCGATCCGCCCGATACGCCGGCCACCGAGACATAAACGGCTTTCTGGGGCGTAAGTGCTGTCAATCGCAGTGTCTTCCCCACGCGCGTGGGGGTGAACCGCCGGTCCAGTTCGGCGTAGACCGCCCGCGCGAGTCTTCCCCACGCGCGTGGGGGTGAACCGGCCGGACGTGACCGCCGACACCGTCCCCAGATGTCTTCCCCACGCGCGTGGGGGTGAACCGCCCCCCCAATACAAAATACAAAATCCAAAATAGTCTTCCCCACGCGCGTGGGGGTGAACCGCTCCGCGCGGAAATCCGCCACGTCAGGCAGATGTCTTCCCCACGCGCGTGGGGGTGAACCGGACAGCCCTCAGGCGGTTGTCTAACGCGACGAGTCTT
>Ga0101944_10006655_pt1 | contig 12108 bp, 9 predicted proteins | sample DewCreD2012metaG_FD_75245 | JGI IMG/M metagenome (GOLD analysis project Ga0101944, IMG submission 75245) | Hot spring sediment bacterial and archeal communities from British Columbia, Canada, to study Microbial Dark Matter (Phase II) - Dewar... ... | reverse complement strand
GATGATCTCCACATCCAGGCCGGTCAACAGCCCGCTCAGTTCAGAAGAGCCGCTGTTGCCGTTGATTATTAAAACCCTGGGTTTCTGTTGCATGGCCTCGCCGCCGCATAAGGGGTGTTCTTCAAGAAATCAAATCGAAAGTCTACCAATATTCTACTGGATTATCGGTACAAAACATATACAAAACATATTAAAAATCATCGGCTTTTTAAAAAGTGACGTGATGGTCAGCGAGGAAAAGCCTGTTAGGTTCTCGCTGACCATCACGTCAGAATTTGATAACCAGTGATTATTCGATAGACAGCAGTTCCACTTCGAAAATCAGGGTTGCGCCCGGCGGGATGGTCCCGCCCGCGCCGGCATCCCCATACCCCAGTTCTGGCGGGATCACCAACTGGCGTTTGCCGCCCACTTTCATGGTTGCCAGGCCTTCATCCCAGCCAGGGATCACGCCGCCTGTTCCCAACTGGAAGCTGAAAGGCTCTCCGCGGTCGAGCGAGCTGTCGAACTGCGTGCCGTCTTGCAGCCACCCGGTATAATGTACTACCACAGTCTGACCGGTTTTGGGCGTTTCGCCCGCGCCTTCAACCAGGTCGTAGTACTTCAGGCCGCTGGCAGTGGTGATGTAATCTTTCTCATCCACCGGCGTGGCGGCGCGGGGTTCGCGTGCGTCAACCAGCTCAATCTCCATAACCAGGGTGGCATTTGGTGGGATCAGCCCGTTGCCTTGCTCGCCCATTGCCAGCGCGGGGGGGATAATCAGCAGGCGTTTGCCGCCCACTTTCATCCCGGTGACGCCTTCTTCCCACCCTGGGAAGACCGTATCACCGCGGCCCACCATAAAACTCACCGGTCCCTGTTCGCCGGAACGGTCAATATATTGATAGCCGTTCTCTGTTTTTACCCAGACGGTGTAAGTGGTAGAAACACTGCTGTTCTTCACCGCTTCCATGCCGTCGCCGGTGGTAATGTCGTAGTACTGCAAGCCGCTCTCCGTTTGGGTGAGCATGGAATCTTCTACGGCGGTCGGCACGGGTGGGGTTTCGACGGCCAGCAGTTCAACTTCAATCACGATCTGGCTGTTGGGTGGAATCGCGCCAGAACCCTGCGCGCCAAAGGCCAGTTCGGGGGGCAGAACGAACTTGCTCTTGCCGCCCACTTTCATCAGCCCAATTCCCTCTTCCCATCCGGGCAGCATCCGGTTTGCTCCCCACACCGATGTAACCGGCTTATTTTCGGTGAAAGTGTTCGCCAGTTCCGTGCCATCAGGCAGGGAGACGCTGTAGTTTATGGTGATGATATCGCCTTTTTGAGGCGCCGGGCCGCTGCCGGGGGTCAATTCCAGGTGCTGTAGGCCGCTGGCGGTAGTGGTCGCGCCTTCTAAAACCAGCGGGGCCGGAGTAGCCGTCGCCGGGGTGGTTGCGGTTGGAACGGCCGTAGGGGTATTTTGCGCGGGAGCCGCGGTCTGGCAGGCTGCCAGGGCGAAGGCCAGGGTCATGACGCTCGCCAGGACGAATCCCAGGCGTTTGGGTTGTGCTTTCACAGAAATCTCCTCGTAAACTAGATCCGAATGATCACTCCTTAGTTTATCCTATAAACGGCCCAACAAGGTTAAGAACAAATGTGAATTTCTCAGCCGGCAATGGCAAATGCTTGTGCCGGGTTACGCACTGTCAACTGTTCGATCTCGTCGGTGGTAAAACCGTTTTGCCGGAGCATGGGGATAAACCCGGTCAGCAGGTAATCGTAGGGCCGCAGTCCGGCTTCGACGGTGAAACTGTCGCCGTCGTGCGAAAGCAGCACCTGGTCGAGAAAACCCGCCGCGCGCAGTGCCTGAAGCTGACTTAAAATCTGTTCGCCGCGGGCCGCAGAAAGGCCGTCCAGCGAGATCCACGCGCCGCGCGCCGCCGCCTCGAGCAGATGGGTGGTATCTTGAACGGCGTGTGCGTGGACCCAAATCCATGCGGATGCGCGCGCGCCTGCCGCGGCCAGCCGGTCGAGGATGAAGCGCGCACCCTGAGGGTGGTTGCCGGTGTGGGTCTGGATGACCAGCCCGGTGTTCAGGTGGGTAAGGACGGCGGCTTCAACCAGGCGGATTTCCATCTCGGTCAGCGGCTCTGCTTCCACTGCGATTTTGATGAAGCCAGGCCGGATGCCGGTTTCATCAATGCTGTCCTGCCATTCGCGAATCCACCGTGCCGCAATTTGTTCAGCGGTCTCTTGGAATGCATGGGGCGGGACGTAGCGGTTTTCCCGCGCGGCGTAGTAGCCGGTATTGGTCAGGATCAAAATGCCGCTTTCTTCAGAGATGCGCCGCAGTAGTTCGGGGTGACGCCCAAAGAAAGCGGTGGTGCAGTCGGCCAGAGCCTGAACCCCCAGCGATTTAATCATTGCCAGGTAAGGCAGCACCTGAGCTAACAACCGTTCTACCGGATAGTTGGGGTAGCGGGCCGGTTCTGCGCCAAAGGTGGACATCACATGTTCGTGCGAGAGGGTAAAGCCCAGTTGTTCCGGCGGGATGGAGCCGGTAACGGTCATAATCTGTGCGGTCATCTTGCACCCCTTAATGAACTCAAGACTGCTCGATCAGCAGTCTTGAGTTTACACCTGTTTTGAGAGATGGGGGCCTTATTTCCCTTTGCCGTTCCCGCTCGCCGCCTGAGCCTGGGCGTTCATCATATCAATGTCGTTCTCGTACATCAGGGCATCGTGGCCGCGCTCTCCGGTGCGGATGCGGATGACTTCCTCTACGGGGTAGATGAAAATGATCCCATCGCCCACGTTGCCAGAGCGGGCCGCGCCGATGATGGTCTCTACCGTTTTCTCAACGTTGTGATCGCTCAGAACGATGTTGATCTGCAGCCGGGGAAGCATATCCACCTGGTAGGTTCCGGTTCGGCCGGTCAGCACAATGCCGCCCTGACGGCCATGCCCGCGCACCTCGGTAACGTTCATGCCCACAATGCCGATTCTGCGCAGCGCATCTTTGACTTCGTTAAAACGGTCTTCTCGAATAATCGCTTCAATTTTCTTGGTCATGGCTTACACTCCTGGTAGTGACTCAAATCATGTGAAAAACTGCCCCTCTAGGCATAGGCGTTTTCGCCGTGCTCGCTGATATCCAGACCCACCTCTTCTTCGTTGGACGAGACGCGCAGGCCGACGGTCGCGGCTAACGCTTTGGCGATCAGGAAGGTGACGACGAAAGCAAAGAGGATCACAACGACAATGGTGAGCAACTGCACGAGTACCTGGTTGGGGTTGCCGTAGAACAGCCCGTTGGCCCCGTCTTCATTGACGGTTTGGGTGGCAAACAAGCCGGTTGCCAGCGCGCCCCAGGTTCCGCCCATGCCGTGACAGGCCCACACATCCAGCGATTCATCCAGGTTGCGGCGCTGGCGGAAGCGGATGGCATAGTAGCTGATCGGCGCGGCCAGGCCGCCGATGACAATCGCGGCCAGTGGGGTAACGTAGCCGGCCGCCGGGGTGATGGCGACCAAGCCCACCACCGCGCCGGTGACGATGCCCAAGACGCTGGGTTTGTTGTCTCTCCAGCTTAACAGCATCCAGACGATGCCGGCGCTGGCCGCGGCGGTGTTGGTGGTCAGAATGGCGTTTACGGCCAGGCCATTAGCGGCCAGGGCGCTGCCGCCGTTGAAGCCAAACCAGCCTACCCACAACAGCCCGGCCCCCAGCACCGTATAGGGGATGTTGTGCGGCTCGAACGTGCGCGCGCCAAAACCTTTGCGCGCGCCGATGACCATGGCAAAGGCCAGGGCCGAGAACCCGGCAGTGACATGCACAACCGTGCCGCCGGCAAAGTCGAGCGCGCCAAACTGCCGGAAAATCCCCCCAACGCCCCAAACCCAGTGCGCCACCGGATCGTAGACGAGCGTGGCCCACAATACGCTGAAGATCAGGAAGGCTTTAAAGCGCACGCGCTCTACAAATGCTCCGGTAATCAGGGCGGGGGTGATGACAGCAAACATCATCTGATAGGCCGCAAACGCCAGGTGCGGGATGGTAGACGCGTAGGCTTCGTTGGGGGCGGCCCCAACGCCGTTCAAACCCAGGAAATCCAACTTGCCGATCAGACCCATAAAATCTGTGCCAAACGTCAGGGTATACCCCACCAGCACCCACTGGATGCTGATCAGGGCCATGATGATAAAGTTCAGGTTAAGCGTGGAAAGGATATTTTTCTTGCGTACCATGCCCCCATAAAAGAACGCCAGGGCCGGCACCATCATCAACACCAGAGTAGCGGAAATCAATACCCAGGCAGTATCGCCAGTATTCAAGGTGTCCATCGCTTTCTACTCCTCTCGATCATCCCAATATAAGATTACGAAACGTAAAGAAATTGTAGAGTTTGCCAGAGGTGTAGTCTATTCCCCATTTGGGTAAACTATGTAGCATATCCATGGGCATGGGGGCGCACGTTATCGGCGCGCTATGACCCAAATGGGTCATCGGATAGCATTGGGCTGTGGATGGAAAGGGGTGCTTGCAATGGATACTGCCCGGTTTCAACCTTCTTGGGGCCAGCGGCTGGTGATCCGGTTTGCTTACACGCCGCTGGGCCGCTGGCTGGTAGCCCGGCTGGCCCGCCCGCTCGACCGCGCGCTGTTAAAATTGACCGGCGGGCGGCGCACGTTGGTCGAACTGCTGACCGGACTGCCCGCCTGCTCAGTAACAACCCTGGGAGCCAAAAGCGGTCTGCCGCGCACCACTCCCCTGGTGATTATCCCGGATGGAGATCGTTTTCTGGTGGTCGCCTCGAATTTTGGCGAGCGCCACACGCCCGCCTGGTACTATAACCTGAAGGCCCACCCCGATGCGACTTTAACCATTGCCGGTCGGCCCCGCCGCTGCCAGGCACGCGAACTAACCGGCGAAGCGTATCGCCGCGCCTGGGCCATTGCCTGCGCGTTCTACCCCGGTTACGAGTATTACCGCCGCCGCGCCAGTCACCGGCCCATTCCGGTGATGGAACTCCGCCGCCTGCCTGATGATGAACATAACATTCTTTGAAGCGGCCCGGAAGTGCTTTGAGATAATGGATCTTAGTTTTTGCCTGCTGAACGGCGGCGGGTGAGCAGCCCGCGCGAGGGGCGGCATGAGAGTTTGCAAAATTTGTTGACATTGTGGATCGTGTTTATTAAATTAATGGATAAATGAGCCTGTGGCCTGGTGAATGCCTAGGGGGAGCCGGTACAACGGATAAGGGAGTAAAGCATGAAACGCAAGCCTTTTTCTCTGGATGCGCGCAGCCTGTTGCTTGGCCTGGTCGGTGGGGCCGGCACGGCGCTGGCTGTGGCTTCGTATTTCAGCCGCCGCCCAGAGCGCAGCTTGGAGCAGCGCCTGGTCAACCGGGCGCTGGACCGCAGTTATGCGCGCATCGCAGCAGAGGGAAAAATTCGCCTGGCTCCCCAACACCGCTACGTGATTTTTTCAGATCACCATAAAGGCAATCGCAACCTGGCCGATGACTTCCGCTTCTGTGAGCAGACCTACTTGGCGGCCCTGGATTACTACGCGGAGCACGGCTATACCCTGATTATCCTGGGGGATGCCGAAGAACTGATGGAAGAGCAGGTGGGTGACGTGATGGCCGCTTATGAGAATGTCTTTCGCGCTGAGGCGCGCTTCCATCCGGACTGCCTGATCCGCATTTATGGCAACCATGATATTGCCTGGCAGGTGGAGCGTGAGGTCAAACAGGCCATAGACCCGTTCTTCCCAGGCATCCGCTATCGCGAGGGTCTGATTTTTGAATACGCTCAAGGCGAACAGGTGTTGGGCGAACTCTTGCTGGTGCATGGCTATCAGGGCAGTTTGGACAGTGACATCTTTTCTTTCCTGGCAAAGAGCGTCTTGCCCTACTACCGCGACTTTCAGATCCGCACCGGCCTGGGAACAACCAGCCCCTCGCGCGATGCCTGCCTGCGCTCTGAGGTGGATAACCGCCTGTACCGTTGGGTGAGCCACAAAAAGAAGCTGATCTTGCTGTGCGGCCACACGCACCGCCCGGTGTGGAGTTCTAAGACTCACCTGGAAAAGCTAACCGAGGAACTCTATACCCTGCTGCGCATGCCCTCCGCTGAGCGCCCCTCAGATTATGAAGCGCGGGTGGCCGAGAAACAGCGCGAGGTCGAAAGGAAGCAGGCCCAGTACCCGCCCTGCACCGACATCATCAAGACCCGCCCGGCGTATTTTAACGGCGGCTGCTGCCGCTATAACGATGGCGATATCACCGGGACGGAGCTGGAGAACGGGACTCTGCGCCTGATTAAATGGGGGCAGGCGGGCGGTAGTTATGCCCGCACCGTGTTGGAGCAGAATCCGCTGGAAGAGCTGTTTTTCTATTTGTGAATGCCCGGCAGGACGCCGGCAGAGCGGTAGACCCGCTCAAAATGTTGATCGAAAAAGCGCGCAAGCCGGTATAATGGGGTGAGGGTCTCCGTCATGCACACAGAGCGGAGATGATTCCAGCCACCTGGACCAAAAAGCAACCCACCACGCAAAGGATTGGCTCACCATGACCCAACCGGAAGCCCAGGCGCTTTCGCCATCGGCACACGAAAGCATCTACCGCCGCAATTTTATTTACTTCCTGGCCGATAACATCTTATTCACGATTGCAATCAGCCTGATCGGTTCCACCACGGTCGTGCCTGATTTCGTCCGCCGCCTCACCAGTTCAGAAATTTTGATCGGGCTGTCGGGCAGTCTGTTTACCATTGGGTTCACCTTGCCGCAGTTGTTCGTTGCGCGTTACATCGTGCGCTACGAGCGCAAGAAGTGGTGGTTTGTCGGCCCCAACATCCCGGTGCGGTTTGTGATCTTGATCTTCGCGCTGATTACCGCGTGGCTCGGCAAAGACCGGCCCGGGCCTACGCTGGCGGCGTTTTTCATCTGCTACAGCATCGCGGCGTTTGGCGATGGCCTGGTGGGGGTCCCCTGGGCAGACCTGGCCGGTACCAGCCTGGATCACCGCTGGCGGGCCCGCATGTTTGGGCTGACCACAGCCATCACCGGAGGGGTGATGTTGCTGGTCGCGCCGCTGATCGGCGTGATTTTGGGCGAGACCGGCCCCGGCTTCCCTCACAACTACGCCTTGCTGTTTGGCATATCGGGCGCGGTGTTCGCCCTTTCGATTGTGCCGGGGCTGTTCATCCACGAACTGCCCGGCGGCAAGGCAGTGGAAAAACTGCCCACCTTTGGCGAGTTTTTCCCACATTTAGGGCGGTTACTGCGCGCGGATGGGTCGTTCCGCGCTTATATTCTCACGCGCATCTTAACCAACCTGTTTATGATGGCCGCGCCGTTTTACATCGGATATGCCACCGTGCAGTTGGGGCTGTCGAGCGAGGTGGCGGTTCCGGTTCTGCTGGCAATGCAGACGGCCGGCAGCATTGTAGGGGCCATCCTATACACCTGGCTGGGAGCGCACCATAACCTGCTGTACATCCGGCTGGCGCTGGGTAGTGCGGTCCTGCTGCCGGTCTGTGCCTTGCTGGCCGGAGCCGTGGGGCCGCTGCCGCTGTATCTTGGCTTTTTGGTGTCGGGCCTGGCGACCACGAGCAACCTGTTTTCGGCGTACATCAACTGGTTAGTGGGCTACGCCGGGCCAAACCAGCGCCCCATCTACGTGGGCCTGGCCAATACCATCTCAGCGGTCGTTTCGCTGGCCGCGCCGCTCATCGGCGGGGCGCTGGCCCAATCGCTTGGCTACCGTCCGCTGTTCGCCGTCTCGCTGGCCCTGGCGCTGGCCGCGCTGTTTGTCACCCTACGCTACCTGGGAGATGGGCGCTCTGCGCTCCCTGGCGCGGCTGAGAGTAGCGAAAGGGGAGAGGGGTAGAACTACTAGAGGGCATTGGGAATTTCCCAATGCCCTCTAGTGTATATATAGAATCAGGAAAACTACGGTTTTGGAGGCCCAACTCTTTCCCAGGTTCGGCCTGGTTCCTGGGTTGGCGGCAATGGCGTGTCTCCGTTTTCGATAGTCACTTGACGAGGTTTATCAACCTCGCCACCCCGAGGACCTCTCTCTATATATTCTCCAGGTTTGTTTGGCTTTTCACCAGGTTTTTGCCTATTGGGTTTCATTTTTTACCTCATGAAGTTTAAATTGCTCCAAACCCGTTCCTCTAGCACTCGCTGTACCCGCAAGCGTAGCACTTGCGGCACCCTTCCTCGTTAATCACTGCGGCCTGACCGCATTCGGGACAGAGGTCACCGATGGCGTTGTTGAAGAGGGTGGGCTGGTCGGCAGTAGGGCGGACTTCTTTGACCGGGCCGCCCAGCGGCGTCTGGTTGTGGCCGTTGCCGCTCTCAGTGGGTTGCGCGCGTTTCTGCCAGCCGGTCAGGTAATCGCTCAACACCTGCGAGACGCCGTCCGGCAGGGAGCGGACGCGGTTAGGGCCAAAGCCCAAGGGCCGCCCGCCGCCGATGCCCTCTAACTGGCGCACCACTTCTTCCAGGCGCTGCTTGGGTTCCACCGGCGAGGCCATGCGCAGAATGAGGCTGATCAGCCGCCCAATCGCGTCTGAGACGGCGGCGGTATCCGAGCCGGCTTTCGCGCAGGTGATAAACACCTCAAAAGGCTGGCCCCCGCCGTTCTCGTTGATGGTCACAAAGGTCTTGCCGAGGGGGGTCTGAATGCTGAAGGTGTAGCCGGGCAGTACGCGGGGGCGCGGTCTCTTGGCCTCGTGCCAGATCGTAGGCTGGAGGGCGGTTTGCGGCTCGATGGCAGCCGGGGCGGGCTGGGGTTCGGCGGCCTGCTTTTTCTTCTCGGCAGTAGCGCGCGTCTCCAACACCACTTTGTCGCGCGAGCCGGTGACGTAAACGGTGATGCCCTTACAGCCCAGCTTCCAGGCCAGTTGATAGGCAACAGCCACATCTTCTTCGGTAGCGCCAGCGGGGAAATTGATGGTTTTGGATAGACTGTTATCCACAAATGCCTGGAGCGCCGCCTGCATGCGCACGTGCTCTTCGGCGGTAATGTCGGAGGAGACGACGAAGGTATTGCGGACGTCTTCCGGCAGAGCTTCAACGCCCTGGCAGGTCCCCTCGCGCATAATCTGATCGAGGATGGCGCTGCGCTGGGCAGGGTCGAGGTTCAGCCGGTTGAGGGCCTGCTCGAACTGCGGGGAGGTGTAGGTGAGCTGCAAGTCTTTGCCGTTGTCGTTGACGTGGCGGATATAGGCCAGGGCGAAGACCGGCTCACAGCCGTAGCCCTCACAGCTGGCGACGGTGGCAATGGTGCCGGTGGGGGCGATGGTGGTCTGCGCGGCATTGCGGATGCCATGAGCGCGCAGGTCGGCGGTGAGGGTATCCCAATCAAGGGGCGGGCGGCCCCAATCGTGCTGATAAGGGACGATGGAGCGGGGAGCTTGCCAGCGGAAGGCCTGCGGGTCGTAAATCGAACCCTGAATGGCGGGGAAGGGGCCGCGCGTTTTGGCGAGGGCAATACTGGTCTGCATGGCCGTGTAGCGCACGAACTCCATCACCTGAGCGGCGAACTCCTGACCTTCCGGCGATCCATAGCGGATGCCAGCGTGGTACATCAGGTCTGCCAGGCCCATAATCCCCAGGCCAATGCGGCGGGCGCGGTGAGCGGCCTCTTTCAGAGCGGGGACGGCTGGTACGTAAGCGTTGGCATCCACCACATCGTCCAGGAAGATGGTGGAGAGGACGACACTCTGGCGCAGTTTTTCCCAATCAACGCTGCCGTTGGGGCCAAAGTGCTGGGCCAGGTTAACGGAACCGAGACAGCAGTTCTCATTGGGACCTAACCACTGCTCACCACAGGGGTTCGTTGCTTCCAGTTCGTACAGGTGCGGCACGGGGTTAGAGCGGTTGGCGGCGTCGAGGAAGAGAACGCCCGGCTCGCCGTTGTGATGGGCCTGCCGAACGATTTTATTGAACAGATCGCGGGCGCGCACCTTTTTATAGACCTTAAAAGGCACCCCGGCGCGCTCGGCCTGTTCGAAGGTTCCCTGAAAGCCGTGATATTGGGGCGCAGTGATGTCGGGAAAGCGCAGTTCCCACTCTTCATCGTTCTCAACGGCGCGCATGAAGGCATCGGTGATGCCAACCGAGATGTTGAAGTTGGTAATGGCGTTCTCGTCGGCCTTGCAGGTGATAAATTCTTCAATGTCGGGGTGGTCAACGCGTAGTACGGCCATATTCGCGCCCCTGCGGCTTCCCCCTTGGGCCACCTCGCCAAAGGCGTGGTCGTAAACGCGCAAGAAGCCCACCGGTCCGGTGGCCTGTCCGGCGGATGATTTAACCAGCGACCCCTTGGGGCGCAGTCGCGAGAAGGAAAACCCATTGCCTCCGCCGGTTTGCTGGATGAGGGCCGCGTTGCGCAGGGTCTGGAAGATGCCATCGGGATGGCGGCCCATGTCGTCGGCGATAGCCAGCACAAAGCAGGCCGCCAGTTGGCCGAGCGGCGTACCCGCCCCGGTGAAGGTGGGCGAGTTGGGGAAGAAACTCTTCGAGGTCAACAGCGCGTAGAATTCGCGGGCGCGCGCTAAAACGTCACCGCCCCAGTTTTCTTCGACTCTGGCAACGTGGTAGGCCACGCGCCAGAACATCTCTTCGACGGTCTCAGCGGGTTTGCCATCTGGCCCGCGGCGGACGTAACGCTTCATCAATACCTGACGGGCGTTGGCGGTCAGTTCAACTTTGGGCAGGTCTTGGGGCAGGGGCGGGGTGGGAACCAGCCCGCTGTCAGCAGTATTGCCGGCGGCAGGTTGGCCGGCGGCCTGATCAACTTGTTTTTCCATCCGAAGGCTCCTCATCTTTTAAAAGTCTGTCAATCTCGTTCCGAATTGCGTGCAGATCGTCTAACTGTAAATAAACAATGCCGTAGCGAATGTAGGCAATGTGATCCAGCTCTTTGAGGCCGGCGATGACCATATCACCGACCACGCGCGAAGGGACTTCGGCGCGCCCGAGGCGCTGGAGGGCCGATTCGATCTCACCAACCAGCCGGTCAATGGCGGCGGCTGGCACGGGGCGTTTGGCGCACGAGATGCGGATGCCGCGCATGAGCTTCTCGCGGTCAAACTCTTCGCGCGTGCCGTCCTTTTTGACAATTAAAGGGATTGCCATTAGAGGGCGCTCAACGGTGGTGAAGCGCTGGCCGCAGGCTTTGCATTCACGGCGGCGGCGCACCCCGCCGCGCGAATCGTGCGTGGTGTCGAGGACGCGGTCATTATCGTTCTGGCAGTAGGGGCAACGCATTCTCCTCCTCCGTTCAGGTGGCTACGTATCACTCCATGTCTAGAAAAAACGACCACCATATATGGTGGTATATGATTTGATCCCCCGTATATTTACTATATGACTCATTTTAGCACAAACGATCCATCCATTCAAGTAGAAATTGCGTTAAGAACCTTAAAATTTCTAGTGCCTGTTTGGGGATCTATCGTGCGGTCAGGTGGGGGCGGCAGGATTGGAAAAATTGTTCGACAAAATCCAGATGTGGGGTGCAGTGGGCATATCTGTGGGAGATCGCCATAGGTGAGGCCGTAGATGTGGGGGGAAGGGCCGCGAGCAGGGGAATGTTAAAAAATATGCAGTCAGAACGGAGGGGTTTTCAGCCGCTGGAGAATAAGGGGCGATCAGTGGACCGCCGCCCGCACAATTAAAACCCTGAAAGCGGGATGGATTCTCCCGCTAACAGGGTTTTATGGAGGAGTGCAGAGCAGTGTTGGCTTTCTAGCGCTGGTTGTTGCGGTTGCGCAGGAAAGCCGGGATGTCGAGATCGTCGGTATTGACGACCCGCTGGAAGTCGCCAGTAGTCTGCGACCCCTGAGTGTTTTGCGGAACATTGCCCGGACCGGCAGCCCGCCCGCCAGGGGTGGAAGAGCCAGAAGCAGGCGTATGGCCGGTTGTGGAGCGGGGCGTGCGGCCCGCCTGGATATCATCAATGCGGCTGGAGGGGCGCTGTTCGGCGCGGGGTTCCACGCGCGGTTCGGGCAGCCGCACACTGCCAGCGCGGTCGAAGCCGGTGGCGATGACGGTAATGCGCACCTCGTCGGTCAGTGAGGGGTCAATCACCGCGCCAAAGATCAGGTTGACGTCGGGGTG
>Ga0101944_10006653_pt1 | contig 12114 bp, 9 predicted proteins | sample DewCreD2012metaG_FD_75245 | JGI IMG/M metagenome (GOLD analysis project Ga0101944, IMG submission 75245) | Hot spring sediment bacterial and archeal communities from British Columbia, Canada, to study Microbial Dark Matter (Phase II) - Dewar... ... | reverse complement strand
CCGCCGCCTACGCGCTGGTGATGCGTGGCATCGGGCGCGAGATCATCCTGGTGGATGATTGCTCTCCCGAGAAGCGTGAGTATGCCGAGATCGCTGTGCAGTTTGCTAGAGTTTTCGAGGAATTTTCGTATCTTCGGAATTCTTCTAATCGAGGCGCCCCCTATTCCCGCAATCGAGGAATATCCCGATCGAAACACGAACTGGTGGCACTCGTGGACGACGACGATGAATGGCTGCCTGATAAACTGATCAAACAGGTCGAGGTTTTTTCCACAGCTCCCGCAAGCGTGGGACTGGTCTACACTTGGACGGATGTTGTCAAGTCTGGAAAAGCCCTCCCGGTCTACCGGGCGGAGATCGAAGGTCGGTGCCTTCGTCAGATTTTGAAGGAATGCTTCATACCATCTCCGTCGGTGATGCTGAGGAAAAGTGCGCTCGAATCAGCCGGCCTCTTCGACGAGAGGCTCCCCAGTTGTCAAGACTGGGACATGTGGACCAGGATTTTCAAGAAGGGCTATGAGGCTCGCGTCGTGAGGGAGCTGCTGGCGCTCTACCACAGACAAGCCTCTCATTCCCTTGGAACATCCGATCGGGCGCGGCGGGGCTATGTGATGTATTACCGAAAGCATTTGCCAAGCCTGGTGAGGTACGGAGAATGGCGCCACTTGATGCGCATGCTCAGATGGATGGGGGGATGATGAGATCAGGTTTGCTCCTCGTCTTCTGCATGTCATTCTTCATTCTTTGTCCCGTGCTGGAGATCGGGGGGCATTTTGTATATCTGCCTGAGGCTTTCCTGTATGCCGGTGTCTTTGTCGCAGGAGTCCTCTCTCTCCTGAACCGACCCATGTTTCCGGAAAAAGAGCGCGGGGCCACCAGAGGATTTCAGGCCCATATCTCATACGCTCTTCTCTTCTTGTGCACGTCACTCCTTACTGCAAGCTTTGTTGGTGAGTCTATTAACAACTATGACATTTTTATACTCCGAAATATCGTTCAAGTATTTATATGTCTTAAATTTTTTGATAATTTAATTTCTAGAATAGATAATTCTAAAAAGCTAGATTTCATAATTTTTATTGTAATTCTTATAATATCTATTCCAGCAATTTTAGTATATCTTCAAAGAATTGATATATATTCAATTCGACAGTTTATAATAGATATTTATAAAACACAATTCTCATATTTGGGTTCAAAACATTATGAATCGTATCGATATGCTTCAGTATTCAAAGATTTTTTCACTGCAGCAGTATATTTTACTATACTTTCGTCGTTCATATTCTTTTTCAGTTTGAGAACCACTTTGAGTATCGGATTTCGTGTCACACTGATTTGCTTGCTGGCTCTTGTTTATGGGGCGCAGTTTTTCGTGGCCCGAACCAGCCTGGTGATGATCCCATTGCTTGTAGTTGGCGTCGCGCTTATCGGTGTGCCGTGGAGTATTGGCATTCTCGGCAAAAGGGTGCTGCCCGCTTTCGTGATGATCGCTGCCGCGGGGGTTGTCGCTTCAGTGGCCGTGATGGAGTCGGGTCTCGTCAAAATGGATTGGGCAATGGAGGCGCAATCATTCTTCACGTCGGCCGGAAGAGACAAGTCGAGTTCCTTGCTGGTCATGCAGCAGTGGTATGAAGGATATTTCCACACGCTTTACACGAAAAACACAGCGAGAAGAGACTATTCCCTTTTTGTTCCTTATCATTCTTATAACATAACGGAAAGAACATCTGTTCGAGGGCTCTATAGCGATAGTTTTTATCTGCAGGAGATATATAGATATGGGATATACGGTATAGTTTCGTATTTAATCTATCTGATTTTGATGCTGAAAGATTATGTTCTTGTAAGCCGTTATGTCATTATATGTATATTAACATTGGCATTTCTAAACATCAAAGGAGGCAATACTTTCTTCATGTCTAAAAATATCTATCTTTATGCATTTATCTTCAGTGTCGTCCCATATATCGAACATCGCAGATCATAGGCGTGGCACGCCTCCTTTTCCTCACCCCGCAGTTGCCGCACCCTCCCATCAGCGGTGGCGTGATCAAAAGCCGCAAGCTCGTCGACCATTTGGCTTCAAGGCATGAGGTGCGACTCTTCACGCTTCTGAAGGGGAACGATGCGTGCAGCGTGGATGAGTTTCGGGCGTCCGTGCCGCTTGAGCAGTTTCAGGCTGTTCCGATACACATTCCTCGTTCGGCGGGGAATTTGATTCGCAGCTTGTGGACAGGGGTTCCCCTCAGCGTCTATCGGAATCGATCGAGTGAGATGCGGTCCCTTATCGAGGAGTCATTGGATCTGGCAGACGTGGTGTTCGTCGATCACTTCCTCATGTTCCAGTATCTCCCCGAGGCTTGCAGGGGGCGAGTTGTTCTTCACCAGCACAACGCGGAGTATGTGATGTGGCAGCGATTCGCCGCTCTCGAGAAGCGCCCGCTCCACAAACTTGCGGTCTGGATGGAGGCCAGGCGGGTAAGAAACTATGAGTTTCGAATCGGAAACAAGGCTGATGCAATTCTCGCGGCCCCCAATGACATTGAGGCATTGGTCGCCCTTGGGCTGCCCAGGGATAAGTTCATCCTGACGCTGCACCTTGGCGACGAAAGCCTTCTCGATCTCCCCGATATCGAATTCAGCAGGACGGCCTGCCGTCTCCTCTACGTGGGCTCACTGGGCTGGGAGGCCAACCGGGATGGGCTGATCTGGTTTTTGCGCTACGTCTGGCCCGAGCTCAAGCGCTCCCATGTCGATCTTACACTCACGATCATCGGACCCCAAGCCGGGCAACAGCTCACTCTCGTTGCTGAAAAGCTGGAGGGAGTGGAGCTTCTGGGCTTCGTCGACGACCTGGAACCGTATTACGAGCGCTCCAGGGTTTTTATCGCACCGATCCGTTTCGGAAGCGGGATCAAAGTGAAGGTTGTGAATGCCCTCTACAGAGGGATTCCCGTTTCCAGCACATCGATTGGTGTGGAAGGTTTGGATGTTCAACCGGGGCGGGATCTCTTTGTAGCGGATGACGTTGGGACCATGGTTGAGCACATTGGAATCCTCCTCACCGACAAAGCCAGATGGACGCAGATGCGAGATGCCTGCCGCACCCTGATGAGGGAAAAGTACACTTGGCGGGAAACACTCGACAGACTCGAGGAAGCACTCAATGGTTAAATTTGCCGGAATTTCGTTTCGGGGACTCACGCTTGACGATGTCTTTCTGGAACGGGAAGGGCTCACCCACATCACCACCGTGAATGCAGCCTACATTGTAACGTTCAACGAGGACATGCGTTTTCGCAGCATTGTGAACGATAGTATCGCCACCTTTGACGGTCAGGCTCCCTATCTCGTCGCCAAGTTGCTGAAAAATGGTGCCCGTTTTACGAAGATTTCCGGCTCGGACCTCATCTATAGGATATGCGAGCGGGCCGCTCATCGTGGAGAGCGCGTCTTTCTTCTGGGCGGCATGCCGGCCAGCAATGCACGGTCCCTGGAAATCCTGCAGATGCAAAATCCCAACTTGATGATAGCAGGCTTCTCCCCACCGTTGGAACCCTATCCGTTCTCAAAGAAGCAAAACAGGGCTATCCTTCAGAGGATACGAGAATTTAAGCCTCATTACCTCCTGGTGGGCTTTGGAGCTCGGAAGCAGCTCTATTGGATCGACGATCATCGCGAGGCATTGACCGACGCAGGGGTTCGCCTGGCGGTTGGTGTTGGAGGAGCCTTCGAAATGGTGTCCGGAAGGCTGAAGCGTGCTCCACACTGTCTTCAGTTGCTCGGTCTTGAGGGGATCTACCGCTTCCTAAGGCAACCTGAGCGGTTTCGGCTCGAAAGACTCATCAAGAGCGCCCGTTTCCTCCGGTACATTTAGACAGTTGCAGGAAACAGGAATGACACAAATACTCACTTGGGCGACGGACTGCATCACAAAAGAGGTTGGGAAGAATAGGTTGATGCAAGCTTGCGTGATAGTGGTTTTGATACTCCTGCATCCGCTGGCTTCCTTGGGCGACGATGTCTTTCCGGCAAGATCTCGAGGAATTCTTGAGCGAATCGAGTCCGCTCACCGCACGCTTCGCGGCATGCATGATACGATCGGCGGGGAACAATCCGACGGGTTTGGTTTAGTCTCAAAGATTTGCGGCCGAAGCCTTGACTTATGGAGCTCGGATTTCGGCTATTCGACTCACCCCAACGACAGCATAAGGCTGCGCTCTGACCTGTTGAGGAAAGTTAAACAGATGCACAGGGAGGGTGTGATCATCACTCTGAGTTGGCATCAGTGCAATCCCACCCTGGACGAGCCTTGCACCTTTGCGGATGGTCTTCAAAAGGGGCTGAGCGAGCTTGAGTGGACGGAACTTTTGGCAGTCGATTCTCCGTTGAACAAGAAATGGAAGGATCGCCTCGATTGCCTGGCAGATTTCCTGGCATCGCTCCAGACTGATGGCGTCCCGGTGCTCCTCCGTTTATACCATGAGCCGAACTTCCCGTGTTTTTGGTGGTATCACCACGATGCCAGCCGCTTCAAAGCTCTCTGGACTCAGTCGAGAAGCCACTTCATTGAAACCCGCGGTTTGAAAAATCTGTTATGGGTGTGGTCCGTCAGCTACCAGCCCAAATATTGGAGCCGTGTCTCCGATTACTACCCCGGAGACGATGTCCTCGACATCGTGGGTCTTGACATCTATCCTCCAGCCCACGATCAGGCCCCGGATTTTGAAAGGGCCTGGAATACTCTCAAGCAGATTGCACCGCACAAACCATTGGCGCTGACGGAAATAAGCCGACTTCCGTCGAAGACTGAATTGCATCTGCGGAATTGGGCGTACGTGGTGCCGTGGGGAAAATCCATGTTTTTCCGGGATAATTCGAAGGAGGAGATAGAAGCATACTGCGGGCGTGACTCACGGGCTGGCCCAAGCCGGTGAATCATCCTTTGAGATGCCCGACCTGACTCGCTTTCCACGGCGGTCTTACGTCGAGACTGCTGTTTCGTAACCAGCGACTCCCCGAAACCCTCCCCAACACTGAAACTCCTCTAAGCGACACAGGTTTCTGGATCCGTGCTCTTGGCTTCACTCTGACTATCCCCGCTCGTCCGTGGCCTGCCCCCTGCTGCCGCCGCCCCCCCCCGGCCTCTGAAACCTCGACGGTTGGCATTCGGCAATCAGAAGCCGTTCCGACGTTTCAGGAGTGACACGTCCTCCTGGAGCGAGCCCTATCAACATGAATAGGAGAAAGCATCGTCTGATGACCGGAGCCGCTCCAACGCTGAAATCCCTTTTGCGCAGTGCTTCCCTTCTCCTCCTGATCATGGGCGCACTGCCCCTCGCGGCAGTCCAGGCCGTTTCCGCGGCCCAGGTCCTGTTGAAATGGGAGCCCAACACCGAGGAGGTCCTGGCCGGCTACACGGTCCATTACGGTGAGGCCAGCAGGCGTTACACCAGCAGGGTGGATCTCGCCAATCGCGAGACCTCCTGTGTGATCGGGAGCCTGGAGCCTGGGAAGACCTACTTTTTCGCTGTCACGGCCTACGACGTCAACGGGGACCACAGCGACTACTCCGTGGAAGTCTCCACCACCATTGCGGACGAACCTGCCGGGGGCGAGAACCAGTCGTTCTTCACGTTCGAGGACACACCCGTTTCCGGGCATCTCGGAGTCGCGGGCTCCCGAGGCAATACGCCGATCTTCAACATCGTCACCCCGCCCTCCAGGGGAATTGTGGAACTGAATGCCGCCACCGGTGCTTTTCTCTACATGCCCCATGCCAACGTCCATGGGTCGGACAGCTTCACCTTCAGCAGCCTGGATGGCAGGTCGCGATCCCCGGTGTCTGAAGTCTCCATCCAGGTCGCCCCGGTGAACGATCCTCCGACCGCCGTCGACGACCGGGTGACCATCACGCGGGGAGTCTCGCCGATCATCGATGTGCCGGCCAATGACAGCGACATCGACGGCGATTCCCTGACTGTCGCCGCCGTGAGGCCACCCGACCATGGCCTGGCGGAGCTCGTGGGCGGCGGCATCCGGTACACCCCTCCCGCGGGCTTCACCGGCACGGATACCTTTTGGTACACCGTTTCCGACGGGAAAGGGGGAACGGCCTCGGCTCAGGTTGCCGTGCGGGTTCTGTCCACCAACAAGGCTCCCCTGGCCGCCGACTCGTCCGTGTCGTTGAGAGCCGGCTCCGCGGTGTCCGCAAGATTGAGGGCCTGGGATCCCGACGGCAACCCCTTGACCTACTCCATCGTGAGCCCCCCATCCGCGGGGCGTCTGTCCAGCTTCAACGAGCGCACGGGCGCCTTCACCTACACGGCACCCTTCGGCTTCGCGGGCATGGACGTTTTCACCTTCAGGGCCGATGATGGAAAATCCGGCTCCAACACGGCCACCGTGACGCTCACCGTCACCGCATCGAAGGACGTCGTGCTGGCGGTGAATGCCGGAGGACCGGAGACCGTCGACGGAAGCGGGCTGGTGTTCCTGGCCGACACCTACTTTTCCGGAGGATGGAAGGCGACGCGCTCTTCAGGTGTCGACGCTGCCTCGGACGACCTCATCTACCAGTCCGAGCGCGTGGGACATTTCTCGTACGCCATTCCGCTGGAGGAGGGACACTACCTGGTCACCCTGAAGTTCGCCGAAATCTACTGGGATGAGAATGGCAGGCGGGTATTCGATGTCTTCCTGGAGGACCGGAAGGTCGTCGCCGATTTGGATCTCCACGCAGCCGCGGGGAAGTTCAAGGCTCATGACCACTGCATTCCGGTGTGGGTCAGGGACGGCGTCCTGAACCTGGATTTTCGAGCCGACGCCAACTACCCGAAAATCAGCGGCTTCGTGGTGGAAAAATGGAATGGCGGTTCCCGGTGGGCGATCAATGCCGGGGGGCCTCGCCTGGTGGACGGCGATGGCATCGTCTACGAGGAGGACATGTTCCACAGTTCGGGAGCGCGGGCAGGGACTTCCGCCGAATTCCCCGAAAACGGCGACGGCGGGCCGTACCGGACCGAGCGGTTCGGCGCCTTCTCCTACGACATCCCTCTCCCAGACGGCGTCTACCAGGTCACCCTCAAGTTCGCCGAAATCTATTGGAAGGAGCCCGGGAAGCGTGTCTTCGACGTGAGCGTCGAGGGTCGGGAAGTGCTCGGCGGACTGGATCTCCTGGCCCGGGTCGGGCCTCTCGATCCCTACGACTTCACCGTCCTTGCCGTGGTCGAGGACGGTGAGCTGAACATCGTGTTCACTCCGAGGGTCAACTGGGCCAAAGTGAGCGGTATCCTGATCGAAGCGCTGTTCTGAAAGGTTTCGGGCTCCAGCTTTCGAGTTTCGGGCTGCAGACCGGTGCTGCCGGGGGGGAACGCTCATCACCGGCTGAGCCATCCAGCATCCAGCAGTTCAGCGTGGAGAGAATACGGCCTTGAAAGTGCTGCTTGTGGCAGGCGCGCGCCACACGTTGAGGGAAGATACCGAGAGGCCTGTCACCATCGAGATGGGCACCAATGTGCTCGCCGGTACCACGAGATCATCGATCCTGGAAGCGTTTCGGATCAGCAGGCGAAAACAGGGCGAGGCCTGGAAGCGGCCCCCCGCTTTGGGACGGGCGAGCGGCCGAGAGGATCTGGGAGATACTCCTGAGGTGAAGCGACGGAGCTTTGAGCTTCGCCGCTGATGGGACCGTCGTCCGAAAAAATACCTTTGGCTCTTGAGCGGCGTCATTCGCCGCTTGCTGACGCCTTGGGGTTCGAGAACCGAATGCATCGAAGGCCGCTCCAAAACGGGGCGGCCTTCTTTTTTTTATCCGCGCCTGAACTGGGCGCTTTCGTGCTCCTGCAGTACCTCCCGGAGTCCGAGAATGCCGTTGGGAGGTCTCACCTGGGCTGCGAGCCCGTGAGGCGCTCTCCTGCCTCAATGTCGATGTCATCGCCGTTTCCGCCGGCTTTGACCAGCACGTCCTCGACTGGGGGGGGCTGCTCCACTCGGAGGACTATGGTCAAATCGGCCGGCTCGTCCACAAGGCCTGCCAAAGATTCGGGATCGGGTGCTTTGCCGTCCTCGAGGGAGGCTACCGTCACCAGGCTATGGAGGAGAGCGTTCCGGCGCTCTTGAGGGGGTTCAATGGAACCTGAAATGCGCGATGGCAGTTCTTTTCCGGGGATTCAGGCCGAAAGAACGCCGGAATGAAGACTCGAGAGGTGGACAGACCGTTGTGTTGAATTGTAATGATATGGCTGAAGCCAATGGCTCGGATAAGTTCAGACAAAGCTGTCAACTTGATGTAATGATGCGTTGGGAAGCCATGCGGACTGGACCGCCGCTCCGGAAGGCCGCGGAAACGATGCTCCGCCAACCGGATACTTGGAGCTGATGCCATGGAAGACCTGTTGCCTGATACCTTGAAAAGGTTGTGGCGCGATGTTGAAAAGGGGCGGCTTTCCGCCGAGGATTTCCAGGGGGAGCAGGAACGGCTCGTCGGGGAGCACGGCCGCGCCTGGACCCGCGCTCTTCTCTTGGAGGGTCTTGACGACCTCGAGGAGAGCATCGTGACCGAGATCGGCTGGTACACCGGAAACGGGGACAGGGAGCAAATCCGACGCCGGTGTCTGGATGCGGTCTCGCACATCAAGGCGGAGTGGCAGCGGGATGTGAAGGATCTGAGCCGGGAGTCCGTCGAGCGTTTCTACGAGGACAGCGAGGCAATGATCTATGAGCTCATGTGGTGGCACACGCTTTCGGAGGATGCGTCGCCGCTGGCTTATGTCAACGCGCTGGAGCTCGCGGGACGAAAGGGATGCCGCGATTTTCTGGATTTTGGATCCGGCGTGGGATCCGGGGGGATTCTTTTTGCCCGCCACGGATTCAATGTGACTCTCGCGGACATCAGTTCGGCATCCCTGGGCTTCGGCCGATGGCGATTCGAGAAGAGGGGCCTCCGGGCGGCTCACATCGATCTCAAGGAGTCCGCCCTGCCCGAGGCCGCCTTCGACTTTGCCGCGGCCATGGATGTCTTCGAGCACCTGGTCGATCCCCGGGATGCGGTCCGGACGATATGGAAAGCCCTGAAGCCGGGGGGATTCCTCTTCGGCCGCTTCCACGCGGAGCGGGACGAGGACCGCCCCCATCACGTGACCCTCGATTTCAACCCGACCTTCGAGGCCCTGAAGGACCTGGACTTTGTCGAGGTCTGGAGAGACGAATGGCTCTGGGGGCATCAGGTCTTCAGGAAAGGTTAGCGGGCCTTCCGAGGTCCGTCATTTCGAGCGACGGAGAGAAATGGCGTTCATCGTGACACCACGGTCTCATGAGAGAGATTTTTCTCTCCGCCGCACTCCGTTCGAAATGACGAAAAGGTGTTTTCGGGAAGCAGAGGCGACCAGCCCCTCAAACCCAGTGGCCCTCGACATCCGGAGCCGACGCAACGGACAGCTCGCCCCTGGCGAAGCTCTGGACCGCCTCGCGAACGGTTCCCTTCACCCCCACCACCACCGGGATCCCGGCAGCCTGCAGGGTCTTGAAGGCCTTGGGGCCGCAGTGGCCGGTGAGCACGGCCTCCGCCTTCGATCGGGCCACCAGGGTGGCCGCCTGGATTCCCGCACCCTGAACGGCCTGGAGGTTCTGTTTGTTTTCCACGGCCTCGAAGTCGAGGGTTTCCGAGTCCACCACCAGGAAATAGCTGGCGCGTCCGAACCTCGGGTCCACCTGCGCTTCCAGTTCCCGGCTGCCGGCGCTGACCGCGATTTTCATGGCATTTCTCCCTGCTCTAAAAGGTTTCTGGTTTTCTGGTTTCCGGTTGAAACCCTTTCTCATTGTTTCGTTTTCACCTCCGCCTTCTGGCCGAATGTCCCCTCGGATATGATCAAAGATCGTACCAGGACAGGTTCCGCAGCCGGGGCGGCGTGAGAAATGTGCGACCCTCCCCTCACCACCGGGTGGGGCCCCCGCCGATCAGGGGCCTCATCAACATTGGCCTGGATTTTGTTTCGATTTGGCTCTCTGAAACAGGCTGATGGAGAAGGTCATGCACGCCGCCGCGCTCTCAAGCAGGCTGGCGATGCCTTCATGCCGCGCCCAGACCCATGGAACAGCCCTGGGCCGGACGCGCTTTCGACTCCAAACCGGAAGGTGAAGCCAGAAACCCTTCAGGTGGCCTGCTTTCTCCCGAAAGGAACCCTTGAACCGGAGACCTCATGGACGACGATAACCCCCTCCTCGCCATCCCCGTGCTGCGCACCCGCGTGGCCCCCGTGTTCAACTGGTGCTCCAGGGTCCGCATTTTTTCGGGGGGCGGTCCAGCGCCGATCCATTTCCACGAGGAAATGGACCTGGGACAACTGACCGCGTTCAACCGGCTGGAGACCCTGCGCCGGCGAGGAGTCCGGGTCCTCATTTGCGGGGCCCTGAGCCCCGACCTGCTGGCCTACGGGGAGCAGATCGGCCTGAGCATCATTGCCGGCGTGGCGGGTGAGATCGACGAGGTCGTCCATGCCTTTGGAAGCCGGGAGCTCGACCAGCCGCGCTTCTGGCTGCCCGGCTGCCGGGGACCCCGGCGTTACCGGGGCGGCGGCCCGGGGGCGGGAGGGATGTGCCGCCGGGGGCGGAAGGCAGGGGGCTCGCCGGGGGGACCATGTGAGGCGGGCCCCGGGGTCGAGGACCTATGCCGCTGCCCGGCCTGCGGTGCCGCCCTCCCCCCTCAACGGGAAATCTCCGAGGTGCAGCGGCGTTGCCCCCATTGCGGTCTGGCCATGATGAGGGGGCAGGGGAAAGTTCAGGTATGATTATCACGGTAGCCAGCGGCAAGGGAGGCACCGGCAAGACCACCATCGCCACCAACCTGGCGGTGGCCCTGAACCGGCCTCTTACCCTGCTTGATTGCGACGTGGAGGAACCCAACGCCCACCTGTTTCTGCGGCCGGAGATGACGGAGCGTTTCCCTTTTGAGGTGGCGGTACCCGAAATAATCATGGAAAAATGCACCTTGTGCGGCAAGTGCCAGGAGCTCTGTCAGTTCAACGCCTTGGCGGTGCTCCCGCAGACGGTCCTTCTGTTCCCGGAGTTGTGCCACAGCTGCGGGGGCTGCAGCCTGATCTGCCCGGAACAGGCGGTGGTGGAGGGGCGCCGGGTAATGGGGGAGGTGGAACGGGGGCGCCGGGGGCAGATCGCCTTTGTCCACGGACGCCTGCGGGTGGGGGAGGCCATGGCCCCGCCGTTGATCCGCCGGGTGAAACAGGAAGCTCCGAGCCACGGCCTTACCCTCATCGATGCCCCACCCGGCACCTCCTGTCCGGTGGTGACCACCCTCTGGGGAAGTGATTTTGTCATCCTGGTAACAGAACCCACGCCCTTCGGACTCCATGACCTGGAATTGGCCGTGGGCGCCATCCGGGAATTGCAGTTGGCCTGCGGCCTGGTGATAAACCGGGCCGATCTGGGAGACCGGCGGGTGCATGAATACGCCGCCCGGGAGGGGTTGCCGGTGTTGCTGGAAATACCTTTTGACCGCCGGGCTGCGGAACTGTATGCCCAGGGGGAGCTGCCCGCGGCCATCCTGCCGGAGTGGCGGGCTCGCCTCCAGGCCCTGGCCCGGGAGGTCTTCGCCAGGACCGGCCACCCCTTTGGATGAGGTGAGGAGATGTTTCGGGGAAGGAGGGCCGGGGGAGCAAGGCTCCCCTGCCTTCCCCCCAGCCCCCTCCCCAACCCCCTTTAATACGGTTTTCGGTTTTCGGTTTTCGGTTTGCGGTTTGCGGTGGGAAAAGCCATGTTTTTCCTCCCTCAACCCCTATCAGGCTGTTGAAAAACCCTCTTCCCCGGAGCTTGGTGGGAGAAGGTTGCCGAATTTACCAGTTTGGCGAAGTCAAATCCCATGTATGGGGTTGGGGGAGGGGGTTCGGGGGAGGGGGCTATGACCCCTGGCCCCCTCCCCTAAATAACCTTTTTCAACAACCTGCCATAAGGCCGCCGCAGAAGTTGGGAGTGCTGATGAAAGAATTGGTGGTGTTGAGCGGCAAGGGCGGCACGGGCAAGACCAGCCTGGTGGGGGCCCTGGCCGCCCTGGTGCCGGACAAGGTGCTCTGCGATGCGGACGTGGACGCCGCGGATCTG
>Ga0101944_10006652_pt1 | contig 12115 bp, 9 predicted proteins | sample DewCreD2012metaG_FD_75245 | JGI IMG/M metagenome (GOLD analysis project Ga0101944, IMG submission 75245) | Hot spring sediment bacterial and archeal communities from British Columbia, Canada, to study Microbial Dark Matter (Phase II) - Dewar... ... | reverse complement strand
CGAAAGCGGCCGTGCCCCTGAAAGTCGCACTCGACGATATGATCGCGGGCATCAAGCCGCTGAATCACGAGCAGCTTTTCGCTTTCGAACTGCTCCTGGACCCGCGCATTGATCTCGTCACCCTCAACGGCAAGGCGGGCACCGGCAAAACCCTGCTGGCCCTGGCCGCGGGCGTGCGCCAGGTGCTCGAAGACAGCCTGTACCAGAAACTCCTGGTTTCCCGTCCCATCATCCCCATGGGCAAGGAAATGGGCTTCCTGCCCGGCGGCGTGGAGGAAAAGCTCGACCCCTGGATGACGCCCCTTTACGACAACTTCGAGATTATCTTTTCCGTGGAAGGCCGCAAGAACGACAGGGACAAACGACACATCAAGGAGATCATCGCCGGCTCCAACCTTATTCAGATTGAAGCCTTGAGCTACATCCGGGGCCGCAGCCTCCCCAACCAGTACATGGTCGTGGACGAGGCGCAGAACCTGTCTCCGCTCGAAGTCAAGACTATCATCACCCGCGCGGGCAAGGGCACCAAAATCGTGCTCACCGGCGACCCGTACCAGATTGACCACCCTTACCTGGACCAGAACAGCAACGGATTGAACTACGCGGTCGAACGCTTCAAGAACAGCCCGCTCGCCGGGCATGTCACCCTGATCAAGGGCGAGCGCTCCGAACTTGCGGAGACCGCCGCGCGGTTGCTGTAAAGAGAATCAGCGCGCCGCGCCCGGCGATGTGTGCGCTCCACATCTCATGATTCGTTCCAGCCCGGTGAAATCCGGGTTTTCTTTTTCCGGCGTTCCCGTTATGTTAATATCACGGAACCGCGGGAAAGGGAAGTTGCTCATGTACGCGAAAAAACAATATGTCAAAGTGCTGAACCAGGCTTGGGACGAGCTGGAACAAAGAGACTGGAAAGAGACGGCCACGCGCTGCGCCCTGCGCGCGGACGGCGGCGCATATTTGATGGACAGCCTGGGACACACCCTGCGCGTCGAGGCGGGCGCGCGGCAGATTTTCGAGCCGGGCGGCCGGCCGGTCCGCCCCATTTTCCAGATCGTGCTCCTGCACCATCTTTTGCGGGACTCCGGCGAAGCGCCCGCAGGCGAGGACATCCCCATTCACACCTTTCACGATCTCATGCTCTACCACAACACCATAAAGTGGCGCTCGCTGGACATCCTGGCCGGGGCCTACGGAACCAGGCCGGAGTTGCTGGAAAGCATCGGTGCGCGCCTTGGGGGCGAGCCTCGCGGCATCGGAGACGGATCGGTCATGCTGCGCCCCATGCCCCGCATCCGCTGGACCGCCGTGATCCACGCCGAGGACGACGAGTTTCCGGCCGAAGCCCAGATCCTGTTCGACAAAAACGCCACCGCCATGATGCACCCCGAGGACATGGTCGTGCTCTCTGAACTGTTGGCGCATCGCCTGGCCAACATGGCCAACTCCGAAGCCGGTTACGCCGGCGACTGGCAGGACACAGCCGAGGAATCGTGACCGCCCGGAAGAAGAAGAAAACAAGCCCTTCGCTGATCCGCATCTCCGATGTTCTGCGGTCCGGAAGCCGCATGAGCACCGAGGAGCAAGGCGCCGTCCGCTATTTGCTGCCCGGGCTGGACATCCATCTGTCGTCCATCCCCGCGGGCGCGCAGGGCGGCGATTTCTACGGCATGGTCTATCTCCAGCACGGGCGCACTGCGGTGTTCGCGGGCGATATTTCCGGACACGACTTTTCCTCGTCCATCGTGGCCACCCAGGTCATCAAATATATTGACAGCCATCAGGACGCCTTGGCGTTTCCGCACCTGTTTCTGCACGAAATGGCCGATGCGCTCTACAACACGCTCAATTCCGTGGGCCGGTTTTTCACCGCCGCCATCTGCGTGGCGGATGTGGAGCGCAACACCTTGAGCTACGCCAGCGCCGGGCATCCGCCGTCATTGCTGTTCAGCAACGAACAGAAGCGCATTCACTCCGTGGGCGGAAAAAGCCTGCCTGTGGGATTCGATCAAAACACGGCATACGAGTTGACGCAAAGAGAATTCGTTCCCGGAGACGCATTGCTGATTTACACCGACGGGGTCAGTTCCGCGCGCAGCGCGGACAAGGACGAATTCGGCATGAAGCGGCTTGCCGCGCATGTGCTCGCGCACGGCAACAACCCCGCGGCCATGGTTCCCGGCCTCATCGCCCGGGTCAACGAATTCTGCGCCGGCGCGCAAACCTCTGACGACATCACCGCCATCTGCCTCGTAAGGACATGACAGACGCCGGGGCGCCGGGCATAAGGCTGTGCCTTTATTTTCTTCCCAGAGTCAAAAGGGTTTTTATGTATTTTCTGTCCGTGGCGTCTACGCGGAACGGGTTGCCGCCCAGATTGTAATCCGGCTCGCGCTGCCGGATGAATTGCCGGTACGCCACAACGGTCAGCGCCTTGTTGGCGATGTTCACGGCGATCATGCCCCAGAGTCCGAACCAGGGCACCACCGTTAATGAGCCTGCGGCCAGCACGGCGATCATGAGAATGTCCGTGATCACAAGCGCGTCCTGGCGCTCCATGGCGTACAGCAGCGGCCGCTGCACCTGCATGTACACAAGCGGAATCAGCAGCAGCAGGCTGACCCGAAAATAGGGAATGGCTTTGAGATATTCAAGTTTCACGAGCCATGTCACCAGCCAGGGCAGGGCAGCGCACGCGGCCACGCTTGCAATCAGCGTCATCCACAGGGTGTATTTGCTCATGCGCTCCATGATTTCCCGGCGCTTGTTCTTGTCCTGCGCGTGGTACTGGGAAATGAGGGGCAGAAGCGTGGTTTCCATGCCCCTCATGAACATGTACAGTCCGCGGATCAACTGCATGGACGCGTAATAGATTCCCACGGCTTCATTGTTGGTGAAGAACTTGAGAATCCAGGGAGGCGCGATGTCCACCACGGATTTGAGCGGATGCTGGAACGCCCCGACTTTCACCTGCGCCCGAAGGGAAGCGCGCATGTCCGCGGAGCCATGCGCGGTCACGCCGCGGAACACGCGGGCCGTGTGCGCCGCCATGGGCGGCGTGGCCACAAGCACGGCCCCGGCCATGGACGCGGGAAAGGTCCACAGCAGCCAGAAAACCGGATCCTCGGGTTTAGCGAAATATACTGCGGCCACGAGCGCAAACCGGAACACGCCAGCAAGCATGCCGAGCGCATTCTGCCAGAAATACAGAAGAAAGGCGTTGAAGAATGTGGTATAAAAAACATTCGCGCTGTAGAAAAGGATGTACAGGGCCACGGCGTACAGGTAATCGGGCGGCACATGGATGAACCCGGCCGCGGGCCGCCGCAGGGCGATCAGAATAAGCGCTAACGCCAGCGTGGACACGGTCTGAAGTTTCAATAGCGCGTTGAAATAGTATTTCACGCCGGGCAGGTTGCCGTCCCCGCGCTTTTTGGCCATTTCCGAGCCGAACACGGGGCTTAGCCCCAGGTTGATGAGGTAATCGCCGAACAGGCCCAGGCTCATGCACAGCCCAACCACGCCGTATTCCCGGGGCGCCACAATGCGGAAGGTGTATATGCTCGTGAGCAGAAATGTCAGGGAATTCAGCGCGATGCCGCCGTTGGTGTAAATTACGCCTTTGAGAATGGTTTGTTTGAGTGACATGGCGCGGGGCTGCCGCTGCGGGAGGGTTGGAATCCGGCGTCAGCGATCCCCCCGTTCCCGGCCGCATGCCGGCGTCATGCCGAGCATGGCGTATGACATGCCGATCAGCAGCCAGTAATTGTTGTCGAAGATGTGGTTGTGGAACACGCACTCGATGAGGTAGCCGATAAGAAACGCCTGGAAACCCACGCTCAAAATGCGTAGGAACCTGCTGGTGTTGCGCCGCCGCACCTGCTCAAGCGCCGCGAAGGTAAAAACGAAGATCGCCAGGTATGCGAGCAGCATGAAAATGCCGCCCCCGGTCCAGATGTCCAGAAACACATTGTGCGGCTGTAGCGCCTTGAACGAAAACATTGGCACCTTATGGAAGATTTGCGGCAGATACTCGAAATACACGGATTTGAAATTGCCCAGTCCGATCCCCCACAGCCAGTGCTCCCGAAGGATCGCTATGCTCATGGTAACAAAGATAATTCTCATAAACATGGAATAATCGCCCAGAGTGTAGCGCTGCATCAGGTATGGATTGGCTGCTATGTAGATTCCTAAAGCGGTTGCGATCACCGCGAAAAGCGCCGTGCTCCGGATGATGACCGTGCGTTTTTTTTCCGTGTCTTGATACGCCCGGAACATCACATACAACAGGCCGAGCACGAAAGCGATCTGCGTAGAGCGCGCTTCGCATGTGCCAATGGCCGCTGCGCCCAGCGCCAGAGCCGCGAACAGCGCGGGCCGCCACCGCGTGCGGTAGCCCATGATCATGAACGCCAGTATGGGCATGACCGCAAACAGCAGGTCCTTGGCGTATTCAAACGGCATGTGGTAAAACCCGCGCGGCTTGGGACCCGCGATGCTTTGATCCACTTCTGAACTCATCGTGCCGGGCAAAAGATAGGTCGCCGGAAAGAACGACAGCCCCATGGCCTGCAGCACGCCAAGACCCGCATTCGCCAGAAGAACCAGAACAAGCGCTTTGAAAAATGTCCGGAGATCTTTTTCATTCCCGAGAAACTGGTATACGAGGAAAGTGAACGCCAGGCTGCCCGTGTAATTGCGCAGATACACGAGCGTGATCGCCGGTTCCCGCGCAATGCGCAGAGACAGCGCCCCGAGCAGAAGAAACGCCGCCATGGGAAACAGGATCTGTTTCAGAAATTGCAGGCTCACGGAATACTGCCGCCCGGCCGCCATGTTCAGTCCCAGCACCCCGAGTCCCAGTATTACATAAAACTGGAACACGGAAAAAAGCCCGAAGAACATATAGTATCCAATAAGAGAATAGCCGACAAAAGACAGAAGAATGAGTTGGAAAGGCTTTTCCACGGCTCTGGCGGTGAACCAGACCGCGGGGGGCACAAAGGCGATGGCCAGCGCTGCGGCAACCATGGCGTTCAAGCGGCGAATGCGCCGCGCAGGGCCTCCAGTTCCTCAATGTACCAGGGAACCAACACAGTGGCTGCGTCTTTTCCTGCGCCCTGATGCATGAATTTGCGCACAAAGGACTTGAGCAGCGCCTGGGTGTACAGAATCCGCGCCATATCTGCGGCGTCTCCGAGTATCTGTGTGGCAGTATCAGCCAGGGCGCTCGCGGCCGAAGGCTCGCGGCACCAAGAGGCTCCATAAGCCCCTGACCACATCGAGCGCGCGAGCCACATCAGATCGAACAGGGGATTCTTTTCCGCGCCGTAATGCTCGAAATCGAGCACCCGGCACTCGCCGCCGTCGAAACTCACATTGGACACCGTGAAGTCCCCGTGCTGCCGCGCCATAGGCAGCCGGGTTCCCTGCAAAGCCTCGGCTTCTTGGAAAATTTCCTCGACCAGCGGGTCCGCGGCAACACCGGCCATGCGCGCCGCGCGCCCGAACACATCCAGCGGCTGGATGAACCAGGACACGATCATGCCGCTCGAGATTTCGGATTCCCCGCAATTCGCGAAGGCGCCGAATGTGCGCTTCCACTGCCGCGCCATGGCGAAGCGGCGCGCGCAATCCCTGCTTGTGGCCGCGCCCGGCCTGGCGCTTGCGCGGTGCAAGCGGCCGTGCAGCGCGGACTGCACGGACACGGTTTCCGGCCCCATGGGGCCGAAGTACAGGGGCGCGGGCACGGTGCGCAGAAACGCCGCTCCGAGCCTGGATTCCGCGTGCATGGCCGTGAGGGTGTCGTGTTCTTTTTTGAGTTTGGGAGCGGCGTGAGCGAAGCGGGGGATTTTGGCCACGGCGAATGGACGGCTGCTCTTGCCGTGGAACGCCAGCAGGATAATCTTGCTCTCGCGCTCTTTGGCGGGCAGGCCCGCGCCGCTGCTGGCGGTTTTCACAATGCTGATGCGCCCCGGCCGTTCGCCGCCAAAGTTTTTGCGCCAGTTCTCAACAAGCCATTGTTCAAAAAAACTCGTCACGGGTCGAGCGCCAATCCCTTTCTGTGTTGCCTTGCGTCATTCTTTTCCCGAGGCTCCCGGCATCCTGCGGATGTCCATCATGATGAACAGATACGCGATGGCGAAGAACGCCACGGCGGATGTCAGCAGCGTGCTCTTTACCGTCTGGGGATAAAATTTCCTCTTGGGCGCGAATCCTTTGTCCAGAACCGAAAGCGAGTAGTCCATGCGCTTTTCTTCCACGCGCAGTTTCTCGTATTCTCCGCGAAGCATTTCATAAACCTTGAGGAGAATTTCCCTGTCTCTGGCAAGTCGGCCGTATTCCATCTTGATGCCCGGGAAGGCCTTGATGCTGGCGTCGTAATTGCCGAGCACTTTGAGAATGCTATCGAGCGAGCCTTGCTTGCCCTTGTAATGCTTGAGCATCTGCTGTCCGATTTCCTGCTGGGTGTCCTCGACCTCGGCGCGGAGCGCCACGATGGTGGGGTGGCTGTCGTCGAGGGCCTGGGATTTCTGCGCGAGTTCGAGTTTCTTTTCGGAGAGTTTCTGGCGCAGAAATGCGATGGCGGGGTCGGAGGCCATGGCGTCGTTGATCTGCACGGCCGCGCGCGCCCAGTCGTAAACACGGTTCCCGGCATTGTTTTCCGTTTCCAGGGTGGACATGTCTATGAGCAGTTGTTCTTTCTGCATGTTGAGCGCGGAGTAGCGTTTGACGAGTTCCGTGTCCGCCTCGGGGTTAAGCAGTTCGGGATTCTTTTCCTCGTAGATGCGGATGATGTCCTCGAGTTCGGCAAGTTTGTCCTCGACGCTCTTGATTTCCTTTTCCAGGAACTCGCGCTGGCTGCGGTTTATGCCCTGGCGCTCTGTGTTGGTGAATGCAATGAGTTCCTCGGCGTACGCATTGACCACATCCGCGGACAGTTCGGGGGTGGGGCCGAGGAACGAAATGTAAATGACCTTGTTTTCGATGGTGATCGAGAGAAACCGGGATTCGTCGCCCATGATCTTGCCCATGGGTTCATTCTTGAAACGCGGGATTTTTTTGTAGGCGGAGCTGATGCCGGGCCGGGAAAACACCTTGCTCCGGACCCGGTTGCTTTCCAGCACAGCTTTGAAATTCAGATCCGCGCCCTGCATCATGGTGTCGGTCATGAACGCTCCCAGGGACTGCACATTGAACATGCCGCCGATGCTGGGGCGCGCGGAAAACAGCAGGGAAGTCGAGGATTTGTACCGCTTGGGCACCATGGTGTAGAAAACCAGGAACGCGCATACCGCGGCGATGAGCGTGACCGCGGCGATGGGCGCCCGGCGTTTCCACACGATGTCCCGGATGTTCGATAGCGTTATTTTGTCCATTGGCGTGTGCGCTCCGTGGTTAGTCGTTGATGACCCGCAGGAATGAAACCGTGGGAATCACGCTGTTGAGAATGTCCACATAATCCCGGAACTTGAAGGAAGAGTCCTTGGGAACGATGATGATGTCGCCGGGCAGGATTTCGCCTCCATCGGGTTTGGCGCCGCTCTTGATCCAGTCCTTGACATCCACGAGTTCCTTGGCTTTGTTGTTCTGGTTCGTGTGCAGCACGGTGACGATGGACAGCTTGGCGGTTTCTTTATATCCACCGGCTTGGGCGATGTATTCGAGGATGGTCGCATCGCGTCCGTATTTAATCATGGCCGGGGTGTTGACTTCGCCCAGCACATACACATATTCCACGCCCTTTGGCACATAGACCACATCCCCGTTGCGCAGAACCGTGTCCCTGGCGGGATTGTTGAGAACCTCGAGATAGTTGATGCGGATTTTTTCGGAGCCGCGCAGCAGGGTGATGTTGGCCAGGTCCGCGTTGGCCAGACGGTCCTTGAACCGCGCCAGGAGCTGGATGAGCGTGATGCCGTCGGCCAGGGGCACGATGGTCTGCAGTTCCTGCTGCTGAATGGATGCAACATCCTGCTTTTCTCCGATGAGGTTGTCGAACACGATCTTGACGGTGCTCTGGAAATCCTCTCCCTGGAGCACGATGAGGGCGTCGCGGTTGTGCAGGGGCATGCCCCGCGCGGCGTCTGTTTCGAGGTTGGCGTCCAGGGATTGCACTTCGCCGGGCGCGGCGCGGCGCTGCAGCACGCAGCGCGCAGGCTCCGCGCTCCAGTGCAGCCCGCGGGCGAACCGCACCAGATCGGCCAGCGTCTCTCCGGGCAGGATTTCATAAATCGCCGGCGCGTTCACCCCGCCGCTCACCGTGGCGATGCTTTCCAGTATGGGAACCTGAACCACATCCCCGTTGCGCATCAGAATGTTCGCGTCCATGTCGTAGTCCACGAAAAACCGGTACAGGTCAATGTGCTCCACGGCGTCCATGGTCATGGCGGAATTTTTTACAGCGGCGCCGCGGCGCATCACGCTGATGCGGCGCAGCGAGGTGTCCGGCAGGTAGCCCGCTCTGGCGATCACATCCACCAGCGTGGTTCCGGCGTCGAAGGCATATTCCGCGGGCGCGCCCACGCGGCCCATGACCCTCACACGGATCCGGCGCGGTTTGGAAAGGCTCACGCTGATGCGCGCGTCGTGCTTCAGATACCGGGAAAAGGACTCGGCCATGAGCGCCTGAACCTGCGCCAGGGTCTTGTTGGACACGGACACCGCGCCGGGCCAGAAGGTGAAGAATTCGTCCACATTCTCGCGGCTGTCGGCCACGGGGATCAGCGTGCCGTCCCAGGAGACTTCCACAGAGTACATGGCCTGCAGCTTGCCCCACACCATGATGTCGAGCACATCGCCGGGGCCTACGGAATACCCGCGGTCCTGTCCCGGGGCGGGAAGGGTCTGGGCCGCGGCGTCCCCGGTTCTGGCCGAAAAGTATTCGGAAAACGCCATCTGCGACACGGGTATGGGCGCGGCCACGCTTTCCGCGGCATGCGCCGCGCCGTGCGCCCAAAGCGCAAGCGCGCAAAGCGCCGCCACCCACAACCGGCGGCTCAAGCGGAATGTGTTAGTCATTTCATTGCCTCCGCATGGATCACAATGGGATAGTAAACTCCGGAACGAGTTTCCCGGCTTCCTTATGCCATGAGATATAACTTATACAAAATGCTTCCAAAAATAAAGAGCAGCCGTTTTTCAAGAATCAAAACGGTCATTTCCGGCGCGCGCCTTGCGCCGTTTGAGCAGGATGTGCGGACCACGCCGTTTCAGGTGCGCTCATCAAAATACCCAAATTTCAGCCGGCGCGCTATAATAAGTGGCTGTTATGGAATATGCAGCGCAGATCAGCCGAAATACACGAGCTGTCATTGAGTCCGCGCACGAGTTGCCCGAGGCATGAGGCGCGACAGGATTTCATGAAGAAATGAAAATTCTCTTTATCACACAGAAAGCCGATAAAAACGATCCCGTGCTCGGGTTTATGCACGCATGGTTCGAGAGCTTGAGCGCACGGTTTGACGCCCTTCATCTGTTGGTGCTCAAAGCCGGGGAGCGCACTCTTCCAGACAATGTGACCGTGCACTGCATGGCGCCGGGAAACGAAAACCGGCGGTTCGTCAAATTTCTGAATTTCGTGAGGGTCGTTTCCGCGCTTGTGCTGCGCCGCCGCGTGGATGCCGTATTCGCGCACATGTGCCCTATTTACGCGGTTCTGGCGGCGCCGTTCTGCCGCCTGCGGGGAGTTCCGCTGCTCATGTGGATAACGCACAGCTCGGACACCCCGATGCTGCGCATCGCGCACCGGCTTGTGGACAAGGTGATCACGGCATCCGATGCAAGCTGCGCGCTCTCTGGCGCCAAGGTGGTGGTCACGGGCCACGGCATTGATATGGATCTTTTCAGCCCTGCGCCGGCGCCGGCCAATCCCGCGGAGGTGAGAATCCTGTCCGTGGGGCGCGTTACGCCCATCAAGGATTACACAACCATAATCCGCGCGGCGGACATCCTGGCGCGGGAGCGCGGTCTGCGCGGGTTTTCGGTTTCCATTGTGGGCGCATGCTATTCGGAATCCGACAACAAGCACAAAGAAGAGCTTGAGGCTGAAATCCGCAAAGCGGGACTCGACGGCATCGTGCGTTTTGAAGGCCCCACAACGCACGACAAAATGCCGGACTGGTACAGGCGCAGCCAGGTTTTCGTGAGCGCTTGCCACACACGCGCCATGGACAAAGCCGTTCTCGAAGCCATGGGCTGCGGCGTGCCCGTAACCACTTGCATCGAGTCCTACAAACCGCTGCTCGATCAATCTGCTCCAGGTCTATATTTCGAAAAAGGCGATGAGCGCTCCCTGGCGGACGCACTCGAACGGTTGCTCGCCGCGGGACCGGAGGGGCGCGCGGAATTGGGCCTTGTTCAACGGCGCCTCGCCGCCTCGCGACACTCTTTTCATGCGCTCATGGACCGGCTCGCGCACGAAATCAACAAATCAATTTATGACAAAAGAAGCAGCTCGCCGCGCACGCGCTGGCTGGTTGCGCACACGCGCGGAAAAGACATTCTCGACATCGGGTTCGCAGCAGCGTCGTTCCCGTTCCTGCACTACTTTATTAAAGATGCGAATCCGGACAGCACAGTTACCGGCTGCGATCTGTTTCATGACAAGATCAAGCGCTGCGCTAATGTGACCGGCGTGGCAGGCGACGCCTGTTCGCTGCCGTTTCGCGACAGCGCTTTCGACTGCGTGGTGTTCGCGGAAATCTACGAGCATCTTCTGGAGCCAGTTCCGGCGCTCCGGGAGATAGCTCGGGCGCTTCGGCCTGGAGGCCAGTTGCTTTTCAGCACGCCAAGTCCATACGAGCCGCTTCGCTGGGTCCGCGGATGGCTGCTGGCGCGCAAGCCGTGGGACGCCGCCTCGCGCAGCCGCTATCTCGTGGATGACAGCCACATTCAGTTTCCCGATCCTGTGTCCCTGTTCAACATGCTCGACATTCTGGGATTCGAGGTGATTGAAGCCCAGACCCTCAAGCACCGCATCCCGGGATTGAGCAAAATCTGGCGCAAGGCGCAGGCCCTGGACATTCCATTCTTTCCATTCACCCGCCTCGGCAGCTCCTTGTGCCTGCGGGCCGTGAAACGATGAAACGCTCCGCCGCCAAACAGGTCCTCATCACTTTTGCGGAAGCCATCGCCTGGCTTCTGCTCGTTCCCGCGTTTCTGATGTGGAAATCGTCTCTTTTCCGATATAGCGCTTTCACCACGACCCTGTCGCTGATTCCCACAAACATCGGCTTGATCATTCGCAGAGTCTGGTACAGAAACACACTGAAGAAATGCGGCAGAAATTTGATAGTGGATTTTCTTGGCTGGATACGGACCGCGAAAACCGAAGTCGGCGACAATGTAAATATCGGGGTCGGCTCGTTCGTGGGCCTGGCAAGGCTGGGGAACAACATCCTGATTTCCACCAAAGTCACGGTGTTGAGCGGACGCCACCAGCACGACATGAGCGTTCAGGACAAGCCCATCAATCAAGCTGGCGGCGGCGATGAACTCGTGACAATCGGGGACAATGTCTGGATCGGCGCGGGCGCGGTGATCGGAGCGGATGTGGCCGAAGGCTGCGTGGTGGGCGCGGGCGCGGTTGTCGTCAAAAACACGAATCCCTACGAGGTGGTCGGCGGGGTTCCGGCGAAATTCATCAAGAAACGCTTTCAGGAAAACCACGAATAGCGATCAGCGTTGCGGCTTGTGTTATGCCTTGCCTGCGGACAGCCCGCGGATGACTTTCAGCGCCGCGCCGGTGACATCGTCCGCGTCCGCGCTCGTGAGCCGCGCGGAGAACGGGATCGAGAAGGTGCGGTCCGAGATGTACTCGGCGTTGGGAAAATCTCCGCGCTTGAGGCCGAAGCGTTTTTTGTAGTATGAGTGCAGGTGCAGGGCGATGAAGTGGATGCCCGCGCCGATGTTCTCTTTCTGGAGCGCGGCCAGGAATTGGTCGCGCGAAACTCCGAGTTTGTCAATGTCCAGCAACGGCGTGTACAGGTGCCGCGCGTGGCGGATGTGCTTCTGCTCGGGTGGCAGGATGAGGAATTCGCAGCCTTTGAACGCGGCGTTGTAGCGCGCCCAGTGCGCGTCGCGGACCTTGAGGTTGTCCTCGATGCGCCTCAAC
>Ga0101944_10006651_pt1 | contig 12115 bp, 12 predicted proteins | sample DewCreD2012metaG_FD_75245 | JGI IMG/M metagenome (GOLD analysis project Ga0101944, IMG submission 75245) | Hot spring sediment bacterial and archeal communities from British Columbia, Canada, to study Microbial Dark Matter (Phase II) - Dewar... ... | reverse complement strand
TGCAAAAATCGGCATACCAGTTCATAAAAAAAGAAGTATAGGAAAAGCTAAAGGACGCATATATTATGACGAGACCAAAAGGGCAATACCAAACGCAATAGTCATGCTTGAGGGTGTTCCAGCAGTAAGCAATGATAAAGGTGAATTTGAATTCCCGCTTATTACTACAGGTGTTTATAATTTGAATGTAAACACTCAAAGAATAGGTCCCAATTTAATTTTCAGCAAAGATACAGCCGAAAAAGTGCTTATTGCTGAAGGAAAGGAATCTATTATCAATATTGGTCTAACAACTGGTTCTAGTGTGTCTGGGAAAATTATTGTTTATACATTTGCAGAAAAAAAGACAGGTATCGATAGCTTGAATCAAGAGGAAAAACTAGAGGAAGCCTATGGATTGCCAAATGCAGTTTTAGAAATATCTGACGGTGTAAAAAAGAAATTACGTTTTACTGATGGAAATGGCTATTTTATCTTTGAAGGTTTACACCCCGGAAAATGGACATTAAGGCTTGTTAGCTATGATGTGCCTGATTTTTATTATGTAGAAGAAGATACATTTGATATATTCCTTTTCCCAAACGATAAAGCTCAAAAAGAATTTAAGCTTCTGCCAAAGAAAAGGATCATACGCATAATAGAGGAAGGCGGAATAATAGAAGAGGAAAAGAAATCAGAATGATTACAGAATTGACAAAGACAGCTTTTTAATCTAAAATATCATCAATCAAAGTTAATCCAATTACAACAAAGGAAGGATTATGGCAAAACACAAACTAGCGATATTGTGCGATTTTGATGGAACTGTCGCAAAAGGAGATGTTGGACACAGCATTTATACTCGTTTTGGTGATGAAAGATGGGAAGAGATTAACAAACGATGGAGAAAGGGAGAAATCTCATCAAAGGAATGTTTGATCGGTGAATATGCACTCATGGATGCTAGTGAAGATGAGGTTCGAGAATATACGTTAACAATGGAAATAGATTCAGGATTCATCGAGCTTGTCAAGACATGCAAAGAAAATAATATACCAATTGCAATAGTCAGTGATGGCTTTGATTTTTATATAAACACGATACTTGAAAAATATGGACTTTCTGAAATAGAGGTATTATGTAATAATCTGATATTCAAAGGTCGCAAAGTTGAGCTTTCATTTCCTTATTATGAGTTAGGTTGCGGTAAATGCGGAAATTGCAAGGTTTTGCATGTGGAAAGACTTAAAGATAAGGATAAGACCGTAATTTATATTGGTGATGGGCTTTCTGATAAGTATGCTTCTCAGGCGTCTGATATAATATTTGCAAAGGATGAACTCATGGAATATCTTGAAAATAATAACATAAGATATAATAAATTTAGGGGTTTGAGTGAAGTAAACAATTGGTTGATTGGCTTAATATCTGGTAGTGTTGAACTTACAGAATCATCAAGAAAAATTGATTCAGATTGTGAAAAAAAAGAGGAAAAAAACATAATAAGAAACTTAAGAATGATAAAAGAAAAAAAAGATATGGGAGATGGGCGTTATATAATATATTATGATTGGAAAGAATGATAGGACTATATTATTCTTTTCTATTATCAAATTAATTAAATTCTGGAGGAGTATAGCTGATGTCAGAACTTCGTTGGGACCCGGTGCTTGAGGAATGGGTAATAACAGCAACACATCGTATGGCGCGCCCAGTTGTGCTTAATGATCCGAATGCCTGTCCATTGTGTCCCGGAGTGCTTGAAATACCGGGTGATTTTAATATTGTATCGTTTGAAAATAGGTTTCCATCGCTTCATGCGGAGCCACCTAAACCAGATTTGGATGATGATGAGCTTTATAAGGTTCGTGATGCAAAAGGAATATGTGAGGTTATAGTCTATTCATCTAAACACGATGGAAGTCTTGCAGAACAAAGCCTTCAAGATGTTTATAATCTTGTTCAGGTCTGGAAAGATCGTTATGAGGAACTAAGCAAGCTTGATTTTATTGATTATGTTTTTATCTTTGAGAATAAGGGCAAAGAGATTGGCGTAACAATGTCGCATCCTCATGGACAGATATATGCCTTTCCATATATACCACCTAAAATACAAAGAGAACTAGACTCCAGCAGAAGATATAAAGAAAAAAATGGCAAATGCCTGTTTTGTGAAATATTGAAAAAAGAAAAAGCTGATAGTAGAAGAATTATAACGGAAAATGAACGATTTACTGCATTTATACCATTTTTTGCACATTTTCCTTATGAGGTGCATATATACGCAAATAATCATCTTGGTTCGCTTGCGGATTTTGATGAAGATCATCAGAAAGACTTTGCAAGGATTCTAAAAATAGTTATAATGAAATATGATAATTTGTTTAATATCTCTTTTCCATATATGATGATAATGCACCAAGAGCCAACTGATGGCAAAGATCATAGCTATTATCATTTTCATTTGGAATTTTATCCGCCATATCGCAGTGAAGGCAAGTTGAAATTTTTGGCAGGTTGTGAGTCTGGTGCAGGTAGCTTTATTAATGATTCTGCGGCGGAAGTTAAGGCGAAAGAATTAAGAGATAAACCACCATATAGTCTGTAAAAGGAGGGAGTTAATTTTGATGAATGAACGAGTTGATAATCTGATTGAAATTTATAAGAATAAATTTAGTGGAAATCCTGACATAATTGTCCGCGCTCCGGGAAGAGTCAATCTCATAGGTGAGCATACAGATTATAACGATGGTTTTGTATTTCCAGTGGCTATTGACAGAGATATAATGATCGCATTAAAAAAACGTGATGATCAGATGGTTCGTTTATATTCAATGGACCTTGATGCTTCTAATGAATTTTCGCTAGATAATATTCAGTTTGATTCTGTCAATACTTGGAGTAACTATCTAAGGGGCGTTGCGCATTTTCTAATAGAAGATGGATATAATTTGACAGGAATGGACGCTGTAATAACAGGTAATATACCAATAGGTGCGGGTCTTAGCTCATCAGCGGCGATGGAAGTTGCTACCGCTATGGCTTTTGAAAATATCTGCGAATGGGAAATAGAACCGCCACAAATGGCTTTGTTATGCCAAAAAGCAGAAAATAAATTCGTTGGTGTCAATTGTGGAATAATGGATCAATTCATTTCTCGCATGGGAAAAAAAGATAATGCGCTCTTGCTTGATTGTCGGACTCTAAGCTATGAGCTTGTTCCGCTCAACCTAGATACGGTAAAGATTGTTGTTTGTAATACGGGCAAAAAAAGAGGGTTGGTTGATTCTGAATACAACGCTAGACGAAGCGAATGTGAAAAAGGCGTAAAAATTCTTGAGAAATTTCTTCCAGGGATTGAAGCTTTGAGAGATATTGATATTAACGATCTAATAAAATACAAGAGCCATATACCAGAGATAACAGAAAAAAGATGCCGATATGTCATAAAAGAAAATGATCGTGTCATTGAAAGTGTTGAAGCATTGGCAGAAAATGATTTGATCAAATTTGGTGAACTTATGAATCAATCACATATTGGGCTTAGAGATGAATATGAGGTAAGTTGCCCTGAATTAGATACTATGGTTGATATTGCATGGAGCATTGATGGCGTAATTGGATCAAGAATGACTGGGGCTGGATTTGGCGGATGCACTGTCTCGCTTGTTGTTGAGGATTCATTGGAGGATTTTATCAATATTATTAATGAGGAATATCCCAAACGAACAGGCTTACAACATGAAATTTATGTTTGTAGCGTTGAAGATGGTGCGGGGGTTGTAATGTGTGAAACGTAATACATGATAAGTATTACGTTTCATTAGTTCTATAAAGATGCAGCTTTTGCAAGCCTCATTTCGCCATTGTTTTGTTCTGTAAGTAATTTGAGGAGTTTGGCAAGTTTTCCTGTTGGCGAAGGCTCCCAAGTTTCGATTCCTACGCCATAGATCTTAGTATTTTTATTCAATTTCTTTACTTCTTGTGCAATGATTACAGGATCAACTTCTCCGGCTGTTGGCTGTATATCAGTAACAAGGACAATAACAGACGGTTCCATACTCAAGGCATATTTCAGCGCACCTAATATATCAGTTCCCATATTATTTTCTATATTTCTTGTGTTAATATTATTAAGAAATTTGGTTGCTTTTTCTACATTACTGAAAGTAGCTAATACAGGTTGATCTCTAAAACTCTTAATAACTGAGTAAAAAGTTATTACGTTAAATTGATCTGAGTCATCAAGCTGTAATAATGATTCTTTGATTGATCTTATAGATAAATCAAGTTTTGTTCCAATAGCCATACTGGATGACACGTCAAGGCAATAAATGACTTTTTGTGAACCACCGAGTTCATCAAGAAAGTCAATTATACCAAGTTTATCGCCAATGAGTTTTCCTATTCCATCACCTTTGCCACTTCCTCTTCCTCCACCGCTACCAGTCAGCCCATCACCGGAAGTTCCGTCACCTCTGCCTCCAAGTCCAAGAATAGTAGCACCGCTTCTTGTCCCTTCTCCACCTGTCCCTTTTGCCCTGACCTGATTACCAACTATGCCATCACCATCAACGGGACCTACTTTTGTTGAAACAAGCTGAGATAAATTAGATTCATCCATTTTTAGCTGTGCAGAAGTCAAAATATCAGGTATTGCTTCCCGCTTTGGAAATTTATTAATCTCAACGCTTCTCTCCACTTTTCTATCACTCTTTTGTAACACCCATGTTACTTTACTTGCGGATGCCAATACAGTTTTCTTTCTTGAACCATCTTTCATATCTTTTTGGGAATCTTTTTTCAAGTTAATTAACTCTTTTGGTGGTTCTGCCTTTTTTAATACTGGATCGGGAACATCTCTCACCCAAGATACATTGATCGCTTTTCCAACTTTTACCGCTGCACCATGAATTGGTATGCTCATTATAGATAAAGCAACTATTATATGTATAGCAATTGAAATTATATAAGGAACGCTGACTTTATAACGTTTTTGTGTATTCATCTTTTTATCGCCTGCCTTCAAATTAATATAAAATATAATGATTATATATAAATTCCTCTTCTATTTCTGTCAAACAAATAATAAAAATGTCTTATTCCTTTTTAGATTTATTATTAGATTTCTATATGTTTAAACGAGAATATATAAATTTTGTTGACATAATAATTATAATGCTCTGAATATTTAATTGACAATTTATTATGTCAAAACACTAGGTTGTTGATCACCTTTTTAGGAATAGAACGCGGATTAAGCGAATTGATGTTGATTTAGTTCGTAATAAGTGAAGCGTAATGCGTGATACGTTATGGTAACACGTTTTACGCATTACATTTTTTATTCCCCAAATCCACTCAATCAGCGTTCTATAGATATTTAATTTAGTCAACCATTGGAAAATATAGAGCCAACTGATCTAAATACTACCAAATATTATAATGCACTCTAGATTCATCATAGCGATTGGCAGGCGGTTTTTGTTCTGCTGGATAGCCGATTGAAAGTAGGGCAAATGGTATAACTTTTTCGGGCATCCCAAGCAGTTTTCTTATCCCAACAACCCGATCTTCAATAGGATAAACACCAAGCCATACTCCGCCTAGTCCTATTGCATTCGCTGCGATCAATATATTTTCTGTTGCGGCTGAACAATCCTGCACCCAATAGCCTTGATACTTTTGCAGACTTTCGTCACCGCAGATGAGTATCGCCAATGGTGCTTCCTTCAACATGCCAGAATGGGGATGTATCTTTGGAATTTCATCAAGTATCTTATGATCAGTGATGGCAACAAAATGCCAGGGTTGCTCGTTGCCTGCTGATGGTGCGCTCATACCCGCCTCAAGCAGTTCCTTTACTATTTCATCTGATACTTTTTTGTCTGTGTATCTACGAATGCTTCTTCTTGTCAAAATCGCTTCCATTGCTTCCATAATTTTTCCTCCTATGATTCGGAATTAACAACCTGTAATAATGCTGACATATAGCCAATAGCATAAGCACGACCTATATATGACCAAGGAAGGTCATTTGTCATGTGAGGGACGTGATCGGGTATAAGTATGCCCTTAAAGCCGACTTCCTTATATGTTTTCATGGCTTTGAACATATCAACATCCCCCTCGTTGATAAATGATTCTTTGAAATGAGGAACAGACCCAATAACGTTCCTGAAATGGACATATAAAATCTTTTCCCCACCAAAATAGCGTATAACGGAATAAACATCCTCGCCCATTTCTGCCCATGTTCCCTGACAGAATTCTAAACAATGACTGGGGCTATCAATTATCTCTATTGCCCTTTTAAAATTCTCAAAATTCCTGAATATTCTTGCTATACCTCCGAGAGATTCAACAGGTGGATCGTCTGGGTGGATACCTAGCTTAATTCCTGCCTCCTCTGCAACAGGTATAACACCTTTTATAAAATACGTATAATTGTCCCATATTTCCTCTTCGGTATAGACTCGCCCATGTGTCAATGGTCTTTGTTTTGCAACTTCATAGTCAAATGCTGTAGCCATTGCACCACCACGGACAGGCTCAGGATCGGTTCGCCAAACAGAATTTGGCATCCAATGGTAACCAAATATAGGCACACCAGCTTTACCCATATTATGGATTGTCCATTTCATATTCTCCAACTGCTCTTCACGCCCCGGCAAGCCTAGCATTATTTTATCGTAAAAATGTGTTGGAACATTCTCTATCGCACCCATGCGCAAACCAGCATCTTCAACTTGTTTTCTCAAAGCTAGTATATCTTCATACTCCCATCTTTTATCTCCAGGTAGTTTTGGAAAATGTATGATAACATCTTCTACACCAACTTGCTTGATAAAATTTATACGTTCTTCATTCAAATCATTGAATTGACCAAAACCTAATCGCATCGGCAATTCTTGCATGTTCATCCCCTTTTCTAAAAAGGTATAAAATATATGGCTAACATGACAAAGGTATCTTTTATATTCTAGCATAACATAAACTTGTGATCAATGATCAGGTTCATTATCCGTTGACATCATATATTCACTATGTTAGAATCTGCTATAGCAAGGATAAGGGCTATCTTCATAAACATTATTAAAAAACATTTGGGAGTGTGAAATTATGGAATTTATGGATGTTATATCAAAAAGAAGAAGCATAAGAAAATACAAACCAGATGCAGTTTCGGATGAAGATATTAATTATGTTCTCGAATCAGCAAGACTTGCACCATCTTGGGCAAATAGCCAGTGCTGGAAATTCATTGTGATTAAAGATAAAAAAATAAAAGATGACCTTGCAACTGCTGGAAATGGCTGGATCGCGCATGCGCCTGTCATAATCGCTGCTTGCGCTGATCCGACCAAACCGGGGACAAAAGGCGATCAGCAATATTACATGCTCGATATCGGTATTGCTATGGAACATCTTATTTTGGCTGCCGCTGACAGAGGTTTAGGAACTTGCTGGATCGGGGCTTTTGACGAAGCCACAGCAAAGAAGGTTCTTGGTGTGCCTGATAATATAAGGGTTGTTGCCTTAACGCCATTAGGTCATCCAGTAGAAGAACCAAGTCCTAGACCTAGAAAGAGTCTTAAGGACATAACTTGCATCAATAAATATAACTGATAAACAATATAACTCTGGAGGAAATCATGTTTTTAGAAAACCCTTTTAAGTTGGAAGGGAAATGGTTTAAGGGCAATCTTCATGCTCATACAACTGGTTCTGATGGGGCTTGGTCTCCTGAAAAAGTTGTGGATGAATACAAAGCCAACGGTTACAATTTCACTTTTATAACAGACCATTGGAAAGTAACAGACCCATCTAATCTCTCAAAAGATGGATTTCTTGCTTTGCATGGAGAGGAATTTGATATTGAGGGTTCTGAACTTGGATACCACTATCATATTGTCGGTCTTAATGTGAAAAAAACTATTGATAGGGGACCGATATCCAGCCCGCAAGAACTCATTGACACAATCCGATCAGCAGGCGGAGAGGCAGTTGTTGCTCATCCATATTGGTCAGGTTTGACAATAAATGATGTCGCTTCTCTTAATAATCATCTTGGCGTTGAAATATTCAATAGCACTTGTTATTTCAGTATCGGAAAAGGTCATTCTGTTATACATTGGGACGATCTTTTAAACAAAGGAAAAACAATGTTCGGCTTCGCTGTTGATGACACACATCAGCATTTCAATGAAAAACGTCCTATTGATATTTGCTCTGCATGGATAATGGCAAAAATGCCTGATCTAACAGAGGAAAACGTCATGCACGCCATAAAATCAGGGCATTTCTATTCCAGCATAGGACCTGATATAAATGACATATCAATAATTGACGGAAAAATAAAGGTTTCAACTTCTAATGTAAAAGTAATAAACTTCATTGCAAATGCCCATAATGGGCAAAGCACCTTTGCAAAAAATACAGAATTTATCAATGAAGCAGAATACAAAATAAACGGAAATGAACGTTATATACGTGTTGAATGTATCGATCAATACGGAAGGGGAGCATGGAGTAACCCAATAATAACCAAAGTTTAGGGGGGATAGTCCGATGAATTTATCAAAGCATGTTCTTTACTTTGTAGTTTTTTTTCTTTTTATGGTTTTTGTAATGCCAGCTTTTGCCCAAGTTCACCAAAATATGGCAATAGGGAAATATCCAAGAGGAAGAATTTTTCTCTATGATGGACGTATATTGGAGGGTAAAAGGCTTATTATGAGTGGAGAAACTGTCTCTTTATTGGTTTATGGCGCAACACAAACCTTTGATATTAATGAAGTCCAGCAAGTTATGGCAAAGAAAGGACATGCTTCGCTTTTTGCTTGTAGTTGTGGTCTTGGATGTCTCGGTCTAACAGCTATATCTTATGCGATAACAAATGGTGAAATCGAAGATGAATACGGCAATATCTCAAAACTCAGCTTGGGTGAATATGCACTAGGTTCAGCAATTTGGGCTGGTTTATGCGCAGGCGTTGGGTATCTCATAGGATATATATTTGATGATTGGAGCGTTGTATTTTACCAGCCACGCAATTTTGGGATGATATTTCAGGTATTTCCAGAATCAGGCGTTTTGAGTAAAAACAGGATAAATAATATGCCTTTATTTGCCATTAAAGGTAGTTTCTAATTATAATAAACATGGGCGCACATAGTCAAAGCGCATGATTATATGTCTGGATGTTTGGTTCTGGTTATTAAGACAATTTCTGATCTTGACTGTATCGTCTATGGTTGGGCTGATGAATTAATTGCATTAAAATACAATCTCAAAACCGTTATTTCTGAAAAAAATGTTGTGGTTGTATATAAAGAAAGGGTTAATAATGGATTTTTGAAATAGCTAGATTGTTAGCCCTAATAATTAGCACAGGTAGCCATAATATATATAGATTAAGCTAGATGCAAAGGTATGCACCTACATTTTGGCAGAAATTTATTAACTTTATAGGTGCAACAAGCGGATGATAATTTGAGACTGATAATACTATAATTAGATCAGGAGTTACACATGCCCGAAAAGATACTTGTTGTTGATGATCAAGAGGAAATAAGAAATTTGCTCACGGAGGTGCTTAGTCGTCGTGGTTCTGAGACAACGACTGCATCTTCGGCAGAAGATGCTATTGAAATGCTTGCAAAGCCTGATAATGAATTTGATCTTATGATCATGGACTATGACTTCGGAAATAAGATGAATGGGTTGGAAGCATTAGGCAAGATTAAGAAGATGAAACCTGAGCTATCAATCATAATGCTAACTGGAAAAGGCTCTGTTCCTCTTGCTGTATCAGCCATGAAACAGGGCGCAAGTGACTTTGTGGAAAAAGATTTTTATCTTGAGGAACACATTGAGGTTAGCCTTCAAAGATTAGATAATTTAATCAACCTGTATGCAAGCAACAGGGAACTCCGCAAAGAAACGGAATATTACCGAAATGAACTCAAAGAAAAATACAACATGGTCGGAGAATCACCAAAATTCATGGAAGTCTTAGAGCAAGTCAAGGCAGTTGCATCAATTCCCCGTCCTGTGCTGATTCGTGGCGAAAGAGGAACGGGCAAGGAACTAATCGCCGCCGCCATTCATCAGGAGGGAATAAGGAAAAAGGGACCTTTTATCACAATAAATTGCGCCGCATTGGCTGAAGGATTGTTAGAATGTGAGCTTTTCGGGCAAGAGGAAAACGCCTTTACAGGTTCAGCATTTAGAGAAGGTCGCTTTGTGCTTGCAAACAAGGGAACGCTTTTTCTTGATGAGATCGGTAATATGTCGCTTGATTTTCAGACAAAGATGCTTCGTGTTATTGAGTATCAGCAATTTGAACGTGTTGGCGGAGGCAAAACCATAAAGGTTGATGTCCGTATTATTGCCGCTACAAATGCCAATCTTGAAAAAGACATGAAAGAGGGACGTTTCAGAGAAGATTTATATGATAGGCTTGCCTTTGAAACGATATGGGTTCCTCCACTTAGGGACAGAAAAGAAGATATTGAGCCATTGTGCTATCATTTTATGAAAAAACTATCAGAGGAAATCCCCGGCGTAAAGCCAAAAGCAATATCACCAGAAGCACTTGATCTAATGCTAAAATACGATTGGCATGGAAATATCCGTGAGTTAAAATATGTCATTGAGAGAATTACCTATAAGCTTGATGGCGATACAATTCTACCGCATCATCTGCCAGAGGAGATAAGGGCGTAATACAAAAGGAAATATAAATGAAACCAAAAGCACTTTTAATAGGCGACTCAATCTGCATGGGATACAGACCGTTTGTTAAGCAAAAACTTATGGATGAAGTTAATGTTATCGGCATTGATGACAACGGAGGCGACAGCGGGAATATAATCCGGCACTTTGACGAATGGATACTCAGCACTAATTTTGATTTGCTACACTTTAATTGCGGTCTGCATGACTTGAAAGTCAATCGCACTACAGGCGAGTATCAACAACCGATAGACGTTTATGAACAAAACTTAAAACAAATCATTAAAAGGCTCAAAAGTGAAACAAAAGCCAAACTCGTATGGGCAACTATAACGCCTGTGATAGATGAAAGACATAACGCTGTCAAGGACTTTAACCGTCATCAAAAAGACGTTATTGAATATAATAAAGTCGCTACTGACATAATGACCGAAGCAAACATTGCAATTGATGACCTTTTCAGCGTCATTATGAACGATATATTGGAAGATTGCTTATTAAATGATGGCGTTCACATGTCCGAACATGGAAATGAACTTCTTACAGATGTAGTTAGCAATTGTGTATTAAAAGAACTGGATATATGATTTATTATAGCTTATTTTTTGAATATTTCCCTGAGTTTCTTGGAGAGTTATATTTTGGGCTAGGTATAAGGCTTATCCCTGAAAGTAAATATGAACTCGATCCCGGTGGGATAAAGCGAATCTATATATTTGGCACATCAGGTATTGGTAATCTTATAATGCTTACACCAATGATTAGGACTCTGCGCGTAGGTATTCCTGATGGCAAAATACACGTCATAGTTTTACCAAATGGGTCAAAGGATGTCCTCGAAGGAAGTTCAATAGTAGATGATGTTATTGTAATGGATAATAAGAGAATATTTCGTGATATAAGGCGTGATTTTCCTGATTTGGCAATATCAGCAACACATAGAGGATTTATGCGCGCAAAAGAAGCCTTCCGAACGGGTGCATATTGGAGGCTTGGTTTTAGATATGATCACAGGGGAAAGAAGGATACAAGCTTTCTTTTCACTCATGCTGAAAAATTACAGGAAAATAAACATGAAGTAGAGCAAGGTCTTGATCTTATTCGTCCCCTAGGTTTTCAAGAAATAAGAGAACAATATATGCACGTTGAAGATTCGGATCGGGAATTTGCTAACAAATTGCTTTTGGAATCTGGCATAAGTAAAGATGATCAAATATTCGGGATTTATACAGGTCTTGATCCAAACAATCCAAAGGGAAGATGCTGGCGATTGGACAGGTTTGCAGAACTTGGGGACAATCTCATTGAAAAATATGGATGCAGGATTGTCGTTGTCGGTGGTGCAGGTGAAACACCGTCAGCGGAGAAACTAGCTGAACTTATGAAAAACAAGCCC
>Ga0101944_10006649_pt1 | contig 12115 bp, 9 predicted proteins | sample DewCreD2012metaG_FD_75245 | JGI IMG/M metagenome (GOLD analysis project Ga0101944, IMG submission 75245) | Hot spring sediment bacterial and archeal communities from British Columbia, Canada, to study Microbial Dark Matter (Phase II) - Dewar... ... | reverse complement strand
GCTTCCGACATCAGATAAAGAATCTGACGGGAACTGAGATGTGATACAAGCCATACATTAGACGCAGCCTTTTTTACTTCCGAAACAGAAGGTGTTCCCTGCAATATGACTGAACGATAGGGCAAATCCGATAGCTTACGCACCAGAAGCTTTTCAAATCTGCTTCTCTGGGGCTCAGGCCCGGAAATTACAGCAAGAATGTCCGGCACTGGAATCAGCTCAGGATCAATTTTTTCCGGTTCCAGTTTCTGAAAACGTGACAACAGGCCAATGTGCCGTATGATAACTCCTCTGATGCTTACACCCCAGTTCAGGATACCCGTCAGGCTATTTTGCCCTGCTTCATCCGGAATCCAGATTTCATCAAACCGTCCGGCCCATCTGAGTATTTGACGTCGGGCAAAAGGACTAAACCAGAAAAGATACCCGGGGAAAATCGGACGCAACTGGTGGGTTATCAGAATGCAATGGGCTCTGCTTGACCACAAACCATAGCGATTGTCAGAAATGACAACATCAGGGGAAATTTCATCAATAACTTTTTCAAGGGTTTTGTGCTCCTTCTCCACAAAGCGAATAAAAAAAAACAGATACCGGAAAAACTGAAAAATCTGTATGCCCCTTCCACCGATGCGCACCTTTGAACCCCTGATCAGTACATACCTCAGTTCAGGAAACTCCTTGCGCAACAGGGTCAATGAAAGACCGGAACCACCAATGATTACTTCGCAGCCAGATTCCAGCAGATCATATATAATGGGAATGCACCGTGCGGCATGCCCCAGTCCCCAGTCGAGCGGAACAACAAGCACTTTCTTTCCCCTTACAGGGAGTATGCTTTCCTTTCGCACACCAATATCAGTCCCATCACCAGCCATAATACTAATAATAAACCTCTGCCTGCAAACCAGCAAGGGCAACCTTGCGGGCAATTTCCTGCAGTTCAGGCAGGGAAACTTTTTCCAACGTACCCGCCGCAGTTGCCCTCTCTATGGAATAAATCATTACCAGCTCCGGCGCAAGCCTTTTTACTTCTTCCAGCCAGGCATTGATTTCCTTTTCAGTGGTATTATCTACATATTTGCCTTCGGCTATGCCCCTCACAAACAAACTCTGGATAATCAGTCCTTTTCTGAAAAGGGAAAGATTTTGCAACAGATGATGCAACGTAAAGCCCGCAGGAGGTTTGTTGATCATCCTGAAGGTATCTTCAACAGCCGTATCCAGCTTCAGAATATTGAGATCAGCTTTCATCAGGGCTTCCCTTATTTCCGGAATATGTGCCCTGCTGGCATTGGAAAGAACAGCAATTTTTGCAGCAGAATAATAGAAATCCCGAAGACGGATTACTTCATCCATAATCTCCTTAAAGGAGGGGTGGAGAGTGGGTTCTCCGTTTCCTGCAAAGGTAATCGTATCAATCTCCTTGCCTTCCATTCTGAATGAGCGAAGTGTTTTTTCAAGCTCTGAAACCACCTCAGAAACCGTATGCAACCTGGCATGATGCTCCTTCTTTTGCGAAGACCAACCGCATTCACAGTATACACAATCGTAATTGCATATTTTGGCGGTGTCGGGAAGGAGATTAATCCCCAGCGACCTGCCGAGTCTTCTGCTGAAAACCGGACCAAAAACAACCGAATCGAAAAGAAATGTACCCACAGGCAAAAAATTGATGCAAAATTAGCATGAAACTCCCGGAAAAAAATTCGCGCAAGACTTTTCTGCCAGCCTTGCGCGAATCATTTGCCTCAGATCAGCTTACTGGCATTTGAGCTTCTGCTCAATATAGTATTTGGCACTTGCCTCAAAATTTTTATCCTTCATCGCTTCACGGAATGCCGAACAGGCCTTTTCATTCTGGTTCAGACCCATATAGGCAGTACCCAGTTCAAACTGTATTTTGCCGGCATCAGCCGGAGCAGCTAACTTCAGCCCTTTTTCGCCGGCATTCACTGCATCTTGCCATTTTGACTGTTTATTATAAATAACTGCAAACAAATAATATATATCCGAAAATTGATCATCATATTCCAGGGCTTTATTCAGGTAATCCAATGCCTGCGAATAATTCTGTTTCTTGTTCTCCTGGTTGGCCTTAATAAGCAGGAAATCACGGGCAACTTTCTTCGCCTGATCAGATGTCTTCTGATCATTGTCAGCTTTTGAAGCTTCAATAGCCTTGTCCATGGCGGCGGTTACCTGGTTAATGTCTTCCTTCTTCCGGTAAATTAATCCAATAACCAGCCAGGCCCTTGCAAATGCCGGATCAAGTTTGACGGCCTCATTAAGGTTTTCCAGTGCCTTGTCAAAATTGTTTTCTTTATAAAACTGGGTACCTATGGCATAGTAAAGCTGAGGCTCAACATCCTCCGCCTTCTTTTGTGTTTTTTCATCCCCATATTTTTTCGCCACTTCTACCGTTTTCTGAAAACGAGCAAGAGCTTCCTCCATTTTCTTATTCTTATAGGAATCATAGGCCAGATCGTAATAAAGTGACGGCAGGTTGGCAACAATTCCCATTTTGAGGGAATCAGCATCCGGCCCTATTGCTTCACAGAGAGCAACCGCCTTTTCGAACTGCTGAACTGCCGCCGCTTTGTCTGTTTCGAGCAGCGCGATGGCAGCATTGTATTCATCATAGGCCTCCTTGAGCGTCTGGGCACCTGCAGTACGGCTATACAAAAGCGCCAGAACGATAAGAATTCCGGTTACAATTGATTTCATCTTCATATTCCCTGTTTTTGAAACTTGACAAAGATAGAAAAGCTGTATATTTTTCAAAATTAAAGCTTTCAATTTTAATGCCAGAATTCAGATTATTTTCCATCACTCCATGAAATGGTTATTTTTGTCTTCATAAAGCAAGCAAAAGACTATGTCAATCCAGGTACAGCATGTAACTAAAAAGTACGGAAACCAGAAGGCTCTTGATGATATAAGCTTTACTGCCGAGCGGGGGGAGATTCTTGGTTTTCTGGGACCGAACGGAGCTGGGAAAAGTACCATGATGAAAATTATTACCGGATATCTTGCACCCGATGCCGGCAGCGTTTTTGTATGCGGGCATGATGTTGCCCGGGAACCCCTGGAAGCCCGGCGAAAAATCGGCTACCTGCCGGAAAACAATCCCCTTTATCATAATATGTACGTTCGCGAATATCTGTCATTTGTAGCTGGAATTTATTTTCCTGCATCCGATATTCGCCGCAGAGTTGAACAAATTATTGAACAGACAGGGCTTTCACCCGAACAGCATAAGCAGATCGGTATGCTTTCAAAAGGGTACCGGCAACGTGTTGGCCTTGCGCAGGCCCTTCTTCATGACCCGGAAGTGTTGATTCTCGATGAACCGACTTCCGGACTGGATCCGAACCAGATCGTGGAAATCCGTAACCTGATTTCAGAACTTTCTGCCAACAAAACTGTTCTTCTTTCAACCCATATTATGCAGGAAGTGGAAGCAATCTGCCACCGCATCATCATCATCATCAGGGGAAAACTGGCCGCCGAAGGGGATACCTCCGCCATGCTTTCGGAAAGTGAACCCGGGCAACAGACAATACTTGTCGAACTTAACGGAATACTTTCTGAAAAGGAACTTCTCTCGGTCCCCGGTGTTTCAGCAGTAAGAAAGGCGGGCGAGTACCGATGGGTCATCTCCGGTGCTACCGAACCCGATATCCGGTCAACTCTGTTTACCTTTGCCGTTGAACGCGGACTGGTTGTCCTTTCCCTGCAACGCAAAGAGAAAAACCTGGAAGAAGTATTTCGTGAAATAACCAATAATTCCATTTAAACTTCAACATTGTATGAATGATTATTTGCAAGCTCTGGTATTTGAATTTTTACAGGAACAAATTGATGACGAGCCTCTCCAGGCCCGCCCTGATCCCTTCTGGTCGGCTCTGAAAGCAACCGGTACGGAAATATGGCTTGATACCGGCGACATGGAAGAAGCAGCCAAAATCTGGACGGCCGAAATGACAGCCCTCACTACCAACAACACCCTTCTGAATATGGAAATCCAGAAGGGCATTTATGACGACTTCATTGTGAGGGCAAAAAAGGTTGTGGGCAGCCTCCCCCTGCAGGAGCAGGTGCAGGAAATTTCTTTCATGCTGAATGCACGCCATGGCCTGCGCCTTGTAAAAAGGTTCGGCGGATATGTAAGCGTAGAACTGCACACCGATACAGCGTACGATATTGATGCCATTGTTGCATACGGAAAACGGTTTCATAAGATACAACCGGAGAAATTTATCATCAAGGTTCCCTACACAGCAGAAGGCTTACTGGGAGCAAGAAAGCTGGGTGAAGAAGGTATCCCTGTGAATTTTACCCTTGAATTTTCAGCCAGGCAGAATGTTCTGGTTTCATTAATTGCCAAACCCCGCTATTTAAACGTTTTTCTTGGCCGGATCGGAGCCTATCTCAAAGACAACAACCTTGGCGATGGTTCAGGTGCCGGTGAAAGAGCTGTCCTGTCAAGTCAGCAATGGATCACCAAACTGAATGAAGGAAGAAAAGTCGCTACCCGCCTCATAGCTGCTTCGTTGCGAAGTGCCGACCAGCTTGAAAAACTGGCCGGTGTGGATGTGTTCACCATACCGGTAAAAGTAGCTGCCGACGGAAGAAAAAACCTCAGCGGAAATTTCTCTTCGCACCTCAATACTGTTTACCCTGTCCCTCTTAACGAGGCCGGCAAAAATACACTGGTTGAAAAATTCTGGGAAGTAAGCGATGCCGAAGTGTCTCTGGCAAAAGAAATTGATGCAAATCCTCCTTCTGCCGGCAGAGAAATTGTAAGAAAAGCACATGAAGCAGGACTTTCTGATCTTTTTCCTCAACTAAGCGAAGAGGAAAAACAGTTCATCGCTTCCGACGGCAAGATCCCAAAGTTTGTCCGCTGGGAAAAAGAAATACGGCAGAAAAAACTGGCCCCCGACACCCTTCTCAACCTTGCCGGCCTCGCCAGTTTCACCCAGGATCAGCAGGCACTCGATAACCGCATCAGAAAACTTATCTCTGCCTGAGAAACCACTGCTTTTAATCAAAACCATTGTGCGGTATGGGAGAAGTGAACCCGAAAATCCATGAAAGCTGGCTGGAAGTTCTGCGAGACGAGTTTGAAGCCCCCTATTTTTCTGCCCTGAAAGATTTTCTGGTTGAAGAAAAAAAACACTTCCGGGTGTATCCTCCCGGTCCGCTGATTTTCAACGCATTCAACAGCACCCCTTTTGATCAGGTTAAGGTGGTTATTCTTGGCCAGGACCCATACCATGGGGAAGGACAGGCACATGGACTTTGCTTTTCAGTGCCTCACGGAATCAAACCACCGCCTTCCCTGATCAACATTTTTAAAGAACTGCAATCTGATTTGGGCATACCGCTCCCGTCGCACGGGAATCTTCAAAGCTGGGCCGCACAGGGCGTTCTGCTGCTGAATGCCACCCTTACGGTTCGCGCAAATAAACCCCTTTCCCATACCGGAAAAGGATGGGAAATATTCACCGATAACGTGATTCGCAAGATTTCGGAAAAAAAAGAGCATGTCGTTTTTCTCCTATGGGGGAAATACGCCCAGGCCAAGGAAACCCTCATCGACCTGAACAGGCATTATGTGCTTAAAGCCGCTCACCCTTCTCCCTATTCAGCCAGCGGTTTTTTTGGCTGCCGTCATTTTTCCCGCACAAACGAATTACTTAAACACCATGGTTTTCAGGAAATTGACTGGCGACTGTAAAAATTTTTTTGCTTTTTGTATATACAATTAAAAAATTTATGTACTTTTGGACCGTTTTTATCAAATAGTCGAATCAGATGACGGCACGACTCGAGATACGGGATCAAATCATAGAAACGGCTAGCCGTATTTTCAGCAAATACGGTTTCCGTAAAACGACCATGGACGAAATTGCCCGCGTAATGGGCAAAGGGAAGAGTTCAATCTATTATTATTTCAAAAACAAGGAAGAAATTTACGAAGCAGTAATAGACCGCGAAACAGAAATCCTGCGAAGGGAACTTGTCAGAGCAATTTCCCAGGCTGATTCACCCCAGGAAAAACTCCGCCGGTTTGTTGAGGTACGTATGCGTATTTTCAGCAAGCTTTCCAATGTTTACAATGCCATTCGAACCGAAGTTGTTGCGCATCTTGCCTCCATCGAAAAATTCCGGCAGAAATATGACCGGGAAGAAATTCATATGTTACAGGATATTTTACAGGAAGGTGTGGATAAAGGAGTTTTCCGGATTGAGGATACCCTCCTTACAGCAACGGCCATCGTAACTGCCCTGAAAGGACTTGAAGTTCCTTTGTTCTGGTCTGGTGTGCGAAAAGACACCGAAGAAAGAATGAACGATTTATTAAATGTTCTGTTTTATGGTATACTAAATCGCTAATTTTTTTGTCTATTGTTCGACTTTTCGTCTTTTTTAGTCTAATTATTATCTTATTTAATGTATGAATCTAAAAATAAAAGATATGAAAAGAGTGTTAACGAATTTAATTAGACCTTTTAAATCAAATGGTCGTATTGTCCTGATTTTTTGTGTTCTTTCACTTGCTTCGCTCTTCTATTCCGCTTCAAGCCAGACATATGTTTCTCTGGATGAATGCCGGAAAAGGGCCATCGAACAGAATTATCTTGTGAAATCAGCTCAAATGCAGGCTAATGCAGCAAAATCGCTCAGTAAGGCAGCGTTTACCAACTTTTTGCCGAATGCAAGTATCAACGGAACTTATACCCGTTTGAACCGCGATATTAAACTCTTCGGCGAAGACCAGTTTCTGCCGATTGTACCTTATACAGCTCTTACGCAGGAAGGCAAAATCAATCCCACTGCATTTCAGGATCCTTCCATTGCCCCGACATTCCTTGCCTTTAATCCTCTAACCCATCAACCCCTTATGGATGCCTCAGGCCATCCGGTATTCAAAGAATATGCCTGGATGCCTGCCTCCGCCATGACGTTCGATTTCCGCAATGTATGGATGGTAAATGCCGGTATTGTTCAACCAATATTCACCGGAGGAAAGGTGCTCGAAACTTGGAAAATGGCAAAGGTAAATCATCAGATTGCCCTATCGGCCAGAAATTATCAGGTTTCTGATGTGCTCTACAATACCGAATATTACTACTGGACCTTGGTTTCCGTCAGGGAAAAAGTCATCCTCGCACGCAAATACCTCTCCCTCCTGGAACAGCTTTCTCAGGATGTGAATAACTACTATGCGGAAGGAATTATTACAAAGACGGATGTGCTCAAAGTGGAAGTCAAGAGGGAAGACGCCGAACTGCAGCTGCTGAAAGCACAGAACGGTGAAAAACTCGCATCCATGGCATTATGCCGTATCACAGGACTTCCTTTGAATTCCGATCTGGTACCTTCTGACTCCCTGTCTATCTCTCACATTCTGCCTGTTGCAGACAGTCTGGTTCAGACAGCCTATTTGCAAAGACCTGAACTCATGATACTTAAGAACACTGTTGACCTTGCCCACCACAACACAGGGCTGATGCGTTCGCGCTTTATGCCCAACCTCGGTCTTACTGTCAATTCGGTATGGCTTAATCCCAATCCCTTTGATGGTCTTTCCCATAATTTCGGCCAGGATGTCAACATTGGTGTAGTATTCAATGTGCCGGTGTTCCATTGGGGCGAACGATACAATACTCTCAAAGCTGCGCATCTTCAGGAAGAAGCTGCCCTGAACCAGTACGACGAAGCTGCATCAATGGTTAATCTGGAAATCCACCAACTCTGGTTTTCATGGAAAGAAGCCGTTAAAAAAGCTTCCATTGCCGACCGGAATTTTCAGCAGGCTGAGGAAAACATGAAACTCTGCACCGACAAATTCCACGAAGGCATGTTGAAAGTTACCGACTTACTCGAAGCTCAACTGCTTTATCAACAGGCCTGGTCAGAAAAAATTGAAGCTCAGACCGAATGCAAACTTTCTGAAATCAAATTGGCCAAAGCTACCGGATCATTGACGGCAGAAACCGCCAGCAAATAAAAATCTCTCTGTTTCCATATACCCAGAAATTAAGGCATCAAATTACTAATAACATGATTTTAAACTTTTTATCTATGAAAAAGCAGATAATATTTTTTACGGTACTTTTTGTTTCACTGATGAGCGGATGCAGGTCGAAAAATACCATCCCCGAAAAAACCGAAGAGAGTATCAGAGTAAAAACTGTTGTCGCAGCAGAAGGAGAAATCTCGCCGGTGAATAAATATTCGGGAACTGTGAAGGCATTCAGGGAAGCCAATGTTGGTGCAACTCTTCCTGGAAAAGTTGAAAAATATTATGTCCGTGAAGGCGATTTCGTGAAGAAAGGTGCTCTTCTGGCGGAAATGTCAGGAGAACTTTACACACAAGCTGAGGCCGAGCAGATTGCCGTTTCAAAAGATTTTGAAAGGGTTAAAAGACTTCTAGAAAAAGGGAGCGTAACCCAGCAGGAATATGACCACGTGAAAGCCATGTATGATGCGACCGTTGAAAAAACAGAAATGCTTCGTAAGAATACCCGCATCACAGCTCCCTTTGATGGCATAGTTGCTGAATATCTTGTAAAAGAGGGGGAAAACTATTTCTTCTCCCTGCCTCTTGAGCCGGGTTACTCAATGACCTCCGGACTTGTAAAAATCATTCAGACCGATCAGATTAAAGTAGTATTTGAAGTGAATGAGCGGGACCTCCGTTTTGTAAAGCCCGGTACTGGAATCTCCTTCGTTTGCCCGGCTCTTGCCGATACATTTCATGCCCGCGTATCGTCAATTAAGCCAATTGTCTCAACAATTACCCGTTCGGCCACCGTTGAAGCCGTCTGTGCCAACAAAAACTTCACTCTTCTTCCCGGAATGTCTGCTTATGTTTTTATCAATCTTCCTCCTGTTAAAGGAATCATAATACCAGACAATGCTATTTACAACCGGCAGGGCAGTTCCATTGAATCCGTTTTCGTAATCAGGGATAATAAGGCCCATGAAATAAAAGTTGAACGACTTGCCAGCAGGAATGGATTGACCGTGGTGCATGATATTGAACCGGGCAGCCTGGTGGCCATTACGGGGAAAGACAAACTATATGAAAACTGTCCGGTTATTCTTGCTGACAAATAATAATACCCGCAAGAATCCACAGGTAAATTGATGAATAAAATTTCTATAAACCGTTGTTTAAAAAACATTGAAAAATGAGACTTCCAAAGATAGCCGTTAACAGACCCGTATCCACCCTGATGGCATTTGTGGCGGTATTGGTTATGGGTACCGTTTCCTATTTTTTTCTTCCGCGTGATGTCCTTCCCAATATTGAACTTCCATCACTGACAATCATTACAATTTATCCGGGAGCTTCAGCTGAAGAAGTGGAACAGCAGGTTACACGTCCTCTTGAACGCGTGCTGGCCGGAGCACAAAGCATGAAAAAAATTTCATCCATTTCACGCGAAAACGTTTCATTGATTTCCCTTCAGTTTAACTGGGGAACCGATGTTACTGATGCTGCCAATAATGCACGCGATCTGGTTGAACTCGTTAAATCGGATTTGCCGGCAGAAGCGCGTCAGCCTTATATCATGAAACTGAATAACGCTATGATGCCGGTTGTTATTTACGGTATCACCGCAAATGAAAGTTATCCGGCCATAGAAAAAATCATTGAAGACAATATTTCTTCTCCTTTGCGTAAAGTGGAAGGCGTTGGTACAGTTCTTTATATTGCTCAGCCAACAAGAGAGATCCGTATTGAAGTGGATCCTTTCAAAATGCAGGCTTACCACCTCAGCATTGCCCGCGTCACCGAAGCTCTGAAACTTCAAAATACCAGTATTCCGGGTGGGGTTATCAAAACAGGAGATCACGACTTTTCGGTTAAAATACCCGAAGCCTCTACTTCTGCCGAAGATATACGCAAAACTGTGCTCAGTTCGGTCAACGGACATATTGTTCGCCTTGCAGATATTGCAACGGTGACAGACGATCTTAAAGAAAAAGATGAAATAGCACGTACAAATGGAACAAGGGCCGTAGCTCTTTTCGTTCAGAAGCAATCAGGAGCAAATACGCTTCAGGTTTATAAAGCTGTTTCCGAAGCAATGACATCAATACAAAAAAATCTTCCCAATGATGTTCAGGTAAAAGAAATCATTAACAGTGCTGAAGTTATTAATAAATCGCTGGGAAATCTTTCGGAAACACTCTGGTATGCCGCTTTTTTTGTGATTATTGTTGTTATAGCATTCCTCAGGGAGTGGCGAAGCAGTCTGATTGTCATTGTAACCATTCCTTTTTCGCTGATCGTGGCTTTTATCATGATGTACGCCCTGGGATATACCATCAACATCTTTTCCATGATGGCACTGGTTATTGCCATAGGAATGGTGGTTGACGATGCCATCGTGGTAATTGAAAACATTTCACGGCATATTGAAAAAGGATCCAGGCCGCGTGAAGCTGCCATATTCGCCACCATGGAAATGGGAAGAGCCATTGTTGCTTCCACACTGACTATTGTGGCTGTCTTCATTCCTATGTTTTTCATCGGTGGAATTGTCGGTATTATGTTTAAACAGCTTGCCGTAATTACCACAGTTACCATGCTCGCCTCGCTTGTTACTGCTCTTTCGTTAACACCCATGCTGGCCTCGGTGCTGTTAAAGCCTGTGAGGTTAAAAAAAGAAACTCGTTTCTACAAAGCAAGTGAAAGGTTCCTGCAGCGCTTTGAAAACGGCTATCATCGGTCACTCCGGTGGGCAATCCATAACCGCTATCTTCTGATTGTGATTGTGCTGATAATATCAGCCATAACCATCTGGCAGGCTACACTTCTCGGCACCGACTACATTCCTGAATTTGACGCCGGAGATGTTGTGGCTGTTATTGAAACGGAACCGGGCACCTCAGCTGAAGAAACAGAAAGGATAGCCATGAAAGTGGAAGAAATTTTCCGGAGAGAAATACCCGAGCAGGTTTCGTCCTATACCATTGCAGGACAAACAGAAAAGGGGATTCTTACAACGATAAGCTTTGCTGAAGGAAAGAATGTCGCCACCATCGGGGCCCACCTGGTTCTGCCTGAAAATCGCCGGCGGAGTGCAGCCGAAATCGCTGAAGCGGTGAGAAAACAAATTGCTCAGATTCCAGAAATTGAAAAATTTCATGTGACCGGAGGAAGTATGCTTTCATCAGCTCTTCTGGGAAACGTTAAACCAATAGAAATCAAAATAACCGGTAACAATATTCCGGTTATGACAGCAACAGCAGAAAAAATCAGAGAGGCAATGAACAGCGATCCGATATTCTCCGGGGTTGAATCTTCAGCCGATCAGGGGACTCTGGAGTTACAAATTCATATTGACCAGGACAGGGCTTCCGAACTGGGACTTAACACAGCACTGATTTCTCTTCAGGTACGTCAGGCACTTTATGGAGCCGACGCCGGTGAGCTGCAGGAAGAGGGCGACGATTACAACCTTGTAGTAAGATATAAAAAGGAAAATCGCCGACAGGCCGATGATTTGAAAAATATCATGATCAGTACCCTTACCGGCAAAATGGTTCCCCTTTCGTATGTAGCTGAAATTTCCCAGGAAAAAGGTCTTACGGAAATCCGCAGGGAAAGCCAGCAGAGAATTGTAAAAGTAATGGCCTCTGTAAACGGCGTTTCCCTGAGTGAAGCTGCAGATCATGCACGCAAAATTGTCAGCCAAACCGATATTCCTGAAAATGTTTCCGTTGAAGTTGCCGGGCAGGTCTCTGATCAAAAAGAATCCTTCAATAACCTCTGGCTGATATTTGTTCTGGGAACTCTGATGGTATATATGATTATGGCTTCCCAGTTTGAATCGATGAAAGACCCCTTTATTATACTCTTTGCCATCCCCTTTGGATTAATAGGCATTGTATGGGCTTTCAGAATAACCGGCCTTACCCTCAGTGTGGTGACATTTATCGGAATGATCATGTTGCTCGGAATTGTTGTCCGAAACGGTATCATTCTGGTTGACTATACCAACCTTCTCCTGCAGCGGGATCTTCCTCTGGAGGAAGCAGTCACCCAGGCAGGACAATCCAGGCTCAGACCTGTTCTCATGACTTC
>Ga0101944_10006650_pt1 | contig 12116 bp, 19 predicted proteins | sample DewCreD2012metaG_FD_75245 | JGI IMG/M metagenome (GOLD analysis project Ga0101944, IMG submission 75245) | Hot spring sediment bacterial and archeal communities from British Columbia, Canada, to study Microbial Dark Matter (Phase II) - Dewar... ... | reverse complement strand
TGGGGTGCAGGGGCTGAACTGGACACTCAGCCCCTGCGGAGGGGTCGGGCTGGAGGCTCAGCCCGCAGTGTGGGCCGTGTGCGGCGGCCCGGAGAAATCCAACAACAGCAGCAACAACCAAAGGAGAAACATGCTCGTAGCGCCGGCTCCCCAGTCGGCGCAATTCGAGTGTAGCAGAACAGGAGTTCGATTGCAATAGGGTAGGGAAACGGACAGAGCCAGGCCGGTGAGCCTGGTCTGTCGCTACTGACTTGCGGCGGGTTGACCGGCCCCCTACCGCCGCTTTCACTGCCGGCCCAGCTAGTTGCACCCAACGGGCGCAACGGCAATCTGCTCAGTGGCGCCATTACGCTGACAACAGTGCCTGTCAGTGGCCTCACATACCGGCAGATAGGCGGGTGATTCAACCTATCCCTCTCCCCCTGTCGTTGGGGGCGGCGGCGCCGTCGTGAATGGTGGCGGGGGTCGGACTTGAACCGACGACCTCCAGATTATGAGACTGGCGAGCTAACCCCTGCTCTACCCCGCTGCGCCGGCTGTGCCAGGCCGGGCGGGCCCGACGCAGCCACTGCGATTGAGACATTGCAGAGCAACTATAGCACGAATGTTCGCAGATCGCAACAGGTGCGAAGGATTCCGGCTCCCTGTGCGATACTATCAGTAGGGGCCACTCCCCGGCAGTACAGCGGCCCCTCACCTCCTCACTACCCGGCATGATTCTGGCAGGAAGACGGCCCGGGAACCCTTTTTTTCAGATGCCCACAGGGTGGGAGCAAACAGCCGGCGACGCTTCGGGATGCGCAGCCGGCTGTTTGTTTGCAAAAACAAAGGGGGGATGCGGCCCCCGATTCCGCATCCCCCCTTTGTTTTGTCCAGGAACCCTTTCCTATGGACTGAGATCAGTGTAGCATATTGTGAATCGAAACGCAATAGGGCCGGCCCCTACGTCATTTGTCGGGCACGGATTACTTCTTCGCCGGCGGATCGTGATAGATGCCGTCCCAGCCCAACGTGCTGCCGGGCGGATGGTAACGTCCATCGACGCCATAGAAGTGATCGGGCGGGTGATACTCGCCATCCACCCCCAGGAACCAGTTGGCCTGGTGACGCTTCCCGTCCACGCCAATGAAGCTGCCAGGGGAGTGATAGCGCCCATCCCAGCCCAGCTCGCTGCTGGCCGGGCGGAACGTGCCATCGAGCGCCAGCTCGACGCCCGGCGGGTGGTATTGCCCATCCACGCCGTAATAATGTCCGTTGGGGTGATAGTTGCCGTCTACACCGAGGAACATGCCATCTGGGGCCATAAGCGTCTCCTATGGGGCGTCAGAGAGGCTGCGATGCAAGGGCGGAAAATTGGGGCTTGACAGATTACGGGATCGGCGCGATACTGTCATCCATCGGTTGACGACAATCATTTAGGAGTGGAAATGGCAAAGCGATTAGCTGTGCGACTCGACGACTACCACGAAGAGGCGCTTGCGATGCTTCGAGCCAGATTCCCGGGGCGCACCGACAGCGATGCGATCCGGGAATTACTTGCTACGGAACGGATACGGCAGGAGGGCGGCCAAACAAAGGACGCCAAGCTAGACCGCATTCTAGCCCTGTGTGAGAGCATCCAAAGCCAACTAGGTAGTCAAGCCTAAATGATCGGGTGGCCCCGCCCTCCGGCAAGAGCAGACGAGACCACCCACCAACTAACGCACCTTTACAACCGAATCACCGCGCCCGGAGGGCACCCGGAGCCGGCCCTCGAATTGAAAGGCTTTTGCGCGCCGGATGCACGCAATGTGCCGGCGCGCTATCTACAGCCACGAATGCGGCATGTATTCAGGAAAGGACAAGATGAACGAAGAATCCACTAGTACACCACGAGTGATCCGCACAATCGGCCCAGTACATCTGGAGCCGTTGGGGGATGGGCACTACATGATCCACGTCTTAGCGTCCCCAGAGCATGACCAAGCGATGGAAAGAGCGCATCGTCTGGCGATCCAGACGATCAAGTCAGTTGCTGCTTATGCTCTCGGACAATCTCGTTCACAAGACGAACGGCCATGCTTATCACCTGCGGATCGCCCTCTGCATTCTCTATCGACGGAATGAGGTATACTCTGGCCCGTTCAAGTATCAGTAATACCTCTTCCTCCTCAAGAACTTCCATCTCTCGGAGCGTCACCCAAAGAGCACTCCAAAGCGCAAGATTTGCAAAGCCGAGAAAGCGAGCGAAAAGGTCTTGGCACTCGCCTTCTGTTATAGGATTGGCAACATAGCCATCCGAATCGCTCATGTTACGCATCCGCAATCTCTGCTGGCGGGGTGCGGATTACGCCCCGCCAGCCTGGTGTTTGGTAGCCCGTAGGGGATTCGAACCCCTGTCGCGGCCTTGAGAGTTCCGTTTCCGAAACGGCCTTTACCCCTCCAAATCCATCTCCCAGGAAACGGCCCCTATTAGGCCGTTTCCTGAGAATCCGTCTCAGTTGACCCAAAAAGCGCCAGCGGGCTGATAATATGCGCCCGCAGATCGTCAACGCCCAGCAGGGTGTAATCGGCGGTCTGGCTGTACTTGGCGTGGCCTAGTTGCCGGCGCAGCATGTCGGCGTAGGTGGCCCCAGGGCGCAGCGTGGCGAAGTGATGGGCAAAGGCCCGGCGCAAGTCGTGACAACCCTGGATCTCGCCCGAAAGCGAAGCCGCCTCGATGCACCACACAACCACCTTGTACACACCCATGCACGTGAGGCGCTTCTTTGTATGGGCATTGCGGAAGACCGGCCCGCTGTCGCTCTCTAGCTCCACCAAGTGGGCAGCGAGATAGGCGCAGGTGGCCGCATCCAGCGCCACGGACCGCACGCCGGTTGGGTTGCGTCGGGTGCGCTTGCCGGTGACCACCGCCTCTCCGGTGCCGTCCGCGTAGAAGGTCAAATGCCCCACGTCGAGCAAATGGCATTCTTTGCGACGCAGGCCGGCGCCGATGAGCAAGGCCAGGATCGCCTGATTGCGCCGGGGCAAGGGAGAGGTAGCAGCAACCGCCATCAACGTCTCTAGCTTAGTGAGCGAGGCCGCCTTCCGGCTGGGCGACGAGCCGTCTGGAATGGGAAACCACAAGCCGTAGTTGAAGGGAACTCGATTTGTGCGGTGTGCCCAGTAGAACATCTGGCGCATCCGGCGGATACAGTCATAGCGAGAGCTATAGCTGAGCGGCTGGCCGCTGAGTTTTGAGGGCGTCTTGCGCAGGTCAAGCTCGAATTGTTCGCACGCCGTCTTGGTGAGCAGCCAGTTGCGCTTGGGTCCCTCGGTGACCCACCAGCGCCGGAAATAGCCCACATTGCGCCGGTAGCCCGGCATGGTCTCGCGGGCGTCAAGTCGGCCTGCGCAGTCGTCGAGCCATAGCTCGATCAGCTGATCCAACTGCCGGCCATCCAGAGCGTCCTCGCTCGGCGCCAGAACGATTTGCCCCACCTGCCCTACGGTCATACTCCCTCCCCAGACAATAGCGAAGCTCACCCCCGCATTGCTAGCGATGGTGAGCGGGCTGCGATGATATTCCCATTGCTACTGCCTGTTGAGGGGGAGCGACCTACGCCTCCGAGTTGCCACCTGCCAGGGAGAACAACCCGGATGCGCTCTCCCCCTCAGTATACATCATTTGGCCGATAGTTACCTCCGTCAAAAATCAACGCAACTTGTCAACATTTGTCGTAGCTACACCTGGCCCCAGTTGGCAAGCGTGCGATGATTGTATACATCGTGTGAGTTTGTCGTCAGTATCACGAAAGGAACCCGTCTTATGGACACAAGCAACAACACTCTGGCCGGCGCCGCCGATGGCGTGGCCACGGCGACCGAAACCGCTGGCGATATTGCGCTGGTGCTTTCCACGTGGAGCAAGCGCCTGCCCCTGCGCATCAACGCCCATGAACAGCAGGAAATGCGCCGGCTCTTTCGCGAAACACACCGCCTGCTGAATCAGGCTGAGCAGGCGGTGGAGCAGGTAGTCATTGCGCAGATAGAGCAGAAGCTGCTCGACAATGGCCAACCCGGCACCACCAGCCGGTATCGGGCGAAGAAGATGCGGGCAGGTGCGCTATGAGTGATGTGCATTACGCTGAAACCCTGCGGCGCATCATGGGAGCCGAACTTCCGCCGGCGACCGAACGTTTTGCCGTCCGACTCTTGGCGAAGGCAAATCCCGACTGCGGCCACATCAACTTGACATGGGGGGAGCTAGAGGAGCTCACTGGGATCGTAAATCGGGGAGCTGCCCGCCGCCATCTAACGCGGATGAAGCAGGCCAGGATCGCCCACTACGACACCAACGACTACGTCTATGTGACCTTTTTCGCCTGGACTGACGCGCCCGCCCCGGCGCGTGGGCGCGCCGATGGGCGCGTGGACGCGCCAGAATGCGAGGATGATCCTATCGTCGAAGCCGGCCATGAGGAGCCGACAGAAGCATTTCGGCGCGCCCACGCGCCCGCCCCGGCGCGTGGGCGCGCCGAAAACGACGGGGGTAAAGAGGGTTGGGTTGGGATGGGTGATCTAGATCCAAATTCTGGTGATCAAGAGATCTCCCAACCCATCCCAACCCAACCCCCGCCCACGGCCGCCGAACTGGCTGCGCTCAGGCCCGATCATCGATGGGCGTACAACCTGCTCATTGACGAGGATCTCGACATCGAACCGGCCAACGCATTCGCCTGTATCCGCTGGCACACTGCCGGCTATGTGCTCAAACAGGTGGCCGCCTGGTGGATGGAGGAGGACAAACGCGGCGTCGGGCTGCTCGTGTGGCGTCTGATGAATCCAGGCAAGCACAGACCCGGCCCGATCTCAGCCAGCTTCTTGGACTCCGACCTCTACCGTCGCCACTATGACCGAGCATGGGAGCTCGCCGGCAACGAGGTCTCGACCACCGATCCGCCGCGCTGGGTGCTCGACCTGCCGGCGCCTCCAGAGATGGTCGAGTACGACGCCGGCGGCGTGACGATCCGCATCCTGGACGATGCAGCCGAACGCCAGCGGAAGTACGGAGGTGCGACATGACGAACACCACGGAGCACATGACGAACACCACGGAGCAGACGACTCTACTCGACGAGAAGGCGACGCTGCGGCTCGTCATCGCCATCGTCCACCGGGCTGAACTCGATGCCCGCAGCCGCAACCGGAAACTGCGCAGAGCTGCCCGCCGCTTCCTCACGATGCTGCGAAAAGGGGCCAGACATGAGCGCAATTGAATCCATGGCCAGGCAGATGCGAGAGCGGCTGAACACCTGCCAGAGGGGTTACATCCACCAAGTCCTGTTCGGCGGGCTCCATCTGCTCCTCGAGCGCCGCGGCGATCAGTGGCGGTTGGCCATCGCCCGCATCGGGGCCACGCCCAGCTCGACCGAAGCCGCCACTGTCGGGCGGGATTTTGGACTGCCAGCGGGGATTGAGTGGAGTTATGTAACCCGGCCCGTCAAGGCGAACGCGGGCCGGGGCAAGCAGCCGCGGCTGAAATACAATGTTTTGGAGTGCTCCTGGATTGAGCGAGAGCCTGAAACCGAAAGGAACCACGACCTATGAAACCTGTCATCGCCGTAGCCAACTATAAGGGAGGCGTTGGCAAAACCGAGAGTGTGCTGCGCTTGGGTATGCAGTGGGCGTGGAACGAATTTGCGCCAATCCTGATCGACCTCGACCCCCAAGCGAACCTGACCCGGCGCTGCGGGGGTGGGATCAGTGGTTACTCCATTGGCGACGTGCTGGGCGGCGCTGCGCCCCCAACCGCAACACTTGCGATGGCGACACAAACCATCGGGCTAGGCGGCGCGTTAGCGTGGCTGGCGCCCGCCAACATCCAACTCGAAAATGTCGCTGTTGGCCTGCTCCAACGCAATTTCAACCGGCTGACCGCACTTGCCAACGCAATCGCCGAAAGTGAATCCAGCCTCATCTTGATCGACACGCCACCCAACGCCGGCGTGCTCACACTCAACGCGCTGGTCGCAGCCAGTCACGTCGTCGTCTGTGCCGATCCGGAGGAAGATGCCATTGCCGGCGTGCGGCGCATCCAGGAGATCGTAGGCGAGATCGACCGCGAAAGAGGCATGGCGCCTAAGATTCTGGGCACCATTGCCACCAGGGTGGATAGCATTTTGAGCCGCCACGCTGAAGGGCTGGCAGCGTTGAAGGCGTCTGGAATGCCGCCGCTGCTGGGGAGTATCCCTAAGCGGGCTGGCCAGGACGCTGATCGCTGGCTCAACGAGGCGTATGCGGATGTGGCTGAACGCATCTGGCGGGAGGTGGGCCATGCTTGATTTGGTGAAGGAGGAGAGAAGTCAAGTCACGCTGGAATACACGCAGATCCGCACCGATGGCGGCACACAGATGCGGGCCGGGCTGAATGAGGAGACGGTCGAGGAATACGCCGCCGCCATGCTAGAGGCCGGCGGCTGGGGCACATTCCCGCCCGCGGTGGTCTACCACGACGGGGCCAACTACTGGCTTGGCGATGGCTTCCACCGGGTGGCCGCATTTACCAAAGCGAAGGTCGAGGCATGGGCCAACCAGGAGCGGGGAAACTTCAGCGAGGAACTACCGGTCATTGTCCATGCTGGTGACCGGCGGGCGGCCATCCTGCACGCCGCCGCAGCCAACTCCGACCACGGGCTGCGACGCACGAACGCCGACAAGCGCCGGGCCGTGGAGACGCTGCTGCGTGATGAGGAGTGGAGCCAGTGGAGCGACCGAGAGATCGCCCGCCGGTGCCGGGTGAGCCATCAGTTCGTGAGCAATATCAGGCCCTCACTGTCAACCGTTGACAGTGAGAATGGTACATCGACCGAGCGCACCTACACCACCAAGCACGGCACAGCCGCCACCATGAACGTAGACGGCCAGCGCCAGGCCGCCAACGAGCGAGCACAGCGCAATCTCAACACACGGGCCAGCCGGCTGATCAAAAACGGCTGGGGGTTCACGCACTACCCCAGACCACCCCACGGTGACGGCAAGATCGCCGTCGAAATGCCGGCCAGGATGGGCAGTCTGGGGACGTTCGACGATGAGGAGGCGGCCATCGCCGCCGCCGAGGAAGCGCAGAGGAGCCGGGCCAGGCCGATGGAGTTGCCGCCTGATTTGGGCGCTACCTGCCACCTCGTCAGCGATGGCATCCATTTCTATGCTCAGGTATACGGACGCGGCAAGGGGCCACGCAGAGAGCGATTCGATGCAATCATGCCCGCCATCGCCTGGCTGCGCGAGCAGGAGGCGCAGGTGGATATGGCTCAAGAGCCAGATCGGGGCGCACAGGTGATCGCCATGGTGGATGATGACGGCGAAGTGACGTTCCGAGTGGACGATGACGACGATGACGATCCGCCCGCCGGCGTTGCCGTCTACGATTACGGCAATGGTGACGACGAGCCGACCCCCGACGAGCTCCCCGCCGATCTGGTGGCGCTGGGCTGCAAACTCGACACCGCCGACGGCTGGTATTTTGTCCAGCTAGGCCGCCATGCCGACACCTGTGGCAGCCTGGATCAGGCGATCAGGGTGTGCCGCAAATGGACGGGCACAGCCGAGCCAGCCGCCGGCCAGCCGTGCCAGGAGCACCAGCAGCGGGTGGAGCGCATCCGGGTGGAGTTGGAATTTTGGGCGGGCGCTCAGAAGCGAGTCGAGCGCATCGGCGAGTTGACCGGGCGATGGAATGGGCCGGCGTCGGCGTTGGGCAGGGCGATTGGAGAGGTGATTGGATTGTTGCAGGAGAATGTGAGCGAATGAGCGACGAACTCATCAACATCATCGTAACGAGCGGCTTCGGCCACCGGCTACGGGAGCCCTACGTACAGATGCTCTGCCACGCCAAAGACTTTATGATGCAGATGTCGCCGGCGGATGCCCGTGATCTGGCCATGAATCGGATGTGAGTAGCTGAGTGTGATTCGGTTGGGGTGGGCGTCATCACCACCCACCCCAACCTAACCATAGACCGCTGGGGATAGTCCAGCGGGCCAGGCTGCATCTATTGTAGCCGATGCCCTCCCAGCGGATCAATCGTCGGGGGGGCTTTTTCGTCCTCCCTCATTCACCCCAGGAGAATAACATGTCACAAGCATTACAGATCGATACCCGTATCGCTGAGTTGCTGCAATGGTCAGCCGGCACCGGCCAGCCGCTACCGATGCCCGTCGCCGCCATCCTGACCGCAGAGGATGCGGGCCTCGTCGTTGACCTGGAAACAGGCGAGACGAGCGCAGAGGGCTGGGCGACGGCGTTCCTGAGCGAGTTGCTGGGCCCAGAGGGCACCCCAGAGGACGGTGCGCAATGAGCCGGCTACTCTCTGCGTTGCTCACCGCCGTGATCATCGCCCTGACGGGGTTCGCCGATCACAACGGCAACTGGGCGCTCGACCCGGGCGAACAGTTGGCCGCTGGTCAATTCCGGCTCTACATCACAGCCAGCGATGGGGCCGTGAGCATGTTCGATGTGGCGGTGCCGTTGGGCCACTGGTACAGGCTGGAGGTCGAGGACGGAGATCGGATCGAGATCGAATCGGGCTGCGGCAGGCGGATTACGATCCAGGCCGGCAGCGAGTGGTACGTGCCGGTCGTGTGCCGGGCGGTGCTGTTGCCGATGGTGGGGGGTGCGAAATGAACGTGGAAAAACTGGCGAAGGCCGAGATCGGCGTGATCAATCGCATCCTTGACGCGCACCGGATCCAGGCCGCCACGAGCCTGAGCCGCACGCGGGTGATCCGCAGTGGCTTTATCAGCTACGGGTTGGCGATGGCCGACAGCGAGAAGATGAGCCGGATCGAGAGCGTCACCCGCGAACTATCGAACCGGCTGACAGAGAAACGTCGCCGGCTTTTGGGCAGTCAGGAGAGGGTGCCCGCCCGCCTCTCCGACTTTCCGCCCGCCATCGAAGTCCCGCACCCGTCGCCTGAGCCGTTGCTGTGGAGTTGGCGGAAGATCGACACCGCTCCTCCGCACAGTATGCTGATCGGGCGCTCCTACATCCACGGGCCGCGCTGCGAAAGCGTGGCCTTTGACGACGCCCCCCATGCCCTCGTGGTGGGCATCACCGGGGCCGGTAAGAGCGTCCTACAGCAAATGATGCTGTTGAGCCTGTGCTATGCCACATCGCCGGCTGACCTGCGCATCGTGTTGGTCGATCTCAAAAACGAGGACATGGCCCCCTTTGCCCGGCTGCCGCATGTTGAGCGGTTCGCCGGCACGCCGGGCGAGGCGGTCGCCGCAATCCGCAGCGTGCGCGACGAGAAAGATCGCAGGGTGGCCGACCCGACCCGCAAGCCCTACCGGTTGGTGCTTTGGATTGACGAGCTGGCGCAACTCGCGCAGGAAAAAGAGGCACGCGAGGCGCTGGGCGATATTGCCAGCATCGGGCGGGGCAAGCTGATCAACCTGGTCGCAGCCACGCAGTATCCGACCGCAGAGGGAGGCATGGGGCCGCTGATGAAAGCCAACTTCCCGATCCGGCTGGTGGGCATGGTTGCGCCCGGCCAGTCGCACATCGCCACAGGCCGGGCGCAGGCGGGGGCGGATCTGCTGCCGGGCAAAGGCTCGTTTCTGCGCTGCCAGGGGCCAGAGGTTTACCGGTTCCAAGCGTACTATATCGAGCCGGCTGACGTGGTGGCTATGGCCGATTATGTGGGCCAGCGGTGGGGGGCTACGCAGCCGGCTATAGCCGGCTATAGCCACCAAAACCAACCGGCTACCAGTGAGGAGGGTGACACCCGGCCTATAGCTGGCTACGATAGCCAGTTCCCGATCCGAGCCGGGCGTCCACTCACCGAGAGCGAGGCGCAGACGGTGCGACGGCTGGCGGAGGCGGGCGAGTTTGACTATCGGGGCGAGCTGTCGATCAACCGGGCAATGATGACCGTCTACGGCAGCCGCAGTCCGGATCGGGCGGCGTGGATTCGTGAGGCGTTGGATCGTGTGGAGGTTGGGGAACTATGAAACTAGTAACTGTCTCTGTTTTTGTGTTCATCTGCGTCGCTGCCTGGTGGCTCGAATCTCGGTTCGGTGCTACGACGGCCGTCATGGTGATCGGCGGTGCGCTCGGCGTGATCTGCGTGATCATCGGCTATATGTTGAGCATGGCGAACCAGAAATTTACGCTCCACAATGCGGCTATGTTCAACCGGGATAACGCAACCGTCGAACGCTACCGGGCGGCTACCGACAAAGAGTTGGCACGGGCGGCGCGCGAACGCGAGAGCGCGCAGGCTCGGATCGACCTGTTGGAAGCGCGCCGGGTGGACCAACTGGCGACCAAGCGTGCCGGGTTGCTCGTCGATGTGGAGCGCCAGAAATGGGAGGCAGCCCAGCGCCGGGCCTCGCCGCGCTGGGCGGTCGATGATGACGGGCCGGCGGGTGGGTTGAGCGAGTGGGAGTAAGGCGATTTCGATGCCCGGCCCTTTCCATCTCACCACCCCACCAGCCACGCCCCCAGCTCCCCCTGCAGCGCCTCATCACTCCCCAGATTGCGCCACTGGTGCGGGTCCGCAGCCGCCTGTGGTGAGCAAGGCCCGGTCGGGATGGCCGGGCTTTTTCGATTGGTGCGGAAAATTTAAGGTTATTTTTGATTTTGGGGGGTTGACATTTTGATTGAAATAGTGTATAATTCAATCAGATGGGCGAAACGGAGTAGCCCAACCAGAGTCAGGGAGAATAATCATGACACAACAAAAAATGAGACAGCATGCAGAGAGTATGCTCGCCGGCGAGACCAGCCAACCAGCCACGCTGTATTTGGGAGAAGACGTAATCGAGGCCGCCACCGGCAAAAGTCGGGGTGAGGGGAGCATCAGCGTACAGGCGGTGGAAAGTGGCCTACTCGTTATCAACGATGAGGTCAGAGGCTACCGGGGGACGGTCCGGCCTGATGACTTCTACCGCATTTTGGATGAGGAAGCTAGGCTCGCCCAAGCCGAGGGGCGCACGCTACGTTTCGAGGCAGGCCAGGCGAGAGACCGGCAGGCGATGTGGCGAGAGTTTGGCGACGATGCCGGTAGGGGGGCGCAGCCATGACCAGGGGCGGATCTCGCCCGAAGCGCCGCCCCGATGACCGCAGGGGCGGCGCTAGGCCACGCAGCGGCCCGAACGTCCGCCGGTTGCAGTTGAGCGCCGCCTCTGCGCGGAAACTCAAAGCCCTGAGGCTGTACCATGTCACCGGCAACCCTGATCTTCAGCCGGTGGACGTGGTGAGCGAGTTGATCCGCATCGCCTATGACGAAATGCTTCAACGGCAGGAACGCCGCCGCCATGACTGAGCAGCAAATCGACCATCTGTTCCGGGCGGGCATCTACAGCATCTACGCCCACATTGGCCGCCAGCCCAGTCAGGACGAAATGCAGGAGTATCTGCAGGAGTCCTGGAGTCGGTGGTTGGCGACCACCGACTCCAGGGAGCGCGCAAGCCCCTGGCTTTGCGCACGGCGGGCCACATCAGCGGCCTGGATGCGAGAGCGCCGTCACCGGCTGAATATCGATTTGTTGTGGCAGGGCTGGAACGATGAAAAAATAGCCCAGGAAATGGACATCCCGTACCTGTCGGTACGGGAATACAGGAAATTAATAAAAAAACACTTGACAAATTACACCGCCTGTGGTATACTGAATAATGAGTGAGAACGTTCATCGGCTCAGTCGAGGGACTGAGACCAAGCAGTAACAGGGCTAGGGGAAACCCTAGCCCTGTTACTTTTTTATTCCCTGGCTGCCGTGGGGCAGCCAGCCAGGCCCGGCGCTCCCACAGGCCGGGCATCGAATATGTCCCACATCGCCTGGATACAGTTGCGCCCGGCCAGCGGCGGGGCGCTGCTGACGAGGAGCGAGGAATAAGCAAAGGGCCGGGAGCCCTCGCCCGGCCCGTCCCATCTCACCCCCACACCCACCAACCTATGAGCAGCCCCAGCCCGCAGCCAAACAGAACCCCCATAGCAGCGATGACGATGTAGGCGGCAGCAATCATGCTCCGATCGTCATCGCTGCTATTCATTTCTCCGGCTCCCTCGCGCCCCGCTCGCGTGCAAAGCGTCCCTCATCCGGCCCAGTTAACTCAAAGGCCGGCTGCCTGGCTATCTTCCGCTCCAGCCGTTCGGT
>Ga0101944_10006648_pt1 | contig 12118 bp, 11 predicted proteins | sample DewCreD2012metaG_FD_75245 | JGI IMG/M metagenome (GOLD analysis project Ga0101944, IMG submission 75245) | Hot spring sediment bacterial and archeal communities from British Columbia, Canada, to study Microbial Dark Matter (Phase II) - Dewar... ... | reverse complement strand
CGTTGACCGCCGTGGTGCGGGGGGCCGGTGCCGTCATCGACCATATGGATCATTATCGTCAGGTTTTCATCAACTGATGTCCCCTGTCCCTCACCTCCCTGGGGCCGACAACCCCGGCAAATCCAGCTCGAGCAACTGCACGAGGCCTAGATCAGGGCTGGTCGGCGACGGCTTCGAGAGCCACCGTGCGCCAGCCGTCGTGGGAATCCTCGTGGATCGGGACGTGCGTCGGCGGCAGGAGGTTTGAAAGCGTCGGCCACTGGGTGTCGAGGAAACCGCTCAAAACCGCCAGCGCATGGCGCTTCCAATGAGGCTGGGAGATGGCCTTTGTGAGGCACGGCCACTCGATGTTCATGAGGATGAGGTCCAATGAGGCCCCTATGATCCCGGGGTCGTCGGCGACCACAGGATGAACGATATCGCCCACTCCATTGGCCATGAAATTGCCATGGGCCACCCTTACCGCCAGGGGATTGCAGTCGATGGCCACAACGCTCCCTGCTCCGAGCCGTGCACAGGCTATGGCCAGGATTCCCGTGCCTGTTCCAAAGTCCATGACTTTGTTGATGCGACGGAGGCCGAAGAGCTTTTCGGTGACCAGGAGGCAGCCTCTCGTGGTGGGATGAACTCCCGAGCCGAATACCACTCCGGGATCGATCATGAGTGTTCGGGCTCCGGAGGTTCTCGACGCCGCGTGGCCCGTGGCGTGTCCGGGGATGATGAAGGAGCCCACGCGCTGATCGGAGGTCGCAACCTGCTGCCACTGATCGTAGTTGATTTCATAACGGCTCAGGAGCTCGACACCCGGCTGCATTCGGACCCAGGCTTCCATGAGCTCGTCTTCGGGATTCTCGAAGAAAAAGTAGGTGCAGGGAGGCTCGGGCCAGACGGCAACGAGTGTCGGAGCGGCGGGCCCACGGGCTGAGAGGCCCGGTGCCCGGCACTCGTATACAAAGAGCCGCTTGCTGTTCTCGATCTTCATGGAGTGTTGTGCCGCGCTGAGGGGGGTCGGTTTTTCTCCCGGAAGAGCCGTGGGACCCTTCAAGGCTTCTCAACGCTCTCCAGCACCTGCTCCAGTTCAGGAGTGTCGATGGCCCACTGGTAGGCCTTTCGATTGGATGCATTCAGGAGCAGGGGCCCTCTCAAGTGGGGTCGCAGGGACCTGTTTTCCCGATCGAAGCAGACCATGATCAGGATGCCCAGGTCGTCCGGCTGAACGAGATCGATGGGCTCACCCTTTTCGGAAGGAATGGCGTAGCGGTAACCAAGCACATCAGGGGCGCAGACCACGAAAGCAACTTCGGGGTCGTCCACGGCCTGAAGCCACTGAAACGGACCGTTGCGATGTTCCAGAAGGACGTAGCGCTTCAGGTTTCCAAACCCGGGGATTCCCCAGGGAAACTCTATGAATACGTCCTCGCCCAACTCCAGGGTGCCGAAGCGGGATGTCTCTATCTGCATTCTATGACTTCCGTTTTTTACAGCTGTTACTGCGCCTGACCCGGGGAGAGGCTCCAGCTAATCCGTGACCAGCTCGAGCATTTCATTCAGGTCCCCTTCGTTGACGCTGGCGGCTTCCTTATTTTCCTGCTGTATTTTGAGGTAAAGCTCTTCCCTGTAAATCGGAATGTGCCGGGGACTGGTGATGCCGATCTTCACCTTGTTCTGGTCCACACCGGTGATCAAAATGGTGATGTCATCACCGATTCGAATGGATTCTCCCAGCCTTCTCGTCAGAATCAACATGGCTCAATCCGTGAAAGTTGTCAGGATGCCTCGTGATCTCCTCTTGCACCTTTCATTAGCAGAATAAGAGCCATATTTGAAGGAGTATTCTTCTAGGAGGCCTGCAGGAATTGTCGCGTATGCTCGTATCTGTCCATGAGTTCAACGAGAAATTTGTCCGCCAGCTGAGTGTTGATGCCCAGTCGGACAAAGACCTTGTCGTGGTTGGGTTGGAGGAATCCGTCCACGCCGCATCCGATTCCGAGGGCTGACACCATTCGATTCACGACGTAAACCAGCGAGGCAAGGTCGGAATGCTCCTCCACCTCGAGAGGTCTGTGGTGGTTGCCGATGGCGGTGGTGACATCGACGGGGAATCTCCAGCGTCGGGCGATCAGCGCTCCCAGCTGTTCGTGGTCGATTCCCAGAATCCTTTGCTCGGCTTCGATGAACGAGATGCTGCATTTCTTCACGGTCGTCAGGATGGATTCAAAGTAGGTCTTGACGTGAAAGTTCAAGACCGTTTTCCCGATATCATGAAGCAATCCGGCCGTGTATGCCGTCAGAATGTTTTTGCAGCCGAGATGGCGTGCAACGATTTCGGACATAAGACCGGAGGCGATGGCGTGATCCCATAGCTCACCGGATCGCAGGTCGTATCCGGTCGCATCCTCCGTGAAGTATCGAGCCGAGCAGGCTGTGAGGATCACTACCAGCAGCTGCTGATCACCGAGTGCGACGATGGCGTCCTGCAGAGAGTTCACCGCGCGTTTTCGGGCGTAGAGAGGACTCTGGCTCATGGCCAGAACTCTCGCTGCAATGACTTGGTCGTACTTGATGACGGACTCGATTTCCTGGAGTGGGGCCATTTTGCGGATGAGAGGCGCCACCTTCCAGACCACATCGGGGAAGGGGGGGAGACGCTCTGCGGACTCGATGATCTCGGCGAGGGATGGAGTGCTTTGAACCAATGTCATTGAAATGCTCCTGATGGAAACGGATGATGTGACGAATCTCGGAATCCCTATCGAAAAATGTCGTTTGAAACTCAACGAGTTTCTGGGTTCCGCTGTTCTTAACACCCAGGATTTAGTATTAGAGAGGCGAAAGCGAGTGCGGAGAAAATGGCGTTTCGATCTGAAAAGGCCGGTGAAAACGACTTCAGCCTTCTGGGGGTGAGCTCGAGCGCCTCTCGTCAGGAGGTGAAGGCTGCATACCGCCGTCTCGCCAAGGAATGGCACCCGGACCGATTTCACCAGCGTTCCCCGAGGGATCGCGAAACGGCCGAAGAGAAGTTCAAAGCCCTGACCTCCGCGTATCGGCGCATTGCCGGCGGGTGGCTCGAGGAGGAGACCACCAGGGGGAAAAGCTCTCCGGGGCGCTCTCCTCGCCAAGGGGCCGGCGAGGCGGCGGGCAGGGGCGCCGGGGTCGGTCATCATCCCGCCAGGCCATTGCGGGTACTATCGTGGGCGGAAATTCGCCCGAGATTCCTCTCGATGGGTTTGCTGCTTGCGGTCGCTGCGTTCCTTATTTTCATTCGTTTCGATTCGTCCAGGGTTTCCGAGGATCAGAAGTCGCCGGCGGCACCGGACCGTCCCGTGGGGTCTTCGTCCCTTCCTGATTCGCTTCCGGATTCAGACCTTGAAGCCCTGCCGGGTATTCAGAGCGGCTCGGAGATGTCCCCTCGCTCCGGGTTACCCCGGGAATCCGATCGGCCTGAAATCCTCGAAACGGCTCCTTCCGAAAAGGCTCCCGGGGCTGGCGCCGCCGCTGGAGCGCCCCATTCCGAGTTCATATCCATTGGAAGCACCCAGGAGGATGTTCTGAGAATCCAGGGACCACCGCACGTGGTGAGAGGACAGACCTGGGTCTATGGAGTCTCCGAGCTGGGGTTCAAGGATGGCCGGGTGGTTCGCTACAACAACTTCGACGGCAGTCTCAGGGTGCGTGTCCTTCCGTCCCGGGGCATGCCCTCGCCCCAGCCGAGCTTCTATACCGTCGGTTCCTCCACCGACGATGTGCTGGCCGTGCAAGGCACCCCTACGCGAATGGACGGGAATCGATGGACGTACGGCTTCAGCGAGATACGCTTCAAAGACGGCAAGGTGGAGGAATACGACAACTTCTTCGGTGACTTGAAGATCCAGCTGTCGTCCCGGCACACTGCGCCGGCAGGGCAGGCGATGGGGTTCTTTACCGTGGGAAGTACCGCCGATGAGGTGCTCGCGGTGCAGGGCACCCCCACCAGTATTCGAGGCAACTTGTGGTATTATCAAATGTCGAGCGTGCTGTTTAGAAAGGGCAAGGTGCACTACGTGTTCAACTCGAGCGGGAACCTCCGGTTCGTGCCCAAGGAGGGGCTTTCGCGGAGCGAGTGAGTGTCTCCTTGCATCGGATGCGGTGCCGTCGTCGCGGCCTTGCCGGTCGAGGAGCCCTACAATGGGGAGCAACCTTCAGGTGAAGGGGTGAAGTATGACGTCCAAGAGGGTTCTGGAAGAGCTCTACCTGGGAACCGGAGACGGGGAGGCTCTCGCAGGTGTCCCCCCGCGGATCAACTTCGGCAAGGTCACCATCATCCTGGATCGTTACAAGTCGATTCTGAGGGATTTCGACCCCCGGGAGCTGGATACCCTGGGCCATGTTCCTCCGGCGATGCTGACCCGCATGGCCGAGGTGGGGCTTTTTGGGCTCATCCTCCCGCTGCGCTACGGCGGGCTGGGGCTCAACCTTCACGAATACCTCTGGCTTGTTGAAGAAATGGTGAAGCTGGATCTCTCCATCGGCCTCGTCTCCCTGGCTCATCTGTCCATCGGGACCAAGGGCATCTTGCTCTTTGGAAGTGATTCCCAGAAGGAGCGGTACCTGGTTCCGGCCGCCTCGGGGGAGATGATATTCTCATTCGCGTTGACTGAGCCTCTAGTGGGCTCCGACGCCCAGCATATCCTAACGCGCGCTGAGTTGTCCGAGGACGGAGAGCATTACATCCTGAACGGTGGCAAGACGTATATCACCAACGCCAACTATGCCAGGGGATTCACGACATTCGCCCAGCTGGATCCCGCCCGGCCCGGGTTCATGGGAGCGTTCATCGTCGAAGCCGGCTGGGACGGTGTCAAGATCGGCAGGGACATGCCCAAGATGGGGCTCAAGGCGAGCTCCACGGCGGCGGTGCATTTTCGGGATGTGCGCGTGCCCGTGGCCAATCTCCTGGGTAAGCCGGGAGATGGCTTCAAGGTCGCCATGACCGTCCTCAACTTCGGCCGGCTTGCACTGGGGGCGGCCTCGGCGGGAATGATGTCCCAGTCCCTGCAAGACATGCTGGACCGGTCGGCATCTCGAATCCAGTTCGGTCGCCCCATTCGGAGCTATCCACTGATCCAGGAGAAACTGGTCAAGACCAGGGTCCATCATGCGGTCTCCTCCTCCATAAACGAGTGGGTGGCTCACTTGCTTGAGGAGGACCCCATGGCTCCCGTGGCCATCGAAACCTCGCACTGCAAACTCTACGGGACGACCTGCGGCTGGGAGAGCGCCTACGACGCGCTTCAAGTGGCCGGCGGGGCGGGATATCTCATGACGCATCCGTATGAAAAGCGAATGAGGGACTTCCGGGTCACGACCGTTTTCGAGGGCACCACGGAGATCCACTCCATTTATCCGGCGATCCAGCTCATGAGGGGTGCGGCTCGTCTGCTCTCCGGCGAGGGCGGGACCGTTGCGGGCAAGTGGTGGCGTGGGTTGTTCTGGATCCTGGGGCCTACCTTTGGCGGGCTTTCATTTGCCGACCCCGACCTGCGTAAGGCCGCGCGCTTCTGTCGAAGATCGATCAGGTCCATCCGGAAGCTCCTGTTCATGGGGCTGATTCTGCACGGCGCCAAGGTATTCGAGCACCAGTTCTTTCTCCGGAGAGTCACACGCCTCAGCCTCGGTTGTTTCGGCATTCTCGCCCTTTTGAGGCGATATCTGAGCCGGCCTCCGGGAACGGTGCTTTCGGCGGAAGACCGGGCTGTACTCCACTATGCCATGGCGGAGGCGGAGGAGGTTCGTCGGCGTTGCGCCAGATCTGGACCGTCACGCCTGGAAAGACTCCATGACGCGGTGATGGCTCAGTGGCCGGCAGGAGACGGCAATCTGAATCCGGATCGAAAAATATAACCCAAATCGAGCGATCAGCTTTCAGCTGTTAGCCGTTAGCTCAATAAATCCGCCCGAATATCGCATTTCCGGGTGCGAGGGCTCCGTCGGCCGCCATGACTTGGGCATGCCTTCCGGGAAGGAAGGCGTGGTCATGATAACCTTGAACCCCGAGGGTTGTGACGAGAAAAACATGAGGTCCGCCATCGTGGTGTCCGACGATTCGCGGCGGCCGGCCATCCTTTTGAAACATCGTCCCGCCAAGGGTTCCTGATTCGCGGACGGGGATGCCGCTGCTTCAGCGGGCGACCGCCTCGATGCGCGAAAGCACTCGGAAGTAGGACTGAATGTATTTACCGGACGCAGCTTCGGTGAGCGGAAAGATCAGGCAGCATCCATCGAGAAAACGCTCATTGAGCGCGAAGAAGAATCTTCTGGATATTTCGAAGAGAGCTTCGTTTGCCGAGATGAGGATGGCGCGCAGCCCTGGGGTCAGCTCACCTCCCGCGGTGCAGGCCATCTCGTTCCCCGGAGTGCGACCGAGGGTGGGATTGAGACTCCAGACCCGACAGGCGATGGGGCGATGGGCGCCGGCGAGGCAAGCGCCGTTCTCATGGAGGGGGCAGGCGTATTCATGGGGCGGGCCGACTCCAATGAGGCACAGCTCATCAAGGCTACTCTGCGAACCGTTTGAAATAACGACAGCATTTTGTTCATCGATCCGGGGCGGAGCTGCACCCAGCAGAGCGCAGTGAGCGGCCAGAGCCTTCTGAATGACTTGCTGACGCTTTTCCTGGGTGAGTCTTCGGTTAAGATGATGAAGCAGGTAGGCCGCCTCGACGAGCTGAAGCATCAGGACTCGCGAGCAGTTGCCGGTCTCACAGGGTGCGTTGGCGAAATGCTCCAGGTCTTCGGCAATCGCCAGGCCGAGTTGGTTTTGGATCTCGCTGACGACGCTTTCATATTCATCGAAATAGATCCCGAGGTCGATCCTGCGTCCGCCGGTTTCCAGGGAGGGCTCCCGGATCGTCAGCCTGCCCGCTTTCTTGTCGTACTTTCTCAAAAACCTCCACTGGCTGAAGCTCGTGGGACTGAACCTCGCCCTCTTGAGCGCTTTCTCGGCGAGCTTGAGACCGAATCCCCTCCTCAGCAGGTAGGACGTGATGAACGTTCCCGTCCGTCCGATCCCGAGCCTGCAATGAATGAAGACCTTCTTTCCGAGGTAAATGGCCTCATCGAGCCACTCCAGAGCCTTTTCCACTTCGGCCGGGTCGGGCGCGTGGTCGTCCCGGACGGGAAGGTAGTAGACCTCGAAACCTGAATCCTTCTCGATTTCATGCAGATCGCAGTATTCCGCGCAGAGATTCACGATGGCGTCGATGCCCTGCCTCTTGATGGAATCCAGCTCCGCATACGACATGGGCGCATGCCCCGCGGCGAGGTGATCGGTGATCCAGGTGAGTTTGTATTCATTGTCGGCCATCTGAGTTCTCGTCCAGTTCCATGAATGCTCTCAGAAGTCGATCCACGTCGTCCTGGTCGCGCATTTTCATGTCCATCAGGGGAGTGTATGCCAGCAGGCGACCGAGGATGGAAAGCCTTTTCAACAGGACATCCGACTCCTGTTCTCGGATGCGGGCTGCAATGACATCTTCCTCCACCGTGGTGTGGAATCCGGACGCACCAAGCACTCGGGCCAGAAATGCGACCCGGAGCCGCCTCCCCTCCGGGGTCCCGCCCCCTCCCTCGAAACGAAAGGAAATGTAGCTTTCACCGGGTGCCGCCCCGCAAAGCGTGTCCACCACGGCGAAATGAAATCCGAACCGGATGTTGAGGTTCAGGTAGTCCCGGGAAACGATGGCGAAGCTGGCAAGGAGTTCGGATTCGAGGCGAATGACCCCCTCACCGCTGGCCACCCGCTCCAGAACGCGCCAGTCCATGGGCCGGGCCCGGGCGGACCAGTCCACCTTGGGGTGAGCGAGCCCGCGCCACAAGGCCAGAAAGGGACGGCTCGTGACCTCCTCGATGGTGACATGCTTGATCCTGGGCCGCGCCCTGGCGATACCGCCGCCCAGGTCCAGAAGGTAAAGGGTGACAGGCAATTCGCTCACAAGCTTCCTGGCGCCTCGGGCCTTGGACCCTCTCTCTTCCGAAAGGGAAAACATCTCCATGATGCCTTTTTCATGGGCGAACCGCAGGATGTCGTGAAGGGTCAGGCAGTTGGACGCAGTGAAGTCCGGGGATTCCGGCGAAGTGAGGTTGAGCGGGGAAACCTGATCGAGGATTCGTCCCAATCGCTCCATGAAGGGGGTCCGATCCGTGTCCTCGAAGGCCCTGCCATGAGGGGTGGTGAGTGCTTCCACGACGCCCTGGAAAACCCTGCAGCGGTTGGCGTCCACCGTCACCACGTCGCCGCTACGCAGTGTGCTGGTGGCCTTCCCGGTGTTGACAATGGTGGGGATCGAGTGGCGGCGCGCAATGGAAGCGAAATGTCCGGCGGCGGAACCGCGGTCGGTCACGACCGCCGAAAGCTTTTCAAGGACTTGCGTGAGGTCCGGCGAAGGTCTTTCGCAGACCAGCACAGCCCCGTCGGGAGTGCGCTGAAGATCGGAGTGCGATAGAACGGTGAAGACGGTGCCGCTGGCGGCCCCCCCGGCCGCGCTTTGCCCCCCCTCCAGGAGCAGCGGTGCTTCAACGGCAGCGGTGAAGCCATTTTCAGCCCGGGTTGAGGGTGCCACATGGAGGGGTCTCGACTGGAGCAGAAAAAGAGCTGCATCCCGCCCTTTGCACCATTCGATATCCTGGGGGGACCGGAAGCGGTCCTCCAGAAACATGGCCCAGGAAGCAAGCTGCAGCACACTCTCGTCATCCAGTGAAAACGCGTCCCGTTCGGAAGCGGTAAGCGGGACCGGCTTGAGTCCTCCCCCCGGATACAAAGCCAGCTTCGTGTGCATCGTGTGTCGCTCACGTCGCTTGATATATCGGGGCTCCGTCCTCGACACCTCGAAGATGTCCGGGGCCGCCTCTCCGCTCACCAGAGCCTCACCGGCGCCCCAGATTGAGTATACCATGATGCAGTCCGGTTCCGAGGCGTCCGGATTGATGGAGTACACGACGCCGCTCGAAACGGGATCGATCATTTCCATGACCAGGACGGCCATGGGGGTCTCGTCGTCGAGCAGGCCGCGAGAGATGCGGTAGTGCAGCGCGTGGGGAGAATACTTGCTGGCGAGCACTTCCTTATACCTCGAGGCTACCGAGGCAGTCTCCACGTTCAAAATCGAGCGGTACTGACCGCTAAACGAGATGGAGGAATCCTCAGCCGCGGCGCTGCTCCTGATTGCCCATCGGGTTCCTCCCCCGAGGGGCGAGGGGCTTGGAGATGGCTCTCGGGGTGAGGGCGAACGGCCCCCGGACGACTGCGCGAGCCCCGCCTCAAGGATTTCCAGCTGCGCGTCGATGGCCGACCGCAGCTCCTTCGGGAGAGGCGCGTCCTCGATGAGTCGGACCAGTCTCTCCGAGGCTTCTCCGAGGCTGAACTCATCCTGCAGGTCGATGGTCGAGAGAAGCTGGCGAACCGGCTCGCGAAGGTGATTCGACTCCATGAAGTGCATGAACCCTTGGGCTGTAATAACCATGCCGCGCGGGGCGCGGAGGTCTGAATCCCTGGTGGCCGCGGCGAGGTTTGCGGCCTTGCCCCCCACCGATGGTTCAGCGTCCGGGGGGACTTCGTCCAGACCAATGACCAGGAGGCGAGGCCCCTCGGAGGGCGTCGCCTCCTGGTCTCGAATCATCGAGGATTCAATGTCCCCAAGCCTGTCGAAGAGCGTTCTGTAAGTGCCGGGCGCCATGTGGTCCAGATGTTTGAGCATGCGTCTCAAAGCATGGGTGAGCTCCAGGCAGTGCTTGTTGATTCTTGAGAAATCCACCCTGCCGGGCGTCTTGTGCATGCGCTCGAGATGGGCCATGACCTGATGGCAGCGTTGGTCTTCCTCGAGGAGGGCTTTGAAGGAGATGTACTTGCGCCGCGTGATGCGGTCCGGGAAAAGGATGCGATCAAGGACGTGTCTCAGCGATGGGATGCGCGGCATCCTCACTCTTTCTTCGCGGCTGCCGCAAGAATGGCGGCGACCTTTTCCTCGAGCTCGTCTTTCTCGATGGGTTTGACACAGTATTCGCTCACGCCGAGCCGCAGGGCCTCCCGGGCGGTATCCAGGGTGGGGTAGCCCGTGAGCATCATGACCTGAAGGTCGGGCTTGAGCCTTCTGAGCTCCTCCAGCACTTCGATCCCTCCCATCTTTTTGAGCTTGATATCCAGGATGGCCAGGTCGACCGGATTGGCCGCCGTGAAGTGAATGGCCTCTTCTTCTTCCGTGAAGCCGAATACCGTATGCCCCTTCTTCTGAAGTATCTTTTTGATGAGGATCACCGCGTCACCGACGTCGTCCAGGACCAGAATGTTCGCCATGGGTCAGAGTCTCCGTTATCAAGGAGTGAGCAGGATCGAGTTGAGGTTTCTTATCATAAAAACCGGGGCTGCGAGCAACGGCTTTCTGGAATCGGACCTGTGGCGCCGGGCAGCGCAGGGATGGTCGGGAGACTGGCTGGCGCCGGGAAAGGTCGGGCGAAAGGGGGATTTAGACTGATGATCGAATCGTGAAGCTCCCTTTCTTCACTTGCCGGTGTTCGCGCGGTTCCGGATCAGCGGTGGGTGCGGCGAGGGAGTCGGCCTGCGCTTTCGGGCGGCCGACTCCTCTCCTGCGCTCAGGTGCGGATCAGCAGGCCTAGTAGACCCCGAGCAGGTTCGCGGCCAGGATGAGCAGACCCACGACGGCAATCCGCTTGACCACGATGGGGCTCACTCGCTTGGCGATCTGGGGGGCGATGAAGCCGCCCAGGATCGCGGCCGGAAACATGACCAGGAAGAACGTCAGGTCGAAGTTTCCGAACTGGTAGTGGCGCGCGGTCCCCATGAGGGTGTTGAAAAAGATGGCGAGCAGCGAGCTTCCAACGACCACGTACATGGGCAGACCCAGTCCCACGGTCATGAGGGGCACCATGAAGGGGCCGCCTCCGAAGCCGAACATGGATGAGACGATGGCGATGAGAAAGCCGCCCAGGCAGCCCAGAATCACATTGACCTTAAATTCCTGTCCCCAAAATTCAACGATCATGATCGCATGTCCTTTCTTCCAGTGAGGGATCGCTGTTATGCCTTGGCCTTGGCGGCTTCCTCGGCTCTCTTCTTGAATTCCTTCAGGATCGCCTGCTCCTTCTTGTTCTTCTCGAGATAGCCCGGCGTGGTCTGCCAGAACATCAATGCCGCCAGGATGACCAGGATCCAGCCGAAGACGAATTTGTACTGGGCCAGGGTGATGAGCTCCGTCAGCTTGGGGCCGATGAACCCTCCAGCCAGCATGGCGAGGCCGATGGCGATGCCGAGCTTCCAGCTGATGAACTTGATCTTGGAGTAGTTGTAGATTCCGCTGCCCTGGGAGAAAAGGACCGTCGGCATGACGGTGCCCGCGACCACCGTGTGGGGAAGAGGCCAGATGGTGACGAGCAGGGGATTCAGAATGAAGCCGCCGCCGGCGCCCATGAGAACCCCGAAGATGGCGATGGCCAGGGTCAGGAAGAAGGGGCCCAGGAGATTGATGCTGGTTCCGGCATTGCTCATGTAAATGTTGGGGAAGCCGACGACGTTCTCGACGGCGACAGGCTGACTCTTCACATCCTTGTCCGAAACCACCCGCACCATGTACTTGCCGGGAGCCGCCCCGGCGTAAATATCCACCTTGGCGGTGAATGTGCCGTCGGGCTTGACGTCGACCGTGGGAGCGAAAACCTTTCCGGGGCTGCGGAAGCGTGCTTTCACCAGCTGCATGGATCGGCGCTTGTTTTCCTTTTCGTCCATCTCGGGCAGCAGATCACCCCGGGAGCCCACGATGCTGCCCATGAGGGTGGCCTGATAACGGTCGATCTTGATCTTGCCGGGAACGGAATAGGCCACATCGGCCCCCAGATCCTTCAGTGCCTGGGAATAGCTCCACTTGTCGCCTTCCTGCTTGATCTTCTCCAGCGTTTCTTTCTGGGTCGTGGGAACGGCAATCTTGTAGTAGGCCGGCATCGCGTGGGTCATGTAAAGGATGTAGGGCCGTTTTCCCGTGTCCTTGTCCACTTCGGAATCGAACCGGGAGGCGCGGACCTGCTCCTCGGACCAGATTTCGAGGTAGACGGGCTTTCCCGCCGGGACCTGGCC
>Ga0101944_10006647_pt1 | contig 12119 bp, 8 predicted proteins | sample DewCreD2012metaG_FD_75245 | JGI IMG/M metagenome (GOLD analysis project Ga0101944, IMG submission 75245) | Hot spring sediment bacterial and archeal communities from British Columbia, Canada, to study Microbial Dark Matter (Phase II) - Dewar... ... | reverse complement strand
CGCGAGGCGTTCCTGCTGGATACCCAAGGCCAGTGCGCCGCCCACAACGGCGATGTTGACCTGAATGGCTGCGTCGATGACGCTGACCTGCTGGCGGTACTGTTTGCCTTCGGCAACACGGGCAGCAATCTGGGGCGCGTCGATGTCAACTGCGACAGCGCTGTGGACGACGCCGACCTGCTGATTGTGCTGTTCAACTTCGGCAACGGCTGCTAAACGACATCGGCGCACGGGGCGAGTGAGTATACTCTCCCCGTGCGCACCATTTTGGGGATTGAGACCAGCTGCGACGAGACTTCAGCGGCGGTGTTGGACGGGCGCGCCGTGCGCTCAAGCGTCGTCGCCTCGCAGGTGGACTTGCACGCGCAGTGGGGCGGGGTCGTGCCCGAAGCCGCCGCGCGCCAGCATGTGGAACGGCTGAACCCCATTCTGCAGCAAGCACTCGATACAGCGGGCGTCGGCTGGGTGGACATCGACGGCGTCGCCGTTACGAACCGCCCAGGCTTGGTCGGCGCGCTGGTGGTGGGGCTGGCAGCCGCCAAGGCGCTCGCCTTCGCGCTGAACCGTCCGTTCGTGGGCGTGCATCACTTGGAGGGGCACCTCTACTCGGCGTTTCTGGAGACGCCCGACGCGCCGATACCGTTCCCGCACCTTGCGCTGATTGTGTCGGGCGGGCACACCGAACTCGTGCTGGCGCGCGGGCACAGCGACTACCTCTTGCTGGGGCAGACGCTGGACGACGCGGTCGGCGAGGCGTTCGACAAGACCGCGCGGCTGCTGGGACTGGGCTACCCTGGCGGACCCGAGATTGACTGCCGCGCGCGCTCGGGCGACCCGACCGCCTTCCGATTCCCCCGCGCCAAAGTGGAGGGCTGGAACTTCAGCTACAGCGGGCTGAAAACCGCCGTGCGCCGAGAAGTCGAACGCCTGCAAGCGGAGGGCGCGCTGGATGAAGCGACCATTTGCCATCTCTGCGCTTCGTTCCAGCAGGCTGCGATCGAGCCGCTGATTCACCACACGCTGGAGGCGGCGCGTGCGCTCGGCGTTGGCGTCGTCACGGTGGTGGGGGGCGTGGCGGCGAACTCCGCGCTGCAACAGCAGATGCGCGAGGCGTGTCAGGGGGCAGGGCTGACGCTGTTTATCCCCCCACCGCGCTACTGCACGGACAACGCGGCGATGATTGCGCTTGCAGGCTACTTCCGCCTGATCGCTGGGCAGCGCGACGACTACGACTTAGACGCCTACGCCAACGCGCCGCTCGCGATTGCCGACTCTTCCAAGCGGCTCACGAGCGGCGCTTGATTAGTGCCTGACCGATAGATACCCTTTCTCAAGCGTGCCCACGACGGCGATACGCCATTAGCCCCACGAGCCCCACGCCCAACGCCAGCATCGAGGCAGGCTCTGGCACTAACTGCAGGCGCACATCGTCCAAACTCGGACCGCGGTACGGGTCTGCAGTATAGAGACTGGTGAAGCTCAGGATGTAGTTCCCTGTAGAGGGGATCAAAACCTCTACCTGACGCCAATCATAAGACTGCGAATTGGGCTGATTGTATCCCCCGTGAGACGGATGATTCGCTGGATCCCAAGTGAATACCTGGTTGTATATATCCGTCGCTCCCTGTGAGATACGCACACGCATGCTTCGAGGCGAGTTGCGACCAATTGTGCCATCTGCACCCGTGTTGCCAGACATCGCGAAACTGAGCAGATAGACGCCCGATTCCCCGACAGCGATTGTTTGTTGGATGCCCCCGACTCCGGGCGAGCCGTTCAAATCCAAATACTGGACGCCCTGATAGGCGTTCCCGCGAGCGACTTCCGCAACTCCTGTTCGGGGAATGTCTACGGAACCTTGAGTGACGATCCAGCTTTCAAAGGTCTGTCCGGAGAACCAAGTGGCTGGGTTGCTATTCCAGATGTTGTCCGATATGGGTGTCTCAAAACTCCCGTTCACCACAAGGTTCGGACCCAGTTGCGCGCTTGCTACGCCGAATATGACGACGATACTTGTCGCTGCGATTTGTAATCGCCTCAATCCATGCATTGTTGTATCCTCCTTCTGGTTTGAGCGCGTTTTATGCGCCCAACCTACCTACAGCAACTTTTGTGCCAAACCGTTATTAAGAGACCGTCGAGCAATTGTTGACTATCGGGTATCCTATCCCGTATGGAGACCATTACGCGAAAACCCTACGAGACAGACCTGACCGACGACGAGTGGGCAATCCTCGAACCCATCCTCAAACGCGCCCTCTACGGCGACAAAACCAAAACACGCGGACACCCCAGACACTACCCCTTGCGCGAAATCACGAACGCCATCCTGTATGTCCTCAAAACAGGTTGCCAGTGGCGACAACTCCCCCACGACCTGCCCCCGTGGAAGACCGTCTACTACCACTTTCGGCGGTGGCAAAAGCGAGGCGTGCTTGCCCAGATACGCGATACACTGGTCGAACAGGCGCGGGCGCAGGCGGGCAAAGCGGCGCCCAAGCATTTAGCGGTGGATAGTCAGAGTGTCCCGTCCACCGCAAAGGGGGGGCACGCGGGTATGACGGGGGCAAGAAGGTGAAAGGGCGCAAGCGGCATATTGTGGTAGACTCGCAAGGCAGTGTGCTTGGGGTGTGGGTCTCGCCTGCGGATGTGTCGGACGCGCGTGGGGCGCGTGTGGTGTTGGAGGGTGTGCCTTTGTCGGTATCCGTCGGCGCAGATAGTGATTGCGGATGGGGCGTATGACAAGGAGGGATTGTTGGAGTGGTTGTTGGGGGAGTTTTGTGTGGCGTTGGACTGTGTGTTTCGTGCGGGGAAGGGTTTTGTGGTGCTGGAGCGTCGTTGGTTGGTGGAGCGCAGTTTTGCGTGGCTGTTGGGCTGTCGTCGGTTGTCGGGTTGTTATGATGGGTTGTGTGAGGTGGAGGCGTGTTGGATAGAGTGGGCGTGTGTGCGGTGGTTAGTGCGTCGGATGGCGGAGGAGAAGAAATGCTAGACGGTCTCTAAGCGATTGCTGCAGAATTATCGTTTAATCGCCCAGCACGCGCAATCGCTGCGTATTGCCAACACCGAAGCGGGCGAAAACGCAGCTGTGCAAATCGCGCGAACCGAGTTAGGCAACGAGACCTACGCCAGCCTGAAACAGCGATGGAGCCAACTCACAGACGAATCCAGTTTCACGGAGATTACCGAGATTCGCCGCAAGTGGCGAGCGCTGCTTGTTGTGAACCCGCAACTGGCGACGCAGATCGAACATGCGCTGCAAACGCTCGCTTTTAATACCGCGAAAGCGCAGGCGCTTATCAGCGCACTGATGCACAGCCAGCAGCCTGAGTCCCAGCAAGCCCTGTGCCGCCTCGCGGATCATTTTCTCAAGCGGGCGGACGATGAGGCGTTCAACTACTATGTCGCTTGCTTAGCGCTTCTGGAGTCGCCTCATCCTCCAGTCCTCCGATGGCTTGTGGCGAAGGCGCGGTCGGCGTCGCCCGATATTGCGTACCCTGCTCTGCTGGCGTTGGGCGCGGTACCCACCAGCCCCAAGCGCGCGACACAGCTTACAAGACACTCCTCGACCGACTGAACAAGGCTCAGAACGACCAAGAGATTGAGGTGTGCCTGCAGGCGCTGGGCAATCTGGGGCATCCCGACACGCTGCAGGTGCTGGAGCCATTTTTGAGACATGAGGACACGCGGTGGCGCGCCATCGCAGCGTCCTCACTCCGATTCATCGAGACGCCTCCGGCGGAGCAGTCGCTGCTACGGATGCTGCGCGACCCGTCGCGCGAGGTGCGCCTGCAGGCGATTGAAGCGTTCAATCATCGGCGTATCTCGCAAGCGTTGCTCCCTGAACTGGCGCAGTATCTTCGCGAGGAGTCGCAAAAAGACTTGCGTCGCGCCCTCATCGATGCGCTATGGCTTCACCGCAGCAGGGTGAGCGGTGTCCGTCCGATTATCGCGCAAGCGGCGACGGGCGACCCCGACGAAGAGATACGGCTGTACGCGCAAGGGCTGCTGCAGCAGAAGGAATAGGTGGGCAGTGCGCGTAGGGGAAATCGAACGGTAGCAGGAATCCTGACCCGCTGTTCGAATCCCCCTGCCTATGAACATCCGCGAGGCGACCTTCGAGTGGATGCGGGCGCGCGGCATCCGCTATATCTTCGGCAACCCTGGCTCGACCGAGTTGCCTTTTCTGGTGAACCTGCCCGACGGCGTGCGCTATGTGCTGGCGTTGCAGGAGAGCATCGCGCTGGCGATGGCGGACGGCTACGCGCAGGCGAGTGGGCAGCCCGCGCTGATCAACCTGCATGTCGCGCCAGGGCTGGGCAACGCGATGGGCGTGCTGTTCACCGCGCTGAAAAACCGCGCGCCGCTGATGGTCACCTGCGGGCAGCAGGACACGCGCCACATTTTTCACGAGCCGCTGCTGTCGGGCGACTTGGTGGGCATGGCGCGCCCCGTGACGAAGTGGGCGTATGAGGTCAAGCACGCCGCCGATGTGCCCGACGCGCTGGAGCAGGCGTACCACTTGGCGATGACGCCCCCGCGCGGACCCGTGTTCGTGTCGATTCCGATGAACTTCTGGGACGCGCCCGCCGATCCGCCGCGCCTGAAGACGCTGCACGCGCCCGACGCGCCGCAGGGACTGGATGCGGTCGCGGATGCGCTGGCGTCGGCGCAGAAGCCCGCGCTGGTGTGCGGGGCGGGCGTTGGGGGTGCGGGCGCGGTCGCCGAAGCGGTCGCCCTCGCCGAGAAACTCGGCTGCGCGGTCTACCACGCGCCGCTGAACGCGCGGATGGGCTTCCCCACGCGCCACCCGCTGTACGAAGGGATGTTGCTGCCCGCCACGCCACGCCTGATGCAAGCGCTGAGCCAGCACGACTTTGTGCTGGTGGTCGGCGCGCCTGTGTTCCTGCTCTACCCCTACTTCCCCGGCGGGATGTTGCCCCCAGGCGTGCGGGCGATGCTGATTACCGACGACCCGCAGGAGGCGTCGCGCGCGCCTGTGGAGCGGGCGTTCGTGGGCGACATACGGCGCGCGCTGGCAATACTCGTGGAGCGCGTGCCCGCCCGTGAGTATCCGATGCCCTCGCGCACCGTAGAGGAGGCGCGCCGCCGCTCAGAAGCCACCCGCGCACGAAGCAAGGTGGGCGCGTTTTTCGTGCTGCACACACTCGCGCGCTACCTGCCCGATAACGCCGTCGTGGTGGACGAGGCGGTCTCTTCGAGCCTATGCCTGCGCGAGTTCGTGCGCCTTGCGCCTACCAACGACTACTACACCTCCGCCAGCGGCGGGCTGGGCTGGGCGATGCCCGCCTCCATCGGTATCCAGATGGCGCAGCCTGACCGCCCCGTCGTGTGCGTCATTGGCGACGGCTCCGTGATGTATTCCGTGCAGGCGCTCTGGAGCGCACGCGAAGAGAACGCGCCCGTGCTGTTTCTGGTGCTGAACAACGGCGCGTACAATATCCTCAAGAGTTTTACGGCGGCGTTTTACCCTGGCAGCGGCGTGCAGGGGCTGGATGTGCCCCATTTGGACTTGGCGCAACTCGCGCAGGGGATGGGCGTGCACGCTGAGCGGCTGACCACGCCCGACGCAGTGGAAGAGGCGATCCCGCGCGCGTTGCAGATGCGCCAGCCCACACTGCTCGATGTCGCGATAGACCCGACTGTGCCGAGTTTGTTCTAAGCGCCATGCACCTCGAACGCTTCGAGTTCTCGCAAATCCGAATGGGCGTGGACACGCCGATTATCGTCTACGCCCCCAGCGAATCGCAAGCGATAGAGGCGTGCCGTGCGGCTTACTCGCGCATCAGCCAGCTGGAGCAACAGATGAGCGACTACCGCCTCGATAGCGAGTTGAACGCGGTTTGCAAGGAGGCGGTTGGACGCTGGCGGCGGGTGAGCCGTGAGCTGTTTTATGTGCTTTGGCGGGCGCAGAAGCTGGCGCAGCAGACCGACGGCGCGTTCGATGTGACGGTCGGTTCGCTGGTGCGGCTCTGGCGTGAGGCGCGGCGCACAGGGAAACTGCCTGACGAGGCAGCCCTGCGCGATGCAAAAGCGCGTTCTGGCTATCACTTGATGGAACTCAGCCTGCAGCGACGCGCCGTGCGCCTGCAAACCGAGCGGATGCAACTGGACTTAGGGGGCATCGCAAAAGGCTACGCCTGCGACTGCGCCCTGCACGAGCTGCGCAAACACGGGATTACACGCGCCCTGATCCAGATGGGCGGGGATATTGTCGCAGGCGACGCCCCTCCCAACACGCAGGGGTGGAAAATAGAACTGACTTTGCTGAATGCGCCCGGAAGTAGATTCCTCGCTGCGCTCGGAATGACACAGAGCCGTCAGGCGGGCAAGCCCTGTCATTCCGAGCGCAGCGAGGAATCTCACCGTTCTACTGATGCTCTGCTCCTCAAAAACTCCGCCCTCTCCACTTCGGGCAGCACGGAGCAATATGTGGAGATCAACGGCGTGCGCTATGCGCATATCATCGACCCGCGCACGGGGCTGGGGCTAACAAAGCTGATTTTGGCGCGGGTGCGTGCGCCCGATGGAATCACCGCCGATAGTCTCGCTACCGCCGCCGCCGTGCTGGGCGACGAGTTTGCGGACGCCCCTGCGCGCGGCTTCTGGCGGACCAATCTTGTGGCGGGCTGGAATGGGCCGCTCGTGCGGACGAACCTGGCGCTGCCCATCGGCCAGGGAGTGTTTTGGCTGGAGCCGGGGTTTCCCGCAGTGCCCGGCGCGCGCTTCCAACAGTTCAACCGCTCGCCGCAGACCGGCCCGGTGCCGGAGGAGCAAAACGCGGATTTCATCGTCCTGGCCCTGCCGCTTGCGGAGCTGGGGTTGCGCGGCGACGAGGTCATCCGGCTTGGCGCCGTGGTCGGCGGCGGCGGGTTCGATCCCCGGCCCGACCGCCAAACGCGCGAGCTGGATTCCGCCGTTCTTGGCGCGCGCCTGGTGGGCCGGGGCCAGGACCCGGTCGTGCTTGAGCCACTCGCCGCGCGGCTGGGCGACGCGTTGGACCCGGACGCTGACGCCGACGGCGACGGCCTGAGCAACGCTGCCGAACTGGCAGCGGGCACCGACCCGCGCGATCCGGCCTCGGTGTTGCGGCTGGAAGTGCGTCGGGCCGCGGGCGAGTCGCTCGAGTTTGCCTGGCCGGCCGTGCCGGGGCGCACGTATGCCCTCGAAGTGAGTGCGTCTCCGGCCGGCCCGTTCACCGCGGTGCTGGACCCCGACCTGCCGCGCCGGGCCACCGGCCCGTGGGAGACCTGGCTTCTGCCCGCGCCGGACGAAAACGGTCCGCGTTTCTACCGGCTGAAGGTGCTGCCCTGAAGCGCGCAACCGGCCCGTCCTTCCAAACTTCGCTCGGCTGCCCGCCGGGCTTGGCTTCAGCAAGGCACCGCGTCGCCGTCGTAAAGGGCGACAGGCCGTGCGGTGGGCGTGTCGCCCCTCGCGGCGGCAGCGCATTTCCGGCGTGGCAGGGCGGGAGCTTTCTGGCAGGCTGGGGCGCGACACTCATGGGCACCCACGAAGCGTACTACCGGCACAACACCGCCTACGCCGAGTTCCTCGCGAACTGGGACGAAGGGTTCTACGCGAAGTACGCCGACACACTCCGCCCGGCGCGCCCCGGTGCCCGCGTGCTGGACGTGGGCTGCGGCGTGGGGCAGGTGGTCCGCCGGCTGGCCGGGGCGGGTTACGAGGCGTACGGCGTGGAGGTCTCCGAGCCGAACGTCGCCCGCGCGCGCGCGGCCGGGCTGCGTTGCGAGGTGTACGACGGCCGGCACCTGCCTTTCCCCGACCGGCACTTCGCCGCCGCCGGCGCGCTCAACGTGCTCGAGCACGTCGAGGCGCCCGAGGCCTTCCTGGCCGAGCTGGCGCGCGTGGTCGAGCCGGGCGGGCGCGTGGTGGTGTCCAGCCCCAACTTCTTCCGCGCCCTGGGCTGGCGGGATTACCACCCGGCCATGCGCGGGCTCGGCAACAAGTGGCGCAACCTGCGGCGGCTCCTGGCCAAACGCCGGCAGATGCGCCGCGCTCCGGACGCGGTGCGCTTTGACCGGATGACGCCCATCGTGCGGCCGGTGTTTCAGCCGGACGACGACGCGATCGTGAAGACCAACGGGCTGGAGATCGCGTTTTTCCTCGAACGCGCCGGTTGCGTGGTGGAACAGGTGCTCTGCACCGACCGGTACGTGCATCCCTGGCTGGACCGGCTGTTGAACCTCACGCCGCTGCGCTACGTGATGTTTAACGCCTTCGTCGTCGCCCGCCGGGCGGCTTGAAGGCGGCGTTGCGCCGGCTGAGCGAGCTGACCTGCGTTGCTGCGAAAACCGCGACGCTGCCCCTCCGCAACGCCCGCGGCCGTGCCGGGAGTGATCCCGGCGGGCGAGGCTTACTGTGCCCCGGGCGGCACCGGGAAGCCGCGGTCGCGCATGAGCGCGGCGATGCCGGCGTCGCGCCCGCGGAACTGCCGGTAGGCTTCCGCCGGGTCGAGGGTGTTGCCGCGGGCGAGGATGTGTTCACGGTAGCGCGCGGCCAGGGCGCGGTCGTACCAGCCGGCCGCCTCGAAAGCCTCGGCAGCGTCGGCCGTGAGGGTGTCGGCCCAGAGGTAGCTGTAGTAGCCGGCGGAGTAGCCTTCGTCGCCGAAGATGTGGGCGAAGTGGGGCAGACGGTGGCGCATGACGATTTCGCGCGGCATTCCCAGGCGGGCCAGTTCCTCGCGCTCGAAGGCGGCAGGGTCAAGGTCCTGCTCGCCGGCCAGGTGCAGTTTGAGGTCCAGCAGGCCGCTGGCGAGGTACTCGGTGGTGGCGAAGCCCTGGTTGAACCTCGACGCGCGCTTGACACGCTCAATCAGCTCCACCGGCATGGGCTGGCCGGTCTGGTAATGCCGGGCGAAGCGGCCGAGCACCTCGGGAGTCAACAGCCAGCGTTCGTGCAATTGCGAGGGCAACTCGACAAAGTCCCGCGCCACGCTGGTGCCCGAGAGCGAGGGGTAGTTCACGTCCGAGCACAGCCCGTGCAGGGCGTGGCCGAATTCGTGGAAGAGCGTGCGGGCGTCGTCCCAAGATACCAGCACCGGTTGGCCGGGCGCGGGCTTGAGGAAGTTCGAGTTGTTCGAAACCAGCGGGGTGATCTCGCGCTCGAAGCGTTCCTGGTTCCGGTAGGCGTTCATCCAGGCGCCGGACCGCTTGCCGGGCCGGGCGTAGGGATCGAAGTAGAACAGGCCCACGTGACGGCCGTCGGTGTCCTGGACCTCCCAGACCCGCACGTCGGGATGGTTCACGGGGATGTCGGGAACGGGTTTGAACCGCAGGCTGAAGAGCTGCTCGGCGGTCCAGAACATCGCCTCGCGCAGTGACTCGAGCTGGAGGTAAGGCTTGAGGGCAGCTTCGTCCAGGTCGTATTTGGCCTTGCGGACCTTTTCGGCGTAGTAGCGGTAGTCCCAGGGCTCGATGCGGAAGCCGGCGCCCGCGGCGTCGGCGATGTGCTGCATGTCGGCCACCTCCTCGCGCACGCGGGCCAGCGCGGCGGGCCAGACCTTTTCCATGAGCTCGAGGGCCCGTTCGGGCGTCCGGGCCATGCTGTTCTCCAGCCGCCAGTGGGCGTGGGTTGGGTAGCCCAGGAGTTTGGCCCGCTCGGCGCGCAGGCGGAGGATTTCCCTGATGATGGGTTTGTTGTCGCGAGGGCCGGGGTGGTCGCCGCGCGAGATGAACCGGCGCCAGACCTGTTCACGGAGGGCGCGGTGGTCCGCGTAGCTCAGAAAGGGCTCCACGCTGGAGCGGGTGTTGGCAATCACCCAGGCGTCTTTCAGACCGCGGCGCTGCGCCTCGGCAGCGGCGGCCGCGCGGAAGGACTCCGGCAGGCCGGCTAGGTCGGCCGCGTTGGTGATCACGGTGACGTCGTTTTCCTCGTCGGCGAGCAGGTTCTGACTGAAGGAGGTGTAGAGCGTGGCCAGGCGCTGGTTGATGGCGGCCACGCGGGCCTTGGCGGCGGAATCGAGTCGGGCGCCGGCGCGCTGGAAGTTCGTGAAGTGCAGCCAGGCCAGGCGCTGTTGTTCGGGGGTGAGCCGGGCGCGGTCGGGCGCCTCGTACACCGCGGCGATGCGGCGGAAGAGTTTTTCGTTTTGGAACACCTCGTCGCGCAGGGCGGCCAGTTGGGGCTCGAGCGCTTGCTCGACGGCGCGGAACTCGGGCGTGCTCAGGGTCGAGCTCCAGATGCCATACACCGCCTGCACGCGGTCCAACATCCGCCCCGCACGCTCCAGCGCGGCGAGGGTGTTCGCGAAGGTGGGCGGGACCGGGTTCTCGGCGATGGCGCGGATTTCCTCGCGGTAGGCGGCCATGGCCACGGCGAACGCAGGCTGGAAGTGCTCGACCTTGACCCGGTCCAGCGGCGGCACACCGCCGAACGGGCCGGACCACTCGGCCGTAAGCGGGCCGGGGTCACCGGTTTCGGCGGCGGGCGCGGGGGCAACCAGGGTCATGGCAGCGGCACTGGCGGGCAGGAGTTGGCTCATGAGACGACGCAAGCCGGCACGGCGGGTGCCGGTGGCAGAACAGCGGGACGTGGCTTTCACAAGCATAGAGCGAGACCCGCCGGCCGGGGCGCTTCCACACTCGGGGCCGGGCGGGTTTGCCCGCCGCAGCGTAAAGTCCGGCGGCCCGGAGTCAAACCCCGGCCCGCGCAGGGCGTGGGAACGTCATCCCGGCGTTATCGGCAGGTGCGGACGTCAAACTCCGACTTGCGCTGGGCGTCGGGCGGTTCGGCAACTTCAAGACCCGAGCCAGGCCCGGTCGGGCGGAGCCAGCTTGGCAGCGTCCAAGCCACGGTTTTTCGAGGCGGCCGCCAAGCCATTGACCCGGCCCGGCGCGGAGCCTTTAAGGACCTGCCGCAACCTCCACAGATTGTGGCTGACACGCTTCCGCCCCACAGTTTGTTGTGGTTTTGGCTTTACAGGAACCACGGCGAGGCCTATTTGTCCCTCCGAATGCATCTGAAGAACCTGACCTTGCTGGGCTTTAAGTCCTTTGCCGACCGCACGTCGCTGGACTTCCTGCCCGGCATCACGGCCATAGTCGGCCCCAACGGATGCGGCAAGTCCAACATCGCCGACGCCATCCGTTGGGTCTTGGGCGAACAGTCGGCCAAGGCCCTCCGTGGCGGAGAGATGGCGGACGTTATCTTTAACGGTACCGACCGCCGCAAGCAATTGGGTCTGGCCGAGGTCTCGCTGACCTTGGGTGGGGTGGACCAAGAGAACCTCAAAGCGGCGGGGGTCGAGTTGAGCTACGACGAAATCACCATCACCCGCCGGGTCTGCCGCGACGGCACCAGCGACTATTTCATCAACAAGACGCCCTGCCGGCTCAAGGACATCCAGCAGTTGTTCGCGGGCACGGGCGTGGGCCGTGCCAGCTACAGCATCATGGCCCAGGGCAACATCACCCAAGTGCTTTCCAGCAAACCCGAGGACCGCCGGGCCATCTTCGAGGAAGCCGCCGGGATCACCCGTTTCAAGGCCCAAAAACGCGAGGCTCTCCGCAAGCTCGAACTGACCGAGCAAAACCTGCTGCGCGTGGCCGACCTCATCCGCGAGGTCAAGCGCCAGATCATCTCCCTGCAACGCCAGGCCGGCAAAGCCCGCCGCTACCGGCAGTACGCGGCCGAATTGCAGCACCTCGAAACCCAGTACGCCCGCCACCAGTACGACGTCCTCCAGGCCGAAATCGCCACCCGCCAGGCCCGCTGGGAACACCTGCGCGGCCGCATCGAGGACACCACCCGCCGCATCCTCGAGGCAGAGAACCAGCTCGCCGAGCTGCGCAGCTTGGCAGCCGCGCTCGAGCGCGAGATTTCCGGCATCCAGCAACAGGACCTCGGGCTCAAGGCCGAGGCCGAGCAACACGCCAGCCGCATTCGCTTCCACGAGGAGCGCCTCCGCGAATTCGCCGCCCAGCACACCACCGCCCTGGACGACATCGCCCAGGCCGAGGAAAGACGCCTAGTCTCCGAGCAGGAACTGGCCGACGTCAACGCGCAGGTCACCGCCTCCGCTACCCTCCTGGCAGAGTTGCGCGCCGTGTTGGAGCAACGCCAACAGGCCCTCGCCCATATCGAAG
>Ga0101944_10006646_pt1 | contig 12119 bp, 8 predicted proteins | sample DewCreD2012metaG_FD_75245 | JGI IMG/M metagenome (GOLD analysis project Ga0101944, IMG submission 75245) | Hot spring sediment bacterial and archeal communities from British Columbia, Canada, to study Microbial Dark Matter (Phase II) - Dewar... ... | reverse complement strand
CCGCTCCCCTCCAGGCCCGCGTCAACGTCGTCACCCTGCCCGACCGCGACAAGGTCCAGTTGACCATTTACAACTCAGTGGACCTCACCCTGGTCAAGGAGACCCGCTTCCTGACCTTCCGCAAGGGCCTGAACCGCCTCGAATTCTCCTGGGCCAATACCCTGATTGACCCCACCTCGGTCGAATTCCGCGCCGTCACCCAGCCGGACAAGGTGGAGGTGCTCGACGTCAGCTTCCCGCCGCGCGTCGCCAATACCCTCGAATGGCGCATCCAGAGCGAAATCGCCGGCGAAGTTAAAGTGGAGATACGCTATTTCACCAGCGGCATCTCGTGGACGGCGGATTACGTGGCGGAGGCGGCGCAGGCGGAACGGGCCATGGACTTCGCCGGGGCCGTGCGGGTCGCCAACAACAGCGGCGAGGATTACGAAAACGCCCAGGTCCGGCTCGTGGTCGGGGTTATCCGCTTGGTCGAGGAAATCGCCCAACTGGCTCAGCAGGCCGCCGGGCGCGATCCCGCGTCGCTCACGAGTGGACTGCGGCTGGAAAAGGGCCGAAAATTGGCCGAAGCCAAAGAAGTCTTCAAGCGCGTTGCCGACAAGGACGATGAGGCCCCAGCCGACCGGCCCCGGGAAATCGTCAAGGAAGGAATGTCGGAATACTTTCTCTACTCGGTGGAGGGGCGGGACACAATCCCGAACGGGTGGGCGAAACGGCTGCCGTCGTTTGCCGTCGCGGGGGTGCCAATCACCAGCTATTACAAGTTCGAGAAAGAGCAGTGGGGTGACCAGGTGATGCGCTATTACCGGTTCACCAACTCGGTGGCGGGCAGGCTGGGCAAGGAGCCGCTGCCGGACGGCCAGGTGAAGGCCTTTCGCTTCATCACCCCGGACAAGCTGTATGCCTTCGTGGGGCGCACGGCGGTGAAATACATCCCTGTGGACGAGACGGTGGAGATGGAGCTGGGAAACGATCTGGAAATCCTGGTGAAACCGAAGCTGATGAACTGGGAAAAGCTGGAGCTGGCGTTTGACCAATGGGGGAACATTAAAGGCTGGACCACCAAGGAGGACTGGGCCATCGAGGTGCAAAACTCGAAGGAGATCGAGGTGGTATTGGACATCCGGCGCAATTTTGCCGGGGACTGGTCCCTGGAGACGAAGGACGCCTACGAGAAGGTCAACGCGGACAAGGTAAAATTCGTGCTGCCGCTCAAGCCGGGAGAAAAACGGACGCTGACCTACTCCCTCACCACCCGCCAAGGCGCCAATGCCCGGCGGTAACTGACAATTTTCGATAACAGGGGGAAACAATGGGATTGACCAGTTTCCCGCCGGCATTCCATCATCCACTTCCATTGCCAGTCGGCGTGACGGGCTATGGATTAATAAACCGTTGAAACGGTTATTCTCATTCGCAGGCGCTGGGCACACCTGGCTAAAGCCAGGTGTTAATGGGAGCGTTGACGGTGTCGCAGTTGTGCGAGTTCAGTTCCCTCGAAACACCTGCCTAAATGCTGGTCCATTGCCGCTTCCTTCTGATTGAATCGTGAGCACGCTTTTTCTCAATCCCCCTTCCTTTGAGGGCTTCGACGGAGGCGCGGGCGCGCGCTACCAGGCGCGGCGCGAAATCCGCTCCTTCTGGTATCCCACCTGGCTGGCGCAACCCGCGGCCCTGGTACCCGACAGCCGGCTGCTGGATTGCCCGCCGCATGACATTGACCTACAGGCCTGCCTGGCCGAGGCCAAAAAACACCAGCACGTCATTATCCACACTTCGACCCCCTCCCTGCGCAACGATTGCAAGGTCGCCGAGGCCATCAAGGCCCGCCAGCCGGAAACCACCATCGGTTTCGTCGGCGCCCACGCCGCCGTCCTGCCCGCCGAGACGCTCAAGGCCTCGGCAGCCATTGACTGGGTCGGGCGCAAGGAGTTCGATTACACGTGCAAGGAGGTCGCCGAAGGCCGGCCGCTCGCCGAAATCAAGGGGCTTTCCTATCGCCGCGACGGCAAAATTTTCCACAACCCCGAGCGCGAGTTGATCGCCAACATGGACGAACTCCCCTGGGTGGTGGACGTGTATAAGCGCGACCTGCAGGTCGAGAAGTATTCCATCGGTTACCTTAAAGAACCTTACATTTCCCTCTATACCGGGCGCGGTTGCCCGGCCCAGTGCGTCTTTTGCCTTTGGCCGCAAACGATCGGCGGCCACCAATACCGGGCGCGCTCGCCGGAGAATGTCGCCGCCGAAATGGCCCATGCCCAAAAGCTCTTCCCGCAGGTGAAGGAATTTTTCTTTGACGACGACACCTTCACCATCAATTTGCCGCGCGCGCGGGAAATCGCCAGGCGGCTCAAACCGCTTGGCCTGACCTGGTCCTGCAACTCGCGGGCCAACGTCAATTACGAGACCATCAAACTGATGAAAGAGTGCGGCCTGCGCTTGTTTCTGGTCGGCTACGAATCCGGCAGCGCGCCAATCCTGGAGCGGGTTAAGAAAGGCGTCACGCTCGAGGAGATGAGGCGGTTCACGCGGGATTGCCGGGAGTTGGGGGTTCTTATCCACGGCACTTTCGTGCTGGGGCTGCCCATCGAAACCCGGGAAACCATCGAGGAAACCATCCGTTTTGCCATGGAATTGGATGTGTTCAGCATCCAGGTCTCCTTGGCGGCGCCCTATCCGGGCACCGAACTTTACGAGCTCGCCCGCCAGAACGGCTGGCTGGCGCAAAAGAACAAAACGGACATGCTCCACGACGACGGGCTGCAGCAGTCCGCCCTTGAATACCCGGAGCTGTCGAAGGAGGAAATTTACGCCGCGGTGGACCGGTTTTACCTGTCCTATTTCATCCGTCCGCGCCCGATCCTGCGCATCATCAAAACGATGCTCGAAGACAAGGAGGTCTGCGTGCGCCGCCTCCGCGAAGGCTGGGAATTCTTCCGCACGCTGCGCCAGCGCCGCCAGCGCTGTGGCCCGCTCCCCTCGTAAGATATTTTTTCGACGGAAGAAAGAAGGCTCAAATTTTCAATGATCAAGGAACTGCCAAGTTCCAAAATCCAATAACCCAACGGGCGCACGGGACGCCCTTGAGCCTTGGTCATTGAATTTTCCTGGAGACTTGAACCTTGGTTCTTGGAACTTCCCTCCGGGCCGACCTTGCGGACTTCGCGCGACGCGAGACGGTTAAAACCGTTGATTTGCGTTCCGGGACGCCCCTCACCCCGCTGAAGCGGGGTGTTAATGAGAAAGGCGCTTGCGAACGCGCGCCCGCGTGTACCGCAGACTTCCAGTCTGCTGCCTGCCCGCCGCCAGGCAGGCGGGTATCGCGGATTTCCAATCCGCAAGGTTTGGGTATTTTCCAATGGTTTCGGGTTTGTCCAGGGCCCTGCCGACTGGAAGTCGGCGACACAGCAGGTTGGAAACCTGCGGCACAACTTCGCGGGCTTCGCGCGGGGCCTGCGAATTCGCGCCAGCGTCGGCACAAGTTCAGCCGGCCAAACGCCAAGACGCGGAGGCGCAAAGTCGCCGAGAAATAAAATTTCCTTCTCCCAACCACCAACTTCATCTTTGCGGCTCTGCGGCTCCGCGCCTTGGCGTTACTGATGCGTGCTTGGGAATGACGACACGCGCCCCCCTCACCCTGTCCTCTCCACCCAAGGGGGAGAGGGAGACCGTCGCCCACGGTGACCAATTTGGTATTGCCTCCCGGAAACCATTCAGTAAAGCCGCATTGACCCTTGGGCGGGCTTGTTCTAGTTTTTCCGCACTTTATGAAAGTGATTGTTTGCGATCCGGTGTCACCCAAGGGGATTGCGCTGTTGCAACAGCGTCCTGAATTTGAGGTGGCGGTGTTGAAACAAAAGACCCCGGAGGCGGAGCTGCTGCCGCTGGTGGCGGACGCGGCCGCCCTGATTGTGCGGTCCGAAACCAAAATCACCCGGAAAGTGATGGAGGCGGCGCCCAAGCTGCGGGTGGTGGGCCGCGCGGGCGTGGGAGTGGACAATGTGGACGTGGAAGCCGCCACCGAACGCGGCGTGGTGGTGATGAACACGCCCGGCGGCAACACCGTTTCCACCGCGGAGCTGACCTTTTCGATGTTGATGGCGCTGGCGCGCAAAATTCCCCAGGCCAACGCCTCGATGAAGGCCGGCGAGTGGAACCGCAAGGCCTTTTCCGGCACCGAACTTTACAAAAAGACGCTGGGCATCCTCGGCATGGGCCGCATCGGCGGCGAAGTCGCCAAACGCGCGACCGCGTTCGGCATGCGGGTGCTGGCCTATGATCCTTACCTCTCGCTGGCCCGCGCCAAAGCGCTGCAAGTTGAAGTGGTGGAGCTGGACGACATTTACACGCAATCCGATTTTATCACCGTCCACATGCCGATGACCGAGGAGACGCGCGGGATGCTCAACCGCCAGGCTTTCGCGCGGATGAAAACCGGCGTGCGCGTGCTGAATTGCGCCCGCGGCGGCATCATCAACGAGGCGGACCTGGTTGAGGCCATCAAGAGCGGCAAAGTGGCGGGCGCGGCCCTGGACGTCTATGAAACCGAGCCGCCGCCGAAGGAATTTCCGTTGCGCGACCTGCCGCAGGTCATCATGACCCCGCACTTGGGGGCGAGCACGGAGGAGGCGCAGGAGAACGTCGGCATCGAGGTGGCGGAGCAAATCGCCGATTACCTGCTCAAAGGCGCCATCCGCAACGCGGTGAACATGCCCAGCCTGGATGCCAAAACTTTCGAGACCGTCCGCCCTTATCTGAGCCTTGGCAACAAGCTGGGCCGGCTAGTCGGCCAGTTGGCGCCCAAACGCAACGACCGGCTGGTGATCACTTTTGGCGGCAAGGCCGCCGATGTGCCCACCGACCCCGTCACCCGGGAGGTGCTACTGGGATTCCTAGGCCAAACCTTGGGGACCGATGTCAACCAGGTCAATGTCAAGACCGTCGCCGCCAGTCGCGGCCTGGCCGTCGAGGAAATCAAGTCCAGCGAACAAACCGATTACCATGAATGGCTCCATGTGGCGGCATGGTCCGGCGACACCAAGCTATCCGCCGGCGGCACCATCCTGGGCGCCCGGCAACAGCCGCGCATTGTGCGTCTGGACGGCCAGCCGGTGGAAATCGTGCCGTCGGGGGTGCTGTTCCTCTTCAACAACAAAGACCGCCCGGGCATCGTCGGCTACATCGGCACCCTGATGGGCCGCCACGGCGTCAACATCGCCTCGATGAGCCTGCACCGCGACAACGAAGGGGGCGTGGCCCTGACGGTGCTAAACCTCGACAGCGTGCCGCCCGCCGAGTTGGTCGAGCAAATCCAGAAAGACCCGGACATTAGCAATGTCAAGGTGGTCAAGCTCTGATGAAAGAGCGCGCCCAGCGGACCAAGGGGGTTGGCGGGACTTGTTGGCCGTTAGGCCTCCTGGCTTGGATTTTCATGGCGGTGAACGTCCCGGCGGCCACCAATGCCGCCGCCCTGTTCGCCGACCCGCCGGTGGCGCGCGCCAAGGGCTTTGAAATCAAGCGTTCCCAGCTTGATGAGGCGTTTCTGCTGCTCAAGGCCAACGCCGCGGGAAGCGGCCAGGTCATCAAGGAAGACCGGCGCCCTTACTTCGAGGCCCGGCTTTTGGACCGCCTCATTGCCACCCGCCTGCTGGTGGCCCGCGCCACGGAGGCGGACCGCCAAAAGGCTGCGGAGAAGGCCGACGCCTTTGTCGCGCAGACCAAAAACCGCCTGGCGTCCGAGGAAATGTTTCGCCTGCAGCTCAAGGGGATGAATCTGACCCCGGAGCAGTTCCGGGAAAGAATTCTGGAGCAATCCATTGGCGACGAGGTGGTGAATCGCGAGGTGCGAGCGGGCATCAAAATCAGCGAGGCGGAGGCCCGCGAATACTTCACCCAGCATTCCGCGCGGTTTGCCGAGCCGGAGACGATCCGGCTCGCGCACATCTTTTTCAGTACGACGGTTCCCGCCGGCCAGCCCACTCCCCAAGGTGAAGCCCGGCGCGAATTGCCGCCGGCGCTCAAGGAAGAAAAACGCCTGCTCGCCCAAAGCGTGCTCGCCCGCGCCCGCAAAGGCGAGGATTTCGCCCGCCTCGCCAAAGAATTTTCCGAGGACCAGGATTTCGCCAAGAACCAGGGAATTATCCGCATCCAGCGCGGCCAGGTGGCGCCGGAAATCGAGGCGGCGGCGTTTGCCCTCGGCGCGGGGCAGGTTTCCGAGTTGATCACCAGCGCCGCTGGTTACCACCTCCTCAAGGTTCTGGAAAAAATCCCCGCCAAAACGCCCGATTTCAGCCAGGCCGCGCCCCGCGTGCAACGTTTCCTGGCCGACCAGGAGGCGCAGAAAAGGCTGCCCGCCTACTTGCAGCAGCTTCGCCGCGAGGCCGGGGTCGAGATTCTCGTCGAGGAGTTGAAAATCCAGACCCCAACCGCGCCCTGAGTTGCCCATCGGTGAAATTTATCCATCGTCCTGCACCCGTTAAGGAAACGTCACGGTGGACGAAGGAGGAATTTCGTTCCAGGATTTGATAACAAACCGCCGGTCGGGACCGACACGGCCGAGATTTTCGTCATAGTGGAAATTGAAATGGCCGTTCATCTTGACGGTGCTGCTGACGCTGGCCCCGATGAAGTCCTTGGTGTCATTGCCGCCGCCGCCGAGAGTGAGGGCGGCGCTGGGGGCGTAAATGCCGCCGATGAAGGCGGCGTTGCCCGCCAAAGTCAGCTCGCGGTTGGTCGGCAGCCCGAAGTAGTAAAAATGGGCGGCATTCCCGGCCTGGTTGATCACGCCCTGTCCCTTGATCGCGGCTTTTTCCCCCGCCACATAAAGCCGCAGCGAGGCGCCGGGTTGGATTTCAATGCGGTCGTCGCTGCCGGCCAGGTTGATGTTGCCGGTCACCAGCACCACCGCCTGGACGTTGCTCTGCACCACCAGGCTGCGGTTCAAGTCCCCTTCGACCTTCCAGTTGCCGCTCGCCGTGACCAGCAGCGGGTTGCCGCCGGGCACACGGAAATTCTCCGTGAACGGAACCATGACGTCGGGAAATTCGATGTTCATGTCATCGCGCGCATAGCCCGGCTCGATGCCTTTGCGGCCGCTCAACTGCCAGTTGCGCGAGCCAACCGCGCCGTTGGGGCCGGTGCTGACGGTGCCGCCCGGACCGGTCGAAACGCGGCCCCAGATGTTCGCGTTGCCGACGCTCAGCGAGTTGACGAGGCCGGAGTTGGTCGCCACATCGCCGTTGTCCTTGGACTTGGCCGGATCATACTGGCCGTTGTTGCTGAAGGCGGCGTCACTCGAATCAAAGCTGTCGGTCTTGACGTTGTTGCCGCTCAGGTCAATCTGGCCTTTGGCGACCATCCCTTTGAGGAAAACGCTCTCCTTCACGGCGGTGACCCGCACCGAACGCGAAATTTCGGCGGCGGAAAGATGGGCGGCCGCCAAGCCCAGGAAACCACATAAAGAGGCTCGCAACATGCGCTTTTTCATAAATCCTTAGATGACGGCAACCTGTTTGGCCAAAGCGCCAGGGGACTGGCGCACTCCACGCCCTCGCGCACTTCCCGCGCTGCTTGCGCCACGGGCGACGCGCAACGGTTAAAACCGTTGGGTTTCATTCCCGTCCGTCCATAAACCCCGCGGAAGCGGGGTGTTAATGAGAAGGGCGCTGGTGCTGCGCGCACCTGGCACACTTCCCAAACCGACTAAAGGCTGGCAACCGCCCATTGCACTTTCCTGATCGCCATGGGCCGCGGTAGGGTCAATCGCTCGCCGCCTTAATAAATGACGCCGGGGGCACCGCCATCATCCAGTTGGTCTTCCAGGAACACCCAATCCTGGTTTTGCAGTATTTTGGCCTCGGCGGTGCCGACTTCGTTCCAGGAGGTGATGGTGTAGCGGCTGCGGGGTCCGCTGCGCGCCAGGTCTTCGTCATAATGAAAATTGAAATGCCCGTTCATTTTGACACTGCCGGTCACACTGGCGCCGACAAAATCTTCCGTGTTGTTGCCGCCGCCGCGCAAATAGAAATCGGCATCGGGCGCGTAAATCACCCCCACAAACTCGCCGTTGCCGGACAAATCCAGGGCGGTGTTTGATTTGAGGCCGTAATACATGAAGTTTTGGGCTTTGCCGGTGGCATTTACCACGCCTTTCCCGGCAATTTTGGCTTGGGCGCCGCCCATGTAGAGGGTGAGGCTGCCGTTGGGGCCAATGGTGATCCCGTCATGGCCGGTAAATTGAATATCGCCAGTAACATAAAGGCGGGCTTTGCCCCGCACATAAACAGTGCCGCTAAGAGAGGACATCTTGTAATCACCGTTATCCAAAACGTAATCGAACCTTTCCGTTGTCACCGTGACGCTGTTGGTAGTTAGGGTGGAATAAGTATAAGATTGGGGGACATTATAGGAATAGGTATAGTCTTTGTAGGAATAGGCATTGGCGTAGGTAAGGGAATACACGCGCGATTGATACGCATAAGATTGGATGGCTTGGTAATCGTGCCACCAACCCCTTCCATCTTTGCCGCCACTGCTGACATAACGGTTGGTGACATTTCCCACGTAAGTGCCCGGCGCCGGCGGCGTCCAGTTGGGCGGCGGCGTGGGCGGGCCGGCCGGCATCGGATCCAGGGGGCATTGGGCGCTGGCTAACACGGTGTTGGTTTGGATGGTGCCCAAGGGCGTTGGTGAGGGCAAGGTGGCATTGGTGGTCCAGGTGATATTGGTGACAATTTTCACCACCTCCGGAGGGATGGGGTTCGGCAGGGTGTCGGTGGTCACCAACATGGTGTTCGTGGTCACGGGACCGATGGCGTTGGTCGGGTACAGGGTGCTGTTTTTGGTGACCAGGTTGGTGATGACGCCGCCCGGCGGCACCGGGGATGGATAGGTTTCGGTGGTGACCAAGCCGTAATTCGTGGTAATGCTGCCAGGCGGGAGCGGGGAGGGCAGAGAGACCACCGTCACCAAGCCGGTGCCATAAGTGATGTTGGTCACTGAGACATTGCCGGAAGGTGGCGTAAAACCGCCACTGAAAGGAACCGTGATCTCCGGGAAACTCATGTTCATGTCGTCGGAAAAATACCCGGTTTGAATCCCCTTATTACCGCCCATCACCCAGGCGTAACTGCCCACCACGCCATTGGCGCCCACGGAAACGCTGCCGCCCGGGCCGGTCGCCACTTTCCCCATGATGTTGGCGTTGCCCGCGGCAAACATCCCCGCCTCACCGGAATTGGTGGCCACGTCCCCGTTGTCTTTGCGCTTGCTATTGTCATAGCGTCCCCCGTTGCTGTAATTGGGGTCGGCGGAGTCAAAACTGTCGGTGGAGACATTGTTGCCGTTGAAATCAATCGCGCCTTTGGCTACCATGCCTTTGGCGAACAGCGCGCCGCCGCCGGTGGTCACCCGCACGGTGCGGTTGATGTAGCTTTTTTTGTTGAAATACGTGGTGCTGCCCGACTGGGCAAAAAAGCTCAGGCCGGAGGAGGAAAACAGGATGGGGGTCGGCAGGTAGCCGGTGCATTCGATGACCGGCCGGCTGGTCGGGGTGATGGCGACCGTGTAGCGGCCTTCGCCCAAAGTCCGTTTGCGGATGGCATAACCATATTGATTGCGCCAGCCGTCGGTGAACAGGTTGGTGATGCCGTTCTTGTTCAGGTGGGCCATGGCCTCTTCGATGCCCGCCTCGATGAGTGGGATGGTGGCGTTCCAGGTTTGCGAGCGGACCACCGACCGGTTTTGGGCGCCGATCAAGGTCAGGTAAGTCGCCAGCGTGAAGCCGATGATGGCCGTCAGCACGATCGTCATCACCAGGATGCTGCCCCGTGACGCGCTGGTTTTGGGTTGAAATATCTTCATGGGCTATTCCCCCTGTTGCTTGCGGATGACTACCCGCGCGGTTTGCACGCTTTCGGTGTTGACCTTGGCGCCCAGGATTTTGCGGGAGCAAATCCAAGTCACGTCAATGGCCTTCGTCAGGTCCGGATTGGTGGTCGCCACCAGGTCGTAAGAATTGGATAGGGTGTTGCGCTGCCAGATGTTGAACACCAATTCGTCGCACTCGGTCAGCAAAACCTTGGACTCGTTGGCCTTGCTGCGGGTGAGGGTGCGCTTGTCAACATCGTAGGTGTAACTCAGGCGTTGGCCGTCGTAATCCACCAAGACCAGCTTGTTGGAGGCAAAGTCGTCCAAAAACACCACCTGCCGCACATCGCGGGTCAGGGTGTCGAGCGCTGTCCGGCTCTGGTTGTCCAGCTCGACGTAATTCGCCAGCATGGCGAAGCTGCGGGCGGTGTAGAGGGTCAGCGACGCCACCGCCGCCATCATGATGGTGCCGATGGCCATCACCACCAGGAATTCCACCAGGGTGAAGGCCCGCCACCGGCCGATTGCTGGGCGCTTAAAACACATAATTTTGCATCCCATCCTTGGCCACCAGTGTCCGCATTTCGCGCACCCGCGGCACGTTAAAGTTGGTCCAGGTCAAGGTCACAATGACCATGCGCACATCATCCTTGTAGCTGGTCGAAAAAGGGAAATTGGTGACAACGGTGGTGCCGTAATAGGTGATGCCCTTGGAGGTGACGCCCGCCGGATAAAAGTTTTCCGTGAACTTGGGGGGGATATGCTGGCCGCCGGTCACCTGCTCCCAGGATTTTAGCCGGATGGTTTCCATTTTTTCGACCATGATCTGCGTGGCCCGCAGGTTCTCCCGGGCCAGTTGAATCACCTGGACCCCCGAGGAGATGCCGGTGTAAAGCGAAACGAACGCGATCCCGATGATGGCCACCCCCACCATCACCTCCACCAGCGTGAAAGCCGCACTTCGACGGCAACCAAGCCCGCCTCTTTTTTTCAGGGTCATCATGGTGCTCATTTTTTCATAACCCATTATTCGCTTATCGGATAAAGCAGGCGGTCTGCCAATTGAAAGCCTGACTAACGCTTGCGGCCCGCTTTTCGTTTCCGAAAATACTCTCTACAAGATAGTTGAAGAGCTAGTCGAGGGATAGATACGCCGGGCAACTATTACGGCTCTATTTGATTAGAGCTATATGGACTTATTCGGTTTCGCCGACACGTCGGGCGATACGACTGGGACAGGCTATTCTGCTTGCACCAGACCGTGGCGCACGCAAAAAACCGCCACTTGTGAGCGGCGGTTCATCTGAAGTTTTTCCATGGCGTTGGCGATGTAATTCTTGACGGTTTTATCGCTAAGCCCCACCGCGAGGGCGATTTCTTTGTTGGTTTTTCCCTGGGCCAACTGTGCCAGCACCCGGCGCTCTTGCGGCGCCAGCAGTGCGATTTTATCCTGTGCAGTGATATCGTTCGCGGATCGCAAATGTTCCAGCACGCGCCGCGTCACGGAAGCGTCGAGCACGGACTCGCCAGCCATGATTTTATCTATGGTGGCCGCCAGTTCGCCCGCTTCGGCATCCTTTAACAAAAAGCCGTCGGCATCCTCCTCCACCACGCGGTGTAAAACCTCGTCGTCGCTATAGGAAGTGAGGAAGAGGATTTTAATCCCTCGTTGGCGGGCGCGCAGCTCGCGGGCCGCCTCGAAACCGGAACCATCCGGCAGCCTAACATCAAGCAAAACCAGGTCCGGTTTGAGGCGCTCGGTCTCCTGGATGGCTCCCGCCAGACTCGCCGCTTCTCCCACAATCTCAAACCGGCCGAAAGTCGCCAGCACGGTCCGCAGCCCGGCCCGGACTACCTCATGGTCGTCCACAACCAGCAGCCGGATTTTGTGTTTGCCCGCCGAACTCATGTGTTACGGGTAAATAAAAATGAGGTGGTTGTCCAACACGAATTTGGCAATGAGTCCGAACAACTGCACATTTTGCTTGGCGAGGCAAAGGCATTTTATCTCTATGTATTAGATTCTTTTTTCCCTAACGCCACCTGGCTGCGAGCGCCCCTTGCCGGAGTTTGCGCTTATCGAAATCAATCGGCCCTTCCGAATTAGGAATTCTTCGAGTTGAGGTGGGGGGGGGCGGCAGACCCGTCACGCGGATGATTTCCGACCACGGCACGGGTAAAACCCGATTTTCCAAAAAAATATTTTTCAACCGCGTTTTTTTACTTGCCCATTTCAATAAGTATATTAC
>Ga0101944_10006645_pt1 | contig 12122 bp, 10 predicted proteins | sample DewCreD2012metaG_FD_75245 | JGI IMG/M metagenome (GOLD analysis project Ga0101944, IMG submission 75245) | Hot spring sediment bacterial and archeal communities from British Columbia, Canada, to study Microbial Dark Matter (Phase II) - Dewar... ... | reverse complement strand
CCGTAGGTCGAAGTCACCAGCCGATGCAGGACCCAGACGGTGAAGCCCGCGAACACCAGGATCCAGATGAGGATCCAGGGCGCATCCACCACTTCGTTCATGGAATTGACCACGTTGCGCATGCCCATGAAGCCGCGGGCACCGCCGATGGCCTGGACGTTCTCGATGGAGCTCTTCACGATGTAGTTCACCGCCAGGGTGATGATGGCAAGGTAATCCCCCCGGGTCCGGAATGACGGAATGGCGACGAGCAGCCCCACCAGGGCCGCGCTCACGCCGCCGATGAGGAGCGTCACCGGAAAGAGGTAGAGAGCGCTCGACCCGTTCAGCAGGCTCGGGCCGAAGACACTGCTGTCGGTGAAGAGCCAGACGTTGAGAATGGAGGTGACGTAGGCTCCCACCGCCATGAAGCCCGCATGTCCCACCGAGAACTCGCCCATATAGCCGTTGATCAGATTCAACGAGGTCGACAGGATGATATTGATGCCGACGTACATGATGACCAGCTGCACATAGGCATTGAAAAGCCCGGTGTCCGCCCCGAAAATCACGGCCACGCAGACCATCGAGTAGAGAAGCAGAGGTATCATTCGGCGCATGGTGCTGTTCCGCTAGATTTTTGTGGCCCGAGCGACGCCGAAAAGCCCCGTCGGCTTGATGCACAGGAAGATCAGGAGGATGCTGAAGGCCAGCAGGTCCCGGAAGGTGGAGGGAAAAAACGCGGCCACGAAAATTTCCACGAAGCCCAGGATGAAACCGCCCACGAAGGCCCCGCGGATTTCACCGATGCCCCCGAGGACCGCGGCGATGAACGCCTTCCAGCCGACCAGCGCTCCCATGTAAGGATCCAGAACCGGGTAGGCCGTGGCGTACAACACTCCCGCCACCGCCGCCATGGAGGATCCCAGGACGAAGGTGAACGCGATGACCGTATCGAGGGGGATCCCCATGAGCGGCACCGCCATGCGGTCGTAGGAAATGGCCCTCATGGCCATTCCCAGCTTGGTCTTGCGCACGATGGTCTCGAGCAGCAGGAAAACCAGGATCGTCACGATGACGACCATGATCTTGATGTTGCTGAAGGTTACGCCACCGAACGTATAGATGGTCTTGTCGAGAAGCTCGGGGAAATTCCTGCGGCTGGCCCCCAGGAAGAGGAGATTGCCGTTCTCCAGGAGCAGTCCGCACATGAGGGCGGTGATGACGACGTAAAGGCGCGAGGCGCCCTTGCGCCGCAGGGGACGATACGCCACCCGCTCAATGGTCACCCCCAGCAGCGCCGTGAAGATCATGCTGAAAAGCAGCGTGAGAAAGAAGATGGCCGTGGGCGGCAGCGCGAAAGGCAGGGCCACAGCATACTGGGCGAGGAGAAAGGAAGCTATGAAGAACCCGATGTAGGCTCCCATCATGAAGATGTCGCCGTGGGCGAAGTTGATGAGCAGCAGCACTCCGTAAACCATGGTGTACCCGAGGGCGATGAGCGCGTAAAAGCTCCCCCATTGAAGTGCGTTCAGGAGGTTCTGGAAAAATGTCTCGAAAAACAAAGGCTCGCTCCCCCGGCCCCGTTTCGGCCCGCTTCATATCATAGACAAAGGCGGGAATCGCTTCCCGCCTTTGTCCATATCATCGTTCTGAACCCTGAAAAGCTCCATCCCATCACGGGCAAACCTGCTTGTAGAACTCGAACTCCCCCTGGTCGCTGATCTTGACCACTACCGCGCACTTGATGGGGTCGCCGCCCGAGGCGAACGTCATCTTGCCCGTGATCCCCTCGAAGTCCTTCACCTGGCTCAACCCGTCGCGGATGGCCTGGCGGTCCTTGTCCACATTCCCGGTCAGGGTCCCGGCATTTTTGATGGCCTGCACCAGGAGGCCGATGGCATCCCAGGTGAGGGCGGCCACGTCGTCGGGGACATAGCCATACTTGGCGTTGTACTTGTCGATAAACTCCTTGGTGGCTCCCTTGGCCCCGGCGGCGGCATAGTGCGTGCTGAAATAAGCGCCCTTGCAGGCATCGCCGCAGAGTTTCATGAGCTCCGCCGAGCCCCAGCTGTCGCTCCCCATGATGGCCTTGTTCCAGCCCAGGTCCTTGGCCTGCTTCACGATGAGGGCCACTTCGCTGTAATATTGCGGCGTGAAAAGAACGTCGGCGCCGGACTTGACGATGTTGGTGAGCTGAGCGCTGAAGTCGGCATCCTTGGTGGTGAAGGTCTCGAAGGCCACCACCGATCCTGGGCCGTGCAGCTTTTCGAAGGCTTCCTTGAAGTACTCGGCAAGGCCCTTGGGATAGTCGCTGGAGATGTCATACAAAACGGCGGCCTTCTTGGCCTTGAACTCCTCGGTCACGAAATTGGCGGCCACGGGTCCCTGGAAGGGATCGAGGAAGCAGGCCCGGAAAACGAAGGGGCGTCCCTCGGTGGTCTTGGGATTGGTCGACCAGGGGGAGATCATGGGGGTCTTGTTGGCGTTGGCCACTTCACCGGCCGGAATGGCCTGCTTGCTGGCCTGAGGCCCGATCATGGCCAGCACCTGGTCCTGGGTGATGAGCTTCAGGGCCGCGGCCGTTGCGGACTCCGCCTTGGATTCGTTGTCCTCGTACACGAACTGCAGCTTGTAGGTCTTGTCGCCCACCTTGAGACCTCCCGCCGCGTTGATTTCGGCCAGGTAGATCTCGGCTGCGTACTTCGAGCTCTCGCCCACCTTGGGGATATCGCCCGTCATGGGGATGTTGAAGCCCACCTTGATGGTCTGCGCGCCGGCCCCACAAGGGGCGAGGAGCATCAGCGCCGCCATCAGAACCACTGAAGAAACCACGACCACCCTTCGCATCCTGCCCTCCTCTTCCATGATTGACCCAGGTTGATAGAAAGCCCGAGACCGACCGGCGCTCCATCGCGCACTCCCCGAGGATTCATGGCGCCCATCAGCCGGTTCCCTGCCCTTCGAAACGAAGTCGTGAGCTAAAACGTCAGGTCAATGTTGTGCCGGAATAATCAGCGAGATGAGTCGGAACGCTTGTCTTACAGCACAAAAAGCCCCCCCTGTCAATCGCCATCGAGGACCGCGCCGGGGGAGCGCTTCCTCTCTGCCTGCCGCGCCCTTTGAGATTGCAGAGTGATGGAGGGCACTCTATACTTTCTGAAATGGGGAAAGCGCATGGGAATAGCCACGGACATCGTCATCATCATCGTTGCGGCCCTCGCCGGGGCGATGATCGCCCACAAGCTGAGACAGCCGCTCATCCTCGGGTACATCGTGGCCGGCGTGATCATCAGTCCTCACACCGGCGGCATCATGGTCTCCGATGTCCAGGAGATCGAGCGTCTGGCGGAGATCGGCGTCGCCCTGCTCCTGTTCGCCCTCGGCCTGGAATTCTCGCTCAACGAGCTCAAGCCCGTTCGCAGGATCGCCCTCATCGGGACTCCCATTCAGATCCTTCTGACCGTGGCCTACGGTTTCGCCATCGGTCGATGGCTCGGATGGGAACCCGTTGCCTCCATCTGGTTCGGCGCCATGATTTCCCTGTCGAGCACCATGGTCATCCTGAAGACCCTCATGAACCAGGGATGGATGGGGACCCTTTCCAGCCGCGTCATGATCGGCATGCTCATCGTCCAGGACCTGGCCGTCGTCCCCATGATGATCATTCTGCCCAAGCTCTCCAATCCCGAGGCGGGACTGCCCATCCTGGGACTGGCCGCGGTGAAGTCCGCCGTCTTCCTGCTCTTCATGTTCCTCCTCGGGACGAAAATCCTCCCTCGCCTGCTGGCGCTCATCGCCAAGTGGGAGTCGCGGGAGCTCTTCCTGCTGGCCATCACGGCCCTGGGGCTGGGGATCGGCTACGCCACCCACTGGTTCGGCCTTTCCTTCGCCTTCGGAGCCTTCGTGGTGGGGATGGTGCTGAGCGAGTCCGATTACAGTCATCAGGCCCTGAGCGACATCATTCCGCTGCGGGACATCTTCGGACTGCTCTTTTTCACGTCGGTGGGCATGCTGCTCGACCCGGCTTTTCTGGTCGCGAACTGGCGCAGCGAGCTCCTGCTCGTTGGTTTGGTCGCTGTCGGCAAAGGGCTGATTTTCGCCGTGCTGGCCCGCGTTTTCGGCTACTCTAACGTGGTGCCGATCGCCCTGGGACTCACGCTGTTCCAGGTGGGCGAGTTCTCCTTTGTGCTGGCCCGCGTCGGCATCGAAACCCAGTCCATCGACCGGGAGCTCTATTCCCTGATTCTGTCGACGGCCATCGTCAGCATGATGCTGACCCCCGTCCTCTCGAGCCTGACGGCTCCGCTTTATGCCCTGCGGAAGCGCTACTTCCGGCGTGAAGCCCTGCAGACGATAAACATGCCCGCCCACGGGCTCACCGGGCACGTGGTCATCGCCGGCGGCGGCAGGACCGGCTATTACATCGCGCAGGTGCTGAAATACCTCAGCGTGGATTTCGTGATCATCGAGCTCAATTACCACCAGGTGGAGCAATTCAGGACCGCGGGCCACCCCATCGTGTTCGGGGACGCGGCGCAGGAGCCCGTCCTCAAAGCGGCTCAAGTCGAAAATGCACGACTCCTGCTGGTGACGGTCCCCGCCATCGTCGTCGTGCAGGCCATCGTGCGCGAGGCGGGCCGCCTGAATCCCAATCTCCGGATCGTAGCCACCGCGGAGGTTTCCGACCAGATCAGGTCGCTTTATGAGCAGGGAGCCTACATGGTCATTCTGCCTCAGATGGAGGCCGGACTGGAGATGGCCACGCAGGCGCTGCTCACCCTCGGTGTTCCGACCAGCGAGATCCAGAGCTACACGGACCGGGTGCGGCATGCGTCTTACGCGCCCATCACCGAGACCGAGGCTGTCTGCGAAGACATGGCCTGCCTCAGGAATGCGCGGGACCTCCTGGAGCTCACCTGGGTGAGGCTGCCGGCCGGAAGTCCCTTGCAGGGCAAGAGCCTTCGCGAGCTCAACGTCAGAGGGGTCACCGGGGTATCGGTAGTCGGGGTCCTGCATGACGGCAGGTTCCATCCAAATCCGGACGCGGACTACCGTTTCGCCGAAGACGACCTGGTGGCCGTCATCGGCAGGGCCGAGGAGCGGGAAGCGTTCAGGGCCTTTGCGGAGCCCGCGCGGGAGAGGTCCGTCGCGGCTTCCGAAACCCGGCCATAGCCGCAAATGATGTCTGAGCCAGAACAAGGGGGTACAGAATGGATAAGAGTGCCAGGAAGACCGGACTGATTGTTGCTTGGGCACTTCTCACCGTGATGCTGGTGTCCCGTTCACCGGTCTTGGCCGGGAAGGCTTCAGACCTGACCAGGGGCGGGACTGTCTACATTCCGGCCTATTCTCATGTGTATCACGGCGACAAGGAGCGTCCTTTCTACGTCACCACCACCCTGAGCATCCGGAATGTGGATTTGGCGCATCCCATCACCGTCAACGAGATCAACTATCATGACTCCAAAGGACAACTGCTGAGGAAATGCATCGAGAAACCCGTTCTGATCGGTCCACAGGGATCCGAAGAGGTCATCATCAGGGAATCGGACAAGAGCGGCGGCTTCGGGGCTCATTTCATCGTCCGGTGGAAATCGGGCAACGAGGTCAATCCACCCATCATGGAAGCCGTTATTATCGGGTCCAGCGGCCAGCAGGGGATCTCTTTCACCTCACGCGGGACGGCTGTACGGGAGCATTGACCGCCGGCCCCATTCCGATCCATCGATTCGAGCCAACCACCCCATGCAGCGAGGAGGCTTCCCATGAATGCCCTGCCGTCTGTCCTGTCAAGAATTCTCCAAAACCTTCCTTTGCCGGGCCTTATTCTTAAGGGAGGAGAGCTGCTGGAAGCCAACGATATCCTGCTCGGCCTGGGAGAACCCTCGAAATTGGTTGCAGCACTCAATCAAAGTGAAGCCAGTGAAAGCCCTTTGATCTATCGAATGGGGGATTCGAACTACATGATCAGGCGAGTTTCATTGGATGACCATGGAGTCCTGGTACTACTCATTCAGTCGACCTCCCTTGACCTGATCTATGATGACCTGACCGGAGCCTTGGACAGGAATTGTTTTGAGGCAGTCACCTCACAGCTGATCCAAAATGCCGCAATGGAGGGAAAGATACTTGGATTCCTGTTCATGGATCTTGACGGCTTTAAGCATGTCAATGATAGTTGGGGACATGAAACAGGCGATTTAGTATTGAAAAAGACCAGTGAAAGAATTAGGTACACTATTCGATCAGGGGATTACTGCTTCCGATATGGAGGGGATGAATTCGTCGTACTGTTGGTGGATCTGAAGGATCGCATTCATTCATGTTTGTCGGCCAGGCGACTGCTGGCCGCCATCAGTGAGCCGATTCCCACCGGCACCGGCGAGGAGATCACCATCGGTGCCAGTATTGGGATTTCGTCCTACCCCGCCGACGGTCAGCTTGTCGAAGTGCTCATGGGCAAAGCGGACGAAGCCATGTATCAGGCCAAGCGGACAGGTAAGAACAGCTACCAGCTCTGCGGATAGATCGGGGGAAAGGTGTTCGACGAAAGCCAGATTCTCGAGGTGCTGAGCAACAACGTCTCCGACCGGGTTTCCGCCAAAGTCCATGAAAGCCTGGCAGTCATCATCCAGGATGAAATCGCCAAGGCTTTGACTCGAGCCCTCCAGGAGGGGCATTTCTACCGGGCCCTGAATTCGCAGGTCACGGACAGCATCGAGACGGTCTACTCCGAGATTCGAGAGGTCAAGAGGCTCATCAGCAGGGAGGCCCAGCAGGATTCCTCATCACTCATTGGGGAAACGGACAGCATTCTGGACGGCATCGTGAAGTCCACGGAAAAGGCTACCCTCAAGATCATGGACTACATCGAGGAGCTCCAGTCGGAATTCAGGGAGATGGACGGGTTGCTCGAGCGCGGAGAGAATGCGGTTTGCCGCCATAAGCTGGGCCGCATGGAGGACATGGTCATGAATATCATGACCGAGCTGAGCTTTCAGGATCTGACCGGCCAGCAGATCAAAAAAGTGATTCAGCTGCTCAAGAGAATCGAGGAGCTGAGTTTAGATGCCTACGTGACCTCGGAGGTCTTCAAGAAGTCGATCAAGCAGGCGCCTGACAAGAGTCTCGAGGATCTCCGCGAGGAGACCCGGGCCATCGTCGAGGACGCCCGAGCCCAGAAGGACCGCATCGACCAGGAGGGGGTCGACAGCATGCTGGAGCAGCTGGGCCTCTGAGACGGGGTTTCCGCCAAGCCGGCGCGACCTGGAGACTATCTCTTCAAGGCTCATTCAGGGAGGAAGACGATGAAGATCGGTTGCCCGAAAGAGGTGAAGGAGCACGAATACCGCGTGGGCCTCATTCCGGCCGCGGTCAAGGCTTACGTCGAATCGGGTCATTCGGTGGTCATCGAGAAAGGAGCGGGGCTGGGGTCTGGAATCACGGATGGTGAGTATTCCGCCGCCGGCGCCACGATCATCGACTCGGCCGATGAAATATGGGCGGCGGCGGACATGATCGTCAAGGTCAAGGAGCCGCTTCCTGAGGAATTCCACCGCATGAGGCGCGGCCAGACCGTCTTCACCTATTTTCACTTCGCCGCCGATGAGCGCCTGACGCGAACCTGCGCCGAAAAAGGGATCTCGGCCGTCGCCTACGAGACCGTTCAGGAGGAGGACGGCTCCCTGCCCCTGCTCAAGCCCATGAGCGAGGTGGCCGGCCGCATGGCTCCGCTCATGGCCGCCTACTACCTGACCAAGGTCCAGGGAGGACGGGGACTGCTGCCGACGGGTGTGCCCGGCGTTGCGCCGGCCGACGTGCTCATCATCGGGGGCGGAACCGTGGGGAGCAATGCAGCCCAGGTGGCCGCCGGCCTGGGAGCCCGGGTCACGATCCTCGACATCAACCCGGACCGCCTGGAGGAACTGGGAAGGTTCCTTCCCGCCAACGTTTTTCCGGTTTTCGGGGACAGTTTCAACCTCGAGAAGGGATTGCGGGAAGCCGTCATCATCATCGGGGCGGTGCTCATCACGGGGGCCAGGGCTCCGAAGCTCATCCGGCGCGACCATCTCAAGATCATGAAGCCCGGCGCGGTTTTCGTCGACGTCGCCATCGACCAGGGCGGCTGCGCCGAGACCTCGAGACCCACCACCCATGGAGACCCCGTCTACGTGGTGGACGGAATCATCCATTACTGCGTGGCCAACATGCCGGGAGCCTATGCGCGCACCTCCACCTTTGCCCTCAACAATCGCACGATCCGCTACGGGCTGAAGCTGGCCGGCCTGGGAGTCGTTCCGGCGTGCCGGAGCGCCGCCGCCGTCCGCAAAGGCCTCAACATGCACGAGGGACGCATCACCTTCAAACCGGTGGCCGATGCCTTCGGCCTGAGCGATCTCTACACGCCGGTCGAAGAGGCGATCCGTTGAACAGGACCGGGCTCCCCCCAAATGCTGTTGACCTAAGCCCTTGATTGTTTCTGGTCGTCATTTCGGCGAAAGCCGGAATCCAGCGTTTAATGCGGATCTCCTGGACCCCGGCTTTCGCCGGGGTGACGTCAAGTCAAGAGCATCGGGCTCCCCCGGATTCCCACAGCTTTTTGACCTCATCTTCCACCACACTTTCCTGGTGGACACGGTTTTCCCCTTTTCGCGAGGCTCCCCCCCTCGCGGTTTGGCTCGCAACCTCACTCGGGAATGCTCATGGGCGACAGGCTGTATCTGGAGCGCTTCGTGTGGTTCGACAGCCAGGTGCGAAAAGGCCGCCATCCCAATGCCAGAGGGCTGGCGGAGGAGTTCGAGTGTTCGGTGAAGACGGCCCAGCGCACCATCGAAACCTTCAGGGACCGTTTCGGAGCGCCGCTGGACTATGACGCTTCACGCCGGGGATATCGCTACGAGGACCCCGAATACCGCCTGCCCGTGACCCGGCTGACCGAGCGGGAGTTGCTCGCCCTCCTCGTGTCTCGGAAACTGCTGGCCGACGCGGCGGCGGGCTTCCTGGGCGACGAGCTCGCCAAAGTGGCGGCCCGGCTGGGTCGGCTTCTGGCCGAGCACACTTCGGGGCCTCTCGATCCCGATGCGGCTTTTTCCTTCCGCTGGACCACCGTCACTCCGTGCAGTGAAGGCGTCTTCGCGCAGGTCGTCTCGGCCCTGACCCTTTCGCTCCCGCTGTCCTTCTGTTATTACTCCCCCCATGCTGATGCGTGCACCCTGCGCACGGTGGAACCGCATCACCTGCTCAACTATCAGGGAGCCTGGCATCTCGTCGCCTGGTGCCGGTTGCGCCGGGACTGGCGGGATTTCGTGCTCGCCCGCATGTCCGATTGCCGTGTGGAAGCCGACCCCTTCGAGCGGCGGGACCGCTCGGAATGGCTGCCCTTCCTCGAAGCCACTTTCGGTATTTTCCACGGAGCCAGGCCTTTCGACGTGACCCTCCGGTTTTCCAGGTCTCTCTCTCGCTGGGCGAGAGGTCAGACCTGGCATGGGGCCCAGCGGCTCAAGGAGACGGAACGGGGGGAGCTCGAGCTCACCCTGCCGGTGTCCCACGAAACGGAAATCCTCATGGAGATTCTCAAGTACGGATCGAACGTGGAAGTCGTGGCTCCCGAATGGCTCCGGAAGCGGGTCCGCGGGGAAATCGCGGCGATGGCGAAAAAATATCGAACCTAGGACACTATTTGGGGGAGGTGGGGTGTTAGGGGATAGGCTGGGGGGGAGCCCCAGGCTCGGGAGTGTCTTATCGTGGCTGCCGGCCGACATTGGCGGTGGGCGATAGGGTGGGGGGGACCCAGGCCCGGCGGCGGGAAGGCCGTGAAGAGCCCTCGGCTGCGAGGGGTCCGGCGGACGGAGAACCGCCGGGAGGCAGTCCGCCAAAGCTTCCTCCAGGCAGCGGGGAAGATCCTCGCTTCATCGCTGCCGTGCCGGGAATGCTTCCAAGCCTCGCGGCAAGGCTTCCTCGGAGGATGGAGACCCCGCTCGGAAGACTCCCTCTCCCGAGGGGAGAGGGCCGGGGTGAGGGGGGATCGGACGGGAAGGAGGTGTGGACGATGCTTTCACGGCGCGGGTTTTTCAAAACGTTGGCCCTCGCGGGGCTGCTCCCGTTTCTTCCCGGGCGTCCGGACAGGCGCCCGGACACAGCGGCGGCGCGGGCCGTCGTGCTTCTGGAAACCCCTGTCGCGGGTTTCCAGTATCACGAGGGCATGCGGCGGGACGTCTTTCGCCGGTTGAGGGTGAACCAGCGGCTGCTCCTGGCGCGCGAGCCCGAAAACCCCCACGACGAGCTGGCCGTCGCCATCCGCACGGAGGACGGCCGTAAGCTCGGTTACCTCCCCCGAGCCTGCAACAAAATCCCCGCCGCCCTCGCCGACCAGGCCGTCCCCCTCCACGCGTGCATCACCGCCATCGACCCCGATGCCCCGCCCTGGGAGCGGCTGTATGTGAAAGTGTGGCAGGAGGTGTGAGGGACTCGATTCATCGCAGGAGTCCTATTCGTTCAGCAAAGGAAAGGAGGAAATGATGCAGGAACTCACACTGGAGATCCTCAGGGAAGCCATGGCCGGTAATGCGGCCGCATTTCGTTGTGTCACCACTTACCAGCCGGCCGGTGGGGAGGGCGACAAGGTGTTCCCACCGACCTACGAGGGCGGCAGGTACGCCGTCGAGAAGCGGGTGTTGCCGGATGGGCGGATCCTGGATTGTGTAGTTCTGGATTCGGTCCAGTCACAAGCGAACCGCATGGAGTTGGCTTTGCTCGAAGCTCGACGCGCCGATCGTTTCGAATTGCCCCTGGTGACGGTGACTTTCGATGACGATCGTCTGCAAAAAAAGTTCAAGATCACGAGCCTGGAGGCTCCCCACCGGGTCGCCGACGCCATTTTCCGGGACAGCCTGTACGAGGGTGTCATCTTCCGCAAATCCGTGAAGGGCAAGGTGCTGGACAACGCCGATGTCACCAATGCGACCGAGCTGTTCGGACTTTGCCCCACAGCCCTGGTGTTCGGCATTTGGGATTCCACAGGTCCACGGGGAGGTTTGGGGGCGAAGTTTCAGCGGGCGATCGTTTCCGAGATGATCGGGTATGGAGCTCTGGAAGGAGTGAAAACGAGCAGCCGCATCGATCCCGCCCAGATCACCCGCAATGCCGGTACGGTTTATGAGCGCGCGGAAAAGACCAACTCCTCGCCGGATTGGACTGTCGATGAAGGACTCGCAACCCAGGTCAAGAATCAGCCCAAAAAAGTCGGCAAAGACGGGAAACCTTCGGAGGTCAACCACGGCAACGTCACGCCAACCATCACGGCGGGAGGAGTCACGATCGCCCGTGCGCAGCAAACCACGGTGATTTCGTTGACCGCGCTGCGGCGGCTTCGATTTCCGTTGAACGGCGCAGCATCGTCAGAAGGCCACGTCGACACCTTGGCGCGCACGGCGTTGGCCGCGCTTGGCTTGGCAGCGGCGGCGCTAACGCGCGACGAGAGCGCGGACCTGCGGTCTCGTTGCCATCTGGTCGCGACTTCCCCGCCCGAGTGGGAGCTGATCGACAAGCCGGGCCAGGCGCCGCTGCGGTTCGAGCTGTCGGGTGACTCAGCGATCGCGCTGCTGAACGAAGCGATCGAAGCCGCCAAAGCCGCCGGGCTGCCGTGGGACGGCGAGATTGAACTGCAGCCCGCAGACGATCTTATCGAGCTCGTTCGTCGCAGCCAAGAACTTGCTGTCTCTTCCTCGGGAGAAGAGTAATGGCCGGCTTTGCCCTTGGCATCCGCTATCTGAACGGCTGGGCGATGGCGGCTGCCGATGGAGCGAAGAAGGAGATTGCGGAGTGGCCGCCACATCCCGACCGCGTTTTCATGGCACTCGCCGCCGCGTGGTTCGAGTGCGGCAAGGATCCCGCCGAAGGGGCGGCACTGCGCTGGTTGGAGACGCTGCCTGCGCCGCTGGTTGCGGCATCCGATGCCTCGCGTCGGGTGGCCTTTAAAAGCAAACGTCCCCCGGTGAGCTACGTGCCGGTCAACGACGCCTCGCTGGGACGCAAGATGCCTTCGACGTCGGATCTGGCGAAACTCAAGGAGGCCGGTTTGGCACTGCTTCCTGAGCATCGCGCGCGGCAGGAGAGGAAGTTTCCGCTGGCAGTGCCTTATC
>Ga0101944_10006644_pt1 | contig 12123 bp, 5 predicted proteins | sample DewCreD2012metaG_FD_75245 | JGI IMG/M metagenome (GOLD analysis project Ga0101944, IMG submission 75245) | Hot spring sediment bacterial and archeal communities from British Columbia, Canada, to study Microbial Dark Matter (Phase II) - Dewar... ... | reverse complement strand
CAGCGCTTCAAGATCACCGGCACGCTCGCCAGCGGCCAGACCGGCCTATGGATTGTCGTCCGCCAGTACACCGCCAACGGCGACGACTGGACCACCGGCGACATCCACCTCTGGGGTGCCTGCCTCCAGCAGGGCAACGTCCCGCAGAAAGCCTACGCTCGCACCTGGGCGTCCCAGACGCCGCACATCGCCTCCGGCCTCGCCACCGGCCCGACGGTCATCGCCGCCACAGACACCACCACGTCACCCCTCAAAATCCACGGCCCCGGCTCCAACCTCGCCGACAGCACTCTCCTCGAACTCACCGCCAACGGCGAACTCATCCTCGCCGGCGGCTCCGGCAACGGCTACCGGTTCGCCGAACTCGTATCCGCCAACAGCCCCTCCGGCTGGTCCGGCGTGCTCAAGGTGAAGACGCCTGCCGGAGCCACCCTCGGCTACATCCTTCTGTACTCGAACCCTTGATAGGCCAATTCGATCCGCTCATCCTCCTGGCGCCTCACGCGCGGCCGGCTGGGGTCGAAAAAAAGATGAGAGGATCTGATTCGTCCGCCCACTAATACAAGGTTAGGACTCGGCGCACTCCTGCATATGGGCGACCGCAATCCAGCTGTCCGAAACCGGCGCACTTCCCTCGTCCACCAGTCAGGTGGGATTCCCTGCTCACCACGTCAGACCCGACGGAGCCCACGACATGATCAGGTTCTCATTAGTCCGGATCTGTTTGATTCTGCTGCTCGTGCTGTCATCGACAAGCCAGACAGCTTCCTTATACGCTCAGTCGCTGGAGCCCTCCACGCCGAGCAAGGAGTATGTTCGCGCAGGTGGCCGTACGGTTGCCGCAGAACTCCGGGCTTCCACCCCGTCCGGCCCTGTCTCTATCGCGGTTTTCCCGAGCACCGCCTCGCTGGGTCCGAGTCAGAGCCAACAGTTCTCGGCCACCGTTACCGGAAGCGCCAATACTTCCGTCACATGGTCAGTCTCCCCATCTGTCGGGAGCATCAACTCGAACGGCCTGTACACGGCACCGGCGGTCATCGGCACGGCCCAGTCCGTAACTGTTCGAGCCACGAGCCAGGCTGATCCAAGCAAGAGCGCCACCGCCACTGTCACCTTCTACAGTCCCGGCACTTCTGGATATTTCCCGGTTTTCGGGTCGTTCCTCAACTTCTATCGCAACATGCCGCAGGAGCTTTGGGCGAAGGAGTTCGATCTGATGCGGGAGGTCGATATGGACACGATCGTCGTCGTCGCCGTTGGCCGCCTGCGATCTTCGGCTTCTGACCCTCTGGGGTACAGCCTATCACCGGAAGGGCTGCTCTACCCCAGCACCTGGGTGCCGCCCGCCGAACGTCCAACCACCGACCGGTTAGAGATGATCCTCTCCCTAGCCGATCAGCGTGGTATGAAGGTCTATCTCGGTTCGCTCCAGACCGAAGCGGACTGGTCGACAGGTCTGGAGTTTGCCGCACTCCGCGAATACAACAAACGGGTCGCTACGGAGATATTGCAGTTGTACGGTAGTCACCCCTCCCTCCGGGGCTGGTACTTCACCCAAGAAGTCTGGATGAACTGGGTCAAGTATTACGGTCCGACCTATTACGGCACGGCCTTGATGCGCGATTTCGTTGCAGACATGAAGGTGATTGATCCGACCAAGCGCTGTACGGCGGCGGTCGTATTCAAGAAAACCGGCTACGGAGCGATGCCGGGCCTCACTCCCGCCGAGCTTCAGAGTGTTACGACCGGTTTTCTCCAAACCACGGGTATCGACATCCTGATGCCGCAAGATGGCGCGGGCGCAGAAGAAGGCGCGGCTCCCTTGAACGAATTGGCCTCCTACTTCGCAGCCATGGCTGCAGCACGCGACGCCGCCGCAGCCGGCACGGTCTTGTGGTCCACGACAGAGACCTTCACGGCAAATCCTTACCTCTCCAATGACCGTTACCCGCCGGCGGACGTCTTCCGCATCGACCAGCAGGTTAACGCCATCCGGCCCTACGTCACCGGCTATGTCAGTTGGATCTTCGGCAACGACATGTCGCCCCAGGCGACCTACTATCCTGTCGAGGCAAGCGCCCTGAATCGCGAATACAGATCCCGATTTAAACCGCAGTACTTTCCTCGGTACGAGGTGTTTCCCCTCCAGAGCTATCAGGCGTCACCCGCGCCGTCACCTTACTACCCGGACTCGCCTTACACTCCGAAGCTCTCAGACCGCACCGGAGGCGGCTACAACGGCTACTCCCTCGCCCATTGGGTGGGATTCCGAATTGAAGAAACAGGTGGTGTTGTGCGCATTACCGCTGACCTTGGATCCCTCAGGGACATTCGCATGGTGCGCGCCCTGAGCCAGTCCTGGGTGGTCTCGGGCATCTATCGCCCACGGATGATGACTGTCGAGGTGTCGAGCGATGGGGTGAATTGGACCCTCTTCGGCTCGACGAACAGCTTCCCGAACGACACGCTTGAATTCGCCGTCATGTGGGGCGAAGTGGGAGGCGCTGCCACCGCCCGCTACGTCCGGTGCACCTTCACTCACATCGCGTGGCTCTTCCTATCCGAATTGGAGGTCTTGGGTGTTCCGTCTGCGCCCCCACCGCCCACGGTCAGTGTTACCGTGACGCCTACCTCGGTCGCGCTGACCGAGAATCAGTCTCAGCAATTCACCGCCACGGTTACCGGCACGACAAACACGGCCGTCACCTGGAGCATGAGCCCGATCATCGGGAGTCTCATCAATGGTCTTTACACGGCCCCGTCATACATCCCCTCGCCTCAGACCGTCACGGTGCGGGCAACCAGCCAAGCTGATCCAACGAAATCCGGCGCTGGCACGGTGAACCTGGTTCAGAGCACAGCACCGCCGCCGCGCGTGGGCCCGATGAATCCGGACCAGGGCACCGGCCTGAGTCATCTGTTCAGCTTTGATACGGAAGCTGGATCCGGCAGCATCCAGTGGATCCAGGTGCTTTTCTCCGCATCCGGTGTCACTCAGACCAACGGGTGCCTGATCTACTACAGGACAAGCGATGATATCGCCGCTGTCTCCGCCGATACGGCCACGCCCGAGAACTACCAGTGGGCTGGATGGGCGGTGATTGGCACTCCCGGCGTCACCGTCTCCAACAGTCAGTGCACGCTGGATTACCAGAATTCTTGGGTCGTCAAGAACGGCTCCCGGGTAACGCTGAACCTGAGTCTCAGTTTCGCGTCAAGTTGGTCTGGAACCAAGGATGTCTTTATGGCGGCCGCCGACTCGGCGCAGACCGTCGCCTGGCCGTATGTCGGCTACTGGACCATCCCCTAGCGAGGAACCAATGATGAGAACGGCAACCTTTCTTCTAAGCGTTCTGCTGGCTGTGCCCGCCGCCAGTGCCCAAACTGCAAATCCGGCAAGTGGTACCGTTCGCGGAATTGTGCAGGACGAGTTGCGGCGCCCGCTGAGCAACGCAACCGTCTGGCTCCAGATCCGACGCGCCAATGAGAAGGACCGACCGCGGCCGTTTCATCAATGGACTAAGACAGGGTCTGGAGGCCAGTTCCAGTTCTCGGGGGTGCCGACGGGAAGATTCATCCTGTGCGCTCAGTTACCGGGTAGCGATCTGGTGGACTCTTGCCAATGGGATTCGCAGCCCCCATCCGTAGTGGTCAGCGGAGCGGCGACTGTGAACGTACCCGCCATCACTTTACAGAAAGGCTATCCCCTTCGCGTCCGCATCGATGATCCACGCGGGGATCTGAGCGTTCAGGAACTGCGCACACAGGGCGCCGGCGTTCGTCTCGGAGTTTGGACTCCGACAGGCATGTTTGTGCCTTTGGCGCTGCGCTATAAGGAACCGCGGGGCGAAGAGCATGAAGCCGTCGTGCCGTATCGCACTCCCTTGCGGCTGCTAGCCCAGGGGCAACGGTTTGTCTTGGCAGACGAGCGCGGCAACGCGATCGACAATCGGCAAGGACTCCGGCTTCCACTGGTGATTCAACCGGGTAAGGAGCCGAAGCTGATCCGCTTTGAAGTCAGGGGAGTTGAAAAGCCATGAATCCTCAGCGCGCCTGTGCCGTTGGTCTTGGCCGCCGGACCTTCCTATTCGGAGCCATCTCCTCGACTTGCGCAGCCCAGAACCGGCCAGCCACTCGGACAGAGCATATTGGACGCTCCGGATTCCCCGCCGAGGTAAGGGCACAACTTGACCGCCTCGGCGAGCGTCTGGTGAAGGCAGGCAAGGAGCGGGCGGTTTTGCAGGGGACGTTTGTCGACGCGGTCGGCGCGCAATCCCCGGCTCAGCTTATCTATCAGCTTCCTGACCGCTTCCGTTTCCAGACGACCGGCCCGCTCAACAGGATCGTGGTGTTTGATGGCGAGACGCCTCGATCTACACGCGCCCAGGTCGACAGCGCCGAGGAAGACCTTTTGGAGAGCTTCCTTGCGGATTCGCCTGATGGCTTCTTCGATGACCTGCGCTCAGGGGCCGCCTTGCGCTTGCTGGGGCGGCGATTCCGGCCCGGTCCTTCCATTGTTCCAGACTACAAGGGGCCGCTCTTCGATATCTACGAACTGGCAGGCGTCGTCCGCATTCGCCGCGACCGCCGCAGCCGTGTGAAGCGATTCTACTTCGACTCCGCCTCAGCCCTCCTTCTTCGCGTTCGCTACGAGGATGTCTCTCGGGGACCTAAGGTATCCATTGAGACTCGCTTGTCGCAGTGGCACGATTTCGCGGGGAATCCGCTTCCAGGACAGCTTGAACGATGGGAGAACGGGAAGCTCATCTTTGCCTTTCGCCTCACATCGGCGAATCTGCTCCCGCGCGGCGACGAAAGCATTTTTCGCAATCCCTAACCGAGCCAAGAGGGAACCTCATGACGAAACTGATCCCGCTCTGTATCCTGTTCGCCGCAGTGGCCTCGGCACAGACCGCTCCCCTGGAGACCAGGCCGCAGCGGGGCTTTTTGCCGAGCGCGGTCTACTCGCTCTCCGAGTTGGATTCCGTCAACACGGTGAACGGGAATCTTAGCCTTCGTATTCCGCTGGCCTCACTGCCGCCCGGCCGCGCCGGCCACAGCTTCGACGTGGAACTGCTCTATCACTCCCAGATTTACGACATCAGCATCGGGCGGCGGATGTCGCCCAGCAACAACGAGGTCCTCACTCAGGAGTTGACCAACGGCAAGACGGGCGGCTGGCATTACAACTTCGCCAATATCGGTGTCGATTTTGAGATCCGGCAAACCCTCAGCGGCGGGTGGAGTTGCACCACCGACGGGCTGCCGGCGATGCGCCTCTACAGGCTGCGCATCGGGTTGGCCGACGGAAGCCAGCACATCCTCCATCTGCGAGGCTACGGCGACGAACTCGGCGACGGCTATAACGGCGATGGTTACTATGCCATCGGCCCCGACGGCCGCCGGACCATCTGTGCCACGTTCTCCTCCCACTACCCGGCTGACGTGACCGGCAGGCTCACCTACTACACCAGCGACGGAACGTTCATGAAACTGGAGATCGATGCCGACGGCTCTTCACCCTGGTGGCAAAAACAATGGACCCTGTACTTCCCCGACGGCCGGCGCATTACGGGCTACAGCGACCGAGCCGACGCGATCTTCGATGCGAATGGCAACCGCATCGACATTCAGCAGCTCTGCCGTGATCCGGAGTGCAACTCCCCTTACACGCAGATCAGCGATTCCTTCGGACGCGCAGTCACCATCGACTACAACGCCAGCGATCCCAATAACTCTTCCCAGGACGTCGTCACAGCAGCCGGTTTTTCGGGCAATGCGACTTGGACTATTCAATGGACCAGCATTCTGATTGGCGGCAGTTCCGTGATCGGCGGCGATGACCGCACCTACGAATGCGGTCCCGAAAGCACCCACTGCCCGCTCGCGGTGGGCCACCGGGTTGTCTCCCGAATCGATGTGCCTTCTACGCCGCCATTGTTCTATCAGTTCGACTACAGCACCAACACGGACGTCGGCTACGGCGAACTGGACTACATGAAGACCCCTTACGGCGCCGAGATCACCTACCGATATTTCCAGGAGAATCTCTTCAAGACGCTGGCCACCCTGCTGAAGAATCCCGTGAAGTCCAAGACGGTGACCCACGACGGCCAGACTGATCCCGCCTGGCAGTACCAATTCAACCAGAGCCAAAGCACGATTACGAATCCGGATGGCGGCGTGGTGACAACGTACTTCTATGATCCTGACATCCTCTCCGATTGGCGGCGCGGATTGGTCTACAAGGTCGTCCAGCCGGAGGGCGACGTGCTGGAACGCGTTTGGGAGCAAAACAAGACCTGGGGATTGCGGAGCACCTCCCTGGCTGATCCCAACAATCCGTTTGTCAAGAAAGAACTCTCTTCGGTGGCCAGCAATGGTGTCGCAGTGAAGACCGCTATCACCGAGTTCGATCAAGACAAGAATGGAAATCTGCTGGAGCGGCGCGAATACGACTGGGTGCCTTACGGAACCACCTCCGGCTCTGTGGTGCGGCGGCGGACGACGCAGACGCACTACGTGACATTGCCCCCCAGCGGCACGCTCTCCGACGATACTAACGCCTATTGGCGGCCGCACAACTCCTCCTTCTGGCCGGATCCGCTGTCGGGCCGCCGCCTCAACTCGGTGCTGCGGCGGGAGATCAAGGAGGGCAGCACCGTTCAGGCGGCCAGCGAGTTCGAATACGACGATGCCTACCGCAAAGGAAACCTGATCAAAGACAAGCAGTGGGATTCCACCAAGTCGGCGGTGCTGCCGGGGCCGGGCCAGTTCAGCGCGGCCAACGCCGTCATCCTCACTCGCTCGTATGACAGCTTCGGGAATTTGACCGAAGTCTTCGAGCCGGAAGTCCGGACCACGTTGACCTACGGTTCCGTTTGCGGCACACAGAGCTTATATCCGACGCAGATACAGCAGGCGCCGGGACTTGCCGAGCAGCGCACAACCACGTATTCCTGGCATTGCGGCACTGGGCTGCTGGCTGCCCAGACCGACGTGGAGAATGGTTTCACCGTCACTTATCTCTACGACCGCCTGGGGAGGCGAACGGAAACCAACGAAGGGAATCTGCGCGCCAGCACGACCGCCTACGATGACGGAAGCCGGAAAGTCACCGCCAAGGCCGATTTGCGCGCCTTCCGCGCCGGTGAACTCCAGACGGTGACTCACTACGACCAACTGGGCCGAGTGCGCCTGGTGCGGCGCTCCGACGGCGCGCCCTTGAGCGACACCAGCGAAATGGATGGCATCAAGGTGCAGACAGTTCGCCGGGTGGCTTCCGGCGGCAACATCGAGATCGTCTCGAACCCGTACCGCACCGGAGCCGAGAGCACCATGGGATGGACCTGCACGCAGCAGGACCGCAACGGACGTGTACGCTGGGTGGGGAGTTTCGCCGGCCCCGTGGCTCCCAACTCGTGCCTGGATGTGGCCAGCCGTACCGGCTTGTCGGAGACTCGATACCAGGGAGATGTAACGGTGTCGATCGATCCGGCAAACAAGCAGCGTGATCTGGCACGCGATGCTTTGGGACGCACGATCGCCGTCACTGAGTACACGGGCGGCACGCCTGCGAACTACCTGACCACCTACGCCTACAACGCGTTGGACAACCTGGTAGTGGTGCAGCAAGGCAGCCAGAGCCGCAGCTTTGTCTACAGTTCGCTGGGCCGGTTGATCTCCGCCTACAACCCCGAAAGCGGCGGCGTCTCCTACACGTACTTCGACCATGGCGGGCTGTACACCCGAACCGACGCGCGCTCGGTGACGACTACACACAGCTATGACGGCCTGCACCGGCTGCGGACGAAGAGTTACACTGATGGCACGCCGGGCGTGACCAACGAATACTACTTGGCCGGATACGCCCCACAGGTGGGGCGGCTGAAGTCGGTGACGACCTCGGCCGCGTCGAGCTTGTACACCTACGATGCGCTCGGGCGCGTGACCGCGAGCACGCAGACTGTCACCGGCAGCCCGCACAGCTACGGGTTTCTCTACACCTGGCTGTTGAATGACGGACTGGCCACGATGCGCTACCCCTCGGGCCGGACCATCACCTACACGCAGGACGATGCCGGGCGTGTGGTTCAGGTGCAGGATGGCTCGAAGCTTTACGCCCAGGGCATCGGCTATACGGCGCACGGAGCCATCACGCAGATGCAGTTGGGCAACGGGCTGGTGGAGCAGTGGCTCTACAACTCGCGGTTGCAGCCGACATCGATCCGGCTGGGCGATGTGGCCGGCAGCGACAGCGCCTTTGGGGCGGTGCTGGATTACGGCGCAACCAACAACAACGGCAATCTGCTCTCGCAGCGGATCACGGGCATGGGACTGGACCGCACGCAGACGTACCAATATGACGGCGTCAACCGGCTGATCGGCGCGGGCGAGCCGGCAGTGTGGTCGCGCAACTTCGCCTACGACCAGCAGGGCAATGGCTGGGTCTCCTCGGCATCGGGCCTGAGTACATCAAGCTTCACGCCGGTGACGTCGAACTGGTTCAACGCTCAAAACCGGCTGACCGGCATGGGAGCCACCTACGACGGCGCGGGCAACCAGACGGCAATCGGCGGCTTCGCGTTCAGCTACGACGCCGAGAACCGGCTGAAGACCAGTACGATCAACGGCTACACGACGACATATTCTTACGATGGCGAAGGCCGACGGGTGAAGAAGGTGCTCCCGAGCGGCGAGCAGATGCTGTTCATCTACGATGCGATGGGGCAGTTGGCGGCCGAGTACACGACGGGACAGTCCGCGCACTCCGGCACGCGCTACCTGACGGTGGACCACCTCGGCAGCATCCGGGCGGTGACGAGCCAGGAGAAGACCGTTCTGGCGCGGCGGGACTATCTGCCATTCGGCGAGGAGATTCCGCCGCCCTTGGGCGGCCGCACGAGCGTGTGGGCCGCCGACGCGGGGCTGTTGCAGAAGTTTACCGGCAAGGAGCGGGATACGGAGACGGGGCTGGATTTCTTTGAGACGCGGTACTTCAGTTCGGTTCAGGCACGCTACACCAGCCCGGACGCGATAATGGGCAAGCCGGAGTGGGTGCTTGATCCGCAACGGTGGAACCGGTATGCCTACGTGAGAAACAACCCTCTGAAGTATATCGATCCCAACGGAGAAGACTTGGTCATCTACTATTCGCTTGGTAGCGATGTCAGCGCTGAAGATCGTGAGTGGTTTGAGAAGAACAAAGCCGCTATTCTGGCTGCGATTAAGGCGAAGTATGAGAAAGCTGGCGTTAAGAACGTTAGTCTGCGCGATCTTTCGGCGTTGAGCACGGAGCAGAGATCCGCACTTGATAGAGGTAGCCCTTTTGGCGTTTCTAGGCTGAGCCTCGTAGGGAGCAATTACCCGGGAATAAGGGGCGAGGCCCCAATCGGGACGCTTGGCTATGCACACCCAGACGGCAAGAGAAACGCTGCAGTGTTCATGGATCGCCTTCCCAAGGCACCGCCGGCAAGTTGTGATTACGTGTGCATCGTTGCCAACGTTGGTGCACACGAAATCGGACACACGCTCGGATTCGACGCGCCGGGACATGCTTGGGGAATCCTCGGTCTCGGCGGTGTCCTAGAGTCGATGGGCGAGCGAATCCGAGAGCTTCGGGGAGGCGCCCCCGACCTGATGGAGGGTGGAAGAGGAGTGCCAAAGAAGCCCATGGACTTCAACATGGGACGTGAGCGGAATCAGCGAATTGTCGAAGAACTGAATCGTATCGGAGATATGACTCCCAGGAGGCCCTAGGCATCGATGATGAAATGGATTGCCATCTTAGATACTTGGCTGCTTATGCTCGCAGCAGGCCTCACAGGTGGAGCTGGTGTCGCACTCGCCGTCCGTAAGCTCGCCGATCCATCGTTTGATGCCTCGGTAGTCTCGATCGGAACCTTCCTGACCCTCGGAGGATTAGCATTCTTCTTGGTCACCTGTTCTATTGGGCAAGCGAGCGGCAGAGTCGGACTTAAGGCGGGACTTGTCTTTAGAGTGATTTGGTTCGCTCTGCTGATCTGGGCATGTTGGTTTCAGCCGGAACCGTGGTTCAGGCTCAGGGAACCGTTGCAGGTGCAAGGGACGTTTGAAGAGGAGTTCCATCGCCAGCGAATTGAACAACTAGTCCTCTTCATTCTCCTGACACTACTATTCGGCTTGCTGACGATCAGCCGGATTCTTTTTCGCCAGCGCGTCAGAGGCGTAGAACCAGCCGCGGTTCCAGCCTCGACCAGAGCGCCATGGGTTCTAGCAGGGGCGGCGATTCTTCTGTGTGCTGTGGCCAGGGTTTTGGTTCCCTATCAGGAAGGGCTTGGCCCCACAACCACAGCGCTTCTTATCGGTGAAACTGCTGTCCTGTTCGAGCTGGCACGGCGATCTGTTTCCGGCACCCCGCGCGTCGTCGCCGCGCTCGGCGTGGTTGTTCTCGGATCGCCACTTGTCTGTTTTTGGCCGATATGAATGAGCACTGCACATCAATGCGCTGCTCTCACTGATCGACCGAGGCCACGAGCTCAAGCGAGGCGAGGAGGCGGGGATTTGAGTAAGTGTCCTGGAATCAATATGCTCGATGGACATTCTCTGCCCTAAAATACCCTTGGTTTGACTTGGGGAGCCACTTCTCAAAACTGGCCGTTTTCGCCGCATCCTCCTCAACTTGATCGCCTGCCGCCTCGCGCGCAAGTGCCAACATGTCAAATGGTTGGCGGTATTCGGCGGTCAGAACGCCGTCCTTCCAAACGCAGTTCGAAAGTAGAAAATTGAGGAGGCGCCGTTTTTCCGCCGGTTCCTGCCTCTCGAACAGGGCGTGGGCGCGGTCGGCCAGACGCAGAAGTTGGACGCCTTCCTCGATGTAGGTGCGGTTGGCGGACTGGTGCGTCTCGATGTCGCGCAGGATGCGGTCCTGCTCGGCGCGCCACTCGGCCGACTTGCGGTCGAAGAACGCGTTGTCGATCCGGCCATCCAGCTTGTCCACGTACATCGCGTCAATACGGTCCTGGAGGCGGCGGTACTCGGCCTGGAGCCGCCCGATGGCTTCATCATGGAAGGCTTTCTCATCGCGGTGGCTCTCGCGCAGCGCGGTGACGATCCATTCCAGGACGTCCTTCGGGAAGGTCAGTTTCCGCAGCAGCTCCGAGAACCGCTCTTCGAGCACCTCCTCGCGCGTGTACGGTTCCGGGCAACGGCCCTTGTAGCGCGAGCAGTGGTAGTAGACGTATTGCTGCTTCTTCAACTCTCCGACCATCGCGCAGCCGCAGTGGCCGCACCGGATGAGGTTGCTGAAGGCGAACTCGTGCCGGGCCTTGCGTGGCTTCTGACGGCTGCGCCCGTCGAGCCGGTCCTGGACCTCCTGCCACAACTCGCGCGTGACGATCGGCTCGTACTTGCCGGCGTAGGTCTTGCCGTCGAAGTCGAAATCGCCCGAGTAGATGCGGTTGCGAAGGATCTTGTGGACGGTGGAGGCCGGCACCGGGAGCTTGCTCTTGGGATATTGCAGGCCGTCCTGGCGGGCCAGTTTGGCAAGCTCCTTCAACGAGTGCTTGCCGGTGGCGTACCGTTCGAACATGCGCTGGATGACCGGCGCCAGTTCGGGGTTTGGCGCGATGGTCCGCTTGCCGTCCGCGCCCATCACGTTCAGATAGCCGAGCGGCGCGTAGGAGGGCCAGATGCCCTGGCGCGCCTTTTCGAGCATCCCTTTCTTCGTCTCCTCCGACAGGTTGTCGATGTAGTTCTTGGCCATCAGAACCTTGATGCCGTGCATGAACTTCTCCGACGACCGCGAGTCCTGGGAGATGACGATGTTTTCCTTGACGAGGTGGATCTCGAGGTCCAGCTCGTCGAGCGTGACCCAGTCCTTGAGGTTGCGGTAGAGGCGGTCGGTCTTCTCGACCAGCAGGATGCGGCAGGTCTTTTCTTTGCGGAGGAACGCCAGCATCTCGCCAAAGCCGGCGCGGCCGACCTGCTTGGCCGTCTCGACGTCGACGAACTCCTTCAGGACCGTCAGGCCGCGGCTGGCGGCGTAGCCGCGCAGGAGCTGAAGTTGGGCGGGGATGGAGAAGCCCTCGCGCTCCTGGTCCTTCGAGGAGACGCGGGCGTAGAGGACACTGTGACAAGCCACCC
>Ga0101944_10006643_pt1 | contig 12123 bp, 7 predicted proteins | sample DewCreD2012metaG_FD_75245 | JGI IMG/M metagenome (GOLD analysis project Ga0101944, IMG submission 75245) | Hot spring sediment bacterial and archeal communities from British Columbia, Canada, to study Microbial Dark Matter (Phase II) - Dewar... ... | reverse complement strand
CGCGTGAGCACTCTCGCCCGGGACCGCGCCGCGGTTCCGGGCGGATGTGCCCCCTGCCTGCGGCGCGGCGTCCCGCGCTGAGCGGACCGTTCAGCGGACCCAGCGTGCGGCGGCCGCGTCATCCTCGCCGCGTGCGGCCACCCACTGTCCGCCGCCGTCCGCGAATTCCTCGTGCTTCCAGAACGGCGCCCTGGTCTTGAGCCAGTCGATCAGGAACGCGGTCGCGTCCAGCGCGGCCTGGCGGTGCGCCGAGGCGGTCGCGACCAGCACGATCCCCTCCCCCGGCGTGAGCCGTCCGACGCGATGGATCACCGCGCAGCCGATCAGCGGCCAGCGCGCTTCAGCCTCCGCGACGATGGCGGCGAGCGCGCGTTCGGTCATGCCCGGATAGTGCTCGAGCGTCATCGCCGCGATCCTCCGGCCGCCGGCGCTGTCGCGCACGGTGCCGACGAACAGGCCGATGCCGCCGACATCCGTCCGCCCCGCGGTCAGCGCGGCGATCTCCGCCGCGATGTCGAAGGGCGCCTCCTGCACGCGCACGCGCGCCATCTTATCCCCCCGTGACAGGCGGGAAGAACGCGACCTCGTCGCCCGCGTGCACGGGCGCGTCGGGACCCGCGAAGTCCTGGTTCACCGCGCAGCGCACCACGGCGCGGTTGGCGAAGGCCTCGGCATGGCCGGGCGAACGGGCGGCGAGGAAGTCGATCAGGGAGGCGACGTCGCGCACGCTTTCGGGCGGCGCGACCTCTTCCTCCGCGAGCCCGATCTTCTGGCGCAGCCAGGCGAAGTAGAGCACGCGCATGGCCGCCTCAGCGCGGCGCCGGCACGGTCCTGATCTGGCCGTCCGCGCCCATCAGCGTCATGGTGCCGCCGTCGCGCACCGTGGTGCCGCTGCCCGCCGGTCCGCCGCCTGTCGATCCGCCGCCTCCTGGCCGCGCGTCGCGGCCGCCGTCTCGACCATCAGATCTTCCCGTCCCGCCCTGCGACCGTCCGCCGCGGCTGTCCCCGCCGCCTCCAGGCCGCCCCTCGCTGCGCTGCGGCCTGCGGCCAGGCTCGCTTCGGGCGTCGTCGCCGCTGTCGAACCGCTCGGCCCGGCCAATCCGCTCTTGACGCGCGCCTGTTTGGCAGCGGTGCGCCAGGCCGCGCCCTTTCCGACGCCGCCCGGGGCCGTGCCCCTGCCCGCAACCGGCGAAATTCCGATCCGTTTTCAACTGCAGGAAGCCGTCCCGCCAGGGACAGAAAGGAACGAGAATCATGCAGCCAGGCGGAACTAGAGGCTGGAGCGGAATTCTGAGCGCGGTTCTGATTGCAAGCGCGGGGGGCGAATTGGCCACCAACCCGCCGCCCGCCGTCGGTCCGGAAATCATTGTCACGGCCACGCGCGCTCCGCGGGAACTGCTCGCGGTGCCGAACATGGCCTGCCAGCTCGAGCCGCAACGGCAAACCCTCCAGGAGGGCGCGCGCACCCTCCCCGACCTGCTCTCCGGAGTGCCCTCGGTGCTGGCGCAGAAAACCGCTTACGGCCAGGGCTCGCCGTTCCTGCGGGGGTTCACCGGTTTTCGTACGCTGTGCCTGATCGACGGCGTGCGCCTGAACAACTCCGTGTTTCGCGACGGGCCGAATCAGTACTGGAATACCGTCGATCCGCTGGCGTTGAGGGACGCCGAAGTGGTGTTGGGACCGGCCTCGGCGCTCTACGGCAGCGACGCGGTCGGCGGCACCCTGAACGCCATCCCGGCCGCGCCGCCGGCCTACGCCGGCGCGCCGACGTGGCAGCGGCGGCTGTCCTATCGCGGGGCGACGGCCGAGGATTCGCACGTCGGCCGCGCGCAGTTTGGCGGACGCCCCCGCGAGGACTTCGGCTTCGTCGGCGGCTTTTCCTACAAGGACTTCGGCGACCTGCACGGAGGCCGGGACGTCGGACGGCAGCGGCACACCGGCTACGAGGAACAAGACGCCGATTTGCGTATGGATTACCAGCCGGATGCCGACACCACGTGGACGCTGGGCCACCAAACTGTCCGCCAGGACGATGTCTGGCGCACGCACAAGACCATTTACGGCATTGCCTGGCGGGGACTCGCCGTCGGCGACGAGCAACGGCGCAGCCTGGACCAGCGTCGCGACTTGACCTATCTCAAACTGCGCGCGGCCGGGCCCGGCAGCTGGGCCGACGCCCTCGAAGGCACGATCTCCCGGCAGGCCCAGGGAGAGGAGCAATTTCGCGTCAAGCGCGACGGCGCGGCGGACCGGCAGGGATTCGACGTCGTGACCTGGGGGGCGGCGCTGCAATTGCGGACCGAAGCCGCGGGCGGCGAGTGGGTCTACGGCGTCGAAACCTACCGCGACACGGTGGAATCCTACACACGCCGCTACGCCGCCGACGGCGCTTTTCTGCGCCAAGACGTGCAGGGTCCGGTGGCGGACGACGCCACATACGACACGGTCGGTGTTTACGTCCAAGACACGTGGCCGGCATGGGACGGCGCGGTGGATCTCATTCCCGGCCTGCGCTACAGCTATGGCCGGGCCGACGCCCGCGCTGTTCAGAATCCGCTGGACGGCAGCCGGATGTCGTTGGAGGACGAGTGGCAGACCCTGACGGGCTCCCTGCGGATGTGGTATCCGCTGGCGCGCGACCGCCGCCACGGGCTGTTCGCGGGGCTGGCACAGGGCTTCCGCGCGCCGAATCTCTCCGACCTGACCCGCTGGGATACCGCGCGCAGCAACGAGATCGAGACGCCCGCGCCGGGTCTGGACCCGGAGTACTACCTGGGCGCCGAGGCGGGACTGAAGTTGCACTTCGAATCGTGGGCGCTGCAGCTCTGCGGCTACCGCACCTGGATCGACGGCCTGATCGTCCGCGCGCCGACCGGCCGCGTCATCGACGAGAACATCCAAGTCACCAAGAGGAACGCCGGCGACGGTTACGTTCAAGGCCTGGAGCTGACGGCGCGCGGCACGCTCGCGCCGGCGTGGTCGGCGTGGCTGAGCGGGGCGTTGCAGGACGGCCGGGTCGAGTCCTATCCCACGGCGGACCCCCGGCCGCAGCAGGATTACCTCAGCCGCGTGCTGCCCGCCAGCGCCGAGATTGGACTGCGCTGGCAGGCCGCCTCCGGCCGGCGCTGGTGGTGCGAGACGGTGGGAAAAATGGCGGCGCGGGCGGACCGCTTGTCGGCCGACGACCGGCGCGACACGCAGCGTATCCCGCCCGGCGGAACGCCCGGCTATGCGGTCCTGCACCTGCGCGTCGGCGCGGCGCTGACCCGCAACCTGGACCTGGCGCTGGCCGTGGAAAATGTGTTCGACGCCGACTACCGCATCCATGGGTCCGGAGTCAACGAACCCGGCCGCAATGTCGTGCTGACCGCGGCGCTCGACTTCTAACTCGGCGTCGACACCAGCGGCAGAGTGATGCGGAAGCAGGCGCCGCCTTCGGGACGGTTCTCGGCGCGAATGGCGCCGCCGCAGCGTTCCACGGCCGTGCGGGCGAGGAACAACCCCAGGCCCGTGCCGCCCGGCCGGCGGGAAACGAACATCTCGAAAATGCGGTCTTGCTCCGCGGCGGGGATGCCCGGTCCGCGGTCGAGCACCTCCAACACGGCCTGCCGCCCCTCCCGCCGGATGCGGACCGACACGGCGGCGCCGCGCGGGGAAAACTGCTCCGCATTGGTCAGCACGTTGACCAGCGCGCGTTGCAGCGCCTGGCGCTGCGCCAGGACCTGCACCGGTTCGGGAGCTTCGATCTGCAGCTCGCCGCGCACCCCCGCGTGTTCGAAACGCGCCGCCAGCAACGCCAGGCAGTCCCGCACGCAGGCGCCGAGGTCCACGGCGGCCGGCGCGGCGTCGCCGGGGTGGGAGAGGTCGAGAAACTCCTGAAACACCTTGTCCATGCGGTCCACCGTCTGGCGTGCGCGTTCGGCCAGTTCCGCGAGCCGCTCGGGGCGCGCCTCGGCGCCGCGCGCGGCTTCGCGTTGCAGCAACTGCACATCCAGCCGCAAGGCGGACATGGGGTTGCGAAAGTCGTGCGCGATGCCGTTGGCCAGCAGGCCGGCGAAGGCCAGATGCTCCTCTTGCCGGCGCTGCGCCTCGCGGCGGCCCTCGCGGCGCAGCGCCCAGACCACCAGCACCAGGCAGGAGGCGAAGGACACGACGATCGTGGCCAGCGCCACGCGGAACATCGAGGCAATGGCCGCGGCCAGCGCCTGCTCCTCCCGCGCCACGGCTTCGCGGCGCAGTCCGATCTCGAGCAGCACGGGGCGGCCGTCCGCGCCGGCCACGGGCTGGGCAAAGACGAACACCGGCACGGCGCCGTCGCCGACGCCGAGCAGGCGGCGCGTCATGCGCAGCTCGCGCGAGGGCGCGGCCGCCGCCGGCGCGGAGCCGTCGAGCGCGCTGGTTTGCTCGTGAAACACGGTGACCCCGTCGCGCGAGACCGAGACGTACTGCAGCCCCTCCTCCACGGCGTGCAGGGCGCGCACCTGGCGCGAAAAAGATTCCCAAGGGGCGCTTTCGTCCGGGGGCGCGCGCAGGGCCGGCTGCGCCGCCAGATAGGCCGCGATGCGGGCGCCGACATTCAGCACCGAGCGCGCCGCCTCGGCATGCGCGGCCTGGGCGTGCACCGCCCGCAGCGCCCACAGCGCCATCCCCGCCAAGCCAGCCACCAGCAGCACCATCAGGGCGGTCATCAAGGTCAGGGAAACGCTGACGTGGCGGCGGCGGTTCACGGGGCGCAGTCTAGCAGTCCGCGGCCCGCGGGCGCAAGCGGGCGGCCGGGGGTGCCCGGGGCGGGGGTCGAACCCGCACGGCCTTGCGGCCATCGGATTTTAAGTCCGATATGTCTGCCTTTCCATCACCCGGGCGGCCGCGGCCGCCCGCGCGCCGGCCGCGAGCGGCAGCCCATCCGCAGGCCAGATGATAGCCGCCGCAGCGGGCCGGAACAACTCCGATTGCGGCGGCCCAACGGGCGCCGGCCCGGTTTGCCGATTGACAGCGGGGGGCCGGCCCGGAACACTAACCGGCAGCCATGCCACCAGAAACCTTGCCGATCCATGCGCTGGCCGACGAACTGCTCGACCGCTTCCGGCGGTCGCAGCGCCTGCTCTTGCAGGCGCCGACCGGTTCCGGCAAATCCACGCAGGCGCCCCAGATGCTTCTGGACCGCGGCGGCGTGAAGGAAGGCCAGATTGTGATCCTTCAGCCGCGGCGGCTGGCCGCGCGCATGCTGGCCGCCTTCGTGGCCCGCGAACGCGGCGCGCCGCTGGGCGCCGAAGTGGGCTATCAGGTGCGCTTCCGCGATTGCTGCGGCCCCGCCACCCGGCTGCGCTACGTGACGGAAGGGATTCTGCTGCGCCAGACCCTGAGCGATCCCCTGCTGCGCCGCGTGCACACCGTGATCTTCGACGAGTTTCACGAGCGCCACCTCTACGGCGACCTCACCCTCGGCCTGGCGCTGCGCCTCCAGGCCGAGCGCCGGCCCGACCTGAAGATCGTGGTGATGTCGGCCACGCTGGATTCCGACGCGCTGGAAAACTTCCTGCGCCCCTGCGCCGTGCTGCGCTCCGCCGGCCGCGCCTTTCCCGTGCGCATCGAATACCTGGCCAGACCCGCCGATCCCCGGCGTCTGCCGGTCTGGGATCTGGCCGCCCGCGAGTTCGAACGGCTCGCGCCGGCCCACCCGGCCGGGCACGTGCTGATCTTCATGCCCGGGGCCTACGAGATCATGCGCACCGTCGAACGCCTGCGCGCGCTGCCCGCGGCGCGGGGGATGGCGGTGCTGCCGCTGCACGGCGAACTGCCGGAAGCCGAGCAGGACCGCGCCGTGGCGCCCGCCGCCGGCCGTAAAATCGTCGTGGCGACCAACGTGGCCGAAACGTCGCTGACGATCGACGGTGTGCGGCTGGTGATCGACAGCGGTCTGGCCCGCGTGCCGCGCTACGATCCGTACCGGGGCATCAACACCCTGCGGACCGAGAACATCAGCCGCGACGCGGCGGACCAACGCGCCGGCCGCGCCGGCCGCACGGCGCCCGGCCACTGCCTGCGGTTGTGGACCGAAGCCGAACACGCCGGCCGCCCGCCGCGGATCGACCCCGAAATTCAGCGGCTGGATTTATCCGAACTGGCGCTTACGCTCAAAGCCACCGGCCTGACGTCCGCGGCCGCCGCCGGCGACGAAACGGCGGGTCTGGCGGCGTTTCCCTGGCTGGACCCGCCGCCGCCCAAGTCCCTGGCGCGGGCCCTGGGGCTGCTCCGCGACCTGGGCGCGCTGGACGCGCGGGGCGAGATGACCGCGCTCGGCCGGCGCCTGGTCGCCTTTCCCGTGCATCCGCGCTTTGCGCGCCTGCTGGTGGCCGCCGGCGACTACGGCTGCGTTCCGGCCGCGGCGCTGATCGCCGCGTTGACGCAGGAGAAGAGCGTGCTCGTCCGCCGCGCCGACAGCGCCGCGCGCGAGCAGCGCGAATGGAAGCTGGACGACGACGTCGAGTCCGACCTGCTGCGGCTGATGCGCGCCTGGGAGTACGCCCGCGACTGCGGCTACGACGCCGAGGCTTGCCGCCGGCTGGGCATCGACGCGGCGGCCGCCCGGCGGGTGGAGCGGCTGCGGCAGGAGTTCCTGGCGCTGGCCGCCGAGCAGGGCCTGGACACGCGCAGCGACCGGCGCGAGCCGGACCGGCTGGGGCGCTGCATCCTGACCGGCTTTTGCGACCAACTGGCGCGGCGCACCGCGGCGGGTTCGCTGCGCTTTCAGCTCGTGCATGGGCGCGCGGGAGTCCTGGCCCGGGAAAGCGTGGTGCGCCGCAGCCCACTGCTGGTGGCGGTGGAGATTCGCGAAGTCGAGAGCGGGCCGGAGCGCCGCGACGTGCGGCTCTCGCTGTGCAGCGCGGTGCGCGAGGAGTGGCTGCGCGAGCTGTTTCCCGGCGACTTCACGGAGCAGCGCGCGGTCAGCTTCGACGCGGCCGCCAAACGGGTGGTCGCGCACAGCGAACGGCGGTTTCGCGATCTGGCGCTGGACCAGCGGCCGCTGGGCGCGCCGACCCCGGAGGAAGCGGCGCCCCTGCTGGCCCGCGAAGTGTTGGCCGGCCGCCTGACCTTGAAAGGCTGGGATCATGCCGTCGAACAATGGCTGCTGCGCGTCAACGCCCTGGCGCGCTGGTGCCCCGAACTGGGCCTGCCGCCGCTGACCGAAGCCGACCGCCTCCGCCTGCTGGAGCGCGTGTGCCGGGGCGCGGTGGGCTACAAAGACCTGAAGGACCGGCCCGTCTGGCCGGCGCTGAAGACGTGGCTGACACCGGAGCAGCAGGCGCTGCTGGAACGGCACGCGCCGGCCCGTCTGGAACTGTCCAATGGCCGGCGGCCGGCGGTGACCTACAGCGCGACGGCGCCGCCGTTCATCGCCCTGCGCATTCAGGAACTCTACGGCGTGACGCGGCTGCCGCGGGTGGCGCTGGGCCGCGTGCCCGTGGTCGTGCAGGTGCTGGCGCCCAACCAGCGGCCGGTGCAGATCACGGACGATCTGGAGCGCTTCTGGCAAAACGACTATCCCCGCGTGAAGCGCGAACTCCAGCGGCGGTATCCGAAGCACGAGTGGCGCTAACCCGCCGGTTTCACACTCGCGCGTTGCATGTGGCACCCCTATAGCCGCGCGGCGGACGAGCATCCGCCGTCGGCGAAGGCGGCATCGGGGGTGTGAAATCGGCGGGCTAAGGCGGCGCCCTGCGGCGCGGGGGCGAGCGGGAAGCGCTTGCTTGGGGCGCCGGCGCCCGCCTATGATGCGGGCATGTTCGCCCAGCGCAGGTTCTCCGCGGGCGGCGCCTCGGCGCCGCGGCTGCTCCGTGCCGTCGGTCGGCGCGCCGCCGGCCTGGCGCTGCTGGGCGCTCTGGCCGGCGGGGGCCCCGGGCGCGCGGCGGAGCCGAACGCGGAGGGGGGGTGGCCGCTGGAACTCTCCGCCTGGCCGGACGCCGCCGCGACCTCCACCAGCCTGGAAACGCGCGTCTATTTTCCCAACGAGGCGGCCGTCTTTTTGCGCACCGCGCCCTCGAACTGGGCGCACACGGCGGAGGTGGCGTTCGAGGTCTGGCTGCCGGACGACGCGCCCACCAACGTTCAGGTCTTGTTGCACCTCAAGGATTGGGACCACCTCTGGTACCAGTTGTTGCTGCCGGGCATGTTGCGTCCCGGCGAGCGGACGTTGTGCCGGGCCGACCTGTCGCCCACGGCCGCGGGTTGGACGCCCCGCGGCCATCACGCCTCCTGGCACTTCCGGGCCCGGCTCGATCCGCGCGAAGTCGGGCTCCGGCTGCTGTGTCCCACGCCCTATGAGGGTCTGTGCCGTTTCGAGCAGGCGCGCGCGGCGCGCTGGGCGGACGAGAGCCCGCCGTTCATCCGCAACGTCACGGTCAACCGGCGCGCGCTGCCGTGCTACGAAAAGCTGGAGCTGACCTTCGAGCTTCCCGACCGCTACGTCAACCCTTTCGATCCCGCGCAGGTGGAGGTGACCGCGGACATCGAGGAGCCGCACGGCGCGCGTGTGGCCGTGGCCGGCTATTACGGCCAGCAGGCGTACCGCGAAGTCACGCCCGCCGGCGAGCGGGTGCTGCCGCAGGGCCGGCCCTACTGGCGGGTGCGTTTCGCGCCGCGCAAACCCGGCCTCCATCGCTACACGCTGCAGGCGCGGGACGCCTGGGGCACGGCGGCCTGGGGACCGGAGCGGTTCGAAGCCACGCCGCCCACGAAGCCGGGCTATGTGCGGGTGGCGGCCGCCGATCCCCGGCACTTCGAACGCAGCGACGGTTCGTTCTTCTTTCCCATCGGCCACAACATCCGCTCGCCCAGCGATGCGCGTCTGGACACCGTCTTCCCCTGGACCTACCGTCCGCCGGAAGGCGCCACGGCCTACCTGCGGTATTTTGCGGACATGGCCGCCAACGGCGAAAACGTGGCCGAGGTCTGGAACTGCGCCTGGTCGCTTGGCCTGGAGTGGTCGGCGCTGCGGCCCGGCTACCGCGGCATCGGGCAGTACAACCTGCTGCACGCCTGGGAAATGGATCGAGTGCTGGAAGCCGCGGAAACGCGCGGCATCTGCATCAACTTCGTCGTGCACAACCACGGCAAATTCAGCACCTTCAGCGATGAAGAATGGAAGGACAACCCCTACAACACCGCCAACGGCGGGTATCTTTCCGCGCCCGAAGAATACTTCGACAACCCCCGCGCGCGGCGCGATTTCCTCCAGTTGATGCGCTACATCATCGCCCGCTGGGGGTACAGCACCCACATCTTTGCCTGGGAGTTGTGGAGCGAACTCGACCTGACCGGCAGCCGGCGCGAGAGCGGCGGCGTCTCCAACTACCGGCGCCCCGAGGTGGTGGAGTGGCACCGCGCCGTCGGCCGCGCCATTAAGGACATGGACCCCTACCATCACCTGGTCTCCACCCATGTGTGCGGCGACTATACCCACCAGAATCTGCAGATCGTCACGCTGCCGGAAATGGACTTGTGTCCCGTCGACGCCTACCACGGCAACGAAGACGCGCTGCACATCGTGGAACTGCTGAAGCAGACCGCCGCGTTCAACAATCCGCTGGGCAAGCCGGTGCTGGTCACGGAGTTCGGCGGCACCTGGGCCGGGCAGGGCTTGCGGCACCTGGACGACAGCCTGCACGCGGCGCTGTGGGCTTCCACCGCCATTCCGGTTGCCGGCACGCCGTTGTTCTGGTGGTGGAAGCTCATCGAAGAGGAGAACTTCTACCCCAAGTTCGCCGCGGTCAGCCGCTATCTGGCGGGCGAAGACCGGCGCGACCCGCAACTCGTGCCCGCCGATCTGGCGGTGTGGCGCGCCGGCGGGCCGGCCTGGGACATTTCCGCCGTGGCTCTGGCCAGCCCGCGGCGCGCGCTGGGCTGGATTTACCGGCCCGCGGACTACCGCGCCCCGCGGGACGCGGTTTCGCCCCAGACCAACCTGACGCTGCGCCTGGACAATCTGGAGCCCGGCGTCTTCACGGTGGAATGTTGGGACACCGTGCGGGGAGAAGCGGTCGCCTGCCAGACCGCGTCGCCGACCAACGGGCTGTTGTCCGTCGCCCTGCCGCCCTGGTCCTTCGACCTGGCCGTCAAGATCAAGGCGCAGTAAGCGCCGCTTCTGCCGGCGGCGCGGTTACCGGGCGGCCTCCGGGGGTGGAACCTCGGACGCCGGCGCCGGGGGCGGGGCGTTGGTCCGCGCCGCGGCCTCGAGTTCGGCAATGCGGCGCCGGGCCGTTTCCAGCTCCGCCGCCAGCGTCGCCCGCGCCGCTTCCAGCCCGTCGCGCGCGGCGCGCAGGGCCGCCTGGTTTTCCTCTTCGCGCCGCAGCCGCGCCTCCAACTCCTCGAGCTTGGCCTGGGCCAGCCGCCGGCTCTCGCGCAGTTCTTCCGCCTCCCGCGCCGTGGCGGCGGACCGTTGTTCCAGCTCCGCCAGACGCGCGTCGCGTTGGCGGTTTTGCTGTTCCAGCGCCGCGGCGTCTTGCGCGGCTTTCTGGAGTTGCGCTTGCAGACTTTCGATCTCGGCGGCCTGGCGGCGCAGGCGTTCGTCGTCGGCGATCTTCTGCGTCTGCATGTGTTCGATCTGGCGCCGCAAGGGCTCGTGGGCGCGGCGTTCGCGTTCGTAATCCGCCGTCGCCTGCCGGACGCGGTTGGACTGCGCGGCGAACTGCTCCTGCAGCGCCGCGCGCTGCGCTTCGAGTGCCTGCGCCCGCGCGCTGAGCGTTTCCAGCCGGGCGCGCAGTTCGCCGGTCTGCCGCCGGTCCGCGTCTCGTTCCTGCCGCAGCCGCACGCCATAGACTCCCAGCGCCGCGCCGGTGACGAAGGCCGCCGCGACGACCGTCACTCGCAGAGTCGGATGCAACATCGGCCGCCTCTTTCCTTTCCGCGCGCTTCAGCGCAAGCGGCGCGGCGCCGGCTCGACGATCTCGAAGAGCCGCCACGCGCCCCAATCCGCCTCGTAGAGCGTGTTGCGGCTCCCCAGGGCATAGAGGCCGGGGTATTTCCAGTGCACGCTGTCCATGCCGCCCAGCCCCGCCGGCCGCCGCACCAGCACGAACAGCGTTTGTCCGCGATAGTCATCTTTGGCCTTGTTGAAGTTGAAGTCAAGCGCCGGCAGAAACAGTCCTTCGGGGTCGGCCGCCAGGAGCCGGAACCCGTCGTAACCGCAGACGAAGACCCTGGCATAGCGGGAGCGCCGCAAGACGTGGCTGGCGAGGCGGGGCAGCAACTCTTGGCGTTCGCGCCAGAGCGCGGCGTATCCGCCGCCCGCCGCCGGCGCAACGCCGGCCAGGCGCAGCTCGTTCCAGGCCAGCGCCGCGATGCCCAGCGGCAGGAGCAGCAGCCCCAGCCGGGTCCAGCGCGGCCAGGACGCGCGGCCGAGCAGATGCCCGAGCGCCAGCGCCGGCGCGGCCAGCATGCACAGCGCCAGGGCCGTCGGGTGCCAGAGCCAGCCGCGGGGCGCCAGGATGGCCAGCGCCGCCAGGGGCGCCATGCCCATCGCCCCCGCGCAGACGCCGCCGCGGTCGCCCCGCCGCCGGGCCGCCAGGGTGACGAGCAGGGCCGCCGCGGCCGCCGCTCCGTAGGGCGACACGTCCCGCAGGCTCGGGGCGAGCGGCAGGCGCGCCACGTCGGGGGAGCGCAGCGAGCGCAGAAAGTAGGCCGCATCGCCCATGATCAGCCAGTTCATCAACACCCACAACCCGGCCGCGTAGGCCACGGGCGCCGCGGCCAGCAGCAGGGTTGCGCCGCGCTCGCCAGGCCGCGCCGGCCGCGTGAACTCATGCGCCGCCAAGATGACGAAGACGCCCGCCAGCCACAGGCTGGTTTCGAAGCTGGTCAGAACCATCAACGCCGCGCCGGCGCCGACGTACAGCAGATGGCGAATCTCGCGGCGGGAAACCCACTCGACCAGCCCATAGATGGTTGCCAGGACCAGCGTCAGCACGGTGGTGCCCGAGGAGCCGGCGAGCGCTTCGCGGGCGAAGGCGGGATGCAGGGCCACCGCCGCCAGCAGCCACCAGCGCGCGCGGCCCGCGCCCCAGGCCGCCAGAATGCCGTTCAGCAGCCACAGGGCCGCCGCGCCGCACGCCACGCTGACCGCCAGCG
>Ga0101944_10006642_pt1 | contig 12124 bp, 6 predicted proteins | sample DewCreD2012metaG_FD_75245 | JGI IMG/M metagenome (GOLD analysis project Ga0101944, IMG submission 75245) | Hot spring sediment bacterial and archeal communities from British Columbia, Canada, to study Microbial Dark Matter (Phase II) - Dewar... ... | reverse complement strand
GACGTCTCGCGTGAGTTGATCGAGCCCCAGCCTAAATAAGGCCGCACCGCGTTGACGTTCACCCGGAACAAGGACGCTACGCCGGGTTCGGGGTTGTTCAGGTTCATAAGGTGCATCAAGTGGGTCCCGTGCGAGCCGACATAGCTCACCTTGAGAATCGCGCTGCGGATCACCTGGTGCTGTACCCCAAGGCTCCACTGCTGCATCGCCGGCGCATGCAGGGGATTGCTGATCGCCGTGAGCGAGGGCGGCGCTGCCGATGGCGTGTCAATCCCCGAAGCAGGATCCGAAAACGACGGGTTCTGGATCGTCACCGTGTGCGTGAACGGAGGATTGTCGAAAGTCGCCTGGATGAAGTTTTGAATCATCGGGCGGCTGTAGAAGATTCCATAGCCGCCCCTCAGCGCCGTCCTTCCTCTGCCGAAAAGATCGTAGGCGAAGCCGAACCGCGGCGCGATCAGATCCAAATTGTTGTTCGTCACCCGCCTGCCATACGGCGAATTGCGCCCTGCGATGATCAGTCCGTTGAGGGGGTCGCCCGATCCCAGAATCCGGTTGCCATTGGACGGATTGATCTGGAACGCCTTTCGCGGATCATAGAAGGAGGGCATGAAATTGGCAAGCGTGTTCTTGGCGTCGTAGGGGTTCCAGTAAGCCGAATAGCGGACGCCATAGTTGATCGTCAATTTGCGCGATACCCGGAAGTCGTCCTGCGCGAACGCCTCCGCCATCGCGTACCTCGACCTGGAAATCGTCGATTGCTCCGCTTCGGTGTAGGTCGCCGGCAACCCGAGCAGGAAATTCGCTACCACGTGCTTGGAAAACGAGGTGTTGAATGTGAACATCCCGTTCGTGTACGGCGAAACCGGAATGGCGTCGCTCTTGCCCCGCGAGTACAACGCTCCCGCCTTAAAGGTGTGATTCCCGGCTAATTTCGTCAGATTGTTGGACACGTCGTAGTTGGCTACTTCGGTCCCTCCCACGCGCGACAATGTGAGCCCGGCGAAGGTCGCCCCGAGGCTGATGGCCGGAATCAAGTCGCCGGGATTCTCCGGAAACACCTCGGTGAGGTTCATTCCCAAAGCCTTTCGCGTCACCTGCTCGCTGGCAGGACGCTGGGCCCAACTATAAGCCGAATAGGTGAACAGCAACTCGTTCAGCACGGTCCTGGCGGGCATCATGGTCTGGCTGACGGTAAAGTTCTTGCCGGGCCGCTTGGCTTTGGTCGCGCCGAAACCCGGGAAGCGGTTCACCACCGACGTGGTGCTGTTGCCCCCGTACGGGTTCCCGATATCCGATTTCATGTTGGTATAGCGTCCGAAGAGCTTCCATTTTTCGCTGACGATCTGGTCGATGCGAATCATGTCTTCTCGAACCCGCTGGGTGCTGGCCGCCGCCGAGATGTAATTGATCGTCCCTGGCCCTTGTGCGTTGGGCAAAGGATAAAACAGAATCAGTTTGCGGGCGTTGGGGTCCATCCTCTCCTCGGGGATGACGCCGTTGGGGAAGCCACGCCCCGTTTTGGGGTCCACCACCGGGTCGTCCGCCGTGCCCCACACCCTGTCCGGTCCCGGACCCAGCTCGCTGAAGTCTCCGCGCCGCATGGCTTCGGACGGCACCGTGGTCGTCACCGTCGAAGCCCGCATGTTGAGGTAGTTGTACTCCTGGTTAAAGAGAAAGAACGTCTTCCGCCGCTCCCGGTTGTAACCGCTCAACGACACCGGTCCGCCCAGGTTGAAACCGAAATTGTTCATCTTGAGCGGCAGCACGCGATGGCTGAAATAGTCCCGCGCATCCAGAGCGTCGTTGCGGAAGAAATGAAATAGCCCCCCGTGAAATTCTCGCGTTCCTCCCCGGGTAACCACGTTGATCTGCGCCACGCCGCCGCGCCCGAACTCCGCCGCAAACGTGGAAGTCAGCACTTTGAACTCCGCGATGGTTTCCACTGACGTCAGCGTGTTCAAGGGACCGCTGCCGATCAGCGGATCGGCGTTATTGCCCCCGTCGACGCTGAGCGTGCTCGACGTGTACCGCCCGCCGTTAATGTTGAGATAGGGGATTTGATTCGCATCCGTCCGGTCCGGCATATCGCTCGCTACGCCCGGGATCAGCTCCAGCAGAGTCAAAAACGAGCGCCCGTTGAGTTGCAAATCCCGGATCTGATCCCCTGAAATCAGACCGCTCTCGCCTGAACTCCCCAGTTCCACCTGCGGTGCGTCTGCGGTGACCGTCACCTCTTCGGTAACCTCGCCGACCTGCAATTCGAAGTTCACCACCAGACGATCGTTCACATGCAATTCCACGCTGTCCTTCACCGCCCGCTTAAACCCTGCGAGCGAAGCCGTCAAGCGATAGCGCCCTAGCGCGAGCGATGGAAAGACATAGACTCCCTCGGAGTTCGACTGCGCCCGCCGGATATTGCCCGTCTCCAAATGCAGAGCCGTGACCTCAGCTCCCGGCGCTGCCGCCCCCGCTGGGTCCAACACGCGCCCGGCGATCGTTCCGGCAGTCTCTTGGGCGAACGCCGCCGCAGCCATCGCCGCCGTGGTCCAGATAAACGTGAGAATACGTCTGGACCCAAATAATAACGATGCAGTCATGCTCAATACCTCTCTCGGGTGGTATACACCCCCAACGCCCCCGAGTCAATGGTTCTCTCGCATCTGGCGGCCGCCGGGCTTGTACAATGGGAGAAACCGTCATGAAAGCGCGAGTCTATGTGTCGCTGAAGCCGACTGTTCTCGATCCGCAGGGACAAACCATCCGCGCGGCGCTGAACAGCCACGGACACAAGTCGATTGTGGACGTGCGTCAGGGGAAATTCTTTGAAATCGAGATCGGCGGACAAGACCGCGAAGCGGCGCGCCGCGAAATCGAACAGATCGCCGAAGACGTTCTGGCCAACCCGGTGATTGAAGAGTACCGGGTCGAGATCCTGGGCTAAACGCCATGTGCGGCATCGTAGGATACATCGGACGGAGAAAGGCCGTCCCCATCATCCTGGATAGCCTGCGGCGCCTCGAGTACCGGGGATACGACTCCGCGGGCATCGCCGTAATGGGCGAAGACGCCACCATGGCTGTGCGGCGCGCCTCTGGAAAGCTGCGCAATCTCGAAGAGGTGATCCGCATGAGCCCGGTGGAGGGTTTGTGCGGCATCGGACACACGCGCTGGGCCACGCACGGAAGGCCCACCGAGGAAAACGCCCACCCGCACCGGGACTGCGACGGTAAGGTGGTGGTCGTGCACAACGGCATCATCGAGAACTATCTTGCCCTCAAGCACCAATTGGCTGAGGAAGGGCATCGATTCGTCACCGAAACAGACACCGAGGTTATCGCGCACCTGATCGAGAAGCATTTCAACGGCAACCTGGAAGCCGCGGTGCGGCAGGCGGTCGCCACACTGAACGGCGTTTTCGCGCTCGCCGTGATGTCGGAACGGGATCCCTGCAAGATCGTGGTCGCCCGTCAGGGACCTCCCGCGGTGGTGGGTCTCGGAGACGGCGAGTATTTCGCCGCATCCGACGTCCCGGCCATTCTCAGCTATACCCGCGACATGTTTTTCCTCCAGGACGGCGACATGGCTGTCCTGTCGTCCGAAGGCGTCCACATCACGGATTTCGAGGGCAAGCCGGTGCGCCGTCAGGTGACCCACATCCTGTGGGACCCGATCATGGCCGAAAAGGGCGGCTACAAGCACTTCATGCTCAAGGAAATCTTCGAGCAGCCACGAGCCGTGCGCGACACCATTCTCGGCCGGGTGGGACAGGAAAGCGGCCAGGTCTTCCTGGATGAGATGGACATCACCGAGCATCAGTTCCGCGAGTTCGCCTCCGTCAAGATCGTAGCCTGCGGCACGAGCTGGCACGCGGCCCTGGCCGGCAAGTTCATGATCGAAAGGCTGGCGCGAATGCCCGTAGAGGTCGACTACGGCAGCGAGTTCCGCTATCGCGACCCGATCGTAGGGCCGGAAACCCTAACCGTGGTGATTTCTCAGTCCGGCGAAACCGCGGATACTTTGGCCGCCCAGCGCGAAGCCAAAATGCGCGGCTCGAAGACCCTCGCCATCTGCAACGTCGAAGGCTCGATGATCACGCGGGAAGCCGCTGGTACGCTTCTCACGCATGCCGGTCCCGAAATCGGAGTCGCCTCCACCAAAGCTTTCACCGCGCAGCTCACGGCCCTGTTTCTTCTGGCCATGTATCTTGGGCAGAAGCGCGGCGTGCTCGGCGCGGAAGAGTCCCGCGCTTTGGTTTTGGAGCTGCTGCGCATTCCGGGCAAGCTGGAGCACATCCTTACGCACGAAGCAGGTTATGACGAGCTGGTGCGGCTGCTGTTCCGCGCCACGGATTTCCTGTTTCTCGGACGCGGCATCCATTTTCCCATCGCTTTGGAAGGCGCCCTGAAGCTCAAGGAGATTTCCTATATCCACGCCGAAGGTTATCCCGCCGGCGAAATGAAGCACGGACCCAACGCTTTGATCGACGAGAAGCTGCCCGTGGTGGTTCTGGCGGCGAGGGATCTCGACAGCCCTGACAGTTGCATGCGGTACGAAAAGACGCTCGCCAATTTGCAGGAGGTCAAAGCGCGCGAGGGCACGGTCATCGCCGTGGCTTGCGAGGGCGAGCAGGAAGTGGCTGAGGTGGCGGACCATGTTCTGTGGGTTCCGCGCTCGAGCGAACTCCTGCTGCCGATTCTCGAGGTCGTGCCCCTGCAACTGCTCGCTTATCACATCGCCGTACGCCGCGGCTGCGACGTGGACCAGCCCCGCAACCTCGCCAAGAGCGTCACTGTCGAATGAAGCAGGCGGTTCACAGCTTTCGCATAGCTACGCGGGGCAAAGGTCTTTATGAGTTCACACACGAAGCCGGACGTTGGGTCTCCGCGCAAGGGATCGCAACCGGCTTGCTGACCGTCTTCGTCCAGCACACCTCGGCATCGCTTGTGATCCAGGAAAACGCCGACCCGGACGTAGTGCATGACCTCGAGCGCTACCTCACCAAACTGGTGCCCGAGGACGAGCGGCTTTACAGCCACACCATCGAAGGCGCGGACGATATGCCCGCCCATATCCGCGCCGCCCTCACCGCCGTTTCGCTCTCGATTCCCGTCGCCGGCGGCAAATTGACATTGGGCGCCTGGCAAGGCATCTACCTTTTCGAACACCGCCGGGTCCCGCACCAGCGAACGGTGACGCTGCATCTGATCGGCGAATGACGGAAGGGGCGGTCAGCGGTCGGCGAAGTGCTGCCGGCCAGGCGCTCAAGCCCGATTCGCTCGTAGCTGCCAGCTCACCGCGGATCGCGGATCGCTGTTACAATTAGCTACGTACCGCAAATTCCGCATTGCGAAAGGGAACGCCAATGAACATCTCGCGACGGCATTTTTTGGAGACCGCGGCGCTGGGAGGCCTGGGGGTCAATGCCTTGACGGCGGCGGAAGTGGATAAGAAGACAGGGATGCAGACCCGCATCCTGGGACGCACGGGCGCGCGCGTGTCGGTTCTCGCCTTCGGCGCCGGCAGCCGTTTTCTGGCGTACAAGGACGAAAACAAGGCCCTGGAGGTCCTCAACAAGGCCATCGACATGGGAATCAACTATGTCGATACGGCCAACAGTTACGGCAACGGCCAAAGCGAAACCTGGGTGGGCAAGCTGATGAAGACGCGCCGCAAGGACGTCTGGCTCACCACCAAGCTTTCGGTGCGCAAAGCCGACGATGCGATGAAGGCGGTGGACGCCACGCTCAAGCGGCTGCAAACCGACAAAATCGATTTGATTCATATCCACAGCCTGACGCGCGCAGACGATCTTGCCGCCATCGAAGCGCCGGACGGAGTGCTGAAGGCTCTTTACAAACTCCGCGATCAAAAGGTATGCCGCGCCATCGGCGTCACGAGCCACACCGATCCAAACGTGCTGAAGACGGCTTTGGAACGCCACGACTTCGACTGCACCCAAATGGCTCTGAACGCCGCCAAGGTAGGCAACGTGTTCGGCAAGGCAGCCGAGGGGATCACCGGCAGCTTTGAAGAAATAGCGCTCCCAGTAGCCGTGCGCAAGAACATGGGCATCATCGCCATGAAGGTGTTTGCGCAGGAGCGGCTGGTGGGCAAAGCGGCGCCGGCCAAATTGATCGCCTACGCGCTATCGCTGCCCATCAGCGCCTGCGTCGTGGGCATGCCGCAGTGGGAGCACGTCGAAGAAAACATCCGCGCTGCGAAGGAATTCAAGCCTCTGCCCCGGGGCGAAATGGACCGGTTGAACCAGCAGATGTTGCCGCTTAAGGCGTCGATCGACCGCTTCTTTGCTAACCACATGGACTGCTGACGCCCACCCCCGCCTCAGGCGGACTCGCCAGAGCGCCGACGGGCACATGAATCACCGGGAGGGCGCCGTCCTGGAAGGCGCCCTCCAACCTCGCCAGCCTCTCCCGCAACAACTGCTTCCGCAGGCGCGCTTCATATTCCTTCAGCCGCCGGTCGATCGAGTCCCGCTTCCGCCGCGAAGCGATCAGATCCTCGCGGTACCGTTTCAAAAAGTAGCTGATCGTCTCCACCCGGATCTTGATCGAGCCGGACGGCTTGTTTTCGTCAATGTCCTTGAAGCAAAAGTACGGCGTGCCGGAATGCTCGACGATCTCCTCCACCACCGTGTAAATCGGCGCGTCATGACCGCACTTGAAGTTCGACATCTCAAGCGCCACCAGGTTCGGGTGCCGCGCCACGTATTTCGCCGCCCAGATCTTGCGCGATGTGTTCTCGCTGTAGGAGTTCTTCCAAACGTCGGTGATCGCCATGGGGTGCGGAATCTCGCCCGCCGCCACTTCGTCTCCGAACAGCCGCCAGAGGATGTCGTCGTCAATCGGCAGAGAGTCCTGGGTAAACACCGGATATCCCAGCTTTTGGAACTCGTCCAGGATCTCGTGGTTGATACCCGGGTCGTTGTGATAAGGACGCCCGAGCAGGACAATCCCCAAACGGTCTTCCCGCTCCAATTGATCGAGCACTTCGCGGGCGTGCTTGCGGAGCACTGCGTTGTTGTAATGATCCAGCGCCTTGTAGCCCTCGCGCACCGCACGCGCGTTTTCTTCCGGGCTTAGACCCAAAATGTCCCGGAACGCCTCCCACATCTGCCGTTCAAAAAGGTCAGGCTTTGAGACGTTCACAAACGTGTCCACAAACCGGAGTCCTTTTTCGGCGAACAGATCCCCTTCTTTGGTGAACGCCGCTTTCACCGCCGCGGGCGTCGCCGCCACCGTGGGGCAGGAACGCGATGCCTGAACGTGTTGAAGGTCGGTCGTCAAGCAGTCGATCATCGGGAAGAAGATCAGGTCGAGCGGTTTCTTGGCGTGGTGGACGTACATCAAGTTATGCACGTGCGGGATGCCGAGCTTGGACGGGAAGCACGGGTCGATGGCGCCCCGCTTGGCGCCTTCTTTGTACAACGCCTCGGTAGTGTAGTCGGAGAATACGATATTTTCCGCCTGGATGCCGAGCGACACGAAGTAACCGGTGAACAGCGGCGTCTGCGAATACATGTTCAGCACCCGCGGTATGCCGATGCGGAGCTGGCGCCGCCTTTCCATGAGAGCCGCGCGCCGTTTTTGAGACGGCGTCCAGCGAACCTTGGGCGGCTCATCCGCCACCAGCGGCGCATCGGGAATGCGGAATACCGCCTTGGCGGCGATTTCGGCGAAATTCGGGTTCGCCGCTCTGACTTTGTCCAGATTGCCCTTGATCGAGCGCATCTCGGCCACATCCTCGACCGTGCCTTTCTCGCAAGTGGCGATGATCAGCCGCTGCGCCCCTTCTTCCAGAGGCACCTTCGAGCTTGCGGGGCGGTACGCGTTCTCGCTCAGGACGCTCGCCTTGACGTCAATGAACGTGCGCAGGCATTTGTTCTTGCAAAAATAGCACCGCGTGGCTTCGCTGCGGGTGGTCTTGTAAGAGATGCGCCCCACCGCGTCCAGACCGATGAACGTCGTTTGCCTGCCGTTGTCCCATTGCCGCCCGGCTTCGAGCGCCGCCCCGATGGCGCCCGCTTCTCCGCAGTGCTCATGCACGATGATCTCGGGCCGCGCGTCCTTGCCTTTGAAGCGGGACTCGATGAAATCCACCTGCGCTTTCACTGCCGCCAGATTGTACTGCGTGCCACCTTGCAGCAAAAAACGGCGCCCGATGGCGGCTAAGTTCGGGATCTGCGAGACGTAGAGCCACACGTTTTTCGGCAAAACGTTGCACAGCCCCGCCATGATCTCATTTGGCTGCCAGCCTTGCCGCTGGAAATCCACGATGTCGCTTTGCATGAACACCGCGCATCCGTAGCCGAACTGCGGGAAAGACTGGGCCCCGAAAGCGACTTCGGCAAACTGCTCCACGGGATAGCCGAACCCCTGCGCCGTCGACTGCAAGAAGTATCCGTTGCCCGCCGAGCATTGCGTATTCAGCTTGAAATCTTTCACCCGCCCGTTCTTCAGGATGATGATCTTGATGTCTTGCCCGCCGATGTCGCAAATCACGTCGATGTCTTGGTAAAAGTGCAGCCCGGCCTGCGTGTGAGCCACAGTCTCCACCACCGCGGCGTCCGCTCCGATGACATCCTTCAGGATGTCCTTCGCATAGCCGGTGGTGCCGACTCCCAACACCTCCAGGCGGCCGCCCTGTTCTTCGATTTGCTGCCGCAGCTTGGCGAAAATCTCCATCGTGTCTTCGATGGGGTTGCCCTTCGAAAGCTGGTAAGCCTTGGCCAGCACCGCCCTTTCCTTGCCTGCCGAAAGCAGCACCGCCTTGGTGGAGGTGGAGCCGCCGTCGATTCCGATGAAGCCCTCGACCACCTGTCCGGGCTCGAAGCGCGCCGGCGTGAACTTTTTGTGCCGGTAGCGCGCAAGGAACGCGTCCAGTTCTTCCTTGCTCTTCACCAGTCCGCTGCCGCCGCCCTTGAGTTGCTTTTCCAGATCCCTGCCGGTGGTGATGTACCACTCCAACTGGCGCCAGCCGGCGTAGCGCCCCGCGGAGTCGTCCTCGCATTTGCCGAACTCCACAGCCCCGATGGCGGCGAAATATTGCGCGTTGTCCGGCGTCTTGATGAGGTCCTCCGGCGGCACGCCTTCCGGCAAAGGGAAGTTTCGCTCCTCCCAAATCTTGGGGATGTTGTGCTTCCAGCAGTCCCGCATCCCGCGGATGTAAGTATTCGGTCCGCCCAGGAGCAAGACCTCCGGGCGCAGTGTGTTGCCCCGCGTGAGCACCGACAGGTTCTGCATCACGATGGCTTCAAATAGCGACGCCATCAGTTCGTCCGGCGGCACGCCCATCTTTTGCAGGCCGTTGATGTCCGTCTCAGCGAATACGCCGCACTTGCCAGCCACCGGGTGTAACTTCAGACCCTTGTAGCCCATGTTGCACAGCTCTTCGGGCGGGATGCGCAACTTGGCGTTGATCTTGTCGATCACCGCGCCGGTGCCGCCGGCGCATTTGTCGTTCATCGACGGGATCTTTTTCTTGCGCCCGGTTTCGGGATCTTCTTTGAAGATGATGATTTTGGCGTCCTGCCCGCCGAGCTCGATCACCGAGCCGCAGGAAGGGTAAAGCTTTTCCACCGCCAGCGAGACCGCATTGACCTCCTGCACGAACTTGGCGCCGATAAACCGGGCTATGTTCGATCCTCCCGAGCCGGTGATGAATACCCGCGCCGCCTCCGGATCGAACCCCTCGATTTCCGCTTCAAAGCGCCTCAGAAACTCCAGCGCTTTTTCCGGCTGCTTCGTGTCATGGCGCTGATAGTCCTGCCAGACGATTGCGTCCGCGTCCCTGTCCACCACCACCGCCTTCACGGTGGTGGAGCCGACGTCCATCCCGATAAAGAATTCTTTGCTCATCTCGCCCCCGGTCAGTGTGTGCTTCGCCGCCCGGCGCCCATTCGTTCCGCGATGTGGTACACGGTGTTCGCCGCCACTCCAATCACGCCCTTGCGGTGCGGAACTCTATACATGGGGCGCTTCATCTCCGGATGCGCGTCGATGAAGCCGCGGCACTCGTCGACCGTCAAACCAGTGGCTTCGAGCGCCTGTTGAAACTCCAGCTTGGCCTTGTTCTTGGCTTCCCCGAGCGCCATCTGCACCCTGCTGTGCGCGTTGATTTCCCCTTCTCCGGATGTTTCCACCGGTAGATAAATGATGTCCCGGTAGTGAGACACCACCGCGGCTTGCGCCCCGTCGGACTGCGTCGACGGCATGCAGCCGAAAGGCTTCAGCGACAGGACCATGTGGGCTAAGTCCTTGTTCGAGTAATAAATGTTCTTAGCTACCTCGAGGTGTCCCTCACCGCCCCCGGTGCGGGAGTTGTAATAAGGGTGACCCAGACGCTGCAACTCATATTGGTCCGCCAGCGGATGCGCCAACCCGCCGAGCGCCTCCACCACACGCCGGTATTCCCGGGCGAAAATGGCTTCAGCCAGCTTCAGCTTGGCCACCTTCCGCCGGTAGTCCAGCTCGATTTTCGCCCGCTTCCCGAGTTGCCACAGCGGCGGCGGCGCGGCGCCTTCCTCGAGCCCTTTCCAATCTTTGTACCGCTGGATGACCTGATGGATCATGTACATAATCCACGTTCCCACCGGCTCCACCAGCACCTGAGCGCCTTCGCGCTCCAGGAACTTGAACATATTGAAGTTTCCGTCGCCTTCGGTGGTTTGCGCCCAAAACTCGCCGGTGATCTTGACGACAGGCTTCACGCGCAGCCGGTCGACCTCAATCTGGTTGAACATATCGCGGCAGGCGCGCAGCGCTGACGTGTAATGGTCCCCCGAGATTTGATTGACGAACTTTCCGATATATTCGGCGCTGTCCTTGAAGCCGCCCAAGTATGCTGCGAGACGTTCCCCCACTCTCCACGGCTGATGGTGCGCTAGCACGCCGCGCATATGGTCCACTACGCGGTTGAGAGTGTCGTCGGTTGCCCCCTCCCGCACTTCAAACGGACGGATTTGATAGGCGACGTCATTGAGCACGTCTCCGAAATTCATGGCATTGAGAATCCCCAGGAAGAAATCCAGGTTCATCTCCAAGCCCGCCTCCGCGTCCGATTGGCTCAACCCGCCGGACTGCTGGAATAACAACACCCGGAAACCCTCGAAACCCGAGTTCCGAAGCGCCAGGCGGTACTCGGCTTCATACATCCCGAAACGGCACGGACCACAGGCGCCCGCGGTGAAGAACACGTACCGGTCCATGATCTCCTGCCTCGACAACCCCTTAGCCTCCAAGCCTTGGAGAAACCGCACCAGGTTGCCGACGGTGAAGTACGTCGGGTTACACTGCCCGTTATTGCCGTACTCTTTGCCGGCTTGAAACGCCGCCACGTCCGGCGTGGGGAGATTTTCCGCCTTATAGCCCAATCCTTCGAGCGCGCCGTGGATCAGTTTCTCGTGTTTCCAGGTCAACCCTCCGAATAGCACCGTTGTGGTGGCGCGTTGGTCTTTGGTAAACGGCCGTTCAAACGGTCGTTTGAAATGCCTTAAGTCACTGACCCACAAACCCTCTTCCCTTTCCAACCGCGCCCGCTCCTCAGCCAATCGCTGCTGAATGACTTGTTCGATCGGATCAATCTGAACCAGATGCGTACTCATTCGGATACTCCCAGTGTTTGCAGTGATTTCCCAGATCCCAGGTTGCGGGATTGCTGCTATTTTGGACCAAAACGCTCCGAGTCCCAAGCATGGAACAGGGAACGGAAGATAACCCCCCGCAGAACGCCAAAGATCGGCTTTCGGCGGAATATAGGACTGAAATTGTCCGATATATACCCCGCCCGGACCCGGTTCGCTTCGGAGGGAATGAGCCCCGACCGACGCCCTGGCTAATGTGGGCGCGCCGTTCGTCCGATAGTCGATCGTCGAGGCGCCACGGGAATTCTTGTGCACCGCGACGGGAGACGGCAATGAGAACACATCTCGCTATGGCGCTGGCCTCTTGTTGGCTAGGCTGTTCCTGGCCATGCGCCGCGCAGGCGCCGAGGCCATCCTTGGCGCCCCCGGTACTGGGTTATGTCTGCGACCAGTCCACCGGCGCCATTCACGCGGTCAAAGGAGTTCCCGGCTCGGCGTGGCTTGATGCAGTGTCTTCCGGGT
>Ga0101944_10006639_pt1 | contig 12134 bp, 9 predicted proteins | sample DewCreD2012metaG_FD_75245 | JGI IMG/M metagenome (GOLD analysis project Ga0101944, IMG submission 75245) | Hot spring sediment bacterial and archeal communities from British Columbia, Canada, to study Microbial Dark Matter (Phase II) - Dewar... ... | reverse complement strand
AACGCAGTCCTTTTCCCTGGACCTGGGCAAGCGGCCCTTCAAGCTGCGCGGCATAACCTTCATGAATCGCGGGTTCGATTACGACCCGGAATCCGGGTTGATGACCTTTGTGAGCGACGCCTCCGCGGACAACACAAAAGGCGGAGCGCTGGACAAGAACCGCCGGTTCAAGAATCAGGGCCGGGCGCAGGCGCGTTTCGTTCTGGTGCAGATGCCCGGCGGCAGAGCGCGCGTCTCCCACGGCGCATTCAAGGGAACGGCGCGCAACGGGTTCGCCGAGCATAGCGCCCTGTCCTTCACACGCACATTTTCATTCACCGCTCCTGCCGCGCAAGACGCGGACGCACAGAATGGAACAGGCGATTGACATTCCACGCGCCGCACGCGCAGCGCGCGTCTGACGATGGGACTCGCAACCATGAGCGTTACCCCGGACCGCACCGCCTCTCCCGCCTCCTGCATTGACATTCATGTGCATATGGTGAGCACGCGCGAGGACCGCGGCGCCGCGCTGAAAAAGGGCGCGCTCGGCGATCCGGCCGTGCGTTTGCTCGCGGATCTGCGTCACTCCTCCCGCCGCTGGAACGCGTTTCTCGAAAAACGGTTTGACGCCTGGTACCTCGAAAATCTGGTCCGAAAACTGCGCTCGTCCGTGCGTGTGGACAAAGCCGTGCTCCTGGGATTCGATGCCGCGTACACGCCGGACGGGCGGCGCGACGAAGCCGCTACCCTGGCCGTGATGCCCAACGACTTGATTTTCGAAGCCGCGGAAAAATATGAAGAACTGCTGCCCGGCCCGTCCGTGAATCCGTACAGGCCCGATGCGATCGAGGAACTCGAGCGCTGCCGCGAGCGCGGCGCGGTTCTGATCAAATGGGTGCCCAATACGCAACTCATGGACCCTGCGGACGAGCGCATCGCGCCGTTTTATGAAAAGATGGCGGCGCTGGGCCTGCCCCTGCTCACGCACACGGGCTACGAGCACGCCATGAAAGCGCCGCGCCAGGACTTCGGCGACCCGCGCCGCCTGCGCCTGGCTCTCGAATGCGGCGTCACGGTCATCGCCGCGCACGCGGGCGCCTCGGGCGTCCACGACCCCGTGGAGTATTTTCCGTTCTTCATCGAAATGCTCGATGAATTCCCGAATCTGTACGGGGACCTTGCCGCGCTCACCTGGATCAACCGCAAGAAATACCTTGTGGACATGGCCCGGGAACTGCCGCAAGCCATGGACCGCATGGCGCACGGCACCGACTATCCGGTGCCAGTGTGGCCGCTGTTTTTCCGAGAGTTTCTTGGCGCGCCGCGCGCCCTTGCGCTCACGGCCAGCCGCAACTATTTCGATGTGGAGATTGAATTGAAGCTGGCAGCGGGCATGCCCGAGGCCGTGCTGTCCCGCGCCGCAAGCATTCTCGCGCTGTAAGACGCGGGCGTTTCGAAGTCATATAAGCATTGCGGCCGCATTGCGCGCATGAGATTGCCCGCACTCGGCAAATGGGATACAATGTGAAACGATTTCGAAGCGCATCCCATGGATGCGCCATCATCGGGGGAGGATTCACAGGAATGAAAAGAACAGGCACAACATTCGTCATGGCGCTGGTTCTGGCCGCGGCGCTGGCTCACGCGGCCGCATTCGCGCAGGGCAAGACCCCGGCCAAGCCCGCGGGCAAACCCGCGGATTCGGGCGAGCGAAAGGATCTGCTGGCGCGCGCCCAGGACATGTTCGACCACCGCTTCACACCAGTCATCAAGGATGTGAAATTCGGCGCCGCCGCCGCAGGCAAACCCATTGATGTCACGGTTACCGTGGCGTACGACGACAAACGCGCCAAGGACAAGATCAAGGATGTGCGCGTGTATTACAGCACGGACAATGGCAAAAAATGGGCGCGGCCGGTCAAGCTGAAACAGTCCGGAAACGCGTGGAAAGGCCAGATCCCCAAGCAGAACAAAGGCACACTCCTGGCTTATGTGTGGGCGCAGGACTCGCGCGGCAATGTGGCCGTGGAACTTCCCTGCAAAGTCACCACCTGGCCGCCCGCAAGCGACGGCTGCATGGTCAAGGGCGCCGCGGACCCCGACCCCTCGGACGACAAGACCAGCGACTTCAGCAACGACCTCGACATCTGGTCCATCTCCGTGGGCATGGACGATACCTACCTGTATGTGCAGCAGACCGTGGAAGGCAGCATCAACAAGGGCACGGTCAACCCCACGAAAATCAACACCTACCTGTCCGTTGTCTTGGCGCCAAGCCTCACAAAAGATGTTGACGATCTGACAACGCTCATGAATATGGATCCCCAGACCGCAAAGAAAAAATTCAGCGGCAAGGAGAACATGGTCAAGGTCATGATGTGGTCGCCGCAGGGAAAAACCTTCTTCAATGTCAAGCAGGACTGTTTTGTGCCCGCCGCGCCACAGGCCGGGGGCGGCAAGGAAGAGGGCAAGGACCAAATGCCCAAGATGAAGACCGATGTGATCTCGTGCAAGAACAAAGGGCCGGACCTTTTCTTCCGCTACAAGAAAAGCGACATGGACAAGTCCATGAATAACGAAGTGCAGCTTCTCGGAAGCATCATCATGCAGGCAACCTCCACGGATCCCCAAAAGTTCATGGAAGGCCTGAATCTCGGGGATGTCACCAACTTCACCCGCGTCACATGGAAACCGCGAACCATCACCGTAAAATGACCGGCGGAGCGCGCGGCCCGGCCAAGGGCCGCAGACCCTCGTTGCGCGCAATAATGAGCGCGGCCCTGTGCCGCGCTCATTATGCTATTGCGCTTGTTGTCATCCACATGGATCCCGGGCCTGCCCTTGCGCTGGCCGGTTTCGCGGCCGCAGAAACTTGGACCGGTTCGCGCGCCGCGCAGCGCCGCGGAACACGGCTGGCGCGCCGCGCACTGTTTCTGCTCTACCTGGCGTTTTATTCGTACATTTTGGAAAGATATCTCGTGCGGCAGTGGCTGCCGCTTTACGGAAGGGCCTGGCCCGCTGGCGCGGCTTTCTATGCGCTGGCGCTGGCTCTGGCGGCCTGGCGCCGCCGGACCCGGCTGGCCGCGGCCCTGGTGTGGGGCGCGGCGGCCACGGGCTTGACTCTTGCCGCGGCCGCGTATTCTCCGGTTCTGCTTGCTGTGGCGGGCGCTGCAACACTGGCCGCGGCGCTCATGGGCCTGCCGGCGCACGCCGCGGCGTCCCGCGCAAACGCGCTTCACCTGGCCTGCACAATAGCCGCCGCGCTTCTGCTCGCCCGCCTCGCCGCTTTCTACTTCTATACAGACGCCATGGGCACGGCGCGCTATTCCATCCCCGGCGTGGTGGACGCCGTGTACTCCTATGCGCCCGGCGACCCCGTAAAAAAAATCATAGGCAATTCCCAGGTGTATTCGCTCTCCCCAGGCTGCCGCGACGGCCAATATTTTCTCACCACGCGCAAGGGCCGCGCAGGCCTGATCGTGTGGGATGAATTCGCGGGACGGGCGTACCGCATCGCCACGCACAATAGGGGAAGCAATGCCGCGGCCAACCGGATCGCAAAGGATTGCGAAAACCTTAAAGTTTACTATGCGCTATATGATGAAGGCCTGGTCAGAATCCTTGATGTTTCCGGCGCGCAACCGCGCCTTGAAAAAACTATCCGGCTCGGACAGCGCCTGTTGCTGGACATGGCGTATTCACCCAAAATGAGCAGGCTTTTCATTACCGACGAATATCACTCGCTGCACATTCTTGACACGAGCGCGGGCGAACGCCTGTCCACAACACGCAACACCGGGAAATACCTGGCCTTGAACGGCCGGAGCCTGGTCTTTGTCGCTAAAAATTACCTCAAGGTTTTCATTGTCGCCGGGGACGCGGCAACCGTCACCCGCGGCGCCTCCGCGCGCCACGACGATGGCACGGATCAGGGCGCCGTGTCCGCGCACCCGCGCAAGCCCCTGGCTTATGTGAACGGATTCCTGGACGGCCGTCTGTGCGAGCGCCGGCTGCCGGATCTGCGCGAAATGCGGTGCGCGGACCTCTCTCCCGGCGTGCGCTTCACGGCCGTTTCCCCGGACGGACGCCTCGTGGCGTCCGTGGACAACATTCACGGCCGCGTGTTTTTCGTGGATCCCGCAACCATGCGCGTTGTCAGCGAACACCGCGTGGGGCCGCGCGCGCGCGACATTACATTTTCTCTGGACGGACAATACGCGTTCGTGCCTTCCGCGGCCGGAGGTTTCCGCATCAAAACTCCCTGACCCGGCCGTAATAATCATTTCCGGGGAACCATTTTCCCGAATCGCAATGTTTATAGTATGCGCGCAAGCGGTTGCGCAAATACGAAAAAGCAATCGTGGAATCAATGAAAAAAGACTTTCTCGAATCCAGATTCATGGGCAGGTTCCGCCCATTGTTCGTGAGCTGGTTCATAACGGACAAATGCAACATGCGCTGCCTCAAATGCGGGCGCGGGCGCGGCGGCCTGGGGCATGCCCAAGCCCCGGTCATAGACCGCGTGATTGAGGAAGCGGCCGCGAACAAAGTCTGGCGCATCAACCTCACGGGCGGGGAACCCCTGCTGCACCCCGCGCTCGGGGACATCATCGAGCGGCTCAATCACGCGGGCGTTCGCGTGTCCGTGAGCAGCAACGGACTGCTGGTGCCGGAAAAGCTCGATGCGCTCGCGGGCGCAGCCGGAATCAGCTTGAGCCTGGACGGCGGTTCCGAAACACACGACGCGGCCCGCGGCCCAGGGTCGTTCAAGTCGGTTCTGGCGGCGCTGGCCGCGTTGCGCGAATACGGGATCCCCGCCAAAATCACCAGCGTCATCAGCCGCCACACCGGCGAGACCGACATCGAGGATGTCGTCAAAACCGCCGCGGAATACGGGGCGCCCGTGAGCTTTCAGCCCCTGCTGTCTGTGCAACTCGGCACATCCGACCCCAACCCGGACGCCCCGGACCCGCTGGTCTTCCGTGCTCTTATCAATCATGTGATCGAACTTAAGGAAAAATTCCCGCGAGCCATCCTCAACTCGGTGAAGGGGCTGCGCCACCTCATGCGATGGCCCGATGACGCGCCCATCACCTGCGGCGCGGGCCGCTTCTTCTGCCAGATTGATCCGGCCGGAAATCTCTTCGCATGCGGCAGCAGCCAGGGAACCGAAGCGCCATGCGGCAACATTCTGCAAACGGGCCTCATGGCGCCGTTCGAACACAAACAGAAATCCTGCGCCGAATGCTCGCAATGCTGGTGCGGCGAGCGCGTGGAAGCCAACCTCATGTTCGGCCTGGATCCCCACGCGCTCATCAATTATTTCCGCACCCGCCACGGCTATGACTGACGCCGCGCCCTCGCGCTTTACACTTCATTTCTCCGGGGCTATAATGCCCGCGACGCCACATTTCCGGAGACAACGCGTGTGAAACATTGCGTCCTGTGCGGAAATGAATCCCCGTTGCCTTTCATGGAAAAAAAAGGCTGCCTCATCGTGCGCTGCGGCGAGTGCGGGCACAAATACCTGGACCTGGAACCCCGGGAGGCGGAACTCGAAGCCCTGTACTCCGAAGATTATTTCGTGAACAAGAACTGCGACGGCGGCTACGGGGACTATTTCGCCGGCGAACGGCACCTCAAAATCAACTTCAGGCGAAGAATCAGAATCATCGAAAAATTCCAAAGCGGCGGCGCGCTGCTGGACATCGGCTGCGGCCCCGGCTTTTTCATGGAGTCTCTTTCAAGCAACTGGACCGCCCGCGGAATAGACATTTCCGGGTTCGCGTGCGAAGCCGCGGCCCAACGAGGCAACAGCGTCACCCGCGGCTTGTTCGATCCCGCGCTCTTCGAGCCGGAGTCGTTCGACGCCGTGACCCTGTGGAACATGATCGAGCATTTCAACGACCCGCTCCAGAGCCTCAAAGGCATCCACGGCATTCTGAAGCCGGGCGGCGTGTGCGGCATCTACACCTGCAACGCGGACAGCCTGTTCGCCCGCCTGTGCGGCCGTTACTGGCACCTGTTCATCATTCCCGAACACCTGCACTTCTTCTCGAAACGCACGCTGCAAGAAATGCTCCGCGAATCCGGATTCGAGATCCTTTTCGCGCATTCGGAATTCCTGTTCTTCTCTCTGGATTATCTCGTGGAGCGCGTGCACAAGGCTTTCGGGCGAAACCCGGACAGAAACAAACGGCCCGGATTTCTCAAAAACATTTTGAACCGGATCGTGATTCCCGTGAACTTCTTCGACACGATCACGGTGTACGCCCGGAAAATTTGACGCCCCCCGCTCTGGAGAGGCACAAGGCCCGATGAACGAAGAAACTCATGCCGGACAAGCCCCGGAACAGACCGGCGCCCTGCCCGGCGGAACCATGCGCCTCTGGATCCTTGCCGCGCTGATCTCGGCCGCGGCGCTGCGCCTGGGTTTCACCTTCACCACGAACACGCCCGCGATATACTTCGACTCCGTGGCGTACATGGGCGTGGCCGACGACATGGCCCGGCTCGCTCGATCCCCGGGTCTCGCCTTGGACATGTTTTCGGATTTGAGCGCTTCGGGCAAGGATCGGAAATCCCTCAAACAGATCGCGGAAGACCGCGGGTTCTCGCACATCAGCCACATCAACGCGCGCCTTGTCGCCTATCCCGCCTTTCTGGCCGCCATCAGATTTTTCACCCACAAAATCATCTGCATTTCCATTGCCCAGGCTCTTCTGGATTCGTTCACCTGCCTGCTGGTGTTCATGCTTGCGGCCAGGATGTTCAACGCGAAAACCGGCGTATTCGCCTCGTGGCTCTATGCCCTGTATCCGCCGCTGGCGGTTTCGCCGCATTTCGTGATGTCCGAAACTCTGTCGGCATTTCTGATCGTGGCGCTACTGGCCGCATCGCACGCCATGATTGTCAACGGCCGCGCGCGCCACGCAGCCTGCGCGGGCTTACTCCTGTTCCTTCTGTTCGCATGCCGCCACGCATTCCAGTTGCTGCCCTTGTTCGTGTTCCCGGCCTATGCGATTATCCTGCTCGTCCGGGGCCAATCCGTGAAATCCGCGGCGCTCGCATTGATTCCCGCCATCCTGGCGTTTGCGATTCTCGCGCTGCCCTGGATGTTCACGCTCAAAGCCGTGTTCGGGCAATGGCTTGCGCCGGGTCAGGGAGGCCTTGCCTTCTTCATCGGCCAGAGACAGGAAACCGAGGGATGGCAGGACGACTTCTGGTTCGCGGAGATTCCGGGCTGGGACGCGGAAACCGCTTCCGCGCTTCCAACTGAAAACGAATACAAGCGCGCGGCCTTCAAGGAAATCCGGAAACGGCCCGCGGATTTCGCGCTTCTTTTCTTTGACAAGAACGCGCGCATGTGGTCCCGCCCGCAAAATGAATTTTCCGTAGATTTCATACTGCCCGCGCGGCTCTGGCGCGCGGCGCATCTTGCCGTGTTGCTTTTTGGACTTGCGGGCATGATCGCAGCCATCGCCGCCTTCCCGGCCGCTGCGCTTCCCGCCGTGCTCATCCTGCACGCTTGCCTCACACACGGACTGACCATCGCGCTGGCGCGCTATAATTTGCCATTCATGCCCGTGTGGATTGTGTTCGCGGCCTGGGGCGCAGCCGCGGGGCCGGGCTTTGCGGCGCACGCCATCGGGAATGCGCGCCTCAAGATCGTTCTCGCCGCGTCCTGCGTTCTGTTCGCATTGTATTCATTGAAACTCAATCTGTTTGCGCTGGAGGCGCCGGGAACTGCGTTCAAGGCCCTGGGACTGCTCGCGCTGGGAGGTTTTTGCGTGGTGTGTCTGGCGGCGTGCTCGCGCGCCGCGAACCTCGCCAGCGCGCGGCCCGCATGGCGCGCCGCCTCCGTGCTGTTCACGGCCGCGGTGTTCGCCTGCCTCGCTGCCATGGTTCTTGCTGCCAGGGACAACCTGTCCTGGGCGCATACCTTCCGCACTCACAACCGGGGGATCGAGCAGGTGATCGAGCCGCGGGATTTGCCGATCGGCGGCTTCCGCAAAGTCACACTGTTCGTGGATGCGCAAACGCGCCCCCCGGACCTCTCGCCCCTTGAAATCAGTTTCAACGGGACAATCCTGAAACGGGCCGGCGAGCCTGTGCGCGAGCGGCCCCGGTTCTTCGGGTTCTTGAGCGGAACCTATGAGCATTACCGTCGCGTGCGGGGTCTCGAATACACGGATTTCCGGCAGTGGTTCGCGTTTCCCGTGGATGCAAAGCTGATGCGGAAACGCAACAGGATTCAGGCGCTGTGCAAAGGCGGACCCGGACATTGGTGCCGCATTCACGGGGATTATTATTTGGACAAAGAGAAAAAGACCCTGTACATGCCGCGCTTCATCTTTTCGCCATTTGACAGTTCGGTATGGAAATTCGTGGACATGGGGGACAACCGGCTCATGGCCGCGGCGGCGCCGCGCAGCAGGGTGACGCGCGCCGCGCGCCTGGATTCCCGCGGCCGGGACCTGTGCTCGCGCCCCGGCGTGCAGCGCGGCCAGTACCGGATCCGTATAGTCGCCGAAACCCGATCCGGCTCGCGCATCGTGATGTGACGCCGCGCAGGCTATGCTCCCGCGGCCGGGATCATGTACAATGATATGAGCCGCGCGCCGGGCCGCGCATGTGACGACGCCATGGTGTTTTCGATCATCATACCCGCGCTGAACGAAGAGGCTGTCATCGGACAGACCATCGAGCGGTGCCTTGCCGCGCGCCGGGCCATCGTCGAAAACACGCCCGTGAGCCAGGTAAATATCACCGTGGTTTCGGACGGCTCCACGGACCGCACGCCCGAGATCGCCCGCGCGTTCGCGCCGGAGGTGACCCTGATCGCCTACCGCAAAAACCGCGGGTACGGCGCCGCCATCAAACTCGGATTTGCGCGCACGGGCGGAGACCTGCTCGGGTTTCTGGACGCGGACGGCACCTGCGACCCATTGAATTTCGTGCCCATGATCAACAAACTGCTGGACGAAAACGCGGACATCAGCATGGGCAACCGGCTCGGCGCCGGCTCGAAGATGCCCCCGGTGCGCAAAGCGGGAAACAAAATTTACGCCGCCATCATGAGCAGCATGGGAGCGGGCAGGGTCACGGACACGGCCAGCGGCATGCGCGTGCTGCGCGCGGCCAGCCTCGAGCGCATCTACCCCCTGCCCGACGGGCTGGACTTCACCCCGGCCATGAGCTGCCGCGCCATTCTCGACAACTCGCTCAAAATTGTGGAAATCCCCATGAGCTACGAGGAGCGCGTGGGCAAGAGCAAATTGAGCGTGGTCAAGGACGGATTCCGCTTTCTGGCCACAGTGCTCGATGCGGCGCTCACCTACCGCGCGTTCCGGCTTCTGGGCGCATGCGCGGCGGCGCTGATCGTTCTGGCGCTGGGATACGGCGCCCCGCTGCTTGTGAAATACGCGAGAGAACGCGTTGTGGAAGAAGGCATGATTTACCGGATCGCGTTTATCGTGGCCGTGGGCGTGGGCGGCATCACGCTGTTCAATGTGGGTCTGCTGTCGTCGCGTCTCATCCGTCTGGTGCACACGCCGCGCCCAAGCGCGTTCAAGGCTCTGGATTCCGTTTTTTCCGCTCTGAACTGGAAATTCATGAGCGTTCTCTCGTTCGCATGCGTGCTGTCGTCGCTGGCAATCAACAGAAACGCCATCGCGGATTATGTGACAACCGGCAAAGTCAATGTGCACTGGAGCGCGGTGGTCACGGGCGCGTTTCTCGTTCTTCTGGGATTCCAGTTTTTCGCATTCGCGGTCATGGACCGGCTCATCATGCTGCTGCACGCCAAAAACGCGCGGCGCGAAACCGCAGAGCTGGACGACGAGTACTAAACGCACGGTGTGGCCGCACGCGCGCAACTCCCGCAAACAACCGTTATGAACTGCTGGAAACGCCGCGGGGACATTATTCCCCCTTGAGCAAACCTCTGGCGCGGGGCTTGGGCGGCTGCGAAGCCGCGGCGCGGCGAACGGGCACGATCTGGCGCCGGGACGGCAGGGGGATCAGATCCGTGCATTCCTCGTCCTGCCCGCGGCGCAGGTCCACGCCGAAACGCTCCTGGACTTCCTGCACGAATGTTTCGAATTCGTTCTGCATCTGTTCCATGCGGCGGCGCATGTTGAGAATGACCTCCACGCCCGCCAGATTCACGCCGAGGTCCTGGTGCAGGGTGGTAATTTTCTGCAAAAGCTCCACATCGCGCTGCGAATACAGCCGGGTGTTGCGCGAGGTGCGGCGCGGTATCACCAGCTTTTCCTTTTCGTAAATGCGCAGTTGCTGCTGTGTGGTGCCAAGCATTTCCGCCACAACGCTTATCACATAAACGGGTTTGTCTTTGTCCACTTCAACCATGGGCCTCACCCTTTTCGCGCGCCGCGCGCGTCAACCTGCGTAACGGTAGTCCGCGCGCGGGTCCTCGGGATGCAGGCGCGCAAAGTCTTCGAGCAGCCTGCGTTCCTTGTCCTGGACATTTTTCGGCGTCACGATTTTCACCTGCACATACAGGTCGCCGCGGCCGCGGCCCTGCAGCGACGGGAATCCCTTGCCGCGAAGGCGGAAGGTCTTGCCGCTGTCCGTGCCCGGCGGAATTTTTATCGAGGATTTGCCCTCGGGCGTTGGCACTTCGAGAAGTGTTCCCAAGGCCGCCTCCACGATAGTGATGGGAATTTCGCAATGCAGATTGTTGCCCTTGCGCTCGAAGAGCCTGTGACCGCCCACGCTGGTGATGATGTACAGATCCCCCGGCGGTCCGCCCTGCTGTCCGGGCCAGCCTTTGCCCGCAAGCCGGATTTTGGACCCGTTGTCCACTCCCGGCGGAATTTTCACGGAGAACCTTTTGACTGCGGGCCGCACGCCCTGCCCCGAGCATGCCGGGCACGGATTGGCGTTGGCCTGGCCCGTGCCTCCGCACTGCGGGCAGGTCTGCGACAGGTTGAACATGCCGCGGCCAAGAGTCACCTGTCCCTTGCCCCCGCACATGCCGCACTTGGACGGTTTGGTCCCGGCCTTGACGCCCGAGCCGCCGCACGCTCCGCACGGCTCGCCCACTTCGAGAGATATCTCCCGGGTCACTCCGCGAAACGCTTCGTCGAATGTTACGGCCATGTTGGCGTAGGCGTCCTGCCCGCGCTGTGGACCAAAAGGCTGCGCCTGCCCGCGCCGCGAGCCGCGGCCGCGCACGCCTCCAAACAGATTCTCGAAAATGTCCGAGAACCCGCCGCCTCCAAAGTCGAACCCGCCGGAATAATCGTAGGCCTGCCCGCCGCCGTAAGCGTGGCCCGCCCCGCCGCCGGTGAACGCTTCGTGCCCGAGCATGTCGTACTGCTGGCGCTTGGCGTCGTCCGACAGCACTTGATACGCTTCCCCGATGTCCTTGAAACGCTTTTCGGCCGAGGAATCGTTGGGGTTCACATCCGGATGGTGCTTGCGCGCCATGCGGCGGTACGCCTTTTTGATTTCCTCTTTTGTGGCGTTCTTCTTCACGCCGAGAATTTCGTAATAATCACGCGCCATGGGCTATTCACCCCCGCCCCCGCCGCCGGGGTCCTGCCCGGCGTCCGCAGCCGCCGGTTTCCGGGACACGATGACACGGGCCACGCGCAGCACCTTGTCGTGCATCGTATAACCGCGCTCCAGTTCCTGCACCACGGTGTTGTCCTCGACATCGTCCCGGTCCACCATGGTCATTGGCTCGTGGCGGCTGGGGTCAAACGGCTGGTTCAGGGACTCGAACGGAACCACGCCGTAGTCCGCGAGCACATCCTCGAGCTGCCGGGCCACCATGGACATGCCCTTGATCATGTCTTCGGCCATGCCCTGCTCGCCGGCCACGGAGATGCCGCGCTGGAGGTTGTCCAGGATGGGCAGAATCTTTCGCAGGACTTCCTCGTTTGCGAACCTGATGGTGTCGGCCTTCTCGCGCCGGGTGCGTTTCTTGAAGTTCTCGAACTCGGCCTTGAGGCGCTGGAGCATGTCGAGGTACTCGTCGGCCTTGTTGCCGGGCGGCAACTGCTGCTCCTGGCGGCCCTCGTGGATTTCGAGGTCCGGCAGCCCTGAAGCGTCCTGCGGGGCCGCGGCCGCGCCGTAAGCGCGCGCGGCCTGCTGCGCAGCGCATGCGTCCGGGGCGTCCGCGT
>Ga0101944_10006638_pt1 | contig 12135 bp, 9 predicted proteins | sample DewCreD2012metaG_FD_75245 | JGI IMG/M metagenome (GOLD analysis project Ga0101944, IMG submission 75245) | Hot spring sediment bacterial and archeal communities from British Columbia, Canada, to study Microbial Dark Matter (Phase II) - Dewar... ... | reverse complement strand
AATGAAATTGCTCCGGGCATTGAAGCACTGCTTCATGTTTCGGAAATGTCGTGGTCACAGCACCTCAGAAGTGCACAGGAATTTTTAAAGGTAGGCGATGAAGTAGAAGTGGTTATTCTTACCCTCGACAGAACTGAACGGAAAATGTCCTTCGGGATGAAGCAACTCAAACCCGATCCATGGCAGGACATTGAAACAAAATATCCGGTCAATTCAAAACATGTAGGCAAGGTGCGTAACTTTACCAACTTCGGCATTTTCGTAGAACTTGAAGAAGGGGTGGACGGATTGGTTCATATTTCCGATTTGTCATGGACGAAGAAGATTAAACATCCTTCTGAATTCACCTCCATCGGAGCCGATCTGGAAGTGGTGGTACTCGAAATAGACAAAGAAAACAGACGGCTGAGCCTCGGTCACAAACAACTGGAAGAAAATCCGTGGGATGTATTTGAGACCATCTTTACCATCAACTCCATACACGAAGGAACCATTGTGGAAATCAACGACAAAGGGGCTGTCATCGCCCTTCCTTACGGAGTGGAAGGTTTTGCCACTTTAAAAAACATTATCAAGGAAGACGGATCGCGGGCCAAAGTGGATGAAAAACTCCCCTTCAAGGTGATGGAATTTTCAAAAGCCAACAAACGAATTGTGGTTTCACACACCAAGACTTATGAAGAAAGCAAAAGCGAAAACCAGGCAAAGAAAGAAGAGAAAAAATCCAAAAAAGCAAAACCCGTGATTGAAAAAACCACCCTGGGAGACATCACCAACCTTGCAGCCATCAAGGAAGAACTCGACAAGCAACAAAAAGAAGAAAAAAAACAATAACTAAAATTAACCAACATGGATTTTAAGGTAGAGAAGAAAGGACATTATACATTGATTAATGTTCTTGCCGAGAAGCTGGACACCCATATTGCTCCTGCATTAAAATCGGAACTGGTTTTGATTGCAGGCAACGGGGAAAAGAACATTATCCTCGACCTTAAGAATTGTCACTACTGCGACTCGTCGGGATTGAGTGCCATCCTGGTGGCCAACAGGTTGTGCAAAAATGCCGGAGGAAAATTTGTCCTCTGCGGACTTAATGATCCCGTGGAGAGACTCATTTCCATTTCGCAGCTCGACAGTGTTCTTACCATTACCAACACGGTAGACGAAGCCGTCAAATACCTGTAAGGAGTCCATGCGACAATGGCTTTCTCTGTAACCATACTGGGAAGCAGTTCAGCATTACCTTCTCATGATCGATATCCCACCGCTCATCTGGTGAACCATGATGAGCGGTTTTTTTTAATCGACTGCGGCGAGGGCACCCAGATGCAGCTACGCCGGTTTAAACAACCCATGAGCAGAATCAACCACATCTTTATTTCTCACCTTCATGGAGATCATGTCTTCGGGCTCTTCGGACTCATCTCTTCTTTTTCCCTGCAGGGACGCACAAGCGACCTCCATCTGTATTGCCCTCCTTTACTGGAAAAAATCATCACCACCCATCTTAATTTTTTCGACCAGGACATGCAGTATGATATCATCTACCATCCATACCAGGCCAAAAAAAGCGAGATTATTTACGAAGACAAAAAACTTACTGTGGAAACCCTTCCCTTAAAACACAGAATTCCCTGCTGCGGATTTATTTTCCGTGAAAAACAAAAGGAACCCAATGTCCGCAAAGAAGCCATCAGCCTTTACCATCTGAGCATTCAGGAAATTGTAAGCTTGAAAAAAGGCGCTTCACACATTGTCCGCGAAGAGCATAAAATTCCTGCCGCTGAACTCATCATTGCCCCTCCGCCACCTTTATCTTATGCTTTTTGCACAGATACACGTTACTTCAACACCCTCATCAGAAAATTGCAGGGCGTTAATCTCCTTTATTACGAATCCACTTTTTTACACAAAGACAGGAAACTGGCCCGTGAGACCTATCATTCCACTGCCGTACAGGCTGCTACGATTGCCAGGGAGGCAGGTGTGGGAAAACTCATTCTGGGACATTTTTCTTCCCGCTACAAAAACATGGATCTCTTTCTTCAGGAAGCACGCGAAATATTTCCGGAATCGTATCTGGCAGAAGACGGACGTATTTTTACAGCAGAAAAATAATATGCTGTTTTTCTCAATAGCGGTGTGATTGTTTTTCCAGCTCTTCCTTATCAAGGGGTTTATTATTCATTTTTTTCCACGCATAAAAAATATACCCTGCCACGATGGGAAGAAGCACGCTCACATAAGCCATCACAGTAAGGGTGTACTGACCTGATGAGGCATTGGCAATACACAGGGAACTTTGCATGTCAAACACTGAAGGATAAAAAGCAGTATGATTAAAACCTGCCAGTGCCAGCAACGAAAAGGCCACAAGAAAAACTCCCGTCCCTGCAACATAAAACGCTTTCCTTTCGTCTTTTACAAAAGGCTGTATAAGTCCGGCCAGCGTAGTCAGTACTCCTGCCACCAACAACAACAGCACCAACGGCATTTCGCCAAGATTCTTTAAATATTTGTAAGGTTCATAAAAGAAAAGATGAAAACGGGCATCATACAACAGTCCTTCTTTGGTGAGCACATACACAAAAAAAGCAATAAAAAACAACAGGAAAGGGATGGCATTGTACAACAGGTGAAGACGACCTTTGACGGACAGTTCTTCTTGCCGGATGGTGGTTATAAAATAAAGGATTCCGAGCACACGGGAAAGAAAAAGAAAAGTCCCTCCCAGCACAATATTCCATGGATTGGCAAGGGCCTCAAGTCCATGCCACCGGTTTTCCCACCGGCATATCAAAAGACTGGCAGGATCTGACACATTGTGAAGATCAACCGAAAATTGCGATCCGGTGAAAAAGGTAGCCACTATCACCCCCAGCAAAAAAGAACTGAAGGTGCCATTGACAAACAAAAATATTTCATACACACGCGGACCGAAAAAATTACCTGCTTTTTTACGGTATTCATACGACACTGCCTGAAGCACACAGGTAAACAACAACAATATCCACAGCCAGTAAGCCCCGCCAAAGCTCACCGCATAAAACAAAGGGAAAGAAGCAAAAACCGTCCCTCCAAAAACCACCAGCGCGGTAAACGAAAGCTCCCATTTGCGCCCGAGAGAATTGATGAGCAACGTTTTTTCTTCCTCACCGGCAGCATATTGAAAAATCAACGACTGCCCTCCCTGAACGAACAGCATAAACACAAGGGCACCTCCCAGGATACAAATAAGAAACCACCAGTAATTCTGCAACAGGGACAAAGAAATATTCAACGACATCATTTTAATTTCCTCCTTCTTTTTCCGGGCCTTTTTTTATTTGTTTCAACATGATACCTACTTCAGCAATTAACAATCCTGTAAAAAGGAAAGCAAAAAGGAAAAAGGTAACCTGCACCGACGAAGCGTCAATATGGGACACCGCTGCCATCACCGGCATCAAATCCTGAATAATCCATGGCTGACGTCCTGTTTCGCAAAGTACCCATCCACACTCGCCGGCAAGATACGGCAAAGGAACGCTGAGCAGCATCAGCCACAGCAACAACCGTTGCTTTTCAAGGGTATGGCGGTAAAGGAAATACAAAGCCAGCACAAAAAGCAACACAAAATAAAAGCCAAGAAACACCATCACATGAAAACTGTAAAAAGCAAGAGGAACATTTGGAATCACACTTTCCGGATCGTTTAAAAATGCATAGCCGAAATATTTCATGTATTTCACAGCAAAAAGGGGACTCTGCATGTAGTTCATCAGCGAGTCCATCGCCAACGAATCGCCGTACCGCCTTGCTTCCTTATACTCAAACAATGTTTCACGGGCAATGCGTCCCCGTCTTATCTTTTCTTTCACCGGAAGGGCATCCGGACCTTTTCCTTCTATCACATCTTCAAGGCCTGCCACATAAGCCTGCCTGTCACGGTAAGCAAGGAAAGAAAGCATTGCCGGTATTTCTATTTTATATTTTATATCATATTTCCCCTGTGCATTTTTCACCGGGATTCCAAAAACCACCAACCCCTGACCCTCCTTGCCTTTATACAATCCTTCCATGGCAGCAAATTTAACTGGCTGGACACGAGCAATGATGCGGGCTGAAGCATCGCCGGTGAGGACAACCAGCACAGAAGAAACCAAACCAAAAACGGCAGCCATCTTCAGGCTCCGGCGGACAAGTTCTCTTTCCCTGTTACGAAGCATATACCAGGCACTGATGCCTGCCACAAACACAGCAGCAAGGACAAACCCCGATGACACGGTATGGAAAAATTTATTCACTGCCACCGGCGAAAAAGCTACTTCCCAGAAATTCTGCATTTCGTTGCGTACCGTGGCCGGATTAAACCTCATTCCCACCGGATGTTCCATCCACGCATTGGCTACCAGAATCCACCATGCCGAAAGATTGGCCCCTATTGCCACCAGCCAGGTAGATAAAAGATGAACCTTCCTGCTCACTTTATTCCAGCCGAAGAACATCACGGCCATAAAAGTGGATTCAAGAAAAAAAGCCATCAACCCTTCAATGGCCAGCGGGGCACCAAAGATATCGCCCACAAACCAGGAATAATTGGACCAGTTGGTACCAAACTCAAATTCAAGGATGATCCCTGTCGCTACCCCAATGGCAAAATTAATCCCGAAAAGAGTCATCCAGAAACGGGTAATGCGTTTCCACTGCTCATCGCCCGTACGGACATAAAAAGTCTCCATGCAGGCAAGCATCACACTCAACCCAAGGGTAAGGGGAACAAAAAACCAGTGATACATTGCCGTAAGAGCAAACTGCGCCCGCGACCAGTTGACCACCGAAAAATTCAGTATATCCATATTCACTGCACTAATTTTTCCAGCACATACTCACTCTTTTCTTCCTCCCGTTCAAAACGGGAATCAAGAAAATTACGAAAGCAAAAAACTTTCAGGATGCCAAACAAAATGAACAATTTTAAAAGAATAATCACCCACAGGGTTTTCCCTACCGTCATCCCCCTGAAACCTTCCACATAAAACAAAATTATTCTTTTTATTATCCTCATTGTTCTGAAAATAAAAAACAATTTAAAGATCGTTTTTTTTTTAAACTTTTCACAAAGAAAAATCGTATACTTCCTGATCAGTCGCAAAAATACCCATGGCAAAAAAGCAATTTATATTTGTAATTATCTTATTATCAACAGGTTTAAAAGGGCAGATTGTAATCAACGAGGTCATGGTAAGCAACCTGACCACTGCCTTTGACGACACTTATAATTACGCCGAATACGTGGAAATCTATAACACCGGTACCACTTCCTACAATCTTTCTTCTTTGTATCTTTCTGACGACCGCAACCAGTTGTTGAAATGGAAACTTCCGGAAAGCAACCTTGGCGGGAAAAAATTCAGGGTGATCTGGTGCGACAAAAAAAACAAGACCTATTCTTTACACAGTTCTTTCCTTATCAAACCGGGAACAGAAGGCATTTACCTGACTTCTTCTTCGGGCAAGATAATGGATTCAGTCTTTCTGGGTAAACAATTTTTTAACAGTGCCTATGGCCGTTATCCTGATGGCTCTTCCAACTGGATTTACTTCAACAAGGGCACGCCAGGAAGTGCCAATACAGGAAAAACAGGCAGTAAACAATTAGAAGGCGTACAGTTTTCGATGCCGGGAGGTTTTTATTCTGGCAAACAAACCATCATGCTGTCTGCTCCGAGGGGAGCTGTTTATTACACCACCGACGGCAGTGAACCCACAGAACTTTCAACGCTTTACAAAGGACCCATTGTCATTGACACCACCACTGTCATCCGTGCAACCGCTTTTGAAGAGGGGTACATTGCTTCCACGCCGGTTACCTATACTTATTTCATTAACCAGCGGAATTTTTCTCTTCCTGTCATTTCCATTTCGACCGATCCAAAATTTTTCTTTGACGACATCATCGGCATTTATGTAGCCGGAACCAATGGCGTTTCGGGCATGTGTTCCAACACGCCTGTAAACTGGAACCAGGACTGGGAACGCACCATTAACTTCGAATACTTCGACGCCGGTAAACGGCAGCAAGTCAACCAGCTCACAGGCACCCGCATCAATGGCAACTGCAGTCGCACCAAACCCCAGAAATCCCTGGGCATCTATGCCAGAGACAAATACGGAAAAGATCATTTCGACTATTCTTTTTTTCCTTACAAAAAACATATCATCAACAAGACCCTTTTACTCAGAAATTCAGGCAACGAATGGAATGTAACCATGATCCGCGACGCCTTTCATCACAAACTGGCCGAAGGCCGTCTCAACATTGATTACCTCGATTATCAGCCGGCTGTCCTCTTCCTGAACGGAAAATACTGGGGAATTCACAACATCCGGGAAAAACCTGATGACAATTACATAGAATCCAACTATCACATTGACAACGATAGCCTCGATTTGCTGCAAAACAATGCCTCGGTTGACAACGGAAGCAACGCCGGTTATGTTGAACTGATCAACTATATTAAAAACAACGACATCACCTTGCCTCAGCATTACGAGTATGTGTGCTCCAGAATGGATGTTGACAATTACCTGGACTATCTTATTCTTGAGATGTTCATCGCCAACACCGACTGGCCGGGCAACAACATCCGTTACTGGCGTTCGTGGCAGCCAGGGGCAAAATGGCGGTGGATCATTTTTGATACCGATTTTGGTTTTGGATACAGCAAATCTCCCTCTTTCAATATGCTTACCTTCAGCACCCAGGAGGGACTTACCGCATGGCCTAATCCGGACTGGTCCACTTTTCTTATCCGCACCATGCTGAAAAACGATTCTTTTAAAAATGAATTTATCAACCGTTTCAGCATTTACATGGGATGCCATCTCAGAAGTGAACGATGCATTGCCCTGATTGACAGTCTGGCAGCCAACATCCAAAGTGAGATGCCTTATCATCTTGCGCGATGGAACTCCTCATCGAACTGGACATACAATCTTGAAGTAATGCGAAACTTTGCAAGGCAACGCCCTGATTTCGTTTACGAACATCTTCAGCAATTTTTCAACCTCGGAACTCCTCTCCGCCTTCAGATCAATTCAACGGTAAAAGGAGCTTCCTGGATCATTAACAATGTCCTTAGTCCCGACACCGTTTTCAAAGGAAAGTATTTCAAGAATAATCCTCTCCGCATCCAGCCTCTCCCTCCGCCGGGATACCGTTTCAGCCACTGGAAAATCCATTACGACTATGCTGTATCCGATTACCTGATAAAAAAAGGAACGGTGTGGAAATATTACGATACCAGCATGGCTCCCCCTGCCGGATGGAACTCTCTCGGGTTTGACGATTCACAGTGGAAAAGCGGACCGGCCGAACTGGGATATGGCGATGGAGATGAAAAAACAATCCTCAGTTACGGTGGCAATGCCAACAACAAATTCATCTCTTATTATTTCCGGAAAACCTTTACCATCAACGACACTTCACTCATCAAAGAAGCTATGATTAATGCCCTCTTTGACGACGGCATTGTGATTTATCTTAACGGCAATGAAGTGATACGAAACAGCATGCCTTCAGGAACAATTACCTGGAACACACTGGCCAGTGCAAATAACGAAAATGCTTCCCTCTCTGTAAATATAAGTACACAATGGCTGAAAAATGGCGAGAATGTTATTGCAGCCGAGGTCCATCAAAACAGTGTTTCCAGCAGTGACGTAAGTTTCGATCTTTCCCTCTCTTATGTAATGCATGCTGCTGTCCCTCCTGACACTGTGGTTTACAGCGAAATATTTTCCGACACCATGCGCTATGAAATGACCATGACTGTTTGCTGGAAACCCGACACAACCCCTGTCCCCTCCCTGTTCATTAATGAAATATGTGCTTCCAATGCCACACACAAGGATGAATACGGAGAAAAAGACGACTGGCTGGAGATATACAACCCCAACCCGTTTCCTGTTGACATGGCAGGGATGTTCCTCACCGACTCGCTTGCCATGCCTTTCCGTTACCGCATTCCGTCGGGATTTCCTCAACTTACCACCATTCCCCCTCATGGCCACCTGCAGCTGTGGGCTGATGAACAACCAGGCCAGGGAAAACTGCATCTGCCTTTCCGATTTGACCGGATGGGAGAACAGCTGGGACTATGCTGCAAAAAAGGAGAACAGATGATATGGATCGACACACTGTCATTCGGATACCAGGACAACCTATATACTTACGGACGTTATCCTGACGGCACAACGGCATGGCAATACATGCCAGCTACTCCTGCGGCACCCAATCAGAAAGGATATCTTCCCGACAGCACAATAAGACATGTCCGCATCAATGAAATCTGTGCCAACAACACGCTGTTCCCCGATGAACAGGGACATTATCACGACTGGCTGGAAATATACAACCCCACCACCGATAGCATCGACCTGGCAGGCCTTTTGCTCACCGACACCTTTGCCCTTAAAGGAACTTGCCGGATTCCCTATGGATACAGGGAACAAACCATCATCCCTCCTTCCGGATACAAAATCATCTGGTGCGACAACAAACGGGAAGAAGGTCCTCTGCATGTGAACCTGAAACTGAACAAAGACGGAGAGATGGCAGGGATCTATCAACTCACAGGCCGCAACATTGTCCTTACCGATACCCTTGTTTACCCTGCCCAGCGCATTGGCCTTTCCTATGGACGGTATCCCGATGGCAGCGATAGTGTGGACTTTATGCCCTATACTCCCGGACAACCTAATCGTAAACTTCCGGAGAGACAATCCCTTTCTTCTTCAGCCGGATGCAGGGCATGGCCCAATCCTGCAGAATCATTTGTGACAACTGCAGCAGACTTTCCTGTTCTCCACCTCAGCCTGTTCAATGCAGAAGGGATTAAAATAGCCACCTATAGCCACATACCGTCGCCCTTTGTTCTTACAGTAAGCGATTTTCCGCCGGGCATTTATTTTATCAGAGTGGAAGGAGAAGAAAATGTCTGTCACCTGAAAATAATCAAGCACTAACTTGCGGGGAATTTATTCTGTTCTTCCTGCCAGCATCAATAGAAACGTGTATTCGAGCGATGTTTCCATGTGGGAACGGAACCGGCCGGACAAGCCACTGTGTCCTGCTTCCATGTGAGTGTATAAAAGCAAAGGATGAGTGTCTGTTTTCATCTCGCGTAACCGGGCCACCCATTTGGCCGGTTCCCAGTACTGCACCTGTGAATCATGCAAGCCTGCTATGACAAGGAGGGCAGGATATTCTTTTCTTTCCACATTGTCGTAAGGTGAATAGGAAAGCATGTATTCGTAATAGGTTTTATCATGTGGATTTCCCCATTCATCATACTCGCCGGTGGTAAGCGGGATACTGTCATCGAGCATGGTGGTCACAACATCCACAAAAGGAACGGCAGCAATGGCTCCTTTAAACAATTCGGGACGCATGTTGATGACTGCCCCTGACTTGTCCCTTTTAGTGCGTTAAATTTAATTTTTCAATAAGCTCATTCATTTTTTTTGTAGGGTGAGCCTTAATTGTTATAATTTTTTCAGTGATATGATTCATTATTTCCCCATCAGCATTCTTTTTTGCTTCTTGAATAAATCTATTAATAGAAATTCCCGTTTTAAGCTCAATATGCTTTGATATGACTAAAGCCATAAAACAAATCAGAATGTGCAGTTTTATGGGTTGTTCCTTAAAATGGTATATAGGTCGGGACTGTAAATCACTTTTTGATATTCTAAAAGCTTGTTCTATTCTATAAAGTTCGTGATATCGTTCCATTATGGTTTTATTGCTTGCAACTGTTTCTTCCAGATTGGTGTAGTATCCCTTTATTCCAAGTAATTTTGTCGTTTTTTCAATCAACACTTCATTAAGTTCCGTTAGTTCTGCTTTGGTTTTAATAAACTTGAGTTTTTTGTTCTTTGAAGGTTTTGCAATAGCTTCCTTAGCTTTTTCGATTTGCTTCTCCATTTCATATTTATCCTTACGGTACCTGACTGAAGAGTAACTACATATCAGTTCCCCATTATTAGTTTTAATTCTAATGCTTTTACCATCTTTCCGACAAATATTTTTATCAATAGTTTCAAGTAGAGCCTCTGTTATATTTCCAAGTCTTGCACCAACTATATAATTGATATTGTTTTGAGTTAATTGCTTAATGTTTTCTGTGCTAATCATTGCAGCATCAGCAATGACAGTGAGTGTTTTTACCCCATTTCTTGTTATGAAATCTTTAATAACGGGTACAATGGTGTGCCCCTCAAAGGTGTTTCCCGGAAAAACTTCATAGGCAACAGGGAAGCCATCTTTGGTTACCATAAGAGCCACTAATATTTGCGGTTGTTGGGATTTATTATCTTTTGAAAAGCCATTCTTTCGCAACTCGTCTTCTTCAAAGGTCTCAAAGTAAAGAGTAGTAACATCATAAAATAGCAAGTCGTAGTCAAAAGAATAATGCTCTTTTGCAAAATGAACAACCTTTTCTTCAACTATGCCTTTTAGACTAAAGCATTCAGGGGCTATTCTGTAAAAGGCTTTACGGCTATGAATGATACCAAAGTATTGTTCCAGCAAAGCCAAGGAGCGAAGTTTAGAAGCAGGTTCAAATACCCTTATTGCTACTAAATCATTAAGCAAGGCTGGTAAACTGTCTAACCCCATCTGCGCTTGGATAACTCTTATCTGATTGTAAAACAGATGGTATTTTACCCCTATAAATGTGCTGTGATTAGTATGTAAAACACTATTGGGATTTGAATCAGGAAAAATAGAAAGTTGTCCAGTATAATCATTTATCCACTCTTTGGCCAGTATCATTAGTTCTTTTAACGTTTCGTCCGAATGAGCAGAACCAATGTGCTTAAGAATAACCCTTTTATTGTTTTGATAATTAACTACTTGAACAGCTTTTGCATTTGAAGACGTTTTTACAACTCTTATTCTCATTAAATTAGTGCCTTAGTGCGGTAAAAATACTACTTTTTTTCGATATTGACGTTGATAATCAAATAATTATAACCGCACTAAATTTCGCGGGGACAAGTCAGGAAGAAACGGCCAGCTATCTGCGACAAAGGTACAGGCTTCGATGAGGGGGGAATTACCCAAGAATAACAAATTTCGTTTTCTTACTTGAAATATTGTAACCCTTTTTACCTAACCAACAGTAGACCAACAACTAATTATAGCAAATACTACCTGTACAATCCGGTATAAGCAAATCTATTTTGAGTCATTATTTTGGCTTCATCCCTATTCGCTGAAGCCATATACGGCAAGTAATTCATTGAGCGCAATAGCGGAAACCTTTTGAAAATCTACCTTTTGCCCCAGCTCTTTTTCAATGGAGGTAACCGCTTTATCGGTAAATCCACAGGGATTAATGTGCTGAAAATATGTGAGATCGGTATTGACATTGAGGGCAAAACCATGCATAGTAACCCAGTGGCTGCACCGAACTCCGATAGCACATATTTTACGGGCTTTCTGAGGATGGGCTGTATCGATCCATACGCCTGTTGCCCCTTTGAGTCGTTCACCTTGTATGTCAAAGTGTGCAATGGTACGGATAATAGCCTCTTCGAGCAGGTGAATGTATTCTTTTACTCCTATTTTCAGGTGTTCGAGGCTAAAAATGGGATATCCCACGAGTTGCCCCGGTCCATGGTAGGTGATATCCCCCCCTCGGTTTATCTTATAAAAACTGGCCTGCTTGGCCTGCAACTGGATATAATTAATCAGCAGGTTGTTTTCATTCCCACTTTTTCCCAGCGTGTATACATGGGGATGCTCGCAAAAGATCAAATGATGAACGAAGGGTACTATCCCTTTGTTCTTATTTTCAATGGCCTCGGCAAACAATTTTTCCTGATAGTCCCAGCCCTGCTTATAGTCAATCATACCCAACGGATGAAATATGAGCTTTTGCCGGGTTGCTGATCCTATAAATTCCTGTTGCATAGCGATAACATTTAAAAATGTTTTTCGGCATAATAAGAAGAACGTACCATGGGCGCACTCTCAACATAACGAAATCCTCTTTTCAGTCCCTCGTGCCGGTACCATTCAAACTTTTCGGGGGTGACATACGTGTGTACCTCCATATTCCGGTACGAGGGGCGCAGATATTGGCC
>Ga0101944_10006637_pt1 | contig 12136 bp, 10 predicted proteins | sample DewCreD2012metaG_FD_75245 | JGI IMG/M metagenome (GOLD analysis project Ga0101944, IMG submission 75245) | Hot spring sediment bacterial and archeal communities from British Columbia, Canada, to study Microbial Dark Matter (Phase II) - Dewar... ... | reverse complement strand
TCGCGCGTACCGTCGCGTTTGACGACGGACAGTTTGACGGCCTCCTCGACGCGCTCGTAGGTGGTGAAGCGCCGCTTGCACGACTGGCACTCCCTCCGCCGACGGATGACAGCCCCAGCCTCGCTGCTGCGGGAGTCGATCACCTTGTCGTTGTCCGCACGGCAGAAGGGGCACCGCATGGCTTATGCACCTTTCCTCTATGTGGATTGCCCACTAAACTATTGACAAGGATGATGTGTGTCAACAAACGCCGACGCCCGCTGGTTTGTTCCCAGCCGTGTCCGCAACCCTTTTGGACCCTATGCAACAGAAATACCTGGCAAAACTGAATATCGGCGGCATGGAACTGGTCGGTTACAGCATGGCGGGCGAAGAGACCGTCATCGCCGCGCCGGAATTCAATGTCGTTTTCGACATCGGCCGGGCGCCGCAGGAGGTCATCAACTTCGACAACGTCCTGCTGACGCACGGGCACATGGACCACGCTGCGGGCATCGCGTACTACTTCAGCCAGCGGAACTTCCTGGGAAACGCAGCCGGCACGATGGTCCTGCCCCGGCCGCTGGCGGCGCCGGTCAAGAGGCTGATGCAGGTCTGGGCAGAGATCGAAGGGCATCCGTCGCCCACGAACATCGTTCCGGCGGACCCGGGCGAGGATTACATGCTCCGGCGGAACCTGATGGCGCGGGCGTTCGCCGTGCCGCACGGCGGTCCGTGCCTGGGCTTTTCAATCGTGGAGAAGCGGCACAAGCTCAAGCCGGAGTTCGCATCGTACTCGGGGCGGGAACTGGCCGACCTGAAGCGCAAGGGCACCCAGATCGAGACCAACATCGAGGTTCCGCTGATCGCGTATTGCGGCGACGCGGCGTTGGGCGATTACCTGGACCTGCCGTGGGTGAGCCGGGCAAAGGTGGTGATCCTGGAATGCACGTTCTTCGACCCGGACCACGTCGTTCGCGCCCGGGCCGGCCGGCACATGCACGCGATCGACATGCCGGAGGCGATGCGCCGCTTGAAGACCGAACACGTGGTGGTCTCGCACATCTCCCGCCGGACGAGCATGGGCGCGGCGCGAAAGGTGCTCAAGGGGCTGCTCAAGAAGGACGACATGGAGCGGTTGACGTTCCTGATGGACCGGCGGCATTTGCAGAGCCATCCGCATGCGAAGCCGCAGGAACAGGCGTGGAAGACGCAGGCGCCGGAGAGCCCCGAGCGGAAACCGCTAGCCAGCAAGAACCCGGCGGCGCCCCTGCTGCGCGAAGCGAAAAGACAAGAAGCCCCGTGAGCGGGGCTACTCTTCCTCAAACGACACGCCAAAACGCGCTTCGAGTTCGAAGACGCGCCAGGTGAGCCAGGTTACCGGGACGGGCATGGCTTCGGCGGCCTCGATCAGCCATTCATCCGGTTCGCGGACGGCGATAGTGATGCCGGCCAGATCGCCGGCCTGTCCCTGACGGCACAGCCAAAGGGCGAAGCCCAGCAGGTCCTGCGACGAGCCGACCACGCCGATGTAGCCCTCGCCGTCGAGGATCGTGCCGGCCACGCCGCCTCGCTGCCAGATGTCGAAGAAATCCCGCGCGTCGTGATGGCAGTACTCCAGCAGGGCCTGCAGGATGTCGCGGCCGTCGGCGGGGACACGAGACACGGGCACGAGTACGGTCACATCGAGAGGTTCATCGGCCTGACACACGTCGCGAGGGTCGGCCTCAGGTACCGCCTCGTTCGCAGCATCCGCCGCAGGGGATTCGGCGACTGAGGAAGTATCGACAGACTCCGGCTTGGGAGCTGGTTCCTGTGAATCGGGCGACTCGTCGCGGTCGCGGCGGACCACCGCCAGGCGGACCTTGCCGATCGACTCGAGCAGTTGCTTTACGCCATCCACACCGCCGCCGATCGGCTGGAGCGGGCTGGCGTGCACGCGCAATTCGGGTTGGGCATCACCGAGCGTCTTGGGCGTGATTTCGAGGAACCGGCGGCACATCTCGACCAGGCGCTCCTGGCCCCAGGTTTCTTCCTGCTCGTTGCAGCCGAACGGCAGAATGAGCACTTCGTCGGGCCGGCCGAAGCGGGCGATCAGCCCTTTGAGCGCGCCATAGGCCGCCATCAGTCCATCGGAGCCGGCGCCATAGGCCAGAGCGATGGACGCGACGGGCCGCCCGGCGGGCCACAGGTCGAACTGGAAGACCCAGTCGGGCAGCAGGAGCATGTCACAACTTTTCGGAGCATTCCGACGCCGACGAACGGGGTGGTCCTGCGCGGCGGATTCATGGCCATTACCGCCGGCACTGGCGGCGGGCTCGCCGGCCGCAGCCAGAGCCTCGCCGGCCGGGCCTGATGCGAAGTGATGCAGGCAGGCGAATTCGGCCGGGCCGTACAGCATCGCCACGCGGGCGTTCTGACGGGCCAGGCCCTTGGCGACGGCCTCGGCGGCGGGGCCTGCCAGCGGGCCCATGTGACCGGAGAGCACGGCTACCACCCGCGCGCGGGCGAGCAGCGATTGAAGCTCCGGGGAGACTTCGGCTTTGGGGGCGGGGGCCGGTACATCGGCGGCGTCGGGCGCTTCGGCCAGCAGGTCAGACGACGGTTCGACAGTAGCCTCCGGCCCCGCGGCCCGATCGTTGGGACTGTCTCCGGCCGGCTGCTGTATAGGCACGACCGGCGGCACACCCGGCGTGGACTGCCCGTTGCCCCCGGCGGACGGCGCGGCGGGGCTGGTCCAGTTGCGCGGCGAGTTGTCCCTGGCACGCAGGGCCGAGGCACCGTGGCCGGCTATGAACAGGTGCGCGATCTTCTCGATTCCGCCCGGCCGACTATCGGCCATTGGAGCGCTCTCCGTGGTTGGCTGGTTCAAGAGCCGTTCGTGAGCTCGTGGCCCTGCTGCGTCAAACGACCGGCTCCGCAGGACCGTGCCGCCCCGGGCTTCTTCGCGCGCCGGCACGCCCGGTTCCTGGATAGAGTCCGCAGGCGATTGCGACTCGATCCGCCGGGAACAGGACGTGGCACCCGCACCCGAATCCGGGGGTGGCACCCAGCTTCCGATTCCGAGGCTGGTTAGCGGACTTCCAGCACGCTGTTGAGTTCGCCGTAGGGGTTTGTCTCAACGGTCTGGTTGGCAGGATCGTGCTGCCACCGGCCGTCCACGACCAGCCGATAGCTATATCGACCGGGCGGCAGGGGGATCAGCAACTCAAAATCGCCGTCGAGGGCGCCGCGGCGCATCACGTGCAGGTCGGTCGACCACTTGTTGAAGTCGCCGGCGATGCTGACGCGTTTGGCGCCGGGAGCGTGGGTGACAAAACAGATGCCTTCGGGCGTCTGGCGGACGCCGTAGACCTGCTCGATCTTCTTGTGTATTTCCGCATGGGTGGCAACGCGAGGTTCGCCGTTGCTTCGGCCGGCCGGGCCGATCAACACCTTGCTGCTGGCCAGCAGCCGTTCGGCCTTGGCCGCCAGTTCATCGGCCTGCTCGAGCAGCGCGTTGGGGACGCTGGCCGGCTCGACCATGCTGATGATCTCGCGGGCGAGCTTCATGAAATCTTTCGAACCCATGCTGGTCGGCTCGTATTCGACGATCGGCTGGCCGAGGCTGGAGGCCTCGCGGAGCTTGGTATTGAAGTTGATGAAGGTCGAGAGCATGAGCGAACCGAAGTGTCGCCGCAGTTCGGCCAGGGCCTCGCGGGCGTACTTGGTTCGCACGTCGTACATGTTGGAAAGGATGCGGATCTTGAGGTTCTTGCCGGTCTGCTTGCGCAGGTGCTCGATGGTCTCGGTCTGCTTGGCCAATCCCTGCATGGCGAAGTAGCCGGTGTCGACGGGGATGATCACCTCGTCGGCTGCCTGGAGGGCGTTGAAGGTCAAAAGGCCGATGTGCGGCGGGCAGTCGATGATGCAGAAGTCATACTGGTCCTTGACGCGGTGCAGCGCCATCAGGAGGCGCGCATCGCGGTCTGGCGCATCGGCCATCTTGGGTTCGAATGCGGCCAGGTCCAAGCGGCTGGGGGCCAGTTCGAGGCGCGACGAGATCTCCCAGGTGACCTCGGAGATCTGGACCGGCTTGCCGCAGTCGTCGGGCATGAGGACCTCGACGATGGACTGCTCGATCTGGTCTTCCGGCACAGCCAGACCGACCGCGCAGTGCGACTGGGGATCCATGTCCACCAGCAGCGTGCGATTGCCCATCTTGGCCAGACAGGCGGAGAGGTTGATTGCCACGGTCGTCTTGCCGACGCCGCCCTTCTGATTAGCCACCGCTATGACGCGCATCCCTGATACCCTCGGCGCCCCCGACCAGAACGCATAGGTCCGATCCAAACCTCAAACGCCGATCAGCCCTCCTGGCTGAATCGGGTGGCGAAATGTTACCCGGTGAGAGGCCTCTGCCGGGCTTCAAGCCTTGTTCAACGCTATCGGAAGTAAAGCCTGATAAACTTTAGCCTCTTATCGGACGACATGCAGTTTACCAGTACCAGTAAGCCCGTTTTCAATTCTGACTGAAATGTCCCCTGCCCCATACAGGCTCGACACCCGGTGCAGTGACAGAACCTGTCACTGGTACTGCCAAGACGGGTGTCAACTCACCGGCGCGAAGCGACAGCTTTGTCAGCCATCACCTTGCATAATACTATCGTCGGACAGGTGGAATAAACAAGTTGTCGTGGCCGGGAATGATTTGATCCGCGATATCTAGTATGTCTGCCAGGGACTCCTGGGCTTGGCCGATATCGTAGCTCTCCTCGTAGACCTTGCCGTGCTCGAGGTAGTCCCGCGTGACAACCGCGTCGCCGGCAACGATAGCAGTAGTAAGCGGCGCGGCGATCAGCAGGCCGGCTGAACCCGGCGACGCCCCGCCGGCGGGGTAGAGATGAACGTTGTGCGTGATCTTCTCAGGGGCCGGCTTGCACCGGCGGAGCAGGTCAAGCTCGTCCTGGATGAGCCGTTGAGCTGGCGTGCCCTTGTTCCTGGGGTCCGCGGCCAGTTTCTCGAGGTGCTCGAGCACAGCCTGCTGCTCTCGCTGCCAGATGAGCCAGTCGGCGTGGTCGAACAGGTGCAGGCCGCGACGGTGGATCGGCTGCCAGGTCGTCAGGAAGACCGCCTGAACCTGCGACGGTTTGAGACCCGTACGTTCCGATAATCTCTGCCCTACAACATCCCCCGCCAGCGAAGGGTCTACCAGGATGATCGTCGCGCCGTCGCGCACCAGCGTGGTGGTGGCGTGTTCGGTGCGGACGGGACTCTGCTCGCCCCAGAACGGGTTCTTGGCGAGTGTTCCTATGCTGACGACGTCGAATGTGACGCTCATAATGGTTTCCCGCAGTTGAAACGTGCGCGGCTAACCGCGAAGAACACGAAGAACAGCCATTCACAGGTTTGCCACGCCTTTCCAGCCAATCATAGCCGATGGCCACCAATCCGCATACGCACACGCCGGTTCGCCTTGTTAAGGGGTTAAGCGGCACCGCAGTCAGCGGGCGTGAAAAATCCGGGAATGGACCTAAAGATCGGTACCGGCAGTGCCGATAAGTGGCTCAGGCAAGACCGAAGGGCATGGATGTCCGAGGACGGATCGCATGAGGCGAACGGTAGCCGCACTCCTGGCTGTCCCGCCTGGCCTGTCGATCGTTCTCCTCGGTAACGAATGCTGCTAGAGGGCGCATGCCCCACGACGTGCCGTACGCAAGTGCTGCACGTACGGTAAACATGGCTATACGAGGCCGTTGAAACCGACCACGCAAATTCAGCGGCCTTCTCACTCTGACATCGGGCGCTGCTCACGCTGCAGCGCCCGATATCTTTTTCGGCTGATCTCCATCCGCAGCAGGACGCTGATCTCGCCGGTCTCCGGGTGTCGCCAGCGCTCCGGCCCGATCTCGACCATCCCCACGGCCTCATAGCAGCGGATCGCCACGCTGTTGCCAGGAAAGACGATCAGGCAGACGTTCCCGGCCCCGAACTCCTCGAAGGCAATGTCCAGCAGTCCTTCCACCAGTCGCCGGCCAAGGCCCAGGTGGCGATGGCTCGGCGCCACAAGGATGTGACCCAACCACATCTGGCCCTCGGTGTAGGGCATGGAGTTGATCTCGCCGTAGCCGACGGGCTCGTTGCCGTCGTCGAGCCAACCCAGGAAGGGATGCACCCCCTTCTTGTGCCACGAGCGGATCTTGGCGGCCGTAAGCGGGTGGTCGGTGGCCGGCGCCAACAGGTTGAGTTCCTCTGGCGTGCGGACCCAGCCCGCCACCTGCGCGGTGTACAGCGGGTCGAACTGCCGCAGCCGAAGCACCAAAGGCCGAGTGGTCATGACGTGCTTTTCCAGCCCCTTGGTCATATAGTTCGTCGCCGACGTCGCCAATGAGCTGCGAGTGCCCGGGTGCTGTATATTATAAGCAGCAAGGAGCGCCAGCGCACAGGCTTTTTTTGCACAGAAGGGAATTTTCGTGGCTGATCCAGCCATCTGTCCGGTCGAGTGGTGTTCGGCCCCGGCGCAGCAGCCGGTCGCCGGCCCCGCAGGCGCAGCGGAAGCAACAGCGCTTGCACTTCGACACTTGCGCGGCTACCCGCTGCGAAACTACCGCATGAATATCGCGTGTCGCAGGATTCTTCTGAGCGGGCCCCGCAGCCCCGACGACCTGCTGGCCGAGCCGCGGGTCGAACAACGGTTTGACGAAGACGACTACATGCCGTACTGGTCGGACCTGTGGCCGGCCTCGGCCGGGGTGGCCGATTACCTGCTGGCCAGCGGCCTGCGGCCGGTGGGACCGCATCGCAGTGCGCTGGAACTGGGCTGCGGCCTGGGTCTGGCGGGGGTGGCGGCGGGCATGCTCGGCTGGCAGGTGATCTTCACCGACTACGATGTCGATGCGCTGACGTACGCGATGTTCAACGCGGCAGCCAACGGGTTGGAGGGACATTCCGCCCGGCTGGTGGATTGGCGCAGGCCGCCGGCGGACCTGCAGGCGGACCTGGTGATCGCGGCAGACGTCATGTATGAGAGGAAGCGTCGCGAGGCCTTGCTGGGCTGCACGTGGGCGCTGCTGCGCGGGACGGGAGTGGCGCTGTTTGCCGATCCGCGGCGCGAAGGGGCCATCGGGTTTGCCGATTCGGCCCGCGAGGCCGGCTTCGAGGTATCGCATACACATTGGGCCGACCGCCAGCACACGGGTCAGACGATTCCAATCGACCTGTTCTGCCTGCGAAAGCCTGCCCGGTACCGCTAACTTCGTAGAATCGAACAGGGTGAACCGTGACAGGGCATTGATACCACCTGTTCGAGATGAACACAGTGGCCAGACCAGCCAGTCCGATCAGATTGCCGTCCGCCCGAGCCGGTACGATCCTCATCGGCACCAGCGGGTGGATGTACAAGCATTGGGCCAACGGCGTGTTCTACCCGCCGAAGCTCAAGCAGGCGGACTGGCTGGGCTTCTACTTCGAGCACTTCCCGACGGTCGAGATCAACGCGTCGTTCTACCGCCTGCCGGGCGAGCCGACCGTTCAGAGCTGGGCGACCAAAGCGCCGAAGGGCTTCATCTACGCCGTCAAATGCTGGCGGTGGATCACGCATATCCGCAAGCTCCAGCAGACCAGCCGGCCGGACGTGGAGCTGTTCTTCCAGCGGATCGAGCCGATGTGGCGCAACCTCGGTGCGGTCCTGGTGCAGTTGCCGCCGATGATGAAGGCCGACCTGCCCCGGTTGGAGGCGTTCTGGAACACGCTACCCGCCAGGCTGGGCAACACGAAGCTGCGCGTGGCGCTGGAGGTGCGGCACGAATCGTGGCTGACGGACTCGACACGATCCCTGCTGGACAAACTCGGCGGCTCGCTCGTCCTGCACGACGGAAGGGCGGCGACGACGCAGACCAACGACGCCCCCTTCGTCTACATACGCCGGCACGGTACGGCCGCGAACCAGGGCAACTACCGGGAAGACGAGATTCGCGCGGATGCCGAGATGATCCGAGGCTTCGCCAAGCAGGGCCGCGATGTGTACGTCTACTACAACAACGACATCGGCGGGCACGCGGTGCGGAATGCGAAAACGCTGGTACAGATGGTGGGCGCCTCGGCTGACCCACCATCGTCTCGGGCAGACCATTAGACAATTAGCGCTTCCCGCCCAACAGGTATAAGCGCAAAACCTGTTGCCCCGCGTTGCGCAGCAGCCTCGGCGCCTCGGCCAGGGCTTCCTGCAGCGACATGGGACGGTCGATGATGCACAACCAGCCCGCAAGCAAAGCGGACCAGTCGTCCTGGAACGCCTTGATCTGGCCCACCAGCGCCACCGTCGGCACACCGAGCGACTTGGCAACGCTGGCCACACCCCAGATGACCTTGCCGCGGAGGCTCTGCTCGTCCAGCCGACCCTCGCCCGTAATCACCAGGTCGGCCCCTGCCGCCTTGCCCGCCAGATCGACGATCCGGGCAACCGACTCGATGCCCCGGCGGAGCTGGCCGGCGCAGAAAGCGATCAGCCCGGCGCCGAGCCCGCCTGCGGCACCGGCTCCGGAAATGCGAGCCACATCGAGACCCGCGTCGCGCTTCACCAGTTCCGCCAGATGGCTCAGCCCCTCATCCAGCAGGCGGACCTGCTCGGGCGTCGCGCCTTTCTGGGGACCATAAACAGCCGCCGAGCCGTTCGGCCCGGTCAGAGGATTGTCAACGTCGCAGGCGACGAGCAACTCCACCTTCGCCAGGCGCGGGTCGCGACTCGAACCATCCACCCGGCCGAGAGAACCGAGCAGGCCACCGGCCATCGGTTCGCGGATCTCCCGGTCTGCCTGGTCGAAGAACCGCCAGCCGAGCGCCTGGGCGCAGCCGGTGCCGCCGTCGGTCGTGCTGCTGCCGCCGATGCCGATCAGCAATCGTGTCGCGCCGGCATCGAGAGCGGCGCGGATGAGTTCACCGACGCCGTAGGTGGTAGTCCTGGTTGGATCCCGCCGATCGAGGGGCACAAGGTGCAGCCCTGCCGCCGAGGCCATCTCCAGCACGGCGGTCGCCCGGTCGGCCAGCAGGCCGAAACTCGCCTCGACCGGCTCGCCCAGCGGCCCGGTGACGGTCACCTTGCGGAGCTGCCCGCCGGCCGCAGCCAGCACGGTCTCGACAGTGCCTTCACCGCCGTCGGCCATCGGCACGGGCACGATCTGCAGGGGCTCGTCCTTCGGTCCGGCGGAAGCCCACGCCTGTCGCAAACCGTCAGCGATGGCCTGAGCGACCTGCGGCGCCGGCAGGCACTCCTTGAAGCTGTCAGGAGCAACGATGATCCTCACAGGACTCTCCCGGTCCAGGAGCCATGTGGCAGAGCGCGCCGGAAGGGCCCGAGGCAGCCGCGACCACCCGGCTTGGCGCAATCTGCCGGCAATCTTCTATCTCACCTTCACATTGGCCGACATCGGCACGGCCATTTCCTGCAAGAACCGTCCGACACGCCTGGTCTGGACTCGAACGTACTCGATCCGCACGCTATCGCCGGACTCCTTCTGATCCAGGACCTCGGCTAGCGCGAGCAAGTCTGTGATCGGCTTGTCATCGATCCGCACCAGGATGTCTCCGGGCTCAATGCCAGCCGCGTAGGCGGTACCGGCCTCGTGCACCTCATACACCAGCATGCCGGTGTCCGCCACGAGCCGATTCCGTCGAGTCTGGTCGTCGGCCAGAGGACGAAGGCGAAGCCCCAGCTTCGACCAGGCCTGCTCGCCGCCGCTCGGCTTGCCGACAAGTTCGACAGTGAACCGGTGGCGCTGCTGACCCCGCTGGACCACCAGGCTCACCGTGTCTCCTGCCTTCTTGCTCATCATCTCGACGAAGAAGTCGATGTCCTGGGCGATCGCCCGGTTGTCCACGGAAACGATCACGTCGCCGACCCGCAGGCCGGCCCGCGCGGCGGGACTGCCGGGGTCGATCTTGGCGATGCGAGCCGGCCCGACGCCCTCGAAGTGAACGCCCAGCCGGACCCGGTTGATCCGCTCGATGTCGAGGATGCTCGGCAGGAACCTGCGCAGTTCGTCCACGGGGATGGCAAAGCCGATGTTCTGCGCATCGCCGCGGATGGCGGTGTTGACGCCGATCACTTCGCCCAGGATGTTCAGCAGCGGTCCGCCCGAGTTGCCCGGGTTGATCGCGGCGTCGGTCTGGAGCAGTTCGCGCTCCCGGCCGGGGTCGTTCGGCAGGTTGAGTTTGCGGCCTTTGTGGCTGAGCACGCCGGAGGTCACCGTATGCTCGAAGCCGAAGGGGTTGCCGATCGCGATGACCGTCTCGCCGATCATCAGGTCGCTGCTGGTGCCCAGGACCGCCGCCCGGATCGGCTTGTCGGCGTCGACCTTCAGGATGGCCAGGTCGTGTTCCTCGTCCACGGCGATCGTCTGCGCGTCGTACGACGTGCGGTCATCCGCGAAGGTGACCTTCAGGTCCTTCGTGCCCGCCACCACATGGGCGTTGGTCACGATATAGCCGGCCGGGTGCAACACGAAACCGCTGCCGGCGCTCTGGACGCGCTGCGGCCGGCCGCCGAAGAGGCCCTCGAACTCCGGCGGCACGCCGAAGAAGCCGCCGAACGGATCGACCCGCACGATCGATGTGCTGGAGATGTTCACGACCGAGTCGCGGACCTTTTCCACGGCCTCGACGATGGGTGTGCGGCGCAGCGCCCGGCGACGCGCGAGATCCGGTTGGTCGGCCCGAAGCGGTGCGATCTCGCGAACCGGATCCTGTGGCGGTGCGGCTGCATCCCGGGCGAACACCGGGACGACACACAACGAAACGAAAGATGCCATGAACATACGACGGATCTTGCGCATATTGGGTACTCCTGTATTCCTCTGCGGGTCAGCGGTGTGCGGAGCACACTCTACGGCTTTCCTGCCGGCATGGTGCTGTTCGGCGGGACCGGGGCGGCAGGCCGATAGTTCATCAGGACCGCCTGGCGTTCGGCCGGCAGATTCGCGGGGTCGATTGTCAGTTCGTTGCCCTCCGGCCGCAGGGTGTTTTCGCCGAACTTGCGGAGAAAGGGGGTCGGCTCGGCCAGGCGCGATCGCAGCGATTCGTCCAGTGCCGCCGTGCGGTAATGCATGGGCACCACGTATGCCCGGGGCTGGAGTTCCTGTGCGGCCGCGTACGCCTGGTCGGCGTCGATCGTGAAGAACCCGCCGACCGGGACCAGAAGCACGTCAACGGGGCCGATTGCCTGGACCTGTCTGGCATCGAGCGTCCGCCCAAGATCGCCCGCATGCACGATACGCAGGCCGCTGACCTCGATCACGAATATCGCGTTGTTGCCGCGCTGCTGGTTGGCGGGATCCGACCAGTGCTGGGCCGCCACCGTCCGCACGCGAAACGGCCCGACCCGCCGGTCGATCTGCTGCACCTGCCCCTGGTCGTCCAGCCCGTGCAGCACCAGCGGCTTGCCCTTAAGCCAGCTCGTGTCGTTGTGGTCGAAGTGCTCGTGGCTGATCAGCACCAGGTCCGGCTCGACGTCGAACGGCTTGTAGCCGACCTTCGGGCTGAACGGATCGATCAACACGGTTCTGCCGTCGGCCGTGAGGGTGAAGCAGGCATGCCCCCAGAAGCGCAGCGTCACGAGGCGGGCGGGTTTGCCGGCCGGCGGGCCGGCCGGATTGTCAGTCGCCAGTACTGTCCCTGCCAGAACCAGTGACGCCACAACCACGATCGTCAGTACGGCCATCGCGTCCATTGTCATACCCTCGTAACAGGAACCTTCCGGGAACGTTTTGCTTGCTCGGCCTAGATTATAAGCAGGCCGGGTAGGAATATATACGATGTCACCCCCGCGGCGGATCATGGCTATAATGGCCGCATATGACAGACGAAACATCGCCATCGGATAGTCGGCTCATCCGCTTGCTGGATGCCAATTTCAACCGCGCCCGCGAGGCGGCCCGCGTTCTGGAGGACGCCGCGCGGTTCCTGCTGGACGATGCCGCCCTGAGCGGTTCGGCCAAGGACATGCGGCACCGGCTGACCTCGGCTGCGATGGGCCTGCCGGTGGCCGGACAGTTCAGCCTGAATCGCGATACGCCGGGCGACGTCGGTACAGGTCTGACGGCGGCCACGGAGCAGAACCGGTCCGCACTGGTCGACGTGGCGAACTCCGCCTTCGGACGACTCAGCGAGGCGCTGCGGGCACTTG
>Ga0101944_10006636_pt1 | contig 12138 bp, 10 predicted proteins | sample DewCreD2012metaG_FD_75245 | JGI IMG/M metagenome (GOLD analysis project Ga0101944, IMG submission 75245) | Hot spring sediment bacterial and archeal communities from British Columbia, Canada, to study Microbial Dark Matter (Phase II) - Dewar... ... | reverse complement strand
TAAACAAAACGGTTTCTCCTCTCTCGTTTTGTGCCTATATAATATATCCTTGACATCTTGTAAATTAATTTCTATGATTACTGCTAAAAATGTTTCCCTGACCTTTTTGCAGGGGAGTCATATATAAAATGTCTAAAAATAATAATGTAATATGTAATGTAAAATGTAAAATGTAAAATGTAAAATGTCTAATGCTCTGACCCCTTTTTTTTACTTTACACCCACTCAGCAATAGAATACCGCCTGCGATATAATTCCTCATACTGCATGAATTTTGCCACCCTCTCAGCAAAGGTTTTCCCTAACTTAATAAAATACTCGTGATGATCTATGGGGACTCCAACATCTGCATTTTCTTCTAAATATGCCTGTATACTACTATACCTATGCTTTATGGGACTATTACACATCCTCTTTCGTACAGGATTATACGCCAAATACCACAATAACCACAGTAAGTAATGTACTCCATTTCTTGCAAACTGCACTATGCTATCCTTATACCGCTCATTCCAGAATGGTCCCGTTCTTCCGGTTATTTTGTTGTACATTTCAGCAAATCGTGCCTTTATATACTGCACAATACGCGAAATTGGTGTTCCATCCTCTACCGTGTGGATAACCAAATGGATGTGATTGTCCATGATACAGTAGGCAATGAGCTTAAAATGGTATTTTTCTTTGGCTTTACGCAATATTTCCACAAAGATTGCCTTAAAGTAATCTTCCTGGAGCATACCTCTCCATTCAATACAACGGGAAGTGACATGATAGGTAAGACCTGGTTGCTGTACACGCAATTTCCTTGCCATAGTATTTCTCCATGTTGTAAATTTTATTTTTACTGCTTTTATATATACAACGCATGAAGTGGAAAAAATTAACAAGATTTTGGAATTTTTTTAAAAAATGTGAAAAATTTAAAAAAATATGGGGTCAGAGCAAAGAAAGTTAGTTGTTCAAAGTTCAATGTTCAATGTTTTGTGAAAAGGTGACTAAAACAAAAAGAAAAAGAAAAGGGTCAGAGCATATGATATTTCCATCATGAAAAAGATGTAAAAGCAAAGTTATTTAATATTGCATGACATATCGAGATTCGAATTTATTGGGATGCATCACTTATGGGGTCAGAGCCTAATAAAGAGGAATACAATATTTGTAAAAATAGGGGCAGAGCATATAAATATTATTGGTAGGAGCAAATTATCATCTACTCTGAAATGTAGAAAATGGTAGAAAATGTAGGGTCAGGCATTAAAAAAACCCAACCGGGAAACAATTGAATATCAATTGCAAAGGGTAAAATCCATAGAAAGGGTGTTATAAAAGATCAAACCTCAAAAGTATTAAAACGGGGTCAGAGCCTAATTAATTAAAATAGTTGCAATCTTAATACCTTTTAATTATACTACGAATCATAGTTTAAATAATTACCTTTTGGAGGGTGCCATGAAAAAGATTTTAATAATGGTAACGTTAGTAATATTCGTGTGTGCTGTGGTTCAGTATGGTCTTAGCATTTCGCTTAATCCAAAAAGAGCAGCATGTGAACAGTCATGTGCTGAAGCAAAAAAGAAATGTATTGCCGATGCAAAGAAAGATGAAGTAAAAAAAGCAGCATGCAATGTTGCCTTTGACCAGTGTATGCAAAAATGTGCTAAAGATTATCCATAAAAAAATAATTAATTATTTTATTGCAACATATATTGGGATTAGCATTCAATGACTTTAATTATGTTGAAGTGAGTCGGGAATACTAATTCATTTTGAAAGATAATAAAGTAAAAGAATACTTTCAGATAATTGCAATTCTTGAAATAAGGGTTGCGGTATTATAAATTGCTGCCTATTCGGAGGAAAAAATGAAAAGAAAACTTTTTATTAGCCTAACGTTAGTTGCTACATTACTGGTTTTTGTTTATGCTCAAAACCCAAACCGTTTAAAAGAATCGGGATTTAATAGTGCATTTACTATACCGCTTGAAACTCCCTATGAACAATACGTTGAATTAATGACACATGTGATAGCCAATGGACGGGTAGAAACAAAAAATAAAGATGCTATTATTTCAATGAATAGCCCTTTTATCTATAAGCCTGCAATAAAACCGGTTGATGGCATATATCCTAAAGGCATATTGCTTATTCATGGGCTTTCAGATTCGCCATATTTTTTACAGGCAATAGGTAAGTATTTTGCTCAACAGGGATTTTTAGTGTATGGCTTACTTTTGCCTGGGCACGGAACCGTCCCCGGCGATCTTCTAAAAGTGAAAAATGATGAATGGATCAAAGCCACGCATTATGGAATGTTACAGCTTAAAAAGAATGCAAAAAATGTATATATGGGTGGATTTTCTACAGGAGCAATATTATCTGTTCATTATGTACTATCGAACACAAACCATGATGTAAAGGGTTTGTTTTTATTTGCACCGGCATTTGCTATTTATTCAAAATTGGCATGGATGGCTCCTATAGTTGGAACATTCAAAGATTGGGAAAGCATTGAAGATGATGTTGATTATACCAAATATCAATCATTTGCATTTAATGGTGTAACACAAACCTACAGGCTTATAAAGAAAGTGGATGAATTATTTAATGAAGGCAAAAAAGTTACGATCCCCGTCTTTGTTTCCCAAAGTATAGATGACAGGACAGTAAGCACTGAACGGACACTTTTTGTAATGAAAAATTATATAACTGGCAAGAAGATGTTTATTCTGTATACCACACAACCTGAAAAAGATTATGATGGAGAAGATAATTATATTATAACAGTAAATAGTTATATTCCGCAGGAAAAGATTTTAAATATGCCACATATATGTATCACCATTCCACCTGATGATCCGCATTATGGTAAAAACGGTGATTATCGCAATTGCTTATATTATAAACCCAATACGCAAGAGCGGCAGCAATGTTTAACAGATCCTGGAATATGGAAAGGGGAAAATACTGAAGAAAATATTGCAAAGTATAAAGTCATTACCCGGTTAACCTATAATCCATATTTTAACGATATGTGCAAAAAAATGGGTGAATTTTTATCAGCTATTGAAAAATGATACATACGTGATGGTCCAATAAATATAGCAGGGATTCCAAACATGGTGCCCATATAGAGCCGTATAAATGATGTGGAGGTTCAATCATTATGAATACAAAGATAGCGATAGTTACCGGCGCTGCAGGTGGCATAGGGAAAGCCATTACTGATGAATTTACAAAGAAAAATATAACGTGTATGCTCGTTGATATAAATAAAAAAGCGCTGGCTTCTTTGCAGAAACAGTATGGCGATAGCGTTTATAGCCTATACTGTGATATAACTGATATCAAATCAGTAAAATCAATGGTAAATAAAGTAGTAAAAAAATTTGGTGCGATAGATATTTTGATAAACAATGCAGGCATTATTGAGCCAAATCTTTTTGAGAACGCAACATATAAGGAAATACATCGCCAGATTCAGGTTAATCTTATGGGAGCAATCAACTGTACCTACGAGTCATTGCCGCATTTGAAAAGAAGCAAAAACCCCTCAATAGTAACTATCGCCTCACTGGCTGGAATAGTTCCTGAGACATACAGTTCTATATATACAGCAACAAAGTTTGCATTACGGGGGTTGTTTTTGACGTTACACATAGAATTAAAAAAACACAATATACATGTGGCAACAATATTTCCTGATTCAGTGAATACGCCAATGCTACAGTATGAAGCAACACACGGTGGATCGCCGTTGACATTTTTGAGTAAACCACAAGAACCTGAAAATGTGGCAAAAGCTGTGGTTAAAGCAATTGAAAAAAAGAAGGTGGAAGTAGTGGTGCCGCCCTCTCAAGGGTTTATAACACGCTTTATAATGGCATTTCCACGTCTGGTAGTAAGCTTATGGCCATTGTTGGAAAAGATGGGAGATAAAAATAAACCCAACATATTTAAATCAATAAAGTCGTAATCGGTAGAAATAAAAAAAGTCCAACTGGTTCATAAATTTTATAATTTCATTATTTCACGTGCTAAACTACAAATGACATAGTTATTTTTCTGCTGATCTCTAACACCCTTCAGGTATATTGATACTAATTTTGTTCATAATTTTTTAAATGTAAGAGGCAATTATGGACTACATTAAACTGTATCGGCGTTTTTATCTGGATATGTTGATTCACGGAAATGCACTTTCGGGTTTGATTGGCGCACCACTAACGGTTTTATTCTTTGTCTGGAAATCAGAAATTAGCATTTCTAACCTTCAAATTGTTATTGTTCCTGGTATAATCGTTTTTGTTATCGTTACGGTGATGACATATTACTGGTACCAGTTTATTTTTGCACCTTTCCGCTGGTACTTTACAGCAAAAGCTAAAGGCACCTCGTTTTCTGAGAAACATGCACTTATATTGAAAGAACGTTTAAGTGGTACAACTGTTATGTTTTCGCTTGGCCTTATTGCTCAGTGGGTTATTGGCCTGGCTATTTTCAGTATTACTAGTGCTTTGCTCTATGGTATTAGCTTTGACCAGCTTTTGTACCTGTGGTTTGGTGGAATTTTATCTATTGCTGTTTCAATAATATTTGGCTCTTATTTTATACCAAAAACAATCAACAAACTAACGCAGGAAGGAGTTTTTGATGATGTCAGGGATGTCATCAGTGGAAAACCAGTAACAGCATTTGGTTCGCTTATTCCCATTATCACAGGTTCGGCAAGTATTGTTAATGTCCTGCTTGTCATTATGCTGGTTACTTTTGGAATAATGCTTTCACATAGTTATATGCAGAAGATGTTTGCAAATAATATTGACACTATCGCAAAACAAACAGGCCAAAAGCTGGATAGTTTTATTGAGTATACAAAAAATGATTGCCGCATGATAGCTACATTCCCTGAAAGAAATACCATAAACAGTATCCTTGCTCTTAGAAAAGTTTATACAGATTGTGCAATACTGGATAATGGAAATGTAATTCTGTCCGGTAAAAACAGATATGATGGAATTTTTGAAAAAGCTGTTGGCACATTAAAAACCTTTGATGATACAACAAGCTTTATAACAAAAGCTGTTGTCCTGGAAAAAGAAAAGAGGGCATATTTTGCTGTAGGCGATATTATAAATGGGAAAATATATGCAGCGCTCATACCTGTTGATTTGTTCAATGAATTTATACTGAAAAATGTAGTTATAGGAAAATCTGGCTATATGTTTATTGCCTATGACGATGGTGTTGTTATGGCTCATCCTCATCAGGATATAATAAATGATTCTCTATTACAGCATGATTGGGGCAAAAAGCTTTTTGAAAATCATAATACATTTATTTCATATAGATTTAACAATGAGGATACTTATGCTTACTGCACCAAAAGCAATTTGGGCTTTTTGCTTATTGCAAGTATTCCCAAATCTGAGATGAATGAATATTCAAAACTATTAGCGCTTCTATCGTTGGGTGTTGGATTGTTCTGGTGCGCTGTTGCTACTATCATATTGTATAGAAATATAAGGCGCCACTTAGAACCTTTGAAAGCAACTCGTGAAGTGTTAAGCAAAGTTGCACAGGGAGATTTAACGCAAAACTTAGCTATTATTAAGGGCGACGAGGTAGGTATAGTATCAGCAGCAGTTAATAAGCTTGTTAATGAATTGCGTGGGGCGATAGCTCATATTATTCAGATAGCTGATGAATTAGCATCATCATCAACACAGATGTCGCAGGCAATTACATCCTTTACGGATAATGTGCAGAGTGAAGCATCCACCGTTGAAGAAATTTCAGCAACTATTGAAGAGATATCGGCAGGTATGGAAAATGTTGCAAAACGTGCCGACAGCCAGAATCAGAGTTTGGCAACACTCATTAATTTATTAAAGAATCTTTCGCAAACCATAGAGACAGTTGCTGATACAATGAATACTTCGGTTAAACAGGTTGAGATGATTGCAGAAAGATCTCAGGAAGGAAGCCAGTCGCTTAATCAGATGAATGCTACTATGCAGGTACTATCGAAAAGCTCGGAAGATATGAAAAATATTGTGAAGATAATAAATGATATTTCAGAGCAGATTAATCTTTTATCACTCAATGCTGCAATTGAAGCTGCTCGTGCTGGTGATTTTGGCCGTGGCTTTGCAGTGGTTGCAGATGAAATTTCAAAATTAGCTGAGCAAACAGCTATCAGTATCAAAGAGATTGATGGATTGATAAAACAAAATAGCACCGAAATGCTCAAAGGCACGCAGAATATTACCCAGGCTATTACAAACATTGGATTTATCATCAGCGGAGTTAGAGATATTTCAAGCCGAATTGAACATGTTGCATCAGACATGAAAGAGCAACTGGCAATCAACACTAAAGTGCAGGGAATGATAACTGATGTACAGGCTGGCTCTGAAGAGATAAAGAATGCAACGGAAGAACAGCGGGTTGCTATAATGGAGATATCACGGTCAATAAGCACTATTAATGAGCTATCGCAAAACAATGCTGGGGCTGCTGAAGAAATGTCGGCAAATGCAACAGGAGTTGAAAAGCTGGCAGTCAGCCTGAAAGAGATGATATCTTTTTTTAAAACAGTGTGAATTTTGTTGACAAAGTTTTTAAACCGCGCTATTATAAGAGAAAGGTCTTTACGCTATATTGCTTTTCGCAGGCATTTGCCTGCGTTTTTTTATTATATGAGGTTATTATCTATGGGTTTAACATTGGGAATATGTGGATATCCGCAGAGTGGTAAAAAAACATTAATGCAGCTTTTAACTAATAACTCTTATGATGTTAAAAAGGGTATTGGCATTGCTACTATATATGATGAGCGCTTTAATACACTTGTACAATTGTATAAGCCAAAAAAAATTGCACCGGCAACGGTCAATTTGCATTGTATTGGCGATATTGATGATGACATCATAAAAGAAGGCAGCATATTCAATGATATAGCTGGTATGGATGCTCTGTGCCTGGTTGTGAGGGCGTTTACCGATGAATCGGTGTATCATGTTAAGGGAAGTGTGGATTCACTGCGCGATTATGAAAAGCTTGTGGGCGAATTTTTGCTGCACGATATGGTCTTTGCGGAAAAAAGGATACAGCGGCTTGATGCTGATAAAAAGAAAACAGCACAGCAAAAGGAAAGTGAGCTTTTACTGTTACAAAAGTTTCTGCAACACCTTGAATCTGGAAAATTTCTGAATAGCCTTACGCTTTCGGAACATGAACAGATGAATATAAAAAGCTATCCGTTTATCACTTTGAAAAAAATAATTGTTGTTTTCAACACTGATGATAATGACACATCTTTATTGCAACGCTTTAAAGAAAAGTTTTCCGTGCATGGGGTGCATGCATTGTGTATGCCGGTTAAGTTAGAATTGGAAATAGCTTCAATAGCTGATGAACAGGAGCGCAGGGAATTTTATCAGTCGCTTGGGATTACAAAACCAGCGTTACATATGCTCTGTGATGCCATGATTAATTCATTAGGGCTACAGTCATTTTTTACAGTAGGAGAGGACGAGGTGAAGCAATGGCTCATTCCGCAGAGCATTACTGCACAACTTGCTGCTGGCTACATTCACAGCGATATTCAGCGTGGATTTATACGGGCTGAGCTCATGCACTATGATGATTTTATTGTTGCCGGTTCTGAAGAAAATCTAAAAAAGCAGGGCAAGTATCATCTGGTTGGAAAAGACTATATGATGCAGGATGGCGATATTGTATCATTCAGGTTTAATGTGTAGCGATAGTTACTATGGATAAGCTTCTTGATGGACTGATATTGGTCAGAGAGTCCTATATAAAGAAAAAGAAAATTGATGCAGCGATTAAAAGGAAATTTTTATCTTGCATCTACGATTTTTATGACAGTAACTATCGCCACCTTCCCTGGCGAAGCACCAACAATCCTTACCATATACTTGTTTCCGAAGTCATGTTGCAACAAACACAAGTTAACCGCGTTATTGATAAATACCTTTTGTTTATCAAAAAATTTCCAACAATTGAAGCACTTGCCCATAGTAGTCTCCATGACGTTTTAGGTGTATGGCAGGGGTTGGGTTATAACAGGCGGGCAAAATATCTATGGCAGGCTTCGCAGATTATTGTATCACAGTATAATGGGAACGTGCCTGATAATGAGGCTGAATTGCAAAAGCTTCCGGGGTTGGGGAAGGCAACAGCGGCATCAGTTTGTATTTTTGCATTTGGCAGGCCAGCGTTATATATAGAAACAAATGTACGAACGGTTTATATATATAGTTTTTTTGCTAATCATCAAAACGTATCTGATGCCATGATAAGACCTTTGTTAGAAGTAACTATCGATACAACTAATCCCAAAAAATTTTACAACGCACTCATGGATTGTGGAACATGTATAAAGCAGCACTATAATTTTTCACGCCACAGCGCGCATTATACAGTACAAAAGCCGTACAAAACATCATTGCGGAAGGTGCGTGGCGATATTGTACGGTATATTGTGAGCTATGGTGCTACCCATAAAGAGATTCTTGCGCAAAGATTAGGATACTCACCGGACAAAATACAGAAGGCGCTTGAAGCATTGTGCCGGGAAAACCTGGTATGCGAAGATAATGGTATGTACACGATAGCAAAACGGTAGCTGGTAAAAAATAATTGACAAAATGATGACAGTGTTGCATGACTATAATGAGGAATTAGTTTAATTCCATATCTTTATATTTATATACAGAGAGGTTTACATGATAAAACGATTTACTTTATTATTTCTGCTGATGTTTGTTTTATGTACATCAGCGTCTGTTTTTGCTGTACCGGTAGCGTACCGTTCGTGGACATATTTGGACTTAACTGCATTGCTTTCGCCACAGTGGTCATATACATTGCTTACAAGCCATAGTTATGAGTACGAAAGAAAAAATGACCCTAAATCGAATGAAGAAAAAAAGACATTCTTTTATGAAGTATTCACAGGCCCAACCTATACCATGAGGTTTGACAATTTAACTATTAAATTGCCATTATGGTATTATTATCAGGGGTTCCCTTTTAGAAAAGAAGTATCGCCAACAAAAAAGGATGATTATTGTTATGCTCATAATATTGAATTTTTACCAATTATAGAATATAAAATTGGTAAATTGAAATTATGGAACAGAATCATATTCCATAATAAAGTTTACTCAACATGGTTCAAATATACAACTGATTCTCAGAAGAAAGGGTATTCTCTTCTTATTCGTGAATATTTCAGGATTGAATACAGCATAACCGATCAGTTTGCTGTGATGATTGGCGATGAAATTTTCCAGGGTGTCATTGATGATGATGAAACAAAAGATATAACAGGTAAACCTCTAACACCTGGTTTTGAATATGGTGGATTTTCACAGAACAGGGTGTATGTTGGTTTTAGCTACAAGTTTACGCCAACCATTATCCTTACTCCAATGTATATGTATCAAACACAGTACTTTGAAACAGGCAATAAGTTAACTGAAAAAGACCACTATTTGTTTACAACATTGACGTTCCTGTTTAAGACGTATGAATAAAAGCCTGGTTTAAAACTTTTAAAAGAAAAATCCCGCAGGGAAGGCTGCGGGATTTTTTATGCTTGCATTTTTATGATTATACACCAATCCTGATATTCATATAACATTAGCAAATTTCCTTTTTCCTTGCTTCAGTTAGGATAGGAACCAGGGTACAAATAATTTTTTTGGGGTATTACAATGCAAATGGCAACTTTGCAGCAGCTTTTAGAATATGATGCACATTCACATACATTAATTGAACCAGATGAGCGTTTTGAAATAATAACAAGCAGGCTTTATGATTGTATCCAGACGTATAAACCCGCTGTTATAGTAAAAATTGGACTGGGGAACCCAAGGTATGTTGAATCTATCATGCAGCAGACAAAAGCACTCCTTGTGGTGGTTGAGCCTTCACTGAAGCTTATACATGCGTTTTGTGCAGCGCACAGCAATAAAGAATGGATAAACCGTTTTTATTCTATAAATGGCAATTTTCAAGATTTTCCCATTGATTACTATAAAGCTGATATGCTGGTATGTATTGATGCACTAGATTTGCTTGATACAGGTAGGGCAATTGATGAATTCCGCCGTGCACTCCAATTTGAAGGTGTGCTCTTTTTTTCAGGGTTTGTGTTGCCCAATGAAGACATTGAAGGAATTTTTGATGAGATAGCTCATACAATAAATCCTTTGCATACTGATTACTACTTAGAAGATGATTTAAAAACATTTTTATCGCTCAATGAGTTTGGCGCAGCAAGAACGCATACGGAAAAAATCACTATTAATCTTTTTTCAATAGCCCAGTACTTAGATATAGCTTTAGAAAACGTAGAAAAGCTCATTGAAGAAAACAAAGAGATTCTTTCATCACTGTATTATCTACAAGAAGATGGCACAATCACTTTGCCGTATATGATATCAGCATTTGTACGGCAAAAGCCTTCACGGGATGAAGAAATTTAATAGAGCAATTCTTTATACAGCCCTATAATAAGAAGGATCATAGCCTTCCTTGCCGTTGTACTTTTCGCTTTGCTGTTTCATGTAGCCCAGGTATGCCATTTCATTTACTTCAAGCCCGCATGCCTTTAAGGTGTTTACAACATCTTCAAAATCAGGTGGGCAGCCTTTTACTTCTACTGGCTCTTTAATATTGGGGTTGCCTTTATTGGCTTTAATGATGCAATTGCCAAGCAATATGGTTTTATCATAGCCAGCTCGTGCCTGCATTTTTTTGCCATTGAGTATTTCTACTTTTGGTAAAGGCTGCCCTTTAAAAGCAGATAATACCAGGATATTGCACATATTGGCTATCGGGGAGCAGCCTGAACATAGCGTATCATCATATTTTGGCAGTGCTACTCCACTTACCCCCATCTTGGCAAAAATTCCAGGACCTGTATTGTCTTCAGTCCATGCCCAGTCCCATTTGAGCGGCTGAATGTGGTCTTCTAATTTTTCGCCTTTAATTTCATAGTCCTGCAGTGATAAAGACTTGTTGTGACGCTTGGCAAAAGTAACAAAGTGAGCAATATCTGTTGGGTCATAGCCAATGACTTTTGCGCCAACCATATCCGCAGCAAGTATATCAGTAGATGCAATAATGATATCTTTTTTATAGGCATTGCCAAAGTGCAGGGCGCCTTTTTCCAGTGCGTAAATACCATCAATAATTGTAAGCTTTGGTTTAACAAAATCAGCCACAAACGGGAAACAATATTCTAAATTAAGCTCAGGGTGATGGCATAATTTCTTTGATGCTAATTTCAGGCATCCTTTAAGGTTTTTTAATCCTAATGATATCTTTGTTTGTCCATGAGTCTTTAGTACAGGAAAATCAATAACAAAATCTGATTCTAATGATTCTTTTGCTATCATTAAATTTGTTTTATCATCAATGGCGCATTTTTCTGCTTTGGATTCATTGAAATCAACAAGCTTAACGTCATACTTTTTAGCTAATTCAGTATATCCTAATCCAGCAAATGCAGCCATGGTGCCAACGCCTTTTTTAACTTCAACTGAGCCTTCACCAATAGTGATGTCGTTACATCCAAATTCTTTTAGTATAATGATTAAATCTTCAACAAGGCGTGTTGTGGTAAATACACCGTAGGGTGCGGGTGGAAAAAGTTCATCCCAGGCAACCAGGTTAGGCTTTATTAACACTTTATCGGTAGCTTTGAGGCCTGCAAAACCATTACAAAGAGCTATGGCCTCTTTTAAAGAATCAGGACTTTTTGTGTATTTAACTAATGATACAGCTTGCATAATGCCCTCCAGACACAATTTTTGAGTATAATAAAATAACTGTAAAAATAGGCAATAATTTTTTATTTATATGTAAATTTAATGTCTGATCGTAATCATTAATACTCATATGATATAAAAGAATTGTTTTTGGTAGGATTATAACTTAAATACCTTTTTGAAAAATTTTAATAAATCAAATAATTGACATGTGGAATTTTATTATGTACAGTTATAGAGTAAGATTGAAAATATATGGGGGTAGCTTATGAAATCGTATACAGAATATTTAATCTTTAATACACGGACAAAACGCGATTATATAAACATCACC
>Ga0101944_10006635_pt1 | contig 12143 bp, 11 predicted proteins | sample DewCreD2012metaG_FD_75245 | JGI IMG/M metagenome (GOLD analysis project Ga0101944, IMG submission 75245) | Hot spring sediment bacterial and archeal communities from British Columbia, Canada, to study Microbial Dark Matter (Phase II) - Dewar... ... | reverse complement strand
GCCAGCTCGATGGCGGTGGGCACATACTCGGTGATGTGCAGCAGCGGGCTGGGCACGAACCCGGCCAGCACCATGCCCAGGCCTTTCTCGAGCCACAGGGCCAGGATCACCGCGCCGCACAGGAACGGCAGCAGGGTGAAGTTCTTGCGCGTGGACGGGATCACCAGCAAGATGGCGGCAATGATGCCCAGGATCTGGCCGAACCACATGAAGGGCACCAGGTTGTTGTAGGTTTCGCCGTGGTGTTCGAGGCCCTTGAACATGTAGATGAACGGCTCCATGTGGTGGGGCATGTCGGCGTAGAACACGGTGAAGACTTCCAGGCCCACGAAAAAGATGTTGATGCACATGGCGTAGGTCACGACCGTGGACAGGGTTTTGATGGCCTGTTCGCCGGGGTCGAAGCGGCTGACCTTGCGCACGATGAAGGACAGGATGATGAGCAGTGACGGGCCGGCGGCGAAGGCCGAGGCCAGGAAGCGGGGCGCCAGGATGGCGGTCATCCAGAACGGGCGCGCCTCGAGGCCCGCGTACAGGAACGCGGTGACCGTGTGGATGCTGACCGCCCAGGGCACGGACAGGAAGATGAAGAACTTGAGCCAGCCCGGATAATGCACGCCTTTGCGCTCGCAGTCGAGCGAGATGCAGCCCACGATGAGGTTGATGCCCAGGTATCCGAACAGAACCGTCATGTCGAAGAACATCACGGAATTGGGCGTGGGGTGCAGCATGACATTGAGCATGCGCATGGGCTGGCCCATGTCGGCCGCGATGAACAGCATGCAGACCAGGACCGCGGGCACGGCCAGGAATTCGGCCATGATCACCATCTTGCCGAACGCCTTGTAGTCGTGCAGGTAATAGGGAATGACGACCATGACCGCGGCTGCGGCCACGCCCACCATGAAGGTGAACTGGGCGATGTAAAAGCCCCAGGACACATCGCGGCTCATGCCGGTCACGGTGAGGCCGTCGCGCAACTGGAAGCTGTACGCGAACACGCCCGCGCCGATGACGGCGAGCAGCAGGCCGATGAAGGCCCAGTATTTCTTGCTCCCTCGGAATACATGATCAATCATTGTCTCCTACCTCATTCCTGCGCCGCGGCGGGCGCAGTCCAGGATGGAATTTAGAGTTTGTAATACACATTCGGGCCGGTGCCCAGGTTGAGCTGCCGGACCAGGGTGTGGTTTTCCTCAAGATACTTGAAGATTTCGGATTCCGGGTCGTTGACATTGCCGAAAATCATGGCGCCTGGCACGATGGCGTTGGCGGCCTCGACGCACGCGGGCTGCCGGCCCTCGCGGATGCGGTCCGCGCAGAAGGTGCATTTCTCGACTACGCCCATGGCGCGGGTCGGGTAAAGGGTGTTGGCGGGTTTTTCCGTGTCCATGAACTTGCGCGGGTCGCTGAAGTTGAAGCTGCGGGCGCCGAACGGGCAGGCGGCCATGCAGAAGCGGCAGCCGATGCAGCGGTGCATGTCCATCATCACGATGCCGTCGCTCTTGCGCTTCCAGGTGGCCTTGGTGGGGCACACGCGAACACACGACGGGCGGTCGCAGTGGTTGCACAGCACGATCACCTGCTTGTCGTGCAGCTTGTGCGCCATGCGCGCATGCGCCTGTTCCGGGAACACATTCTGGAACGCCTCGGTCCAGATCCATTTGATTTCTTCGTCCTTGAGATCCGCGGGCACGGCGGGCACATTGTGTTCGGTGTGGCAGGCTTTCTGCGCGGCGTCGGCCAGGGCCTTGTTGTCGCACTTTTGCACATCAATGACCATGCCCCACTGAATCGAGTCCGTGGCGGCGCCGTGGCCGGAGACCGCGCGCACGCCCGCGGAGAGCACGGGCAGGGCGGCGATGCCGAGCGAGGCGATGGACGCTTTTTTCAGAAAATCGCGTCTGCTGTCATCCATGGGTCAGTTCCCTCCCTTTGGGGCCACCTGGTCCGGGGCCACATGGCAGTCCCAGCAATAGGGGTCCACATCAGCGTAGGTGTGGCACTTGTCGCAGAATTCGGATTTGTTGTCGTGGCAGCCTGATTTCATGCAGGTTTTGGTGAGGCTGATGGCGTGTTCGGTTCCGTCCGAGGCGATGTAGATTTCCTGTCCCTCGCGCACGAACTTGTCGCGCCACTCGTCCAGCATGTTCATGTGGTTGGCCACCATGTAGTCCCGGGATTCGATGCATTTTCCATCGGGCAGTTGCACATCCGGCGCGGGGGTTTTGGCGAACACGCCGCCCCACATGGGATAGGTGACAGCCACGATGAAAACGATCAAGCCGAGGAAGATTTTTCCTTTGTCGCTCATGTCAGGGCTTCTCCCTCTCATTCTTGTTCAGCGCCCGGCAGGGGCTGGAATCGCATGTTGATTTCGCGTTTCTTTTCGCCTTTGCAGATCATGGCGTTGGCCACGAGTTCGGTGATGCCGCAGACCTCGACGCCGTGCGCCCAGTATTCGCACACGGTGTGCAGGGTGGCGCGGTCAATGGCGCACATGCATGCCAGGCGGTTGACGCCGTGCGTGTCCTGCACATGTTTCACGGCCGCGCCGCGGGGCAGGCCGCCGCGCAGGCGCATTTCCATGTTTTCGTCCGTGCCCAGGCCCGCGCCGCCGCCGCAGCAGAATGTCTGCTCGCGGATCGTGTTCTCGGGCATTTCCACGAAGTTGTTGCACACATGGCGCAGCACATAGCGCGGTTCCTCGAAGATGCCCATGCCGCGCGCCGGGTTGCACGAGTCGTGGAAGGTGACCACGCAGTCGTCGTTGCGGCTCTTGTCCACGGGCGGCATTTTGCCGTTCTTTATCAGGTCCGCCATGAATTCCATGATGTGGATCATCTTGGTGGATTTTGCGTGTTCGAACACGGTGCCGGTGATGGGGTTTTTGGGCGTTTCCAGGAAGTCGGCGGGGCCGTTCATGGTGTCCATGTACTGGTGCAGCACGCGCCACATGTGGCCGCACTCGCCGCCGATGATGTACTTCACGCCCAGGCGCTGGGCCTCGGAGTAAATTTTCGAGTTCAGGCGCTTCATGACCTCGTTCGAGGTGAACAGGCCGAAGTTGCCGCCTTCGGATGCGTAGGTGCTCCAGGTGTAGTCGAGTCCGATTTCGTTGAAGAACAGACAGTAGCCCATGGCCGTGTAGATGCCCGGCTCGGCGAAGATGTCGCCGGACGGGGTCACGAACAGCACCTCGGCGCCCTTTCTGTTGAAGGGGATGTCTACGGAGACGCCGGTGATGTCCTCGATGTCCGTGGCGAAGTCGTCGAAAATGTCTTTCATGGTGTGGGGCTGGATGCCCAGGTGGTTGCCGGTGCGGAAGCAGTTGGCGGCCGGCTCGATGATCCAGTTGACATAGATGCCGAGCAGGCCCAGGAGTTCGCGGCCCATCATGGTGATTTCCGCGGTGTCAATGCCGTAGGGGCAGAACACGGAGCAGCGGCGGCACTCGGTGCACTGGAAGAAGTAGTAGAACCACTCCTTGATCACATCAATGGTGAGGGGGCGGCCGCCGGCGATTTTGCCCATGACCTTGCCCATGGCCGTGAAGTTCTTGCGGTAGATGGAGCGCAGGAGTTCGGCGCGCAGCACGGGCATGTTCTTGGGGTCGCCGCCGCCGATGAAGAAGTGGCACTTGTCGGCGCACGCGCCGCAGCGCACGCAGATGTCCATGAAGAGCTTGAAGGAGCGGAAGCGCTGGAGGCGGTCGGCCATGCCCTCGAGGATGATCTGCTTCCAGTTGTCCTGGAGCTTCCAGTCATCCTCGGTGACTTCCCACTCGCGCGGGTTGGGCAGGCCCAGGTATTCGAGGTGGCGGGCCTTGCCGGGGTAGATGTACGAACCCGGGCGGAACTGCACGGGCGTGTCCATCCACGGCGTGGCGGGCGGGGCGTAGCTGATGTTGGTCATTTCCTTGTGGTCGTAAAACGCCATTTCGTCGAACTTGGCCATGGCAGGTTACTCCTTTTCCACGGGGAGACCGACTTCCTTCATGAGATCGCGGAAGTCGTCCTCGTACTCTTCGTAGGTGTGCATCTTGACCTTGGGGTTCCAGGGGTTGATGTGGCGCTCGGCGCGGCTGTTGTTGGCCAGGTTGCGGGTGGGACTCAAGAACACGCCGGCCAGGTGCATGAGCTTGCTGAAGGGGAAGTACGCGAACAGGATGGCCACCAGGAACAGGTGCCCGAAGAACAGGGGGCTGATGTTCGCGATGGCGTCCGCGGCCGGGCTGAATGTGGCCAGGCCCACGGTGAGTTCTTTCACGGCCACGATGTCGGTCTTGTCAATGTACCGCAGGCAGAAGCCCGAGCCGGCGATTCCCAACAGCAGAAGCAGGGGGAAGTAGTCGTTGGGCAGGGAGATGTAGCGCACCATGGGGTTCAGAATGCGGCGGCTCAAGAGCCAGAGCAGGCCCAGGAGGATGCCGATGCTGGTGGCGTAGAATACTGGCACGCCCACCTGCATGAACCCGTCCGCGCGCTCGATGGCGGTCACGAAGAACGGGGTTTCCGCCAGGAACAGGCGCAGATGGCGCAGAAGCACCACGAGCATGGAGTAGTGGAAGATCATGGCGGCCAGCCACAGCCACAGGTCCGTGGCGTACACGGGTTTGCCGTGGTGGAGCTGGGTTTTGGTGTTTTTGAGCAGGGAGCGGAAAAAGAGCACTTCCAGGGCCATGCGCAGCGCCACTTCACCTTTGGTGAAGGGGCTGTCAATGGGGTCGCGCCGGATCCAGTCCAGGCTCTTCTGTTGTCCGCTGGTGGTGGGGATTCGGAACGGAACCGGAGAATTGGCCCAGTCCGCCACCTTCCACACCAGTCCGCCCAGGAACAGGAGCAGGGCGGCGTAGGGCACGAAGATGCCGATCACGGCGCCCGCGCCCGCTGCGGCGCCGCCGTAGCCGATGCCGAACAGCACGGCCACGGCTGCTAAAGAAATCAGGAAACTTGGCATGAAACTCACAGTTCAACACCTCGCTGCGTGCTGGTGAGCGGAGCGTCTTCCCCGGGTTCATCCTCCGGGTCAACCCCGCAGTTTTCCTTGTTGAATTTCTCGATGATGGTCTTCACTTTGCGCTTGACTTCATTGACGCGAAGCTGGTACATCTGCTCGCGGCATTTCACATAGATGTCGAAGGCGAACAGGGCGATCTGGTCCACGCGGCGGTCAATCTCGGCCAGCAGGGCCGCATCGGCCTCCTGGCCCAGTTCCTGGCGCGCTGCGTCTTTTAGAAAAAACACAAAAGACATCGCCTTTGACGGAGACATGTCCTGCACCGCGCGCACTTTGATGATTTCGATGAGGTGCCCGCACACGGCTTCGGCGTCCAGGGCGTCCGCGCAGAGTTGTTCGCTTATTCCCGCAGTGCTGGCGACCATGCGCGCACCCACGGGATTATCAAACGGATCTTTTTTGTTTTTGAGAAATTTCGCGGTTTCGGGGGCGTAGGAATCGTACACGGAATAAAGCCATCGCTGCGCGATCGCTTCTCGTTTGAGTTGGAGGGTGCGGCTCAACATGTTGGACAGCCAATGTGCCTGATACGCCGAACGGCGCGCCTGTATGTCAATAGTGTATAATAATTATAAAATAGGCAGTCAAGTGTATATGCAAATATACCATCCTGGCATGCGGGGTGGATGGGCGGGCGGTTGGAGGCCTTGAGCGCGGGTCAGCAGATGCGCGGGAAGGGATCGCCCGCGGGGCGGTCCACAATGCGGCGGCCGCGGATGCGGGTGTCGAGGACCACGCGGCCCGGAAAATCCGCGCGGATACGGCCGATAATGGCGGCGCCGTGTGTGGCGGGCAGGCTGTGCAGGGCCTGGAGCGCGGCTTGCGCCTGGTCCGCAGGAACCACGGCTGCGAAAGTCCCTTCATTGGCCGCATGCAGCGGGTCCAGGCCCAGAATGCCGCACAGGGCCGCGGTTTCCGGGCGCACGGGGATGGCGGCTTCGTCCAGTTCCACGCCCCAGTCGCGGTCCTCGCACCATTCATGAAGAATTGCGGCCAGGCCGCCGCGGGTGGCGTCACGGATGAGGCGCGTTTCCGGTGCGGCCATTAATAACGCGCGCGCGGGCGCGTATAATGGAGCGCAGTCGCTTCGTAGTTCCCCCTGAAATTCAAGTCCCTCGCGGCACGCCAGCACGGCCATGCCGTGGTCCCCGATGGGGCCGCTCACCAGAACCGCATCCCCGGGCCGCACTGCGTGCGCGCCCGCCGGCGCCGGGTCCTGCACGGCGCCGATTCCCGCGGTGTTGATGAACAGCCCGTGCGCGGCCCCGCGCTCCACCACTTTGGTGTCCCCGGTCACCACGGCGACACCCTCTGATTCCAGCACGGTTTTCATGGATTCGAGAATGACTTCGAGGTCATGCGCCGGGAAGCCTTCCTCGATGATGAGCGCGCAGGACAGGGCCAGGGGCCGCGCGCCGGACACGGCCAGATCGTTGATTGTGCCGCAAGCGGCGAGTTTGCCGATGTCTCCGCCGGGAAAGAAAAGGGGATTCACCACAAAGGAATCCGTGGTGAAGGCCAGTCGGCCTGTGGGGGCTTGCAGGAGCGCGGCGTCGCCCAGTGCGTCCAGAGTTGTGTTGGAAAAATGCTTGAGAACCACGCCGCGCAGCAGGTCGCGCGCCAGGCGGCCGCCGCCGCCGTGGGCCAGCAGAATCGCAGGCTCCGCACGGGTCATGAGAGATCTCCATATTTGTAATGCGCCGCGCATGCGCCCTCGGACGACACCATGCACGGCCCCACCGGGTGGTCCGGGGCGCAACGGTTAGCGAACAGGGGGCATTCCGGCGGTTTGACCGCGGCGACGAGCACGGCCGCGCACCGGCAGCCCGGAGGATCGGGCGCGGGGCCGATGTCCAGCGGAATGCGCGCGGCTGCGTCGAATGCGTCGAATTCCTCGCGGAACGCCATGCCGCCGCCGGGCACGGCGCCCAGGCCGCGCCACACCGCGTCCGCCGGCTCGAACACCTGAAAAAGAATGTCCCGCGCCCTGGGGTTGCCCTGGGGCCGCACCGCGCGCGCATACTGGTTTTCCACCGCGGCCTCGCCCCGCGCCTTCTGTTCCAGCAGCATTAGAATCCCCTGAAGCAGGTCCAGAGGCTCGAAACCCGTGACCACGCATGGGAGATTGTGCTTTCCTGTGACCTCGCGATAGGGGCCGAGGCCGATGATGGCGCTCACATGGCCGGGGCAGATGAGACCGTCGAGCTTGAGGCCGGGCATGGCCGCGAGCGCGTGAAGGGCCGGAGGGATGAGCTTGTGCGCGTTCAGAACCATGAAGTTGTCGAGGCCGTCGCGCCGCGCGTGCAGAACCGCGGCCGCGGCCGCGGGCGCCGTGGTCTCGAACCCAACGCCCAGAAACACGACCCGCATGTCCGGATTTTTCGCGGCCAGGGCCAGGGCGTCCGACGGAGAATACACCACGCGCACTTGCCCCCCGGCGGCGCGCGCCTGATCCAGGCTGCCCCGCGAGCCGGGCACGCGCATCATGTCCCCGTAGGTGGCGACGGTGACGCCGGGCGTTTTGGCGTATGCCGCGGCGCGGTCCACAATGTCCGCGGGCGTCACGCATACCGGGCAGCCGGGGCCGCTCAACAGGGTCACGCAGTCCCCGAGCAGGGCGCGCACTCCCGAGCGGAACAGGGCCACAGTGTGCGTGCCGCACACCTCCATGAGCGCGGCCGGGCCGGTGCGCTCTGCGAGGCGGCGGATGCGGCGCGCCAGCGCGGCCGCGACTCCGGGGTCGCGGAAAGCCTGCGGCGCCATGGGGTCAGGCAGCGGGTTCACGGCGGCTCCTGCCCGCCTTCCTGCTCCAGCGCTTCCCGGAAAAGCTCCAGGGTGCGCAGCGCTTCGGCTTCGTCAACTTTTTCTATGGCGAAACCCGCGTGCAGGAGCACGAAATCGCCGGGCTGCGGGTCTTCGATAAGAGACAAATCCACGGCGCGGGAAATCCCGGACAGGGATATTACGCCGGTTGCGGGACCGGTGAGTTTTTCAATGCGGACCGGGACGGCGAGGCACATGGCTGGTTTTCGAAAAGCGGGATCACGAATGCAAGCGAATAAAACGAGGGATCACGAATGCACACGAATCGAAATGGAATGGGCGCGAATTCAAAAAAAGTCTTTTGTGACGATTTGCCTTTGATTCGCGCAGATTCGTGATCTGCTTTTCTTTTCCTCACTCCTTTCCGCGCCGCAAGGCAGCCGCGGCGATGGCGGCCTGGCCCAGGCAGATGCCGCCGTCGTTGCACGGCACGCGCTCGTGCGCAAGGACCCTAAAGCCGCGCGCTTCGAGTTGCGTTGCGGCAAGGTCGAGCAGGGTCCAGTTCTGAAACACGCCTCCGGTCAGAGCCACTGTGTCCAGCCCGGAGGCGGATCTGATTTTATCACAGGCAAGGGCGATCATGCGCGCAACGGCCGCATGGAACCGGGCGCTGACATCGGCTGCGGATTCGCCGCTCTCCAGGCTGCGGGCCATGCCGCGGACCACGGGCGCCGGATCAATGGTGAACGGCGCGCCCGGGTCCGGCGCGGGATGGAAATCGAATTCATAGGGTTCCGCGGCGGCGGCATTCCCGCACAGGGCTTCGAATTCCGCGGCCGCCTGGCCCTCGTAGGAGATCTCATCGTGAAAACCGCACAGCGCGGCCGCGGCGTCGAACAGACGGCCCATGCTGGATGTCATGGGCGCGTTGATGCCGCGCTCGATCATCCGGCTGACCATGCGCCGGCGCGCGCCGTCAAGGAAATCGTTGAAAGGGATCCGGAGCGCGCGGAACTCGGGTCCGAGCGCGCGGAACAGGTGCGAGGCGGCCATGCGCCAGGGCTGGCGCGCTGCCGCGTCCCCGCCGGGCATGGGCGCATAGGCCAGGCGCGCGGCGCGCTTGAACCGGGCCAGATCCGCGATTAGGAACTCGCCCCCCCACACCGCGCCGTCCGGGCCGTAGCCCGAGCCGTCCAGGGCCACGCCGATGACAGGGCCGCACTCGCCCGCATCGGCCAGGCACGCGGCCACATGCGCGTGATGATGCTGAATCGCAACAACGGGCAGGCCGCGCCGCGCGGCCAGGGCGCGCGCGAATCCTGCCGTCGCGTAGTCCGGGTGCATGTCGCACGCCACGGCTTCCGGGGAAAAATCGAACAGGTCTTCATAGTGCGCCACGGAGCGCTCGAAAGCGGCCAGGGTCTCGGGGTTGTCGAGATCGCCGCCGTGGTGGCTGATGATGCACGAGCGGCCGCGCGCCAGGGCGAAGGTATTTTTGAGATCCGCGCCGCAGGCCAGGATGGGAACGCGGGTCTTCAAGGGCAGGGGCAGTGGCGCTGGCGCCAGGCCGCGCGCGCGGCGCAGCGCGCGCCCGCGGCCGCGCCACACGCGCATCACCGAGTCGTCGCATCGCATTACGATGTCCCGGTCGTGCGTGAGAAACGCGTCCGCCGCGCCGCGCAGTTGCGAAAAAGCGTCCTCTTCCCGGAACGCCATTGGCGCGCCGCCGCGGTTGCCGCTGGTCATGACCAGGGGTTCGTCAACGGCCGCGAGGAGCAGATGGTGCAGTGGCGTGTAAGGCAGCAACACGCCGTGCGCGCCGCGGTTGGGCGCGACGGCCTCATGCAGCGCGCCGGGCGCGTCGCACCGCTTTTCGAGCAGCGCGATGGGGCCTGCAGGGTCCTGTAGAAGCCGCTCTTCCGCGGCGGACACGGCGCAGAACGCGCGCGCCTGTTCCGCATTGCGGACCATGACCGCGAAGGGCTTTCCGTCGCGGATTTTCGCGGCGCGCAGGCGCTGCACAGCGCTGGCGCAACGCGCGCCGCAGGCCAGGTGGAACCCGCCCAGGCCCTTGATCGCCAGCGCTCCGCCGCCGCGCAAAAGGTCCGCGGCCATGGATACGGCCCGGCCCTCATGAGCGAGCGCGTTCCCGTGCGCGTCGCGGAGCGCCAGGCGCGGGCCGCACTCCGGGCAGGCCGTTGGCTGCGCGTGGAACCGGCGGTCCGCGGGATCGGCGTACTCGGCCGCGCACGCCGCGCACATGGGAAACCGCTTCATGGCCGTGTTCGGCCGGTCGTAAGGCGTGCGTTCGGTGATCGTGAACCGGGGACCGCAGCAGGTGCAGTTCAGGAAGGGATATGCGTGGCGGCGGTCCGCGGGGTCGAACAGTTCGGACAGGCAATCGCCGCAGGTGGCGATGTCCGGGGAAACCGGAGTCGCGCCGCGCGGGCTGGAGTCTGCGCTGCTGTCAAGGATGCGGAATCCAGGCTCGGAATCCAGCGCGGGAACGGGATTGCTTTCAAGCGACACGATGAGCGCGAGCGCGGGGGGACGCTCGCGGAGTTCGTCCATAAAAGATTCGAGCGCATCCGGCGCGCCCTGGACTTCGATATCTACGCCCGCGGCCGTGTTGCGCACCGTGCCGGTGAGGCCGAGCGCGCGGCATGCGCGGAACACGAACGGCCGGAACCCCACGCCCTGCACCACGCCGCGCACGCTCACGGCAAGGCGCTGTACAGTTCTGTTGTCAACGGCGTCCAAGGGGGGTGCCTCGTGATTTTGCGGCGGCGGGAAACCGGTTCTGACAGCCTGGAGGCGTAATCGTGGAAAACGCGGGCCGGGGTGCGGCCCGGCCCGCGGGCATGGCCTGAAAAATTTGTTTGCGTATCAGAACTGAATCTGCGCGCGTTTCTTTCCGCCGCCCTCGTCGCGTACCCACATCAGCGTCTTTTTCATGCGCTGGCACCAAGTTTTCACATCCGCCTCGAATGTGGTGCAGTCGGCCAGCACCTCGAGCGTGTCTCCGGGTTTCATGTCCGGGGACTTGGCCGTGATCTTCAGAATGGGTTGCGGGCATTTCAGCCCGAGCGCGTCTATCGTGTGCGTTGCCATAACGAACCCTCCATGGAACTCAATGGTTTTTGCTGTATTAGTATTGGCTGTATTCTATACACATTTCAGCCAGAATTTCCACCGCTTCCGGAATTGCTTTTTCAACGGCCGGGGAAAGGGACTCGGACACGGTTTCCGCGTCCAGGATCTCCATGGCCAGGATGCGGATGCGGCGCGGCATGCGCAGCCCGCAGCGGCGGCCCAGTTCCACGGCCGTGGCCAGGTTCATGCTGTGCGGGCTGGCGGTGTTGCGCGTGTGCGCCAGGTCTTCGAGATCGAGCACATGGATGGCGCCGGGCCGCGGGTCGCGCGTGAGCAGCGCGTCCACAATGATCGCCTCGTCGAATCCCTCGAGCCGGGTCGTGAGTTCCGGCCCCGCGGCCGTGGCCTCGATCAGCGCCGCATGCGGGAACTCCGGGCCGAGGCGCGCGCGCAGAGCGCGCACCGCGCGGATGCCCGCGCCGTCGTCGCTCATGAGCGTGTTGCCCAGGCCGATGACGGCCATGCGCGCGGCCCGGGGTTCGAGTCCGTTGTTGCTTTTCGTCAGCATCCCTGTTTCATGCTCTGCACGAGATTTTTGTCCCGGTCGAAGATATTGACCACGAGCGGGGTCTGGCCGGGCAGGGTGTGTGTGGCGCAAGCCAGGCACGGGTCGTAGGCGCGGAACGCCATCTCGACCATGTTCAGCAAACCCTGGTCCGCCTTTCCGTTTTTGATGAGGCCCTGGGCCGCGCGGCGGATGCTGTAGCACATGGCGCCGTAGTTGTTGCCCGTGGCCACGATCAGGTTCACGCGGGTGACGATGCCGTTTTCGTCGGACCAGTAATGGTGGAACAGGGTGCCGCGCGGGGCCTCGACCACCCCCACGCCCTCGCGCGGTTTTTCCGTTGGAATAACGCGGTAATCGTCGCTCGTGATTTCGGGGTCCTGGGCAAGCTCCAGGGCGCGCTCGGCCGAATACATGAGTTCCACGAGCCGCGCCCAGTGAAACGCCAGGGTGGTGTGCGCGGGTTTTCCGCCAAGGGTGTCGTACATCTTTTCGTATTCGGCCTGGGCCAGGGGCGTGGCCATGCCCTCGGACGCGTTCAGCCGCCCGAGCGGCGCCACGCGGTACAGCCCGCTGTCCGCGCCGTCCTCGATGCCCTTATACCCCACGGCTTTGAGATACGGAATTTTGAGGTACGACCACTCCACCACATGTTCGGCGATGTGGTCCTTGTAGTCGCGCGCGCGGAAGCGGGCGAATTCGT
>Ga0101944_10006633_pt1 | contig 12144 bp, 14 predicted proteins | sample DewCreD2012metaG_FD_75245 | JGI IMG/M metagenome (GOLD analysis project Ga0101944, IMG submission 75245) | Hot spring sediment bacterial and archeal communities from British Columbia, Canada, to study Microbial Dark Matter (Phase II) - Dewar... ... | reverse complement strand
CGCCAGATCATTCAGGAATCCCTTCCTTGAAGGCTCCCTGAAAATAAGATTGCCCGCCTTGGCGCGGCTCATCGCGCCGTAAACGATGAATTCAGCCCTGATCTCCTTCAATATATCGAATAACTTCTCGTACTCCGATGAGAGATAGACAAGGATGCGCCTTCCCCTTTTAGGCTTCAATCTCATTACATCACTCCCTAAAATCGGCGGAAAAATGAACGTTTTCTTGTTGTTGGGTTTTGCTTCGAAAAATGACGTCACTATATAAGCCTGGGCGTTGAATAGCATCATCCTGACTATGGCCTTGGCTGCGAGAGCCTCTTTTTCATATTTATCAGGATATTCTATGCCGGCCTTGATCATTATGTGCATATTGTCTATGGATATGAGCGGTATCTTCCTCAGATTGGCAACAACACCGGATATAGGTTCAAAATCCGAAATGACAACATCTGGTTTGAAACCATCAAAAATTTTGAGGACCTTATTTATGCTCTTAGATGCTTCCGGAAGCTTTACCAGATTCTTGAGCACAGTCGGGAAATATTGAATCTGGTTGTTCTTGTGCGAAAAATTCAATCCGAATATCTCAACTACATCATAATCAGTCCGTAAGTCTTTCAAACCGCGATCATAAGATGCGATCTTGACAACATGGCCTTGACTTTCAAGATGATTGATAACTTCACGCGCCCGGCTGGCGTGTCCGGAGCCTTCGCCGGCTACTCCATAAAAAATATTTGCCATAATTAAAATGGTTGAAATCCAAAACTCTAAATTAATCCGGTATGTATATGCATTCTGTTTGGAATTTTTGTTTTCGAATTTGGAATTTATTTAGTATTTCAAAATTAGATGTTTAGTGCATAATAATTCTATTAAGGAGTAGTTTATTCCAAAAAAGGCTTTCCTCATAAGGAAGGCCTCCTGGAAATATTTCAGATATGCAAAGTTTCTTGTCCTGACAGAGCGCTAAAGACTGACGGGGCTATAAACCTGCGGTGTCGTGGAACTGCCTGCCTCTTTTTCCGCGCTTATTGGAGCGGTCTTGGCCGGAGACTTCCAGTCGTTCGTCCAATAATCCAGCTGGCGCATTATCCTGAAAGCGTCCTTGGGAAACCCGAGCAAATACCTCTTGCCATCGCCGGCGACATACCAAGCTTCGCCATTAGCTTCAACCTGCAGTAATATATTGCCTTTCTGCTTGACTGTGAAGGCGTTATCTATCGGCAATTTGCCTGCGCTCTTGGGATCATAGCCCCGTAGGACCTCGCTCTTATCATCATATCCGTCACCGTCAGAATCCTTCTTTGCCGGATCCGAACCGAAAGTTTCCTCGATCTTGTCAGGAAGTCCGTCTCCGTCGCCGTCATCCCCTATCAAATTTGAATCTGCCATCGGAATCTTGAGCAGGTCCTTGTTGGAAATTCCTTTGCCCAATTTGATTATGAGGCTATAAACATTGGCATCCGACCTGTCAAGATCAAGCTGGCATTTCTTATATTTCTCATCAAATTCTGTCTTTTCGCCTAAAACCGCCTTAAAATCATTCTCTTTCTTCTTAAGACTGGCCTCCATGTCCCCGAGTTTTGTTTCGGCATCGCTCAATTTGGAATTTGTGTCTTCCAATGACCGGTTAGCCTCTTCGATTTTGGCTATCGCACCGCCCAGCTCTCCTTCCTTGGAAGCCAGCTTCTTCTTTGTCTCGTCCAACAAGTTCTGGGATGCAATCAAATCACTGACCATCTTGGCGTTGGCATTATAGATTCTGGCAATTATAGCAACCATAGCGAGGAATACGAACGATAGTATTCCGTAAAAAATCCAGCGCTGGTACCGCCTGAAGCTGATCTCGCGGACTACCTGGACCTGGTGGACAATCGGAGTGCCGCATTCCGAACAGCTCGAGGAGTCATCAGGAATCTGCTTTTTGCATTGGAGACAGATCATAAAGAGTGGGCTAAATTGCTCTTATGAGTGAGATATAGATGAGGATATTATATCACAAATTTTTTTGCTACACAAAAAAATTTAATTACTCAGTTACTTAGTTGACTAGTAAATTAGGGGATTAAAAAAATAATCCCGTACTTCAAATTTATGAACCTAATTAACTAATTAACTAATTAACTTCATAACAGAGAGGTATCGTATGAATAATTTACGAAGTCTTTCAACGAAATGCACTGATCGACCTTACATCTACTTCCGGTACGCATTCTCCTTTGAAATAAGTATTCGAATAAGCGCAAGTCATCCCGGACAAGTAGCCGGAGACGCGGATACGGCCTTCGTGAACTGCCTTTTTCCGGTTTTTCCAATAATCATTGTCTAAGGAAAAATAAAAATAGGACACTTTCTTGTCTTTCAATTCCCTTTCAACCGCATAATCCAAGAAGGAATTCATCTGCCCGATTATGCGCCCGTTCCAGTTTATCCATTTTTTTGTCTTGAAGGTTTTTTCACGGTAATCATAAGCACAGCCTTGCCGGAAAAGCGGTATTTTTTCCAGATGCTCATCTTTGATCCCTAAAGCTTTGCCGGCCATTACCCAAAAGGCCGAACCCGGTCTGCCCAGATAATCAGCAGAATGGCTCATATTTACATAATACGCTTCACCATGCGAACCGATATCCAAAAGTATCCTGCCGTCAAGACGGGACGGAAAACCTTTTTCTAAATAGGATGACAATTCTTCATGCCTGATGCCGAGGCTTTGCCCGCGCATCACCTGGAATGTCTCATACGGGGATTGCAAGCAGTAGCGCTCGCCTCCGTTTACGTAATACATCGCGCCGCCGCTTTCCACAGCCAGAAGAACTCTGCCGTCCAAATTTTCAGTGGCCTGGGCCCTTATGCCAAAAAGAATCCCGAAAACCGAGGCTAAAAGGTATATGTATTTTCTTAATATAATCGTCCGCATATTGGTATAAATTTAACCAAAAACAGCCGAAAATGCAAAATATTAATAGAGCGTCGATTATTTCACCTTTATGTTAGCCAGTTTATTGAAATCTGAGCCGGTAATGCCGATCCCGTTCCTGCGGATGACATCTTCGATATCCTTGAAATTGCGGATTAGATAAAGCTTCAGATCAACCGGGCAGAAATACCACATTTCTTCATGTTTGCCTATTCCAACCAGGATCTTGCCGGCATATTTTGCTTTCAATTGCAGGTCGGGATCTCCTTTATCAGCGACGGACAAAGCATCGAGTTTCTCCTGGCTGATCGCTACACTATTCTCCTTCAATGCGCCCATGGCTGAACTGGGGTCAAGATAATACATTTTCTGGATTATGGGGTGCACGTAATATGCCTTACCCTTATCGCCGGTATTTAGGACAAACATGCCCCTGACTCTCTTATACATGTCATCTCCCATAGCCGGCAAAGCGGAAACCGGCATCCCGCCGCCCACTTTTATGCTCAATGTGCAAGCCGCACCCAGGGCTATCCCCACCCCTTTCCTTTTCTTTGCATCACCGAGGGAAAAATTGATCAGGCCTTCGTAATTTGCCGACATGGCATCTGCGGGAATCGAGATCGTGAATTCGACCTCCTTGGACAATTCTCCATTTTCAAAATAAAGCTGGCCGCCGCTTCCGGCAGTAATCCACTTTTCCATCTCCGGGGAATCAACCTGGAAATTCAGGGATTTCCTGCCTTCTCCTTTGTTGCGCATAACCGTAATCTTGTGCTTTGATGCCCTGCCAGGATCCGACTGGAGCTCGATATGGGGCGGCGAGATGCCGAAACCGCCCGCATTGGCATCTTCCGAATACTTGATCGCGGCATCATGGAAGCTATAGGCGGTCAGGGCGGCTACCGAAAGGACGAAGGCTATCAGGAAAAGATATTTGGACATACATAGGAAGTTATAAGTAATAAGTAAGAAGTTAGAAGCTAGAATCGAAACCCTGAATACGTTTGGAATCTATGATTTAGAATTTGGGGCTTATTTAGATTTCGAAATTAGGATTTAGGGTTTAGCAAAATCATTAATTGCGGCTTAATATAAATTTATCCATATTTTTTCAATAGACTTAGATAAATAGCACTCCATGGTTCATTCGAATCTATTCCAATCAACCTTATTGGCTTGGAAATCTTTCAGGCAGTAGCCGGCCGTGTATTCAAAGTGGGGGAGGTCGGGGAATTTTATCCAGTCGCCACCCCATTCAAGACCCAGGGATTTTCCTATCTTTCCTACGCGGTCAAAAAGACGCAAATCAGTCCAGCAAGGCTTTCCACGGACAAGCGGACAAAAATCGAAAGCGACTCCAAAATTATGGAAGGATTGCCCTCCGCGCGCGTTTGTCACTTTTTTGCCGGGAGCAGTCCGTCCGATCGAATACAGTTTGTCCTGTTCCAATATACTCCTATACCCGCAGGTTATATTAATAGCAATCCCTTCTTCCGCGCACTTCAAGGCCAATCTGTCTGCCAATCGCCTGACTTTTGGTTTTAGCCTTTTTAAATCAGCCATATGCTAAAAACATGAAAAACTTTCAACTTTTCAGCTTTCCTACTATACTTTAAAATAATGATAACACTTTATGTTTAATACTGAAACCTTCCTTGTCGCTCTCGGCCTGGCCGCCGACGCTTGCGCCGTTTCTATTTCTTGCGGATGCATCCTGAACGAAAAAAAGCGCCATGCCCTGCTGATGCCGGTTTTTTTCGGGCTTTTCCAGGGGCTTATGCCCGTACTGGGCTGGTTTGCGGGCCGGGAATTGAAACCATTTATCGAAAGATTCGACCACTGGATCGCTTTTTTGCTGCTTTTTTTAGTCGGTGCCAAGATGGCGGCCGACTCTTTCCAGAAAAATGATTGCTTCAACCCTTTTCTAATAAAAAATATCTTACTGCTAGCCATAGCCACGAGCATTGATGCGCTGGTGGTAGGTTTCGGTTACTCCTTGATACAGAGACCGATTTCGATGCCGGCGCTAATGATCGGAGTCATAACTTTCATCCTTTCATATGCCGGCCTCATTCTCGGCAAAAAATGCTCCTCACTTCTTGGAAATAAAGTCCGTTTTGCCGGCGGCCTGATTATTATGTCGATAGGCATTAAGATATTGCTGGAACATATCCTTTCGTAAAAAAAACAGGCAACTCTCGTTGCCTGCGATCCGTAAAGTCTAACTAGTCGCTGGAGCATAAAAGATTCCATGCTCCATTTGTGATTTCGTAACTGTTTCCCGCAATGAATCGAGCGGGAAATAACCCTGTCGCGCGAGGCTTTCTAACCAGCAGATAATCCTGTTCCTCGCATCTTCTTTGAGACTGGATGAATACAGGTAATCGATGATCTTATTAAGATTTGTCAGGATATGTGGCGGGGCTCCGCTATACAGGCGATTCCTAATTATTATCTCGGAAGGCAGAGTAGATCTCCTTCTTACCAAATCTGCCTGCTTCAGTATTTGCTGCCTCATCGCGTTGATATTATCAGATTCCAAGACCCTGATCATTATTTCAATTTTATCCTTCAGGACTTCAATCGAATAAACCTCCCTAGCGTCATCGTAATAATAAAAATCGCTTGAAAAGATAATGGACAAGTATTCGATGAGGGCGGCATTTTCTTTTCTCAATGCCGGATTGCCGTCGAATAAAGATTGTGCCAGGTAAATCGATGCGATATGCCCGAGCGGCAGCTTGATGCCGTTCGGTTTTTTCGTTCTCCAGCTGTAAAGTTCTCCGAATTCATTATGAAGGATCATTTGAGCTATCTTGCCGATACTGGGGCACTCGAAAAAACGGATATTATACATAGCTAGGATCGCCATCAATCTAGCTGAAGGGTCTCTGGCCAGCATCAGATCCGAACATGTGCGCCTGATTTCTTCCTTGTCGGGAATCGGAAGCCTTTCCCCGGTCTCATACATCCACTCCATCTGCATCCTGATTTCGGAAAGCAGATCGTCATAAGTGCGCACAACCTTATCGGACCAATACCACATCCTGGATGCCGTCAGCCTGCATATTTCATCTGCCCTACTTATCATCATCATCCTCCTTTCGTTTTTATCCGGTTTATTTTAAGGATAATGGAAACCGGCCGTGCTGTAAAGCTATGAAAATGCGCACGACTTTTTTTATCGTGCGCACAGAATCCGTCCGGTCAGGGCCGGAGATTTTTGATATGATATCGGAAACGTTCCAGGGAGGAGTTTATTACCCGGTCAGGGCTGATTTCGAGTTTCTCAAATAAGTCGATAAGGTCGAGGAGTTTTCTTAACGGAAGTTCCCTGTGCGAAGGAAGCCGGACTCCGAAATCCCGAGCAGTCAAGCGCTTTGCGCTCCAGCCGCTCATCTGTCCGAGAGTGTGGAAGTCAAATGAAATGGAATATTTGAGATCAAACCGGGATGCCAGCGTCAAAAGATCCAGATGGAACTCGCCTTTCGGCTCGAAAGAATTCAAGTTGACTTCGAATACTCTCCCGGTTTCTTCTAATCGGCGAAAAATCTTTTCCCATTCCTCCCAATACCGCTCCCGCAAACGGTCAAATTCATACCGCATATCTAGGAGAATCAGCAAGTCATCCGAAGATGCTTCTGTTTTTCCGATGATCTTGCGCATGGATTCCTCGTCGCCGGCCGCCTCTAACCTTTCGAGATACTGCGCCCTCCGATCACCTGACGGCCAAAATTTCTTGAAAAACCGCCAATCATGCCTATAAAACTCGATGTGGCGGGATGGGTGGCCCAGCGCGTGGACATAGGGATTCGAGGCGGCGTAACAAAGCGATTTTCCTATACGCGAAGGACGACCCTTGTCCTTGATCTTGTGCCTGGATGCGATAACATAATCTAGGCTGGCAAGGACCCGGTCCGGAACATCGAGCGCCGGCTTGTCATCTGTGTTAAAAAAAATACTCGTCTCGATGCCGGCGAATATCCTGAATCCTGACGCAGACCGGCTGTTCATTTTCTCGATTACTTCCTTTTGCCTGAAAATGGCCTTAAAGATCGGGCTATTCTCATGGAGCACCTCAGGATTCCCAGGATCGGAAGCGTGCTCGGTGACTGCCATGAATTCCATGCCTAAAAGTTGGAAATACTTTGCCAATACCTGCAGAGGGTGTGTTCCCTCAGGACTTGTCTTGCCCAGCATCGAGCTGTATAGACGGCTCGCGCCGGCATGACAATGTGTCTCACCGCGGTAATAACTTCTAATCCTCTCGCGCCAATCATCCATAGAACGACTCCTTGTTTATGATTTTAATGTTCCGCCAAAAACTTTGCCCTCATAGAAGGACAGCATACATTATCACGAAATCAATAAAAAATCAACCTAGGTGGACAATGGCACTAAACTAACTGATTCTGTTATCCGTTATAAGTTATCGGTTATTTAATGCATAATATTATTCATCTCAAACGAAGACGTTAATGCTGGTATAACTGATAACTTATAACGGATAACTCGTCCCTTAATTGCTAATTACCTATTACCTATTACTTATTACAATGGTTTCCGCCACCTTGCCGATCTCTTCCAGCTTAGTTTCTATCAATTTCGAAGGACCTGATAACTCCCTCTTTATTTCTTGGTCCATCTTTTCATATACTTCCTTCCACGGAGCAGTACCGTAATCGAGCGCGTAATTTTTCGCTTCCCTGGTGATGAGGCTGTAAAAACTGTCTAAATCATCGTTTAGGCCGGCCACGATCTCGCCGTCCAACAACGCCCCTCGCTCTCTTGCCAAAACAAAGATCGAACTTCCTATATAAGGATAACCCTCGCGCTTATCGCGTTTTCCGACCCCGTAGAATATAGCCAAATCGTCCTTCTTGACGTAACGGCATATACTGGAATCCTCGCTGAATACGGATCGGACCGCCTCCTCCTTGAAAAGTCCGACAAAATCATCGCAAGACGGTTCGTTTATCAGCGCGTCAACCTTCTCCCTGGATATGTTCACACAGCCCGCTTCTTCGCCATCGCATGGAACGCCATATTCAATCTTCCTGTCAACCAATGTTTTGCCGTCTCTTTTCCTGAAATCGAATTCCTTGACTGCCTGCCCGCCGGCAAGCCTGCTTGATGTCTCAATCCTTTCGAGTTCTTCAGGAAAACGAAAAAAGATTCCCGTATCATCGAGTCGGTATAAAAAGCCTAAAAAGCCGTCATCTCCTGCTTGCTCACTTTTTTCGCCATTGTTTTCCGAATCGTTCTTGATTACCCATTCAGTTCCTCTTATCCCCACTTTTTCCTGCCAAATCGAAAAAACCGTGAGCAAGAAAAAGAATGCGAGCAAGGCCCTTCCGGCTATTTTTTTTGTTTTTTTGAGTTTATCGCCCATAAGTACAAGCTGACGGATCCGCCATATTATCGGATCATGGTTAGCGCGCAACCCTCCAAATTAACTATACAACAAAGGCGGAAAATAAAAAACCGCATTGCCGCGAAGGCGATGCGGAAGCCGGTAAACGGCGGTTAAAAAGAGCCTAGACGGCCGGGCAGATCAGCAAAAGATTCCAGAATGTATCGAGGCTCGACTCCGGACTTCTCGAATTCCTCAGCCGTAGTTATACCTCCGGACAGTACTCCCGCGAAACAGAGCCCTGCTCCCGCGGCCGCTTCATAGTCAATCAAGGTGTCGCCGACATACAGGATTTCATGACGCTCCATACTGCCGTTAAGCAATCTAAGGACGGGGTCGAACGCGCGCGGATCCGGTTTGTGGTATTGTGTGTCAGAAGCTGACTGTACATAGAAAAAATCACCCGGTTCGAATCCATTGCCCTTGAGTATGATTCCGAGGCTTTCCTTTTCCCTATTGCTGACAATGGAAATAGGGCATTCCCCCGATATGATGCCGATCGCCTCCTTGACTCCCTCAAAGAATGGCGGGATAGCCCGGTCAAATCCGAATTCGCGCCATTTATCCAAATACATCTCCATAGTAATGCCCGGCAAAAAATGACCAAGAAACTTCTCGAACTGAGTGCCCCACAATCTTATCATCTCCTCTCTTGGCGGCGGAATCCTGCCAAGCGATCTTGAAACTGTTTCAATCTGGCCAAGACAGAGCTCCAGAGTATTGGCAAAAACTCCATCGAAATCACTAATTATTTTTTTGATAGGCATCTTCCTCTCCTCCTTCTTATTTTGATAATTTATACAATTATCATTATACTTGCGCTCGCCTAAAAAGCAACCTTCTTAAAAACTTGACAATCGGAAGTTGAATATGTTAAAAAAATACAACCGAACCGTATCGGATGTTCATTTTTTTATAAGCAAAATTTAACTTTTCGATAAGGAGACCTGCAATGGTTCTGAATCTGAATCTTCCTGAAAAAAAAACTGAAATCATCCCGATTCTTGTGGTTATTGCCGGAATGTGGCTCCTAGGCTGGTGGAAGGATGATTTTTCTGGCCAAGGGAAGATCATTATTCTCGCCTTCACCTCCTACTTGGGCTTGCGATGGAGTTCATCGCATCCGGATAAACTCTTCCTTACCAAGGAGTGGAAGCGATTTCTGGCCTTCTGTTTCAGTTCCGCTTTCGCACTCGCCTCAAGTCTGTCTGTCTTCCTTTCCATTATTTCTCCTGCGAACTGGCAAAAAATCAAGGAATCAGGCTTTTTGAACTGTATGGAAATCGCATCAATCTTCCTTTTTCTTTCCTACATCTTTTGTGCGTTTACAGTTTTCAAGGAATGGAGAACCGGACTCCAGCCCATAATCGTCAACGGATTGATTGTTCCCGCGCTCAAGAAATTCGAGATGAATCCGTTAATGAAAAACTTGATTGAAGAATTCCCTCAGAAAGGCAAGATCGACTTCTTCTGCAAATGTAATGGCATTAAAAGCGGCTTAGACATAACCTGCAAGCTGACCGCTAGATACAGGATTAAATTCGGGGGAAGCTGGCTTGATAAGCAAGCATTCCTCGAGGAGTTGAGTGACAAGCTGTACGGAGCTGTTGGCGGCATTTTCAAGGACTTAACGAATTTCCGAGATATTTCGGCATTCCTTAATAATCCGGGAATTTCGTTCTTGATTCAAGGCCATACAGTGGAATTTATCGGCGGCGAGCTCAACGCGATCAACTAAAAATCAAAGGAGCTAGCATGATTATTCTGCCCTTTCTCGCAAGAGACAATAAAACGATAATCTGCGTCGGACTAAAAAATATGCCTGAATCAACGGAGATATTGATCAGTGCCCGTCTACAGGAGCTCTATGAGGCTGTCTGCGGCGATATACCCGTCCATGTTTACTGACCCGATTGCGGCGACGGCCTGGACGGCCCCGAAGAGGAGTTTGGTTATCCCGTTCTGCCGTTCGAGCTAATTGATACTGCTGCTGATGATTATTACGAATTGGACATCGAGCTGGAGCCGGAAATATTCATCGATTGTAGTCGATTGTCATTCGGCGACATTCTCAAGGAGCTCAAGAGGATTGCCGGATGAACTGTAGCGCAACAATCTGGACCGCGGATAAGTATATCCGCGGTTATTTTATATTAAAATGAAAGTTCTTGACAATAAGAGAGTAACACCAAAGTATCAATCTTAGGTTACAAACAGAAGTAAGTGGCCTCCATGATGTGCAAAGCATCAAATAATCCTGCTATCATAAGCCCAATGCAACAAAGCCTGCCTCTGCCTGCGATGACAATCCCAATCCCCTTTCATGCAATTTTTCTTAACCTGGGCAACGTGCCGGCGCATCGCCTTCCATCTCTTGATCTGCCTCTCATCATCCGGACAGCGCCTGCCCAGATAATAACGGCAATACCACTGGAACCAGCCACGCGGATCTTCGTGATAAATCCAGCCTTTAGCTCGCCAGACCGATAAAGGCTGTGAGGCATTGATCTTAAAAAAATTCAGATCAGGATCATGCCTTTCGGGGCACAGTCTGGCTTCCCTATACCAATCCTTTGGAAATTCCCGGCCGCAATCCGTCATATACTTGCCGCCGAAGATTCCGAGGCGAAGCAGCTCCTTGGGCGTAAGCTCGGGTTTGAAATCAGAATGGAAATTCTTGCCCATAGGTTCCGTCAACAAATAAGCATAATCCTTCTGCATGATGTCATTGACTATTATTTTTTTCATATTGTGGATAAAAACGAGATTGGCCCGCTTGGTAAATTCCGTATTATTTTACAATGGTTGGAAAACAATTCAAGGCATAACCGGCTGCGCTTGACACCCTCACGATCTTTTGATATAAAACTGCGAAATATGGCTTAACTTGGCCGGCAAGTTAGGTCCAAAGGCGCTGGCAGTGGTCGGGGATCCGAATAGCTTGACCGCAAATTTCAGAGGCAAAATTTTATAAATAAAGGAGGGTCGAGATGAAATTGCTTAAAATCGGATTGTTCTTTCTATTTTTTATTCTGCTTGCAGGCTTGAGCCAGCCTGTTTATGCAGGCAGATGCGGCTGCCACAGGCACCATCATCGCCATAAACATGTTCATAATTATTACTATGAAAATCACTACTATCGCTCTTGCCCAAGTTATTACTACCGCGGATACAGAGGATATTACGGATATCCCCGTCCTGTCTATTATGGATGGTATCCCAATTACTACCCGTACTACTACTGGTTTTACGGATATTGAATAAATCCGCAAGGGTAATTGTTTTCTTGCCGGGAATCCCATCCCGGCTTTTTTGTGCCGGCATTGATTATCGTTTGCGAGAATGCTTAGTCTTAGGATCGGACAAAGCCTCGGCTGTGATTACCACCAGTCCGGATAGCCACTCGCGGTCGTCGATCAATTCGTCATGGATAATCATATAAGGCTTCGCACCCTCATAGGGAAATCCTTCCGCGTATAGATCGCCGGCAAACTCCCGGCCCGGCTCCGTAATCTTTACGAACAGCCGGTCGTCGCAAACGAGAGCGACGACCTTTCCGTCGTAATACAAAGCATACTCTCCGAACATCTTGCGTGCGCGTATATCGCCCGCTCCCGCGAGCTGGTCAATGATATAATCGACAGTAGCCTGCTTGCTTGACATACGATTACTTATTAATCATGAAATGAATTATTTACTGACAACCAACAAAACTAGTATTTAGTATTCATCTCACCATCCCCCTCCTCCGCCTCCTCCTCCCCCTCCGCCGGCGCCGCCGGCTCCTCCCGCGCCGGATGACGAA
>Ga0101944_10006632_pt1 | contig 12146 bp, 18 predicted proteins | sample DewCreD2012metaG_FD_75245 | JGI IMG/M metagenome (GOLD analysis project Ga0101944, IMG submission 75245) | Hot spring sediment bacterial and archeal communities from British Columbia, Canada, to study Microbial Dark Matter (Phase II) - Dewar... ... | reverse complement strand
CTCTGTCTGCGGATCAGGCGGATTTTGAAAACCGTCAAGTATCGGAACAATCCTAGGATTTCTGCGCGGCGCGGGGATGGAAATGCCGCGTAGAAGTCGGCGGGGCCGGGCCAGGGGGCTTAGGGTCACCGGCCCCGCCTGATCCTAAAGGTGGAACATGACCAAATCGGAAATAACTGCGGCAGAGGAGCATCGCAAGCTCAGGGAATGGATACAAGACAACGCGGACGAAGCATATGCTTCGCTTGCCGCCATCGTCCGGGCCTCCCGGACGCCTTATACATCGCTGCCGATGCTCAAGCGTGCGAAGGAAGTCATGCGCGACTTGACCGACCTCGGCTACGACATGCAACGATAGGAGATAGATAGCATGAACATCAACTCGGCCTTCCCGTCCACATACCTCAAGGCGGATGACCTGCAAGGCAAGCGCGTCGCGGTCGCAATGGACCGCGTCCAGATGGAGGACGTTGGCGGTGACCACAAGCCTGTGCTTTATTTTGTGGGTAAGGATAGAGGCCTCGTGCTGAATAAGACGAACGCCTCGATCATTGCTGAGATGTACGGCGCGGAGACTGATAATTGGCACGGCAAGAAGATCACGCTCTATCCGGCCCGCGTGGAGTTTCAGGGGCGCATCGTGACGGCCATCCGCGTTCATCTTGATCCGTCCGTGTCGGAGGAAGTCCAGGCTCCGCTCGCCTCACGGCCTCGGCCTGCCACGCCTCGCAGCGCGCCAGTCGAGCAGAAGCCAAGCGCGGTCTTCGACAAGGTGATCGACGACGAAATCCCGTTCTGATCCCCTGAAGGAGGATGAAGCCAGTGACTGCCGAACGAGACCTGACCTTCCCACCGAACATCGGCCACAACGATCCGCCAGCGGAATACGAGATACTTCGCGACCAAATCAGCGAGAAGATCAAGTCCCTCTCCAGCGACATCCGTAGGCTGATGGAGGTAATGCTGGAAACGGGAATGATCGACGAGACCCTTCTGGAAGGGGCTGATTTAAAGCGGCGAATGGAAGCCCTGCGCAAGGCGGCCGATGAGGCGCGAAAGGACGAGAAGCGCCCGCATGACGAGGCGATTAAGGAAATCCAGGCGTTCTGGACACCTTTGATCGCCGTGGCGGATACTGATTCCGGCAGGCTTGGCAAGCTGATGCAGAAAGAATTGCTGCGCCGGAAGGCGGCCAAGGACGCCGAGGAGCAGCGGTTGCGCGCCGAGGCCGAGCGCTTGCGGGAAGAAGCCGCGCGGGGCTTCGAGCGCGCGGGCGAGGCGACCGATCTTTCGCCCGCCGAGCGGGAGGAACTGCGCGCACGCGCCGAGGCGGCCTATCGGGCCAGCAAGGCTGTGGCGGAGACCGCCGAGCGTGTCGCTGGCGAAACGGCTGGCGTCAAGGTCGAGGACGCTCCAGCGGTTCATGTCCGGACGGCTCGGCGCGTGCGGCTCAGGTTCCCGTCTGGCGGCACGCGCGACGAGCGCGCCTCGGCATTGTTTGACTTCTTCGAGTACGTGATGAAGTCGCCGTTTGCCGCCGATCTTGTCGAGGCCATGACGAAAATCGCCAACCGCATCTATCGCGAACAGCGCATGGTGCCGCCGTATTGTGTCGAATATGACGAACACAAGGTAGTTTGATGACTGAGAACAAGTGGAATGCTGGCGAGCTTCGGAGCCTGTTCACGCGCGTCAATCGCATCAGGACCGATGATGGAGATGGCACCGTCGTCGCCATGCCGATTAGCTGGGATGTCATCGAGAAGGAAATTCGTGAGGCGACCAACGAATTGGTGACGTGCGAAGCGGAAATGCACCGCATCATCCAGAAGCAGGAGAATGCTGCGACGCGGCTTCGCAATGCCCAAACGCGGCTCATCGAGAGGCTGTCTCACCTTGGCATCAAGGGCGAGATCGTGGATCGAACCAATTCGGCTGAATGAAACGTAGGACATTCACCACCAATCAGCCAATCAGGCGGCTTCCGAGCATGTCGGATCAGACAGATTGTGATTTCGTCTATGATCTGATCAGGCAAGGGTACGGATGGGAGGACATATGGAATTTTTTAAACGCAGACAGGCGAAGCAGGATCAACCGCAACCAGTTGCGGAGAATAGTCCTGTCCGCCCCGATTACACCGATGGCGGTCCGGCCTTTCCAGCAATCCTTCAGGACGAAGGACGAACCTTCTCCTTCCCAGGAATGACGCTGAGAGATTGGCTGGCCGGGCAGGCCCTGATCGGGCTGACCGACTACAAGGTGGAATGGCGCGTGGAGCAGGCGCATCTCAAGGATCGCGCGCAATATGCCTATGCGCTGGCGGATGCGATGTTGAAGGTGCGCGATGAGTGAGGTTCGACGCGGCACGCCGAATGGTGATCTACGGCGGGCGAAAGGGAACGAGAGGAACGCGATATGTTGGCTGGCAAGACGGAAATTGCAGACGATGGGACTGGATTGATCGTCGGCGGGCAAAGAGATGGGCGCTGCAAAGCCGCCTCATCCCCGAATGAGCTTGCGCGGAAGGCGCACAAGGTCGCGATGCGCGTTCTCGATCAGGGCGGATCGCTCTATGACGCAATTGACGAGATCGTTGCGACCGTCACGGGCGTCCGGGCAAGGTTTCGTTCGACGCCGCAGCATCGCCGGTTCTTCAAGCTCATCAGTGTCGTCTATCACCACTGGCCGGAAACGCATCCGTTCCAGCCGGACAACAGCGAACACCTGCGGAAATGGCTCCTTATCAAGGCCAAGCATCGCGTCATCCATGAGCATCATGCCGGATCGGCGGCGAGAGAAATGGCCGCTCTGATTCCCGTGCTCGCGAAACAACTCGGCGGCATTTATTGTTGGTCTTGGCACGATGGGCCGATGGTCTATGTATGCACGGCCAAAAGCATCGCCTATGACAATGCTGGGTACGCTGAATTCACAGAGATCATCAACCGCGTGGAGGATGTAATCGAGAAGGAAACAAATATAAACCCGAATGAACTCATGGCAGAAGCGGAGAATGAACCATGACAGATTTTCTGATCTTGCTCGGAGTATGGGCCGCAGGCGTCCTTGGCGGATATGCGCTCGTTGGCTTTGCCCGAATGATTAGGACTATGACTGAAAGGAGAAAAACCAATGGCGGATGAAATCCTCGTATCCATCGAGCGGATGAAGCGTGACATTCGCGAAGCGTCGGTCAAGCTCAGCACCAAGGAGGCCCGGTTCCTCGTCGATGCTTACTACCAGATGCAGGAAGACCGGCGTCGCGCCGCGAGCCGTGCCGATGCACTCAACAAGGATGGGGAACCGAATTCGGTCCTCACATGGCTGAAGGAACAGTCTGAGACAATTGAAAATCAGGTCAGGGTCGCTCTCGATCGCTATTCGGCCGCCCATCCCATAGGGATGTGGATGCGCAGCGTGCGCGGCATCGGACCCGTCATTTCGGCAGGCTATCTGGCGAACCTGGACATTACGCGAGCGCCAACGGCCGGTCATTTCTGGGCTGTTTGCGGACTTGTTCCGGGCAGGGATCGGCGTGTTGCCGGGCAAAAGGTGTCGTGGAACCCGAGTCTCAAACGGCTTGCCTGGATCACCGGCGAGTGTTTCAAGAAGCTGTCGCCGGGAGATGCGCGCAACTACTATCGGATTATCTACGACAAGCGGAAGGAGTACGAGACGAGGAAAAGTGAGAACGGAGACTATGCGGAAACGGCTGCGGATGTCGTGAAAAGGATGAAAATCAGGAAGGACACGAAAGCCTATGAATTCTATAGTGCAGGCAAGCTCCCTCCGGGACACATTGACCGCCGTGCGGCGCGATATGCAACAAAGCTGTTCCTGGCGCACCTGCATGAGGTATGGTATAGGCATCATTACAAGAAGGCCCCGCCGCTGCCTTATCCGATTGCGCACCTGAATCATGCGCACAATCTGTATGTGCCACCGCATGACGTGTCGTTGTGATGATGAATGAGCGAGCCATGAGAGAAAAGAGAACCGCTAACGAATAGCGAGCCACGAAGTCCGAGAGGACCAGCTAAGGACAGCGAGCCATCTCGAAGCATAGAACCAAGAGAGCGCAGCGAGCCACGGGCGGCAAGAGAACCAAGAGAGTGCAGCGAGCCACGGGCGGCGAGAGAACCAGAGAAGGAAAGCGAGCCAAGACAAGAAAGAGAGCCAAAAGGCCTAAGCGAGCCATCGGCTACGAGGGTACCACCGGTGGGCAGCGAACCACCTCGCCGCAGTGAGCCAACAGATAGTAGTGAGCCATTACTGGTTAGAGCACCAAGACAACCAAGCGAGCCATGACATTCAAGAGAACCATATCAAATTTGCGAGCCACACACGATCAGAGAACCATTCCTCGCGAGCGAGCCAAAGCAATCTAGGGTGCCAGAAGTCGCAAGCGAGTCATTTTGCAAAAGAGACCCAAGTGAACCAAGCGAACCATTTGGCGTGAGAGAACCAAACAGGATAAGTGAGCCAATTTTCGAGAGAGAACCGCAGAGCGTGAGCGAGCCTTCTGGCTTTAGTGAGCCATTTGGAATAAGCGAACCATGAAGATTATCAGCAATGGGAAACGACAATCCTTCCCAAAGATGATAAAGATTGCCGTCTGGGAACGCTCAGGCGGCATTTGCGAATGTGGATGCGGGCAGAAGATATTGCGCGCGGAGTACGATCATTATCCTGTGCCAGCGGCCTTCGGCGGGCCGAGCACACTGGATAACTGCCGGGTCCTCGATGTGCGCTGTCATCGAAGGATCACGGCCACGGTCGATGTACCGAGGATTGCAAAGACCAAGCGCATCATCGCCAAGCGGGCCGGGATCAAGAAAGGACGAGGCTTTCCGAAACGGCCTCCCAATTGGGACCCGTGGCGGAGGCGGTGGCGAAATGAAAGCGATGCAGAATGAGTCCCAGGAATGAACGCATGAAATACGACATCAAATTGGTGTATGCCAACACGAGGGCAAAAATCGGTAGAGTCGAGGCCGAAAGTATCGACGCCGCCCTTAGAAAGGCGGAGGAGCTTGGCCTGTTCTCTTGGAAAGAAGACGATGATTGGCTGGATATTGTTGCCGAGCCTGCGAACGAAGAAACCAAGAAGAATACAGGCGACCCACCAATCCTTCCTGCGTTGGATTCCGAGATTGAAATTGTCACGAATGTCCAGTATGGCGGCGCGAGGATCATTATTTCCGTTCCGCCAGGGAGTAGAACACATCAAAGCCTGGGAAAACTAATAGAAAGCGTCCTGAACGGCAACGGGCCACCTTTATTTGTCTGGCGAACGGAGATCGCCAAATAACCTACCCATGAAAGCCGCCAAGCCCATCGCTGAGACTTGGCGGTTCGATGCCTTCGGTGATCTTATCGAACTGGCGACTGGATCGCGACGGTCACCGACCTCGGAGACTTCCAGCCAACCAATTCCATGATCTGCCGCGTCGAGTATCCCTTCGACCTCAAAGCGCATGCCATAACTTTCTTGGCGTATGCGTCTCGGCGGGCTGGCGGCATGTTCCTAATACGACGACGCTTGTTCCTCATAGTGTTGTCCTACTGACAGGTTACTGATAAACTTCGTATAGCATAGCTTGACGGGAGTTAACAAGAACATGAAGATGCTCGGTGCGCTATTCCTCAGGCATACTGCCGTGTGGATTGTTGCATTCGGCATCCTGCCGTTTGTAGCGGGAGCAGTCCTTGGAATGTTCGTCGCCAGCCGAGTTCTCTGGACGGATCGCGTGAAGCAACATAACGAGCGCGTCAACTCAATGGCAATCGTCAAGGTCTGCCATGGGAAGGCGATCTTCAGCGAGGGCGGCAGATATTACTGGACGGGCCTATCAAGTTGAGACCACGGCCCGATGCGGTCGTTGGGCGCTACCTCATCGGCACGCTCGATGCATCCGAAAAGATTGGCGTAGGGCGCGCCTTTCTGATCACCCTGCGGCCCGCCTTCGAATGCGGCGAGCTGGGTCTTGAACGTCTCGAGATCGCGGTTGTCGGCAAAGAGAACAAAGACGTTGTCGGGGTTCTGGGCGATGACCGTGAAGCCGGCACGGCGCCACACATCCTCGTCAACCGGGCGGGTCAGCGTGACCTTGAGGATGAGCTCAGGCTTGATCCCGGGGATTGGTGTGCGGGCTGCCTGGGCTGCCACCACATCATCGATCTCGCGCCGGATGCGGCGGCCATGGCCTGATGGGTCCTTTTCGAATGGTGAACCGAAGCCCGGTTTCTTGCGGCGGGGCTCCTGTTGGCGGAGGCGATGGAGGGGCAGGTGGTCGCGGGCTGGCATCGGGTCGGATCAGCGCTTCTGCCGTCCGCGTTCCCGGTGTGTGGACCGACGGTGCTCTGCCCTGATGGCGGCGCCGACGTCGGTTTCCGTCACGGCTTTGCGCCGCTTGAGCACGCTTGTCTTGATGGCGTCCTGTGCCACGCGTTCGATATCGGCGAAGGACAGACCGGAAAGTTTGGGGACGACGGTCTCCAAATCGAAGTTGACCGGGTAGTTCTTGAAGAGCAGTGAGAGAAGCCGCCCAATCTCCTCAGCGGTGGGCGCCGCGAAATGCACCACGTCGTCGAAGCGCCGCCAGACGGCATTGTCGACAACTGAGTCTAGGTTCGTGGCGGCAACAAGCACGCTGCGGGACTTGAAGCGGTCGATCATGCCGAGCAGGCTGTTCACGACGCGGCGGAGCTCATTGTGCTCGCCACCGTCGGTGCGCGATCGGGCAAGAGCATCGAACTCGTCGAGGAAGAGAACGCAAGGCTGACGCGATGCGTAATCGAACAGTTTACGGAGATTGGCAGCGGTCTGGCCAAGGAGGGACGAGATCAGCACGTCGATCCGGGCGGTGAGGAACGGAAGCCCCAGTTCCTTGGCGATGACTTCGGCGCTGAGGGTCTTGCCGCAGCCAGGGGGACCGCAGAGGAGAAGTCTGTTCCGGACCGGAAGGCGATGGCGGCGCAGCTCGTCGGCGCGGCGTTGCTCTTCGATGATCCGGTCGAAGATGCCACGCGCTTCGGATGTCAGGACGATATCGGCGAGGCCGCGCACCGGCTCGGCGACGTCGACGAGCTCGAGAGCCGGCTCGGCGTAGCGTTCGGTGCCGACCAACGAGCCGGCGGGCGTCCCTGTTCTGGTAGGCTCTCCGCGTACATGAGCGTCGAGGGCACGCTTGAGAGCCGCCGCCAAAGGAATGTGGCCCTTACGGTGTTCGTCCTCGATAATCCTGCTTGCGGCCGCCCTGAATTCATCAGGACGACCGTAGCTGGTGATAAGGCGTTTGATCTGCTCGGCTTTGGCCATGTGATTCCAGTCAGCGATGAAACAAGTTTAGCAATGATTTGGCCATCCGACCCAGTGGTTTGTGCGCGTCACTCCCAGGTCTCTTGGTCTTGCGTGGCTATCAGAGCAGGCCCCAGTTCCGGGTGCGAAGCAACCCTTGCCGCTCACCATCCCCTCGGAGCCGGCCGTCGCTCGCTCACCCTTACCGGCGGGCGACGGCGGCGGAGAGGGGTGGAAACGAAGGGCGCGTCGCGCCCCATCGGTTCGGTGTTCCAGAGGAAGGATGCGGTCCTTGCCGAAGTCGTGCGCGCCTTCGGGGAGCGACGTGTCCGGTCCATGCGGCCGGGCAGAACCGGGAGCAGGGGTGCCCCCGCCGACCCACGCCAGACGAACCCCTACTTCGGTGGGGCGCCGTTAGCCGTGGTGAGGTCAGCCGAACGCCGCGAGGCGTCCGTGAAATCAGGGACGACACCAGCCCTAGTGGCTTAGTGCTCCAACTTGATAGTGCCCTACGTCGATGACAATGGAATCCGCTGGACGTATGAGGGAGACATCCCAATGAGAATTGTGGACCCTGACAAGATTTGCAGCTATCTCAACAGCGCCAGAACAAAGTAGTAGCTGATCATCGCGACCACGATGCAGGCAACAGCCCAGCCGGCGCGGCATCCCCAATCAATGATCATTTGAGCGCTTTTATGGCTGCGGCAAGGGCTTCTCCGATCTTGTCCGCTTGAGAACCCGTAATAAGATTGAGACCCCACAAGAGGACGAGAATCCCGATGCGCTGGCTCCACAAAATGATACAGTCCAGACGTTCCCTGATTTCTCGCACGTCGGACGCGATCTGCATAAGCAGATATTGCGTGAAATTGCTCATCCCTCACGGCTCGCATCCTGTCTCGATTGCGATATTGTTCTGAGCAATCTGCCTGGCCGTTTCTTCCGTGATCTTGTCCTGCGCCTTGGACGGGCGGACAATCGTCAAATGCTTGCACAGGGCGGTCGAGCGGCATTGGGCAGGCGGCTCAGGGGCGGCTCCACTTGTCGAGCACGCTGGCAGAAGGCTTGTCAGGCACAGCGCGCTTAGCACGATTGATTTTCGCATCCAGTTTGCGCTCCGTCGTTTCAACGCGCGCACGCTCTTTCTGCTGGCCCTCTACGCGGCCCGACTGTTTGATGGCCTGATAAACGCTGATCATCGCCAGAATACCAATCGCGACGGAAATGGCATAGAGCCTGATCATGACCGCACCAGCCATTTCTTCAGGACTGCATAAGCCGTCGCAGCCGTGGCCGCCCCGGCCCCGCCAGCAACCACCGCCTCGGAGCCAAGCGCACTCACCTGCTGGGCCACGCCTTTCCACGCATGGACATTCGTGATCGTCTCCGTCACCCAGGGCGGGACAGGCGGAATATAAGGGGCGGCCTGCCTGACCCCCTCCCCGACCGCCAGCACCGGTGCGCCGATCTTCACCAGCGCCCCGGACAGGCTCATGGTCTCGGCAGGCGTGTCAGGCTTGCCTTTCTCGCCCCATATCGCCCAGGCCCGCGCAAACCATTTCTTGCGGCTCTCCAGCCCGACCGGGATAACATTGCTTGTAGCCGATCCGACGTTGATCGCCTTCGAGATCGCCAGCAAGTCATTCTGATCGGCAAGCTCGTTGCAGCGCGCCTGCGTCCATTCGACAATGGCGAACTGCAACGTAGTCGGAATGTCGTCGAGGAGATGCGGGCTGGGGTCGAGACCCAGAACCTCGCAATACTTCGCCACCGCGCCTCGGCCCGTACATTGCAGGAAGCCGCCGCCCCGGAAGTCATACCCGTCACCGGGCTGCGTATTCCCCATGCGTCCGAGATAGACGGCATCGGCCAGCGCGCGCGGGTTGTTGGCGAGCGGCTTCAATTCATGGTCCGGCTTGTCCCGGAACCGGGCCGGCCAAACCTCGCGCATCCGCTTGATGGAATAGTTCATGTTCTCGCGAACAATCGTGAACCCCCCGGTCTCATGGGCGCACTGCGCGAGGAAATGGCAGATACGGTAGCTGTTTTCGAGGATGGAGGCTGTCCGTAGCGCATACAACCCACCCACCAAAGCCTGAACGTATTCCCGCTTCGCCTTCGGCGCGAACCTTTTGAGATCGGCTTCGGTAATCGTGATCATGGCTCAACTTCTTGCGTGGCTTCCTTGGCGAGCCGTTCCAGTGCCCTTTCGAGCCGGGCGATCCGGGCATTGGCCGCATCGAGTTCGGACGCCAGCTTGATCAGAACAGCCTTCGCCGTCTCCGGCAGTGTCTCGCGAATCTCGCGCGTATGCTCGGCCCGAACGACTTCACGCGCCCGCAACCGCCAATGCGTGAGGGCTGTTACTGGATCGGCCATGTCACAGCATCGTATGCAGCCGCCGCTTCGGCAACTGTCATCGCAGCCGAGACCGCTTTTTTCGCGCTCAACCGTGTCCGCTCGATCACCATGGAGAGTTGCGCGAACGCTGTATATCTTTGCAGAACAAGCTGCGCGCAATCCCACAGGGTATCGGCTTCAAGTCCGACGCTCGCGGAAAGCGTTGGGAACTGCGCCTCCCGCGCCTCTTTCGTCAGGGCATTGGCTGCATCCTTGCCCATCGCCTGAACGGCTTGTGCCTGAGCAAATTTTTCCTGATACGTCATAGCCATGCCGACGCCGCCGGTGATGTGCTTAAGGCGTGCGGCCTCGGCGTCCGTCTCGATCTTTCGGAGGAAGAAGGTCTTGACCTCATCCAGCGGCTTGTGGGTTACGGCCCATTCGCGCCGAACCTGATCTGCTTCAACAATATATGTCGGCTGTGCTGAAAGCGTTGCGATGCGACTGTCAACCTGAGGAAGATCGCCAACAAGCGGCTTCCACAAATGCCGCTTGTGGTCAGGAACGGCTTCCATCACAAGATCGCGGACTTCGACGACGGTCTGTCCCTCACAGCGCGCTAGCATGATCAGTCTCCGAAGGATGCAAGGGTCATGGCCATATAGCGGCCAGGCATTGTATGTGTCGCCGATATGACTGTTCCGGTTTCTGCGCTCGATACTGTTCTCAGTGCCGATCCGGCAACAAACGCGAATGCTATTTCCCCGCTATCGAAATTCTCCGTGGCATTCGACCAGCTTGAGAATGTAGATGTTCCAGAGCCGCCTTCGCCATGATAGGGATTGATTGTTGCCGCCATGGCAATGGCAAAGCCATTGGTCGGAATGTTGATGGCCCCGGACACAACGCCAGACGATCCGCTCAAAACGGAAGTCTTGGCATATTCAGTCGAAGAATTAAGATTGATGACGCGATAGATGCTGTACGCACCCCAGTCAACATTTCCAGAAAATGTCACGGCAATCGTGCCGCTTGTCCCCGTCGGAACGCTCGCAATCCATATGGCGGTTGCGCACCCCATGCTGTCAGTGTTGTTTTCGCTTGCCTGGATTTGCGTTGCGGAAACTCCCGCAACCGTCAATGCAGAAATTGTTCGCTCAGCGGAACCGCCCCACGCAATTGCCACAATGATTTTCCTAGTCGTATCTGCGTCTCCAAGCGAAGCAGAATTTGACCAGGAACTTCCAGCCGAATTGATCGACCGGGACGTGACATAGGAAACACTTGGCGGAGCATCCGATGACACGGCCCCGCCAAATCCAGAAAGATGTGTTAGCGCAAGGCTCATGCGTCTGTGCTCGCGTTCGTTGTGTAGTAAATGTGAATCCCGATCAGTTTGGCATCGACCGCCAGCGTATCGGAGGCGTTCCCGACTTCACGCGTCAGTTCGAAATACACCACGTCGCCTTCCGCAGGCGAGCCGCCAATGGTGATCGCGGAACTTTCGGACGTGATGTGCATGTCATTGGCCAGGATGAGCGTGTCCGTCACCACCTGCTGGCCAGACACGGCCACGTCCATGGCGTCATCGTCCGACAAGGCATAGGCCGCCAAGCCCCATGCGACGCCGCCAGTCCCGGAAGCCGCCGTCCAGAATGCCTTGAACGTGACCGTGCCTTCGTTCCAGGATTTCGGCATGGCCAAAAAGAACCCGACGCCTTCTTCCGTCGTCGCGTCGAAATCCTTCGTGGACAGCATCACGTCATTCGTCGTCAATTCCGTAGTGCCGGAGGCAGCACCATTCGTAGTGCGCGACACCATCGCAGATGCAGGGATGAAAACCGTCTCCTTGCCCGCCTTCTTGATCGGCGTGCCTTCGACCGTAAGTTCGCCCGCCGACGCGCGCGCAATCGTCGTATCGAACGCATGACCAAGTTCGATTGTCGTTGGCGTAATCGCGCCCGCCGATGTTACTTGACAAACAATGGAACCAGCAACAACAAACGAAAAGATATTCGTTGATCGCGTATATGCAAAATAATCATTCGAATCAAATTGAAGCAGAGGAACAGTTCCGGTATTGTAGTCGAGATAAAAATAAATATCGCCAACCTGAACTCGGTTCGCCGTTGGCGATCCTGTAAAACCAACACGCAATCCGCCCGGAGCCGTAAGATCACCGGAATCCGATATGATGACGGTAGACGACTGAATGTAGTCACCCGTCGTCCCGTCAAATCGAGCAACCGCATTGTCAGTCGCGGACGCTGGACCGATCACATCACCCGTACCGGGACCGACCGCGCCCGTGTCACCGCGCGGGATCGTGAAATCAATCGTATAGGTCGGATACGTCCCGTTGATCGTGACCGATGCGCTCGATCCAGCCGCCCCCGTCGTCACCGTCCCGACCGACAACGACGCGGTGGCAAAATCCGCCACACGATCATCCACATAATCCTTCGTGACCGCATCCGATGCCGCTGTAGGCTCCGCCAGA
>Ga0101944_10006631_pt1 | contig 12146 bp, 10 predicted proteins | sample DewCreD2012metaG_FD_75245 | JGI IMG/M metagenome (GOLD analysis project Ga0101944, IMG submission 75245) | Hot spring sediment bacterial and archeal communities from British Columbia, Canada, to study Microbial Dark Matter (Phase II) - Dewar... ... | reverse complement strand
CCTGGATGGTTAAACGCTGGCTGGATCGTTTCGGACGTGAGGAAACAGAAAAATTGCTCTCCGTAAACAACGAAATACCTGATTTAACCTTAAGGATTAATAAATTAAAAATAATGCCATCAGAATTTCTCACACTTTTAGAAAAAAATAACATCAATTTTCAGGGCTCAGCATATATAGATTATTTTATCAGAGTAAAAAGTCTTTCAGGTATTTCACAATTAAACATCTTTCAATCAGGTTTTTTCACAGTCCAGGATGAAAGTGCAGCATTCCCTGTTCTGCTTCTCGATCCCAAAAGTGGGGATAGAATTATAGATATGTGCGCGGCACCGGGGGGTAAAACCACTTTTATTGCTGAGTTGATGAAAAACGATGGTACAATCATCGCAATAGATAAATATGAGAGTAAGTTAAATTTGATAAAAGCAAGCTGTCAAAGACTCGGAATTACGAATGTGGAAACCATAGCAGCAGATTCATCGGAATTAACAATAGAACCTGCAGACAGAATCCTGGTCGATGCACCATGTTCAGGATTAGGTGCATTACGCAAGAAACCCGACATTAAATGGAAACGTGAACCGGAAGATATTCAAAAACTTGCTGTTCGACAACTGAGCCTGCTGGAAAATGCGTCTCGGCTCCTAAAACAGGGAGGTGTTCTGGTCTATAGCACATGCACAACTGAAAGAGAAGAAAATAACGAAGTTGTTGAAAAATTTCTGCAAAAACATCCTGAGTTCGTTGTTGAAAATGCTTCAAATTATGTAAATAAATCTGTTGTTACAAGCGACGGATTTGTTGAAACCTATCCGCATCACCATCATCTGGATGGATCTTTTGCGGTCAGATTGGTAAAAAAATAAAATCTTTGAATTTTAATAAAAGGAGTTTATTATGAAAGCTGTCGTAAAACCAAAACCTCAAATCGATCAGGTGTGGCCAAAGGGCTTTCAGCTGGTGGAAAGAGAAAAACCTATAGTCCAATCACCTGCCGATGTGCAATTAAAAGTTGTTGCTGCGGGAATTTGCGGTACAGACGTCGGTATTTATAATTCCAAAGATTCTTTAAAAAATAGCATGTCAGTTATTAAAACCCCGGATGTAACCATCGGACATGAATTTTGCGGTAGAATAACTGATGCAGGTTCAAAAGCAAAAATTCATCTCGCAAATCTTGCTATTAAAAAAGCAAAGGAGTATCCTGCACTTAAAAAATTTATTAAGAATCGCCCGCCTGCAAAACTTGCAAAAGATAAATCCTTTATAGAATTTTTAAACCAAAATTTTCTGGCAACTGCAGAAATGCATATCACCTGCGGAGTTTGTGCACAATGTAAACTGGGAGAATATCACGTATGTACTAATACCGTGATAAAAGGTTTACACGCTGACGGATCTTATGCTGAATATCTTGTACTACCGGCGGAAAATGTTTTACTTTTTAAAAATGGAGAAATTCCTGAAGAAATTGTCGCGTTTATGGACGCAATAGGCAACGCTACACACACCGTTCAGGTCCTTTCTGCAGTTAAAGGAAAATCTATTGCTATTCTCGGTCTTGGAGTTATTGGCCTGATGTCCGTAGCTATCGCAAAAAGTGCAGGTGCAAAAAAAATTCTCGTTACCGATGCTTCCTACGGTCAAAATACGCATGAGAAATTGGAAAATTTGAAGTTCAAAGTAGCAAAATCATTGGGTGCAGATGAGTGTTTTGATGTTTCTCTCCCAGAAGAAAAGAAACGATTTTATGATATTGCAAAACAACAAAACCATGGTGCGGGAGTGGATGCAGTACTGGAAATGTCAGGTAGTTATCATGCCTACGAGGATGCATTCAATGTAATTAGAATGGGTGGAGAAATTGCACTGCTGGGATTAACAAGCGGAACAATGCCTTTTGATTTTTCCAGGAAAGTTATATTCCCGGGGATTACAATACATGGTGTTATAGGTCGACGTGTGTGGTCTACATGGGATATGATGACGGTGTTGCTGAAGAAAGGTTTGGCAAAACGATTCCTAAAAGCCGGATTTGTAACGCATCAATTTAAACTTGAGGATTTTGATAAAGGTTTTAAGGCCATACTTGATGGAGATGCACTGAAGGTTTTACTCAGGCCTTAAAATTAAGATTTATTGAACGAGTATAAAAATCTGTGATTTTTAATAAAAAATATTTATATTAAAACTCTATATAAATGACTATCCGCATTCTCCCCGGATGTGAATTAGGCAAAAAATGTTAAAAAGGTATTATTTAAGGAGATTTCATGAGTAATTTTTTATCCTATGATGATCTTTATAAAAATTTCAAATGGGAACAGTCAGAAAAGGAACTGGAGTATGGTAAGAATGGAATGTTCAATATTGGATATTACTGCAGTGACCGAATCTGTGAAATCGGTAAAGGAAATAAATTAGGCATGATTTGGGAGGGATATGACGGTGAAGTGAAAAAATATACTTACAACGATATTCGAATTTATTCCAATACCATTGCACAGTTCCTGAAGGATATTGGTCTAAATGTTGGTGACCGAATATGTCTTTTCCTTGACAAAGTGCCGGAGCTCTATATTGGTTTTGTCGGGATATTAAAAATGGGAGCAATTGCCCAGCCATTGTTTTCTGCCTTTGGTGAGGAGGCATTGTTTACAAGACTGGATGATGCGAAAACAAAGGCAATAATAACATCCAAAAAACATCTTGGTAAAGTCAGAAGAATAAAAGATAAACTGCCAGAGTTAACAAAAATTGTGGTTGTTGATGCGGAGGAAGGTGCACAGCTTCAAACCAATGAGATTTATTTTTCAATGGAAAAAGCAAAGAAAGTTGAAAAGTTCGATATTTTTAAAGCGGGACGCGAAGTCCCTTCTGTCCTGCATTACACCTCCGGAACAACCGGAAAACCAAAAGGTGCTCAGCATGTACATTCATCATTAATTTCCCAGTATATTACTGCTAAATGGGTCCTGGATCTCAGAGATGACGATATTTATTGGTGTACCGCTGACCCCGGCTGGGTTACTGGAACATCATATGGTATAATCGGACCATGGGCTAACGGTGTAACACAGGTTGTACTTGATGCGGGATTTGGTACAGAAAAATGGTACGCCTTTATCCAGAAGTACAGGGTAACAGTCTGGTATTCTGCACCAACCGCAATCCGATTGCTTATGAAAGAAGGAATAGACGTTGTTAAAAAATATGATCTATCATCGCTTCGACATTTAGCAAGTGTCGGAGAACCATTGAACGCTGAAGCAGTTATCTGGTCGGAAAAAGCATTTGGAAAACCTTTTTATGATACGTACTGGCAGACAGAAACCGGATCAATTGTAATAACAAATTTGCCTGGAATGAAAATTAAACCAGGTTCAATGGGAAAACCATTTCCTGGAATTCAAGCAACAGTTTTAAATCCAAAGAATTTTGAACCAATCACAACAAATGGTACTGTCGGTTTAATTGCTCTTAAACCCGGATGGCCGTCAATGATGCGAACCTATTGGAATAATCAGGTAACATATGAGAATAAATTTAAAAATGGATGGTATATCTGCGGAGATCGTGCAAGCATAGATAACGAAGGTTATTTCTGGTTTGTTGGCAGAGATGATGATGTTATTAATACAGCAGGTCATCTGGTCGGACCTTTTGAAATAGAATCTGCATTACTCGAACATAAGGCAGTTGCTGAATCAGCGGCAGTGGGTAAACCTGACCCGATAAATATGGAAGTTGTAAAAGCATTCATTGCACTAAAACCTGGTTATGTAGCAAGCGATGATCTCGAAATGGATATCATAAATTTTGTTCGTAAAAAACTTTCACCTCTTGCAATGCCCCAGGAGATTGAGTTTGTACCTTCATTGCCAAAAACGCGAAGCGGGAAAATTATGCGCCGACTTCTCAGAGCGAAGGAATGGGGCGAAGAGATTGGTGATACATCCACGCTTGAAAACGAATGAAAACGATTTTATTAATTCTAAAACCCAATAATATAATTTAATCTGGAGTTACTATGGCGGAAGATATTAAAAAACTGATTATTGACTATGTAAAAAAGGAATATCTCGAGGAAGATTCCGGTATTGATGTAAATGAAAATACAAAATTAATCTCCAGCGGTATTGTCGACTCTTTTTCTATGGTCTCTTTGAAGATGTTCCTTGAGAAAAAATTCTCAATAAAAATTCCCGATGAAAAGGCAACACCGGAAGCCTTCGATTCGGTTAACAATATTATTAATTTATTAAAAGAATATGTGAAGTTATAAGGAGATTATATGGCATACAGTGAAAAAGCCCGAAACTTCTACGGTAACGAATTAAAAGGAATTCGTCAGGGGGGATTATATAAAGAAGAACGATATATTGAATCACCTCAAGGAGCAAATATAAAAGTCGAATTTCCAATGGGAAGTTCAACCAAACAGGTTATTAACTTCTGCGCGAATAACTACCTTGGCCTCTCAAGTCATCCAGATGTGGTAAAAGCTGCGCATGAAGGACTTGAAACACGCGGCTACGGGATGTCGTCTGTCCGTTTTATTTGCGGTACTCAGGATATTCATCGGGAACTTGAGAATAAACTTACAGAGTTCCTTGGAACAGAGGATACTGTTCTATTTCCATCATGCATGGAAGCAAATGCCGGACTGTTTGAAGTTATGCTTGATAAAGAAGACGCCATGATTTCAGATAGATTGGTACATGCATCAATTGTGGACGGAATGCGGCTCTGTAAAGCACAACTTTTTAATTATAAACACAACAATATGGCGCATCTCGAAGAAAAATTGCAGGAAACACAAAATTGCCGTTTCAGATTAATTATTACCGACGGCGCCTTCTCTATGGACGGAGATATAGCTCCTCTTGATAAGATTTGTGAACTTGCCGAAAAATACGATGCGATGGTTATGGTTGACGATTCCCATGCCACAGGTTTTATGGGGAAAACAGGGCGAGGCACACACGAACATTGCGGTGTTATGGGAAAAATTGATGCCATAACAACCACACTTGGAAAAGCACTCGGGGGTGCGGCGGGTGGCTGTGTGAGCGGACGTAAAGAAATTGTTGAACTTTGCCGACAGCGAGCAAGACCATATCTTTTTTCAAATACAGTACCACCGGTTGTGGTGGCTGCTTCAATTAAGGTTATAGACCTCCTCTCAAAAACAACGGAACGGAGAGATAAACTCGAGAGAAACACAAAATATTTCCGTGATAAAATAAAAGAGGCAGGTTTTGATATTAAAGAAGGTGTTCATCCAATTGTGCCCATTATGCTTTACAACGCAAAACTGGCTCAGGATATGGCTCGTGATTTGTACCATGAAGGTATTTACGTTATCGGATTCTCATTCCCGGTAGTACCGCAGGGTCAGGCACGCATACGTGTGCAGATTTCAGCGGATCATGAGATTGAACATATAGATAAAGCCATTGCAGCGTTTACCAAGGTTGGTGCAAAATATAACATTTTAGGAAAGAAACGAGACGAAATTATTGCCGCCTACGGGATGTAGCAGCGCTAAAGTTATTTTCAATACGTACACCTGAGTTGATTGAATTTAGAGCATTAAAAGAAGATCGGTTCAATTAACTTCTTGAATAATGCTTTATAGGATCCGATCGTTTAACCTTTTATGGAAAAAATAAAAGCAAGAGAATATTTTCAAAATATTATTAAGGATTATCACAATTCTGACTTATTCAAGATCGAGCGTGTAATTCATTCACCCCAGAACGCTGAAGTCAGCGTTGAATTTCCCCGTAACTCTCCCAGATGTGAGGTTATTAATTTTTGCTCCAATAATTATCTTGGGTTATCAAATCATCCCGAAATAATTGCAGCCGCTCATAAGGCACTGGATGAAAAGGGTTACGGAATGTCTTCTGTCCGTTTTATATGCGGTACTCAGGATATACATAAGGAACTTGAAGATCGTCTTACATGTTTTTTAGGTACAGAAGATACAATTCTGTATTCATCATGCTTTGATGCCAATGGGGGTGTATTTGAGGCATTACTGGGAGAGGAGGATGTAATTTTATCGGATGAATTAAATCACGCATCAATAATCGATGGTATCAGACTCTGTAAGGCACATCGTCATCGTTATAAACATAATTCCATGGATGATCTGGAGAATCATCTAAAACTTTCACAGGATAAAAGATTCAGATTAATCGTTACTGATGGTGTTTTTTCAATGGATGGTGTGCTCGCTAAATTGGATGAGATTGTAAAACTTGCTCAAATGTATGAAGCTTTTGTCATGGTGGATGATAGTCATGCGACCGGTTTTATAGGAAAATCAGGTAAAGGAACTCCTGAATATTTCGGCGTTACGGGAAAAATAGATCTCATAACCACTACTTTTGGTAAAGCGCTTGGTGGAGCGTCAGGTGGATGTGTTTCGGGAAAAAAGTACTTAATTGATATACTCAGACAGCGATCACGCCCTTATATCTTTTCCAATACTGTAAGTCCGGTTGTGGTCGCAGGTACCCTGAAAGCGCTCGATATTATAGAGTCGTCAGATTCCCTCCGTAAAATTCTTATGCAGAATACCCAATTCTTCAGAAGTAGTTTGAGAAACGAAGGATTGGAGATTATTGATGGATTTCACCCTATAGTACCGGTAATGTTCCATGATGAAAAACTTGTTCAACGAATTGCAAGAGATCTTTTCGATGAAGGTATATTCGTTGTCGGGTTTTTTTATCCCGTAGTTCCCAGAGGTAAGGCAAGGATAAGAGTTCAAATTTCAGCAGTACATAAACAACATCATTTAGAGCATGCTGTAAATGCATTTAAATTAATTACACAGCGTACCGTTTAGAAAGATAAAATATGAAGAAACCACTGACAGAAAAAAATGTTCTAGAAGCACTAAAAATTGTAAAGGACCCTGATTTAGGAAAGGATATAGTTTCACTAAATTTTATAAAAGAAATCAAGATTGAAGGGAATAACCTTTCTTTTAATATCGAACTAACCACTCCCTCATGTCCGGTCAAAGATCAGTTTAAAAAACTTGCAGAAACAGCAATCAGGAGTCAGATTGAAGGCGTAAATCAAATAAAAATTAACATGACCTCGCAGGTTCGGCAGAATCTTGGCAAGCAGCATATGGATCTAATACCGACCGTTAAAAATACCATTGCAGTGGCTAGCGGGAAGGGAGGGGTCGGAAAATCAACTGTTGCTGTCAATATTGCAGTTTCCCTCGCACTTGATAGTGCGAAGGTAGGGTTGCTCGATGCAGATATTTATGGACCGAGTATACCACTTATGATGGGTATAACCGAACGACCTGTTGTGTCCGATGGGAAATTGATACCACTTGAATCACATGGAGTAAAGGTAATGTCGATCGGATTTTTAGTTGATCCCATGCAAGCGGTAATCTGGCGCGGACCGATGGTAAGCAGTGCGGTGCGGCAGTTTTTGGGTGATGTAAAATGGGGCGACCTGGATTATCTGATTATAGATTTACCGCCAGGCACCGGGGATATTCATCTTACGTTGACACAAACGATCCCGCTTTCCGGTGCGGTTGTAGTTACCACACCTCAGGATATTTCACTTGCCGACGCCCGAAAAGCATACACGATGTTTCAGCGTGTTGAAGTGCCGGTATTGGGAATAATTGAGAACATGAGTTATTATTTATGCAGTAAGTGCGGACACCGCGAGGATATATTTGATGCGGGAGGAGGTAAAAAAGCGGCGAATGAACTTGGCGTTGCATTCCTCGGCGAAATTCCAATTAATACAAAAATCAGAGTCGGGTCTGATAAAGGAAACCCAATAGTTTTGTCTGATGCAAATGATGAAAATTCGAAAATTATCAGACAGATAACAAGAACAATGGCAGCCCAGTTAAGTATGTATCAGTTATCAGATCAATCTAATCAAAAAGTCGAGATTGTACTTTAATAAAAATTATTTGATAGGATTTTTCATAAATTATTCGGAAATTGAAGTAAATAATTTTATTTTCTTATTTTAAACAGGGATTTGAAGATGGAAGAACAGAAACCAATGACGGTTCTAGAAAAAGTAGAAATGGCTCTTCAGATGTGCCGGCCTTATCTCAATGCTGATGGGGGAGATGTAGAACTTGTGCGAATTACTGACGACGGCGTGGTAGAAGTCAGACTTCAAGGTGTGTGCAGTGGCTGTCCCATGTCACGTATGACATTGCGTGCAGGCATTGAACGTGCAGTTCTTCAATGTGCACCGGAAATAAAAAGGGTTGAGGAAGTAAGATAATTTTTATCCTGGTATTATTTTATATAAAATCTTTTTCAGTAACTCTGCCATCTTTTATCTGAATTACTCTGCCGCCCACTCTCTTTACAAGATCGTAATTGTGTGTTGCCAGTACTACTGTGGTGCCGCGATCGCTGATTACTTTTAACATGTTGACAATATCCGTTTCCGCGGATGGATCTATATTTCCGGTAGGTTCGTCTGCAAGTAAAATTTTCGGATCCCTCACTATCGCTCTTGCAAACGCCACCCGTTGCTGTTCACCCCCCGAAAGTTGATGAGGAAAATCGTTTCTTTTGTGACTCAATCCGAGATCTGCTAAGGAGCGTAAAACTCTTTTGCCAATTTCAGTTTTATCTATATTATCCACTTCAAGACAAAATGCAACATTATCAAAAACATTCCTGTCCTCAAGTAACTTATAGTCCTGAAATATCACACCGATTTGTCTTCGTATTTTTGGAATTTCCCGTTTTTTTATTTCAGTTGATTTTTTTCCATCGATAGAGATAATTCCCTTATCAGGAAAGACATCAAAATACATCAGACGTAGAAGGGTAGTTTTCCCAACACCTGATTCTCCCACTATTGAAATAAATTCACCCGGTTTTATCTGCAGGTTTACGTCAATGAGAATCGGGACATGGTCAAATGAAACGTAAACATTTTCCAGACGAATCATAAGCGGTATCGTCTCCGGTTGTTAATTATCTGTACGGCTGTTCTTATGGCTTCTATCATACTATCCGGGTTCGCAATACCTTTTCCTGCAATATCAAATGCCGTTCCGTGATCTGGAGAGGTGCGCACAATTGGTAATCCTGCGGTCACATTAACACCGGAATTAAAATTAAACAATTTAAAAGGTATAAGTCCCTGATCATGATACATTGCCAGAACAGCATCGTAATTTTTAAAAGAAGATTTTCCATAAAAAGCATCTGCGGCAAATGGACCTTCAGCAATAATTTTTAATCTTTGTGCCTTCTGTATGGCAGGCTTGATGACATTTTTTTCCTCAACCCCGAGCAATCCCTCCTCGCCAGCATGCGGATTAATTCCAAGTACCGCTATTTTTGGATTGTGAATTGCAAAATCTTTTTTCAATGAATAATGAAGGATTTTTATTTTTTTAAATATTTCATCCTTAGAAATTTTTTTTGATACTTGATTTAAAGGTAAATGTGTTGTTGCCAGTCCAACTTTCATATTTTTTGCTGTAAAAAGCATAAGTTGTTTTTTTACTCCGCAAATATCAGAAAGCATCTCGGTTTGACCCGGATATTTGTACCCACCTAGTTGGAGACCTTTTTTTGAAACCGGAGCGGTTACAATTCCGTCAATTAATTTTCCCTTGGCAAGATCAGCCGCAATAAATATAGCGTCTCCTGCAAATTGTCCTGATTCTCTGGAAATTTTTCCAGGATTGATTTTTGGTTTTTGAAATTTATTTATATGAAATACCGGAATAATCCCTTCTATGTTTTTTCCAGGGAGTGTATCAATTTCTTTAAATGTGGTTTTAATTCTATTACGTGATGCATAATATTCAAAAACATCGATTGAACCAACGATGATGGGTATGCAGCAATATTTTACCTGATCTGAAATTAATGATTTTAATATGATTTCCGGTCCGATACCGTTAAAATCACCCATCGTTATTGCTATAAGAGGTTTCATATTTGTAGAATTATAATGAAAAATTACCGAAAATGAAAGAAATTTTAAATTAATACAAATTTTACAAAATAACTTATTGATATATAAGAAGTTAGCAATTTTCTATTGACAATCAACATTAAGTTTGTTATCTTTAGGCGATGATTTTGATAATTTAAAAAATAATCAAAAGGCGACCTCTATGATGTTAATGAGTGTCATAGAGGATTTTTTATTTTAATTAACTCAATTCAATCAAAATGAGGGGTATATTTATGAAGTATGTCACCATATTAATTTCGTTGGTTTTTTTATTCGGTTTTCTTGCAATATCTCAGGAAACCAGTACTGAGGGTGCAACCTCTGGTATCATGGCAAAGGGTGTTCCTGAGAGAACAATTACATCGCCGAATGCTTCTGTCCCGAATAAGATTTCTTATCAGGGTATTTTAACTTCTTCGGGTGGAGCGCCTGTCGCTGATGGGGCGTATGATATAAAGTTTGAATTATTCAATGTTGCATCAGGTGGTACGGCACTCTGGTCTGAAACACAGACCGCAGTACCTGTTTCAAACGGTACATTTAGTGTTCTTTTAGGATCTGTTACGCCGTTGATTGGTATTTTTTATCAGCCATTATGGGTTGAGATAACGGTAGTATCGGGACCGGGTATTGGGTCTCCGATTGTATTTTCCCCACGTACAGAACTTGCGAGTGCGGCGTATGCGTTAGGACCATTTTTAAAATCGGGTGATAATTATTATCTAAATTCTGGTCAGTTAGGAATAGGCGGAGAACCACAGGAAAACTTCCTTTTGGATACAAGAGGAAATTTTTCTTTTATTAGATCCAAAGCAACTTCTGGTTGGGCAGGTTTTGTCGCAGATAAAACATATCCGACGGATAATAATTATTTTATTTTAAGAACGGCCGGAGTTGACAAATGGGTCCTTGGTACTATGGGAAACGATAATTTTCAAATAAGGTATTGGCCTCTTTTCCAACCCTATGTATATGTTGACACTCTTGGTAAAGTTGGTATTGGCACTACAACACCTGATAAGTTGCTAACTGTTAGTGGGAATGCCAAAGTTCGGGATACATTATTTGTAGGTACAACTACATCTAGTGGTCAATTAAATATGTATAGATCTGGTGTTAGCCTTCCCGTAGCAAAAGCAAATTCGAGCGTTTACGGTGGTCAGTTGCAATTATTTGATGAATTAGGGAATTTGGTGGTTGATCTGAGACCTAATGGTTATGGAGAAGGTGGTGGCGTTGATTTTTATAGATCACCATCGGAAAGAGGAGTTGAAATCTGGGGTAATGCATATGGCCAGGGACAAGGATACATCGGTGTGCGCGGTGATAACAGATCAATGATATTTGATCCCAGATTAGTTGGCAATAATTCCGTTCAACTTCCCGACAGTTCAATTTCAGCGGCGGAGATGTTTAATGAACCGGGAGTGGCCAATAGTTATGTTCAGGGACCTATTACAATTGCAAATACGGGTGTGACAAACATACTTTCTACCACGATAAATGTTCCTGCGGCAGGCTATATAGTTGCCCAGGCACATTCATATGGTTATTTATCGGGTGATACTCTGGGAAATTTAATAGTGAGTATAGAAACGTCACCCTCTTTAAATTCGAGTTTAAGGGGATCTGCTTTTGGATTTGCGAATGAAGTGTTTGGGATGTCTGTATTAACATGGGGGCAACTCTCACCCCATAAAGTTTTTTATGTGAATTCAGCAGGTACTTATACATATTACCTAACTGGTGCTCGCGGATATAACAGAGGTGCAGCAGGGATCTATGCTGCAGAATTATTGCTAACCTATTTCCCAACTTCTTATGGTACAGTTCAAGCATCAATTCCCGCTTCTATGGTGTCTGAATTTGATTCACCTGAACTTATAAATAGTGGTTTATCCGAAAATAGTCCATCTCAGAATGAAAATAATGAAGAACTTTATAAAGTTGACTTAAGAGAATTAGAAATAAAGGCCCTGAAAGCCCGTGCGGAAGCCGAACGGGCAGAAAGAGAACTCTTGGAAGCGCAACAAAAAATACAACAACCAAGCGGTTCTGAACCTCACTAAGGAAAGGGATACAAATATGAAATGGAAAATAATATTAATCCTACTGATTGCTACAGTAACGGCTATGTACAG
>Ga0101944_10006629_pt1 | contig 12149 bp, 6 predicted proteins | sample DewCreD2012metaG_FD_75245 | JGI IMG/M metagenome (GOLD analysis project Ga0101944, IMG submission 75245) | Hot spring sediment bacterial and archeal communities from British Columbia, Canada, to study Microbial Dark Matter (Phase II) - Dewar... ... | reverse complement strand
GCCACTGACGTACGAGGCTCCTGCCCACTGGCAACCCGCGTCACCCAGTCCGTTCAGCGTGTTGTCGTTTCGCGTGGTCGAGGGAAACCGGACGCTGGAGATCACGGTGAGCACGGCGGGGGGCGACCTGCTGGCCAACGTGAACCGGTGGCGGGGGCAAGTGGGTCTGCCGCCATGGACGGCCGCGGAACTGGCGTCGGGAGTGCAAAAAATCCAGACGCTGGGCACGGAGGGTGAGTATGTACAATTGGTTGGCCCGTCCACGGACGGTTCCGGTCAGACGATTCTGGGAGTAATCGCTCGGGCGGCCGGCCAGACGTGGTTCGTCAAACTTCGCGGCGACTCAGCCCTGGCCGAGCGGGAAAAGCCGCAGTTCGAGGCGTTTGTGAAGTCGCTGAACCCTCGTTGAGAGACCGGGCGGCCCGGCCGCGTGAGGAATACCGTCGTATTGCGTGAAGCGAGATGCGTGTTTATGTCTGCTCCTACCCTGCCTTTGGAAGCTCCCGCCCGCCCCGCGATCCGCCCGACCGTACGGCGTGAAGCGGACTGGTCGATCCATGCGGTGATGCAAGCGCTGGGCTCGTTGAAGCTCACGGTGGCGCTGTTTGCCTTGGGCATCTTTGTGGTGTACGTGGGGACGGTGGCCCAGCAGGAAGAGGAGATCTGGCAGGTCGTCCGCCACTACTTCCACGCCTGGGTGATGTGGGTGAAGGTGGACACGCTCTTTCCGCGCGTGTTCTTTCCGTTCCTGCCGGCGCTGCCGAGTTGGCGTTTTCCCGCCCCGGGCGGGCTGGTGGTGGGCAGCCTGATGGCGCTGAACCTGCTGTCCGCGCACGGCTGGCGGTTCACGATCCAGGCCAAGGGCACGCGGCTCTATGCGGGTCTGGCGGTGCTGCTGGCGGGCTTGCTCACCGGTGTGCTGATCATCTGGGCTGGGCACAACGATCGGGGCATCCAGGCCAGGCCGCCGTTCACGTGGGATGCGTTCTGGCGCTGGTTTCTGGCGTCGGCGGGGCTGCTCTGGCTGGCGGCCGCGGCCGCCTATGGGCAGTGGGGCGTGCTGGAGCTGGTACGGCGGCGGAAACGGCAAGGGCGCGTGCCGTGGATCGACACACTGCTGTCCGCCTTGACCGGGCTGATCCTCGCCACGCTGGCGGGGCTGATCGTGTGGGGGGCCGTGCGCAGCGCCAGGCCGTCGGATGAGGCGCTGCGCGTCGTGTGGCAGTTGATCCAGGGCGGGCTGGCGGGGCTGGTGCTGCTGGTCGGCTGCATCCTGGTGTTCCGGCAGCGCGGGGGCATCGTGCTGCTCCACCTGGGGATCGGGCTCCTCATGTTCAACGAGCTGTGGGTGTCGCAGAACGCCCGCGAGCGGCAGGTCTTTTTGTATGAAGGGGAGACGACGAACTACCTCCGCGACATCCGCACGGTCGAGCTGGCGCTGGTGTCGCGCTCCGCGGAGGGGGAAGAAACGCATGTCGTCATCCCGCGCGACCTGCTGATCGCCAACAGCCAGACGAATCAGCCGCAGGTCGAACGCGCGCTGGCAGAGCGGCAGCCGCTGGACAAGCTGCCGCTGGTCTATCTGGAGCATCCGCTCGTGCCGGTCAAGCTGGCGGTGCTAACGTACTACCGCAATGCCGACATCGCCCCGCGGGGAAAAGAGGACGTGACGCCAGCCACGACGGGCCGCGGCCTGAGCGAGAAGCTCATCGAGCGGGCGGCCGCCCGCGGCACGGACACCGAGGGGCGGATCGATCTGGCCGGGGCGTATGTGCGCTTCGTGGACAAAGAGACGGGCGCGGACCTGGGCACCTACCTCCTGACGCAGCTCGCTTCCGAGCAGCGCGACCCGGAGCGATTCACCGAGAAGCTCCGCGTGGGAGATGCGGCGTACGAGCTGTACCTGCGCTTCAAGCGGGAATACAAACCGTATCGTCTGGCGCTGGTCGATGTCCGCAAGGATGACTACCTGGCTTCCGATACGCCGCGGAACTATTCCTCCGACGTGCGGATCGTCGATCCCGAGGCGGGCGTCGATACGACAGTGCACATCAAAATGAACGACCCGCTGCGGTATCGCAACGACACATTCTACCAGAGCGGGTACCACGCCACGCCGGAAGGGGAAGCGACGACGCTGCAAGTGGTTTTCAACCGAGGCTGGATGATCCCCTACGTCGCCTCGATGGTGGTGGTGATCGGGATGGTGGCGCACTTCCTGGGCACCGTGACGCGGTTCGTCCGCCGCCGGGAACAGGAAGAAGAGACAGAACGGCCCGATGCGGCCCGCGTGCCCGCCCGTCGCAAAGCCCGCCAGGTGAAGACGCCGGATGCGGCCGGCAGCCTCTGGTCGCGTCTGGGAGTGCCGCTGTTGGTGATGGGGCTATTCGCCGTGACGCTGGCCAGCGTGGCGCGCCTGCCGCGTCATGCCCCGGATCAGTTCGACTGGCAGCGGCTGGGACGGCTGCCGGTGGCCCACCTCGGCCGGATCAAGCCGATCGACACCCTGGCGCGGAACACGGTGCGGGCGCTGACGATCAATAGCGAGTCGGCCCGCACGGCCGACGGCCAGCGCATCCCCGCCGTGCAGTGGTTCATGGAGGTCATTTCCGGCACCGACCAGTCGCTGAAGATGCCGATCATCCGGATCGACAGCAAGGAAGTGCGGCAGATTTTCGACCTGCCCGACCGGCCGCGATTCGCCTACTGCGTGGAAGACCTCCAGCCGCACATCCGCGACTTCGAGCGCCAGGTCGCGGCGGCCTTCAAGACGCCGGAAGAGCAGCGGACCGTGGTCCAGCAGCGCGTGCTGGAGCTGGACCAGCGGCTGAAGCTGTACCTGACCGTGGTCCGCGCGTTCACCCCGCCCGATCTGCCGGAGCTGCCCACCGAAGAAGAAGTCCGGGCCAATCCCGGCGCGATCGCGCAGTTCCGTGATGCCTTCCTCCGCACGATGGCCCAGACGCAACAGATGCTCAGCCAGGACAAGGCCCCGCGGGTGATCCCGCTGGCCCAGTCGGACAGCGCCGACCCGGACGCGGTCTGGCAGGCCTACCCGATCGCCTTCGCCCGGGCCAGCCTCCTGGCGCAGATGGGCCAGTCCCCCGACGAAGGCACGCGGGCCTTCAACGGCATGATCGGCGCCTACCGCCGCGGCGACGCCCGCAAGTTCAACGAAGAACTGACGCGGTTCGAGGCCTATCTACACCAGGTCAAGCCGCCGCTGTGGGACGAGCGCCGCGTCGCGCTGGAGGCCTATTTCAACTACGTCTCGCCGTTCTTCCTGGCCATGCTGCTGTACCTGGGGGCGTTTCTGCTGGCGCTGTTCGGGTGGCTCTTCCGCGCACGGCCGCTGCAAGCGGGAGCCCTGACGCTGATCCTGCTGACCTTCCTGCTGCACACCGCGGCTCTGGCGGCACGGCTGTACATCTCCGGCCGGCCGCCCGTGACCAACCTCTACTCCTCGGCGGTGTTCATCGGCTGGGCGGCCGTGCTGTTGGGGCTGATCATCGAGGCGATCTTCCGGATGGGCCTGGGGAACATCGTCGCGGCCGTGGCCGGCTTCGCCACGCTGATCATCGCCTATTTCCTCTCGGCCGGCGGCGACACGATCACCGTGCTGCAGGCGGTGCTGGATACGCAGTTCTGGCTGGCGCTACACGTGACGTGCATCACGCTGGGCTACGCGGCGACCTATTTCGCCGGCTTGTTCGGCGTGCTGTACGTGATCTTCGGCCTGTTCACCCCCTGGCTGGACGCGACCATGCGCCGCGAGACCGGCCGGATCATCTACGGCACCACCTGCTTCGCCATCCTGTTCAGCTTCTACGGCACCGTGCTGGGCGGGCTGTGGGCCGACGATTCCTGGGGGCGTTTCTGGGGCTGGGACCCCAAGGAGAACGGCGCTTTGATGATCGTGCTGTGGAACGCCCTGCTGTTGCACGCCCGCTGGGACCGGATGGTGGCCGACCGGGGCATGGCCGTGCTGGCCATCGGCGGCAACCTCGTCACAAGCTGGTCCTGGTTCGGCGTCAACCAGCTTGGCATCGGCCTGCACTCGTACGGCTTCACCAGCGGCGTGGCGCTGGCCCTGCTGCTGTTTGGGCTGAGCCAGTTGCTGCTGATCGGCCTGGGCATGTTGCCGACCCGCCTGTGGCGGAGCTTCCAGGCCCAGCCCAGCGCCGCGTCGTTGCCATCAACCGCCTAGCCGGCTTAGACAGCGGCACGTACCACGCCGCACACCTTGCGCCCGCGGATCGCACGCCGGTTGCCGCATGCTGGCTGCTGCACGCTGGCACGAGCATGCTGGTAACAGCGCGGTGGCAAGAGTGTGCCGGCAGCGCCCCGCCAGCAGCGGGCCAACGGGTCAGCCACTGCTGGACCTTTGTCGCTCTTGACGCTCGTGCCGCCAGTCAGTACGTAGCAGGCCGTGTGTCGGACCGGCCTTTTGCACTCCCTCTGCCCAGGGGCAGCACGCGTGGACGTTCAGCGCGGTCTGTGGACGCTGTCCAGCCTGGGGCTGATCGTTTGCTCCTCGGCACTGGGCCAGGGCACGATCCAGTTCCCGCGGACCTCCCCGCCCGCGTCGCCGCCGCCCACCTCCCCCACGATCACCATCCCCGGGACATCCAGCCCGACCACCCCGCTCCCCTCGACAACCGCGCCGCCCGCGGCGTCCGGCGTGATCACCGCGCCGCCGGCCGCTTCCGCAAACCCTTATCTGCCAAGCGGTTCCGCCGCACCGTTCGACCCCTACTCCCCAAGCGGCTCGGCCGCGTACTCGTTCTGGTCGACCACCCCCGGCACGGCGAGTGGTCTGCCGCCGCCGATCACCACGCCGCCTGCCGGCACTAGCCCACTGGTCACGAGTCCGCCTGGGGCCAGTTCTCCCTACGGCCCACCGATTTTGCCCGGCTCGCCGACCGGTTCGTTCCCCACCTACGGTCCGCCGGCACCATCGCCCACGCCGCAGTACCTTTTCCCCGGCGGCCTCGGGGGCCCGCTCGACCTTTCCCAGTCAATCCGGTTCATCCAGGACTTGCGCCTGCGGCACACCTACCTGGGTGCGGGCAACGACCCCAACGACGTGGGAATCAACGATACCGAAGCGGCCGTCACCTTCACGTTGCCTAATTTCCTGACCACTGGCCAGCCGCTGTACATCTCGCCTGCCTTCGCCCTGCACCTGTGGGATGGCCCCAGCTTCCTGGCAGCCGACCTGCCTCCCAGCGCTTATAGCGCCTACCTCGATTTCCAGTGGGCCAGCGACCCGAACTTGCAGCTCGGCGCGGAGCTGGGCTTCCGGCTGGGGGTCTACTCCGATTTCAACACGCTCAACGACCAGAGCCTCCGCATCCAGGGGCTGGGTCTGGGCATCGCCCGGCTGACGCCCACCGTGACGCTCAAGCTGGGCGTGATGTACCTGGATCGCAACAACATCAAGCTGCTACCGGCGGGCGGCGTGCTGTGGACCCCCACCCCTCAGGTCCGGTTCGACATCTTCTTCCCGCAGCCCAAACTCTCGGCCTACCTGACCACCGTCGGCCAGTTCGAGCTGTGGTGGTATCTGGCGGGGGAGTATGGCGGCGGCGCGTGGACGATCGAGCGGGCCAGCGGCACCAGCGACCGCATCGACATCAACGACATCCGGGCCTCCGCCGGGCTCGAATGGACCGGTCCCCGCGGTCTGACCGGCTTCGTCGAAGGAGGGTTCGTCTTCAAACGCCAGGTGATTTATGTCGTCAACCCCGCGCACTCCTTCGACCCGGGCGACACGTTCATGGTGCGCGCGGGAGTGGCCTTCTAACTCCCGCCCGACCGCACGACCGACCGGCAGCCCGGCGCTAGGGCACCCGCGCCAGGCGATGGACCTTCGATGATGTTCCGCACACCGCCTAGCGCCGTCTGCCTCGGTGGGCCGCCTTGCCGCCCCATGCCAGGCGACCGCGCGCGACCCCTCGGCCCGTCGGACTGCGCCATCACCAGCCGGCATGGCAACGCTCGCCTGCGGGCAAGCAGTTTCAGCACCGGCCGCCATACTCTCAAATACTTCGTGAAAGCGGCATCTGCAAACGGGTCCCACTGCCGCGGCTTGTGTCGGATGCCGCTGGCTGCCGCCGTCGCGGGCGCCTTGGTGTTCTGGGCGCTTTGGGGTGTCTGGGCAGGGTTGGTCTTTGGCCAGTCCCGGCAGGCGGTGCCCGCTTCCCCGCCCGAACTGCTCCCACCGCCTTCGCGGGGCGATGCGCCGCAAAGTCCACGCCAGCCGCCCGTTCCGTCGCCCGACCGCCACAGGGACGGGCCCCCGCCAGGAATCGACGGCCCCGAGGATGCCCCTGCCGGGCGGCGCAAGGCCGGGTCGTCGCCCGACAGCCCGGCTGTCGAAGACCTGCCGCGGCTGATGCAGCCGCCGTCGGCAAGCGAAACGCTTCCGGCGCAGCCTTTCACGCTGAGCGACCCGTGGGCGCTGGAAGAACAAATGGACCTCTTGGCGCCCGCACTGGCACCGCTGACTGCGAAGCTGAATCCCTACAAAGACGGATTCTTCCAGAAGCTGTCGCTGGCGGCCGATTGGATCGGCAATAGTGCCGACCCGGCCGACCTGGGCCTGACGGAGGTGGACACCTACTTGCAAGTGGGTCTGCCCTTCCCGCTGCGAGAATGGCCGCTGTTGATCACGGCGGGGTGGAACCTGACGCTGATCGACGGCCCGACAGTGACCGACCTTCCGCCGCGGCTGTATCTGGCCTATGTCGATCTGATGTGGCTGCCGCAAGTGGTGCGCGGGTACACGGTGCTGTTGTCGGTGGTACCGAGCGTCTTCGGCGATTTCCAGGAGCACGAATTCCGCCTGACGGGCAAGGGGCTGCTCATCTACGACTGGGTGCCGCAGCGGCTGCAACTGGTGGCGGGAGTGCTGTATCTCAATAGGGAGAACCTGCGGCTGTTGCCGGCCGGGGGCGCGATCTGGACGCCGGAGGACTGGCTGCGGCTGGAGCTGCTGTTTCCCAAGCCGAAGTTCGGGATTCGCTACCAGGTCGGACCGGGGTTCGAAGACTGGTTTTATGGCACGGCCGAGTTCGGCGGCAACACCTGGCCGATCGAGCGTGCTGGCGGCGTGCGCGACAACGTGACCTACCTCGACTACCGCCTGCTGATCGGCACCGAGCGGAAACTGGAGGGCGGGGCGGGGTATCGGCTGGAACTGGGCTACGTGTTCGGACGCGATATTTCGTTCGCCAGCGGCCGCGGTGACTTCGCCCCGCAGGATAGCTTCATGCTTCGCGGCGGCATCACGTATTAGCGGGCTGGGGGCTGCTTCGGTCGGCCGACGCGGCATGTTCAAAGGGCGCGGCAACGCGGAGCGGACGGCGCTGCCTCGAACGAAAGCCAGTGTGGGAAAACGCGTCGCAAAACATGTCGGGAAATCATTTCGGAAAGCTGGCTTTGGAAGCGTTTAAGGAGATCGCCTTAGGAAACGATCTCCGAAAAAAGAGATCGCCCGTGAGCGACCCACACCACAGCCGTTGACCTTGCTTGCGGCCAGCCGTATATTGCGTCCTTCGTGGCTGGCACCATGGACCGCGGATCGGCGGTCGTGGCGAAACCAGACTGGCTTCTCTTCTCGCACGCAGGAGGAGAATCTTCAATGCCAGAGAACCGCTGAGCACCACGTAAGCATCGGCATGGAGGCTGGGGCGGCGGTCGAGGTTATGCGGAAGACAGCCAGGACCTCGCACCGGCGAGGGCATCCGACGCTCCCCCGATGTATATGGCTTTCTGCGCTGGCAGTACTCCAGGCAGAGGCTGCTTCTGGCCCCGCGCGGCCAGCTTTTCGTGCGGCGAAGAAACTCAGGAATCCATCGAGTGGGGCACCGGGGAGCGAATCATGAGATTTCTCTATTTGACAGAGATCGGGCATCATTACGACCTGGAAGAGGGGACGCCCGGCGTTCGGAATCAGGTGCAGGTCTGGAAGGGGATCGAGACGGCACTGAAGACGGCGATTACAGACTTACGCAACCTGCTCAAGACACCGACCGGGCCGGCGCCGGTGACGGGCAGCGTCGGTCGCGGTTCGGTCAGAGATCGCGCCAGATTTTTCGAGAACAAGGGGCAAGCCAACGCGAATGAGGTCGAGATTGCGCAGATCAAGGCGAAGATCGACCGCCTGCGAAAATGGCTGCAAATGGAGGGAGCCTATGCCGACAAGGACGGGAACATCGACCTTACGCGATTCAAGAATCTGACGGTGGTATATGATCACGATGCCGCCCGACGTGGCATGACGCGCGTCGAGATCAAGGAGGGACAGCTCCTGCTCAAGGGCCAGCCCCTCCATACCGAGAACATGGTCACGCACTTCTCCGGCCCGGGCAAAGCGATTTACGTGCTCAGCTTCGAAGGCAATTTGCACGTGGCGTCTCACGTGGTCGGCCACTACCACCACAGCTCGCTGTTGGCAGGAGCCAGAGTGGCCGGTGCCGGCGAAATCGAAGTCAGCAACGGCCACGTGATGTGGATTTCCAACAAGAGCGGACATTACCGCCCCTCGATCAACCATCTCTGCCAGACGCTGCACTTGTTGCAGAAAAAAGGGGTGCCGATGACCTTCCGTGTCTCGGTCGTAGGAGCGATCAATGGGAACTTCGAATCGGTGCACGCCTTCCTGAAGGCTCTGGAGTTGGCCGACGAGCCGGATTATGAACTGGCCAAGCTGTTATGCTACGAGAAACATCTGACCGACGCCGTGCTGGGAACCAACGGATGGCGGTGGCGGCAAAATGCGACCGTGGAGAAAGCAGGCGTGTACACGATCGGGCCACCGTCGGTGTTGGTGCCGCATAAGGTGGTCCGCCAGTGGCTCAAGTCCCAAGGGTTTCTCCCGAACTTCGACCTGCAACGCGGTACGGGCCGGTAGACCTCAGCAAGCTGACGCGCGCTTCCGCCAGCAGGCTTACAGCCCCAGCGCGGCGGCCCGCAGCGCGACCAAATAGGGCACCGGCTCGGCGCCCAAGGCGTTGAGCACGGTGCCCCCGGCGGTGAAGCAGTGCGTCACCCAATCGGGCTGCCCGTACTTTTCCAGCGCCGTGCCGCCTTCGCCGCCGCCGACGAACACCCGCATCCCCGCCTCCTTCATCCGGCGAAGCTGCTGGATGAACGCCCGCGTGCCCGCCTCGAACCGCGGGTCTTCGAACATCCCGAACACGCCGTTGTGGAACACCACCGCCGGCCGCCCTCGGTGTGCCTCCAGAAACGCCCCCACCTCCCGCTCGAACAGTGCCGTCGTCTGCGGCCCGATGTCGAGCTGCTGGTCGCCCGGCGCCAGCCGCTGGACGATCCGCTCGTCGGCCAGCTTGAAATCGACCGGCAGGACGAAGCGGATGCCCTGCTGACGTCCCGCATGCAGCATCCGCCGCGCCTGTTCGATCCGCTCGGGCGGAATGTAATAGGGCTTGTCGCGATGCGATGGGTCTTCGCTTACGCCCAGGCAGAAATCCTCCCCCGCCAACAGCGCCTCGGCCTTCTTCAGCGCCATCGCCAGCGAGCCGGCGCTGAAGATCGTCCGCACCTTGCCTCGCCCGATGATGGCCTCCAGGTCGTCCAGCTTGTCGATCTTGATCCCGCTGAAGATGACCAGCTCCGCGTGCAGGCACTCCCGCAGCGGGCCGTCGAATTCCCCCGCGACGTACGCCCCTAGCGCCACCCGCTGCATCGCCAGAGGCACCACCGTGCTCGACGCGTCCAGGCTGCCGGCCGAAAACGCTTCGTTCACGTACACCGAGGCCACCCGCTCCGCCAGGCTGTTGGCCAGCGCCGCCAGCTTTTCCGCCAGCGCGGGCAAGGCCTCCTCCTTCACCTTCCACAGCGCCGTCTCCAGGTCGTACGCCCGCACGTTCTCCAGGACCAGCACACTGCCCGGGCCCGCTGCTGCGATCTGTTCCGCCGCCGCCGGACGCACCGTCGCCGTCGCTTCGTCCAGCCAATCGCCCACCAGCGGCACGTCGCAGCCTAAAATCTCTCCCAGCCGCGCGGCTACTTTGGCCAGCGAACCGATCGGCTTGTCCGGCTGCTTGCGGCCCAGATGCCCGAAGACGACTTGCTTCAGCCCCAGCTCGCGGCCGAATTGCAGCGTCGTTCGCATCGACCGCAGGCGGATATCCCCCTCGCCCAGCTTGGCGCCCGGCTTGCAATCGACGTCGCCGCGGACCAGCACCGGCGTACCGGCGGGCAGGCCTCGCAGCGACTCCAGCCGCGGAATCGCCGCCAGGTAATCTTCGAGCGACAGCTCGGGGCGCGCTTCCCAGCCCTTCAGCACCCGACACCACTTCAAAACCCGCTCGACGCTGACCGCCATCGCCCAACTCCTTGTCGTGCCTCGCGGAGTATCCCCGCGGCTCGTGCCTGATTTGCGGGTGACCGCATTCGGTCGGTCGCCGGCCAGACCCGCCGCCCTACCTTAGCAATCCGCCCTCAGCTTTCCCAGGTGGGGCCAGGTCATTGCGGTCTGCCGCAGCAATGCCACCCAGCACGAGGTGCGGCTCGAAGCGGGCCTGCGGGCTGATCAGTTCTGCCAGCCGACGGAGGTCTCCGCCAGTGAAGAACAGCTCGGGCGGGGCTGACAGGGGCCGGGACAAGCGGTCGATCAACTCGCGGACCGCCCCAACGGTGCCCCAGAAGAGCCCGCTACGGATCGCCGCTTCGGTATAGCGTCCCAGCGGCGGTGGCGGTTCTCCCTCTGGAGCCAGCGAGGTGAGCGGCAAGAGGTCGGCTCCACACAGCGCTTCAGCCGACATCCGGAAGCCAGGCAGGATCGCCCCCCCTTCGAACGCTCCATCGGCCGCCACCAGATCGACGGTGATTGCCGAGCCGGCATCGACGACGATGGCGGGGCGAGCGGGCGTGCGGAGCTGATTGACGCCCACGGCGGCGGCCAGCCGGTCGAGGCCCACCCGGTGCGGCTGCTCCACGCGCAGCACCAGCGGCAGATCGGCCGCCGTCAACCAGTGCACCTCGTCCCGCGGCCGGTGCGTGGCCAGCCAGTCGGCCAAAAGCTGCGAGCCGCGACGATGGACGCTGATCACCTTCCAGCGACAAGGCATCGGCGGCAGCGCCGTTCCCAGAAGGCCTGGCGGAGCCTGGCCTGTGGTGAAGCTCCAGATCGCCTGCGGCTGAGGCAACCGGCCGGCCGCCACTGGAGAAGCTTCGGGGGACGAACTGGTCGGGAACAGATCGTGGGCCGCGAACTGCCCGATTTTCGTGCTGCTATTGCCGATATCGACGGCGATCAGCGGGGGTGCGGTCATGGCATCAGCCGATCGGCTGGGGGGCCGCCAGCAGGCTGGCGATCTCTTGAACGAGCCGCTGCAGCCCCTGTCCCGTCACGGCCGAGATTTTCAGCACGGGGCGGCCGCATGCTTGCGCCAGCGCCTCGGCCACGGCGTCGGCGCCGGGCAGCTCCGCTTTGCTGACCACCACCAGTTCAGGCCGCTCGGCAAGCTGTACGTCGTACTGGCGCAGCTCGTCGCGGATCACGCGGTAGTTCTCGACCGGGTCGCTCCCATCGGCCGGTAGCGGCTCGACCAGGTGCACGAGGATGCCAGCCCGCTCGATATGCCGCAGGAATTCGTGCCCCAGGCCGGCTCCGGCATGTGCACCCTCGATCAGCCCCGGGATGTCGGCCAGTACGAACTGCCGGTCCGCATCGACCTGCACGATCCCCAGGTTCGGGTGCTTCGTGGTGAACGGATAGTCGGCGATGGCGGGCCGGGCGCGGGTCAGCCGCGAAAGGAGTGTGCTTTTCCCGGCGTTGGGTTTACCGATCAGCCCGACATCGGCGATCACTTTGAGTTCCAGGATCAGCTCACGGCGTTCGCCGTCCTTGCCGCGCGTGGCCTGACGGGGGGCACGGTTGGTCGCGCTCTTGAAATGGGCGTTGCCCTTGCCGCCGGCACCGCCGCGGGCTACGACCACCTGGTCGCCCGGTTGGACCAGGTCCTTGAGTACAAAGCCGCCGGCCGCGTCGATCACCAGCGTGCCGGGCGGCACCTCGAGGATCAGATCGTCGCCGCTACGGCCTTGCTTGTTTGCGCCGCTGCCATTGGCGCCGCTGGGGGCTCGCCAGAACTTGTGATGGGCCAGCGGGGCGAGGT
>Ga0101944_10006627_pt1 | contig 12150 bp, 11 predicted proteins | sample DewCreD2012metaG_FD_75245 | JGI IMG/M metagenome (GOLD analysis project Ga0101944, IMG submission 75245) | Hot spring sediment bacterial and archeal communities from British Columbia, Canada, to study Microbial Dark Matter (Phase II) - Dewar... ... | reverse complement strand
CAGCGCGTCGATGCGCAAGGCCCGCGCCGCATTGGCGAAGGTGACCGTGTCAACGCCGAACCCGCCGTCGAGGAAGTCCGAACCCGAGGGCCCGCCATCGATGACATTGTCCTGGTTGTTGCCGGTGATCGAATCGGTGAATGCCGTGCCGATCACATTCTCGACCGTGTCGACCGTCTCGGCGACGGCGCCGTCAAACACCGAGCCAGTGGCGAGGTTGACGTTCACGCCCGCCAGCGCGGTCTGGTAGCTGGCGGTGTCGATGCCATTGCCGCCAGTGATCGTGTCGACACCTTCGTCGCCGATCAGCAGGTCATCGCCATCGCCACCGAAGATCAGATCCCGGCCGGGCCCACCAAAGACATAGTCATTGCCCGCCAGGCCATAGATCTCATTGTCGCCGTCCGAGCCGAAGATGCTGTCAGCGAAGGCAGAGCCCTCGAACACCTCGAAATCGGAGAAGCGGTCCTGCGACGCCCCGTCATAGGACAGCCCCAGCGAAATATCGAGGATGACCGCAGTATCCGACGACGCATAGGTCAGCGTGTCGCGCGCCGCGCCGCCGGTCATCACGTCGGCGCCGGCCGGGCCGCCATCCACCCGGTTGGCGAAATTGACCGCGCCGAACACCGTGTCGTTGAACCGCGAGCCGATGGTGCTGGTGATGTCGGGGAAGCGGTCGACATGCTGCCCGTCCGAGCTCTCGCGCACGTCAAGGTCGATGATGACCGCGCGCACGCTGGTGCGATAGCTCACCGTGTCACGGCCGCCGCCGCCGAAGAAATAATCGGCGCCATCCGGCCCGCCATCGAGCACATTGTCGAACGCATTGCCGAACAGGCTGTCATTGCCGCTCGTGCCGATCGCATTCTCGATCGAGAACAGCCGCTCGATGAACGAGAAATTGAAGGCCTCGCCCACCGACAGGTCGATGATGACGGCGCCGCCCTGCTCCTCCCAGCTCGCCGTGTCATTGTCCGGACCGCCGTCCAGCCGGTCAACGCCGTCGCCGCCGACCAGGAAATCATTGCCGGCATTGCCCCGCAGGTCGTCATTGCCGCCGCGCCCTTCGATCCGGTCATTGCCATCCTGGCCGAACAGGTCGTTGCTGCCGGACGTGCCGCGAATGATGTCGTTCTGGCGCGACCCGTTGACGTCCTCGATGCCCAGCAGCGCCTCGGTGATGATGCCGTTGGTTGCCGATTCACCCTGCAGGTCGATCGTCCACGCCTCGGCGCTGTTGGTGTAGAAGACGGTGTCCCTTCCCAGGCCGCCGTCGATGAAGTCTGCGCCGTCGCCGGGATAGAGGCGGTCATTGCGGCCGAACCCCCGCAATATGTCGTCGCCGGCCAGGCCGAAGATCTCGTCCTCCTCGTCCGTGCCGTCCAGCGTGTCAGGCCCGTTGGTGCCGGTCACCGTGGCGAAGGGCAGGATGATCGGCTCCAGTGTCATCGACGTTTCGAGCAGGATGAGCGACATGGCCATGGTCCCCGGACTGCAGCAGCTCCGGAGTCGTTAACCTTCTCGCATGGGTGAGGCAAGGCAAGGCGGGCCGGCCTGCGCGCATGGCGCGCCGGAGCGCCCTTGCCGCCGCTGCGCCCGCCGCTCCGCCCGCTGCGCCCTGCGCTCAGCGCCGGCGGCGGCGGGAGCGCAGGGTGGGCGCGTCGTCGCCGGCCTCGGCGAACACCAGCCGCACGGCGTGGGGATGCTCGGCCGCCTGGCCGGGCGCCGGCGGCCCCGCCCCGGCGCACGGCCTGCGGTCGGCCAGCTCCATCGCAAGGCGCGCGCGCACCAGTGCGGGCGTGTCCATCGCCGCCGGACGCACGGCGTGCAGGCTGCCCGCCAGGAAGCGCCGGCGCACGTCGCCCAGCCAGCGCGCCAGCCCCCCCTCGCGCACGTCGCGCGCCAGCGCCGCCAGCGGCGCGCGGGCGCCAAAGCCGATGTCCGCCACTGCCGCGTCCGGCCGCGTCGCCAGCCGCGTGGCGACATACCAGCCGCCGCGCGCGGCCGGCTGCGCAGCCGGACCGGCATCGCGCGCCAGCACAAGCCCCAGCTCGGGATTGCGCCCGGCAGCCGCGATCAGCGCCTCGCCCACCACCAGCAGGCTGGCCCCGTCAACGGGCGCCGCCGGCGCATCCGGCCGGTCGGCGGGCGGTTGCGGGGGCCTGGCGCTGGTCATCACTGGCCTTGACGGCGCAGCGGCGCACCGCTTGCGTGGCGATTACCCTTCGGCCGCGATGGTCGGGGAGACAGGATTCGAACCTGCGACCCTCTGCTCCCAAAGCAGATGCGCTACCAGGCTGCGCCACTCCCCGATCGGGAGGAGCCCTAGAAGCGCGGCGGGCAAACCGCAATCCGCCGGGGGCTTGGCTTTGATTTACCTCTGTGCAAGCTTGCGTTCACGTGACGAGGGCTAGAGGGGCCTCGTCGGGCAAGGATCTGGAGACGACAGGATGGGTGGCAGTCTGGGGCGGGCCGGTCAGAGGCTGATCACAGCCGGTCGGGGGCGACGCGTCCGGCTGGCCGGGGCCGTGGCGCTTGGCCTTTCGCTGGCCGCCTGCACGACACCGTTCCGTGCCGATGTCACCCGCTTCCAGGTTCTGCCGCCGCCCGCCGGCCAGTCGGTGTTCATCGAGCCCGCCGAGCCGAGCGAATCGAGCAGCCTCGAGTTCCAGACCTATGCAGTGAGCGTGCAGCAGCAGCTGCAGAAGACGGGGTTCAGCATCGCGCCCGACCGCAACTCCGCAGCGCTGGTGGCCCGCTTCGGCTATGGCGTGGGCCCGGCGCGCGAGCGGATCGCGAGCAATCCCACCTGGTCGGGCGGCTGGGGCTGGGGGGCGCCCGGCTGGGGCTGGGGCGCGCCCGGCTGGGGCTGGGGCGGCTGGGGCTGGGGCGCGCCCGGCTGGGGCTGGGGGGCCGACGTCTACAGCTACACCGTCTGGCCCAGCTTCGTGACGCTCGAAATCGCCCGCGCGGCTGACGGGCAGAGCCTGTTCGAAGGCCGGGCCGAGACCACCCAGCGAACCGACGCGCTCACCGTCCTCGTTCCGCAACTGGTCGAGAGCCTGTTTGTCGGCTTCCCGGGCGTCTCCGGCGAAACGGTGCAGGTCAAGCTGGCGCCCCGGAAGAACTAGCCTGGCGGCATGACCGCCGCCGAAACCTTCCTCGTCATCGTCGATGACACGGCCGAATGCCAGAAGGCCTTGCGCTTCGCGGCGCTCCGGGCCCTGCACACGGAGGCTTCGGTCGCGCTGCTGACGATCATCCGGCCAACCCAGTTCGTCCAGTGGGGTCGGGTGCAGGACATGATCGAGGCCGAGGCGCGCGAGGACGCCGAGCGCGCGCTTGGAGCGGCTGCGGACCAGGTGGAGAGGATACTCGGCCGGCGCCCGAGCACCCATGTCCGCAACGGCAAGCCGACCGAGGAGATCCTGAAGTTCCTCCGCGAGGATCCCTCGATCCGGGTGCTGGTACTGGCCGCGGCCGCGCGCGGACGCCCGGGGCCGCTGGTGGGCCATTTCTCGGGCGAGGCGGCCGGCACGCTGCCGTGCATCGTGATGATCGTGCCCGGCGGGATCGGCGAGGAGGCGCTCGACCGGCTGACCTGAGCGGCTCAGCCGCCGAGCGCGCGCGCGGCCTCGCTCGACACCGAATCGGCCGCAAGCGCCAGCCCGTCGGCACGGCGCACAAGGGCGTCGTAGCGCGCGCGCACCGGCTGGCCGGCGGCCAGCCCGTCGAGCGCCGGGCCCAGCCCGGCCAGCCGGCCGATGACGATCCCGAGGCCCGCCCGCGCCTGGTCGTAGCGCGACAGCGCGATCTGCGCCGAGATCCAGGCGTCCGAGCCCGCCGATGCCCCGCGCGCCGCGGCTATCGCCGCTGCCAGCGGGCCAGCGGCCGCCGCCAGCGCGGCCTCGGCCGTCGCCAGCGCGCCTTCCTCGCGGTCCATCTCGGCCATCATGCTTGCCGTCTCCTCGGCCGAGAGGCCGGGAACCGGGGTGGCCGCAATCGTCATGTCGCGCGGAGTCTCCGCCGGGCGCGGCAGCAGCGAAGGGAAGTCGCCCTGGCCTGCGCAACCGGCCATCAGCAGCGCCGGGGGCAGAAGGCATGGCAGGAGCCGCATGCCTCCTGATGGCGCGGGCCGGGCCGGCTTGCAATCTCGGCGGATTCGTCTATCCGGCCCGCTCCCGCGCCCGTAGCTCAGCTGGATAGAGCACCAGACTACGAATCTGGGGGTCGGACGTTCGAATCGTTCCGGGCGCGCCATTTCCGGCTTTTCCAGGCCCTAGAAGCGCAGCGCGAAGCCGATCGTGGCCCAGCTTGCGGCCTCTCCCCCCAGGTTGCGGCTGTACACCAGCTCGATGTCGAGCGTGCCGTCGCGCACGGTCGGCCTGAGGCCCAGCTGGAAGCCCGGGCTCGTGTCGCTGGCCCCGAAGATCTCGGCATTGGCGGACAGGCGCTCGGCGATCAGTGTGGCCTCGGCCCGCACTCCCCAGGCCAGCGCCTCACTGCGGCCCTCGAAGTCGCGCCCATAGCCCAGGTTGCCGTGCAGCAGCAGCCAGTCGGCCGCCATCAGGGTCACGATCCCGTTCACCAGGGCGTCGGTGGTCCCGGCGCCCTCGAGCGAGCCGCGCACCGCCGCCGACACGGCGAAGGCAAGGTCGCCCGGCGCCTGCGCCTCGGGGCCGATGAGCGCCTTGGCCTGGAATGTCAGGCCCCGCGCCGCCTCGCCATCGAGCCGGCCGGAATCGAAGGCGAGGCTCCATTCGAGGAAGGGAATGGTGCGGAGTGTCGTCGCGGGGACGAGCTGATACACATGGCCGCGGCCGGCGATCGACCCCCAGGTCTCGACCTGGCCGGTGCCCGCCGGCGTGATCGCGGCATCGTCCACGAGGTAGGGCCCGCTGGCGCGCGCGGGTGCGGGCGCCAGCGCCAGGAGCAGCAGCGCCGCAACTGCCCCCGGCAACAGGCGGACATGGGCTGGAAGCATGCTCGCCCCCCTCATGCCAGCATGTGCGACAGGAAGGCGGAGGCGATGGCGAAGTAGATGAAGATCCCGGCCAGATCCATGACCGAGGTGATAAGCGGCGCTGACAGCGTCGCCGGATCGACCCTGAGCGCACGGGCAATGAAGGGAATGGTCACGCCGAACAGCGACCCGGCGATGGTCACGATCAGCATCGACAGGCCGACGACCCAGAGGACCTCGGGAATGATCCCGTCCTTGAAGAGGATCGCCAGCACCACCTCGAGGAAGGCGACGGTCACGCCAAGCGCGGCCGCAACCGGCAGGTCGCGGCGCAGCACCCGGAGCACGTCGCGCCAGGCGGAGTCGAGCTGCCCCAGCGCCATTGCGCGAATGACCAGCGTGGCCGACTGGCTGCCGGTGTTGCCCCCCATGTCGATGATGGGCGCGATGAAGGCGGCCAGGATCAGCACTTCGGTCAGCAGTTCCTCCTGCGCGGCCACGAACAGGCTTGAGACCATTCCGAAGATGGTGAGCAGCGCCAGCCACAGGAAGCGGCCCTTGAACATGCCGGCAAAGCTGGTGTTCATCAGGTCGATGTCGGGCCCGCCGAGCGCCGAGGTGCCGCCGAAGCGCGTCAGGCGCCGTGCCTGGGCCAGCTGCGCGACGTCGAGCGCATCGTCGACGGTGACGATCCCGACCATCACGTCGCTGCCGTCGACGACCGGCACCGCCAGCAGGTCATAGTCGGCGACGACCTCGGCCACCGATTCCCTCGGGTCGTCGGCGCGGACAAAGACCACTTCCCTTGTCATCATGTCCCCTACCCGGGTGGTGGGGGGCGCCAGCAGCAGGTCGCGCAGCGAGACGACCCCGATCAGCCGGCGGTCGGCATCGAGCACATAGGAATCATAGATGGTCTCGCGGTCCGGCGCTTCGGCGCGCAGCACGTCGAGCGCCTCCGCCGCGGTCAGCAGCGGCGACAGGCTCGCATAGTCCGACGACATGACCGCGCCCGCCGAATCCTCGGGGTAGGAGGCCAGCCGGCGGATGTCCTCGCGCTCGGCCGCGGCGAGGCCGGGCAGGATGGCGTCGCGCTCGTCCTCGGGCAGGCTTTTCCACAGGTCGGCCCGCTCGTCGTGCGGCATGTCGGCGAACAGCTGCTGAAGGCTGCTGCGCGGCAGGGCGCGCGCCAGCGCCACCTGGGCCGCAGGCTCGAAATAGCCGAAGCACTGGGCCGCAAGGCGCCTCGGCAGCGCGTCCAGGGCCGCGGCGGCGTCGCGCGGTTCGAGCCCGGCCAGCGCCTCGGCGACATCGGCGGGCTGAAGCGCGCCAAGGGCGGCGCGCAGCGCCTCGGGATCGCGGGTGCCGAGGAACTGGCGGATCGCGGCTTCGACGATTCCGGTATCGAGGGTCAGGGTCATGTCTGTCTCCGGCGAGGGGCTTCTGGCCGGCTGGCGGAGGCAGGCGCGCGAGGGTTCAGTCGCGCGGCGTCCGGCCGGACGGCGGATGGCGGGTGCGAAGGACAGCCGACCGCCTCGCCTCACGCGGGGCGGCCGGCACGGCTGGTCCGGGATCCATGGGCAGTCTCCTCGTCAGGCCGCCAGCCGCAGCAGCGGATGCACGGCTGGCGCGGCGCGGCGCGGCGCAAGGCGCCCGCCCGCCTGGAGGCGACGGGGTGGACGCGGGCGTGCCGGGAAATACCAGGGGGCCTCTGTCGGCTCCCACCGCGCCTGCAGCGACCGGCCATCGTCGGCCACCACCCAGCGGCAGACGAGTGCAGGCGTGCCGGCCGGGACCGACAGGGGGCGCAGGGGCGCCTGCCCTTGCGCGGCCATCATGTGGCGATTGATGTGCGCCATCGGTCACCTCCTTTCCGCTCGCGGCGAGCGGACGGGCGACCGGGCGGGCGCTAGGCCCTTCCGCTCGACCGGCGCGCGCCGGACGCCTGGTTGTCGCGGGGCGCAGCTGCGCCCCGACTAGAGCCTTCGTCCATCTCTCTCTCTTGCATGGGTCGCGGCCCCTCGGGGGCTGCGATTGGGCCACCTTGCGTCGATCGCCCGGGCCTGTCAACCCTTGCTCCCTCCCGCGCAGGCGAAGCGGCATGTGGCCCCGGCCGTGGGGCGCGGGCGTTCATGGAATTGTAAAACCGGGGCGACGCGGCGGCTGCCGGGCTCGACCTGTCCTGATGGGGGTGAGGGGGCCTGAGGCCCCGGCCCGCCGAAGGCCAAATGCTGCCTGACGCTTTCGCCCGGCCGGCGAGCCGGCATTCGGCGGCCTGCGGCTTACAGGAAACGGCCGGCGGCCCAGGCCAGCAGGTGCGCGAGCGCATGGGCGAGGATGGCGGCTTCGAGGCCGTAGCGCCAGAAGAGCCAGCCGAAGGCAAGGCCGGGCAGCGCGTTGGCCGCCACCACCGCGCCCCAGAGCCAGGGCGCCGGATCGGGCACGAGAAGGGCAAGGAGCGGCAGATGCCCCAGTCCGAAGAGCAGCGCGGCCGCAACGATCGCCGTCCACGCCTGCGCCCGTGTCGGCCTTTCGGGGCGGCCGCCGGCGCGCCACAGCAGCCACAGGATGCCCGTCATCACGCCCCAGCGCAGCAGCACTTCCTCGACGATCCCACCGTAGAGAAGCCGGGTGAGGAGCGGGACCTGCAACTTCGCAAATGCCGCGCCAGCCTCGCCCGCCGTCATGAGAGGGACGATGCGTGCGTTCCAGGCCAGCAGGAGTCCCGCCGTCAGCAGGGCGACCGGCACCGCGACCCTGAGCTGGCGCGCGAGGAGTCCCGCCGCCGGCACGCCGCCGGCAAGCGCCGACAGCAGCGGTAGCCCCAGGCCAATGGGGGGCGCCAGGCGGTTGCCCGCCAGCAGGGCAAGCAGGACGAGGATGGCGGGCTGGACGAGCGCCAGGACGCGCAGTTCCGGCCCTCGTCCCGGCGCCAGGGCCTCGAGCGGCACGAGGAGGAGCGACAGGACCCCGGCGGCGGCGCCTGCGGCGAGCCAGCGCTCGGCCGGTGGCCAGGGGGAACGGACCGTCAGGCCGCCAGCTCCACTTCGACCGGCGTGCCGCTGAAGGCGGCGTTGCCAGAGAGCGGATCGAAACGGTCGCGGCGGGTGAGGTCGTTGATCGAGGCGCCGGGGTGCCGGCTGGCCACCGACAGCTTCACGCCCGGCCGGTCGTGGCCGAATCCGTGCGGCAGGCTGACGGTGCCGGGCATGATGGAGTCGGTCACCTGTGCCGCGACTTCGACGCTGCCGGCCGCGCTCGAGATCCGGACGCGCGCGCCGTCGCCGATTCCGCGCGCGATGGCATCGTCCGGGTGGATCATCAGCGTGCAGCGCTCCGGGCCCTTCATGAGCCGCTTCGAATTGTGGAGCCAGCTGTTGTTCGAGCGGATGTGGCGCCGGCCGATGAGTCTCAGGCCCGTGTCGGGTTCGGCCATCCGGGCGGCGAGGCGGTCGAGATCGGCGAGGCAGGCCTCGGGCGCGCAGTGGATGACGCCATCGCGCAGCCGCCCGGGCAAAAGGCCCTCTTCCAGCGCGCCGAGGTCGAGGCCGTCGGGCGCGGCCTCGAGCTGCTCGAGGCTCAGGCCCCGCCGCTTCAGCATGCCGTCGAGCATGACGCGCGGCGGCACCGGGTTCGGAACGGGGGCCCCACGCGCCTGCGCCAGCGCCCGGGCCAGCTCGACCATGATGTCCCAGTCGGTCTTCTCGCCGGCGCGCAGGGGGCGGAGCGGCGGCGAGTAGCGGGCGAAGTTCCGGACCGCGATCGGCGCGAGCGCCAGCGGGTAATGGTCCTTCGCCAGGGGCCCGCAAGGCGGCAGGATGTAATGGGCGTGGCGGCTGGTTTCGGTGACGTACATGTCGACCGACACCATCAGCTCGAGGCCGGACAGCGCCGCGTCCATCGCCTGCCCGTCGGGGCAGGAGAGCACGGGGTTGCCTGCCACCACCAGCAGCGCGCGCACCTGGCCCTCGCCGGGAACGAGGATTTCCTCCGGCAGGGCGACGACGGGGAATTCGCCCAGAAGCTCGGGATAGCCCGAGACCCGCGAACGGTAGCGGCCATGATTGCCCGGGCCCGATCCGGCGACGAGATCGATCGCGGGCGAGGAGAACATGGCGCCGCCGGCCCGGTCGAGGTTGCCGGTGGCGATATTGAGAAGCTGGATCAGCCAGTGATTGAGGGTGCCGAACTCGGCGGTCGAGACGCCCATGCGGCCATAGACGATGGCCGGCGCGCCCGAGCCGAGGTCGGCTGCCAGCGCGCGGATGTCGGCCTCGGGCACGCCGCAGAAGGCCGCAAGCTGCGCGATGTCGAAGCGCCTGAGCGCACCGAGCGCACTCTCGAAGCCGTCGAGGAAGGATGCCAGCCGCCCGGGCGCGATGCGCCCCGCCTCGTCGAGCGCCAGCAGCAGCGCAACCAGCAGTGCCGCGTCGGTTCCCGGCCGGATGAACAGGTGGGCGTCGGCGAGCGCGGCCGTCTCGGTGCGGCGCGGGTCGACGACCACCAGCCGGCCGCCGCGGGCCTTCAGGGCCTTCACTCGCGCCTTCACATCGGGCACCGTCCAGGTCGAGCCGTTGGAGGCGAGCGGGTTGGCCCCGATCACGACCATCAGCCGGGTGCGGTCGATGTCGGGAATGGGCCACAGCGCATTGTGGCCATAGACCCACATGTTCACCAGCTGCTGCGGGATCTGGTCGACGGTCGAGGCCGAGAAGACATTGGGGGTGGCCAGCGCCTTCTTGAGCAGCGGAAAGGCGAAGCCATTGGCGTAATTGTGGGCGTTGGGGTTGCCGATGTAGAGCGCCCCCTCCCCGCCTTGCGCCTTGATCGCGGCATAGCGCTGGCCGATGTCGGCAAACGCTTCCTCCCAGGCGACCGGCTCCCAGCCCGCGCCTGCACGCCGGACGGGCGTGCGCAGCCGGTCCGGATCCTCCTCGATGTCGGCGATAGCGGTCGCCTTGGGGCAGACATGGCCCCGCGAAAGGACGTCGGCGGGGTTGCCGCGGATCGAGACGATCCGCTCGCCGTCGAGCTCGATGAGCAGGCCACAATTGGCCTCGCAGATATGGCAGGTGCGGCTATGCTGGCCCATTCGCCCTCTCCCTCCACCGGGCATTTCCCCTAAATCGGCCGGCGAGGAGGGAAGCATGCATCCGTTTCACCACGCCGCCAACACCCCGGAAAAGCCAGCCGTCATCATGGCCGGCTCGGGCGAGACGCTGAGCTATGCCGGGCTCGAGGCGCGCTCGAACCAGGCCGCGCAGCTGTTCCGCGAGCTTGGCCTGAAGCGTGGCGACACGGTGGCCTACATGATGCTCAATGCCCTTGACTTCCTGCCGCTGTGCTGGGCGGCGCAGCGCTCGGGCCTCATCTACACCTGCATCTCGACGCGGCTGACCGCCGAGGAGGCTGGCTATATCGTGCGCGACTCGGGCGCGAAGCTCCTGGTCGTCTCGGCAGAGCTCGCCAGCGTCGCACGCGACCTGCCCGAAGTACGGGACCGCTTCTCGGTCGGCGGCGACATCGACGGCTTCGCCCGCCTTGAGGAGAGGCTCGCGGCCCGGCCGGCGACGCGCATCGCGGATGAAAGCTCAGGCCGCGACATGCTCTATTCGAGCGGCACGACCGGCCGGCCAAAGGGCGTCATCGGGCCGCTGCCGGAAGGGCCGATCGACCAGCCGGACGCGCTCACCATGATGGTCGGCATGCTCTATGGCTTCGGGCCAGAGACCGTCTACCTGTCGCCGGCCCCGCTCTATCACGCCGCGCCGCTGCGCTACTGCATGGCGGTCCACAAGTTCGGCGGCACCGTCATTGTGATGGAGAAGTTCAACCCGGAACAATATCTTGCCCTCATCGAGCGCTTCCGGGTCACCCACAGCCAGGTGGTGCCGACCATGTTCGTGCGGCTGCTGAAGCTGCCCGAGGAGGTGCGGACGCGCTACGACCTGTCGTCGCTGAAGTCCATCGTTCACGCGGCGGCCCCCTGCCCCATCGAGGTCAAGGAGAAGATGATCGACTGGCTGGGCCCGAGGATCTTCGAATATTATTCCGCCACCGAGGGCGCCGGCTTCACCACGATCGGGCCGGAGGAGTGGCTCAGGAAGAAGGGCAGCGTCGGCAAGTCGATCCTGGGCGAGATCCGCATCCTCGACGAGGAGGGGAAGCTCCTGCCGCCCGGGCGCGAGGGGCGGATCTTCTTCCATGGCGGGCCGCCCGTTTCCTACCACAACGCGCCGGAGAAGACGGCGGAAGTGACGGGCGAGCATGGCGCGACCTTCGGCGACATCGGCTATGTCGACGAGGACGGCTATCTCTTTCTGACCGACCGGGCGAGCTATATGATCATCTCCGGCGGCGTGAACGTCTATCCGCAGGAAACCGAGAATGTCCTCATCATGCACCCCAGGGTGGCGGATGTCGCGGTGATCGGCGTACCGAACGAGGAGCTGGGCGAGGAAGTGAAGGCTGTGGTGCAGCCCAGGGACTGGGCCGATGCCGGCCCGGCGCTGGAAGCCGAGCTCATCGCCTATGCGCGGGCGCGCCTCTCCCCCATCAAATGCCCGAAAAGCGTCGATTTCGATCCCGAGCTGCCGCGCCACGACACCGGCAAGCTTTACAAGCGGTTGCTGAAAGACCGCTACTGGCCGGCCAAGGGCAGCGTCGCAGCGTGATCCGCCTGCTGCTGATGCTGCTGCTGGCGCTTCCGGCGGAACCGGCGGCGGCCTCGGCGCAGCCGGCGGCGGAGCCGGCGACGCCCGCGCTCTGGGTCCTGAAGGACGCGGATACGACGATCCACATCTTCGGCACGGTCCATGCCCTGCCGCGCGGGACCAGCTGGTTCCGGCCGCATGTGCTGGAGGCCCTCGACGGCGCCGACACACTGGTGCTCGAGACAGTGCTGCCGACCGATCCGGTGGCGATGATGGGGCTGACGCTCCGGGTGGCGCGGCGCCCGACGTCCGAGCCGCTGGTCGGGCGCGTCTTCCCGGACATCCGCGACCGGCTGTGCGAGCCGCCGCCGCGCTGGCGGCGCCGGGAGGCGTGATGGCCGACGACCGGCTGATCGTCGTCGACGAGCACGGCACGGCGCTGCGCCCCGAGGCCCGCGCCGCCTGCCACGCCGGCGACGGCGTGCTGCACCGCGCCTTCTCGATCTACCTGTTCGACGGCCGCGGCCGGCT
>Ga0101944_10006626_pt1 | contig 12150 bp, 9 predicted proteins | sample DewCreD2012metaG_FD_75245 | JGI IMG/M metagenome (GOLD analysis project Ga0101944, IMG submission 75245) | Hot spring sediment bacterial and archeal communities from British Columbia, Canada, to study Microbial Dark Matter (Phase II) - Dewar... ... | reverse complement strand
GGATCTCCTCCGCAGCGGCTCCCGCAGCTCCTGCCACGTGCGACCTCCGTCGCGCGTCCGAAACAGCGTGTGGGCCGCGGTCATCGCTGCTCCCGTATCCTCGGCTGCACTCGACTCCCCCCACGGCAACAGCACAAACACCTCCTCGGCCGAGACGGCTGTCAGTTGGACGACCGCGGGCGATGGGGATGGTGTCGGCAGTCCCCGGTCGGCCAGTGACCAGCTGGCGCCACCATCGGTGGAACGCCACAGTCCAGCATAGGCGGAGTAGATGTACAGGGTTGCGTCGGTCGCGAAGGCAGGTGAGAACGCGATCGCGCCGGCAGTGAGCGGGGCCTCCGGTGGTTCAATCAGCTCGCTGCGCGTCGTGACGGTGAAAGCCACGCTGTGCCAGGCCTTCTCCGACGCACGCCACAGATGGAGGCCGTGGCCATAGCTGGCGACGATTTCGCCGCGACTGAGGCCGCGAAAGTCGGGAGAGAGCGCCACCGCCAGGTCGTAGGGGCTGGCGCCGCCCCCGGGTTCGATCGCCTGGCGCGGGGACAGCGGTTGCCAGCGGTCGCCCCCATCGGCCGAGACAAACACGCCGGCGTGCCATGTCACGGCCACCACAGTTCGGTCGGTGTCGAAGGCTGGCGACAGGGCCACATCCACGATATAGGGATCGTTCAGACCGTTGAGCGCCTGTTGCCACGACTGGCCGCCGTCGGTCGAGCGCAGCAAGCCCCAGGGCTGTCCGACCCCGAAGAGGGCACTGCTGCGTGGCACGACGAAGATGACCGGGCCATCGGGGTTGCTGGCGACGCGGAGCGCTCGCACCGGTGCCTCGTCGGGCCACATCAGGCGTTGCCACCTGTCGGCGCGCCCACGGAACAGATAGTGCGCCAGGCCGGTCTCGGGATCACCGGCGGGGCCGACGCCGGCCAGCAGATCACCATCCGGAAGCATCGCCAGCGCGACGACCGGTCCGGGTGGTTGATCGCCACCCGTCGGGGCGACCGGGGGCGCGGATTCGGCAGAGGGTGAGGGAGCGGTCGGCGGCGCCTCAGGGCGGCAGGCGGCCAGCGCCACTACTATCCACCCAACTGCCACTATCCAGCGCCCCGGCATCGCTGACGGTCATTCAATCTTGAAGGTGACGCTGGCAGCAACCTGATCGTTGATCAGCAGCTGGACTTCGTAGTCGCCAGGAAGATAGCTGCTGTCAGGAGTGTAGAAGATGTAAGCGCGGCCTGCGGCGCCCCACCCACCCGGCCACTGTTCTACCGTGCGATTGAGTTCCTGGGTTCCGCGCCGCCAGACGTGTCCCCAGCGCATCGTGGGCGACATATTCCGATACTCGAAAAAGACGTACAGAGGGCGCCGGGCAGGCGTGAAGGTAGCGCCGGGCGAAAGAGGTGTGTTGTTGGCGCCTATGCCCTCAGCAACGACCAGGTTGGTAAAAGCCGGTGGACCGGACTCGGCCGGCGGCAGCGGCGAGACCGCCGCGGTCGGCGGAGGCGTGAGCGTGGGGCTGACCTCCGTCGCCGGTGTGGCGGTCGGGGTCGGCGTTGCGGTTGGCGTGCGGGTAGGCGACCGGGTTGGTGTGGCGGCCACGCTGGTCGGGGTTGACGTTGGTTCCGACTCCGGGGGGCTGACGACCGGCACGGGCGAAGGCAACAGCAGATCCAGCTGCTCCCTCAGTCGCTCACCCAACCCCACCTGATTCCACAGCCATGCCGTCAATGCCACCACAAGCGCCACGACCACGACACCGATCAGGACGGTTGGCGGCTTGCGCGGCGGTGCAGTCGGCTTGGGCCGACCGGCCTGCACCGGACCGCGTCCCGGAGCGATTCCCTCTGCAGCAGCCGCAAAGGCCCGTGCAAACTCCGTGGCCGTATTGTAGCGCAGCTCCGGGCGCTTGGCCAGTGCCCTGGCGATGGACGCGCTGACCGTCGGCGAAACGGCAGGCACCTCGGAGTGGAGCGGCGGCGGCGCCTGATACACCTGCGCTTCGAGCACCTCTTCGGCTGCACCCACGAAGGGAGGATGACCGGCCAGAAGGTGATAGGCCACCACCCCCAGGGCGTAGATGTCGGCCGAGCGACTGGGCCCCTGGCCCTGCACGCGTTCGGGTGCCAGGTATTCCGGCGCCCCCATCCCCTGCACCAGTCGGATGCCGCGTGATTGGCTGCCGCCCAGATCCGTGCCGGCTACCGACTGCACCAACCCGAAATCGGCCAGCTTCACGTGGCCAGATTCATCCACATAGACGCACCGGTCGTTGAGGTCACCGTGCATCATGCGGCGACTATGGGCATAGTCCAGCGCCGAGGCCAGCTGGCGGACGATATTTACCGCGAGCGCGACAGGCACCTCACCCTGCTGCGCGATCCACTCGGCCAGACAGGTCGCCTCGAGGTACTCGCGAATGACGTAGACGGCTCCCTCACGTTCGGTGACCTCGTAGACGCGGGCGATGTTGGGATGGTCAAGCTTGATGGCGCGACTGCCGGCCTCCAGGAAACGCCGCACAAACACTCGGTCCGTCGTGAAATCCGGCATCACCAGCTTAATGGACACACGCTGACCATCCGACTTGCGCCGCGCACGGTAAACCCTGGTCAGGTTGCCACAGCCGATCTCTTCCTCGATCTCGTAATCGTCGAATACGGGAGGCACAGAAGTGTCCATATCAGTCCGGCGGCTCCATCAGTTCGAGGAGAGCGGGCAGGACACGGCCGTTGGTGCTCATACCATTCGCGCCGTGGATCGTCGGCACACCCGTCCAATCGGTGAAGGTGCCGCCGGCCTCCTCCAGGATGGGCAACAGCGGCGCAGCATCCCACACGCTGAGAACGGGATCAAGCATCACCTCTGCGCGTCCTGTGGCCACAAGACAATGACCGTAGCAGTCTCCCCAGCTGCGTTGGGTGTGGGTCGCCGCCTGCAACCGTTCCCACGTGCGCGCCCGTCGCTGGCGAGCAAACTCAGCGGCGTCGGTGTAGAGCAACAGAGATTGAGAAAGCGACTCGACCGTGGATACCCGCACGCGGCGTCCATTCCAGCGGCAGCCCTCACCCCGCGCCGCCGCGACCATCTCACGCAGGGCCGGAAAGTGGACGACGCCCAGAACTGCCTCGCCCGCGACCTCGAGGCCGATCAACACCCCGTAGAGGGGTACGCCGCGGACAAACGAGCGTGTGCCGTCAATGGGATCAATGATCCAGCGATAGGTGGAGTCCCGGTCGGTCTCGCCGAACTCCTCACCGACGATCGCGTGGTCGGGGAATCGATCCTCAATCAGTCGTCGCAGCAACTTTTCCGATCCACGGTCGGCAGCCGTCACTGGCGAGTTGTCGCCCTTCCATTCAACGGCGAGGGTAGTCTGAAAATGTGCCAACGTCAGCTGTCCGGCCTGCCAGGCAGCGTCCGCAGCGAAATCAAGCATGGTGCTGAGTGACGTGGGGTGCGTCAATTTGGTCTCCCCTCATCGTGGTGATTCACTGTCTAATTGTACCATGGCGCCACGTTCCGCGCATGATGGGAACAATCTATTCCCCCGCCGGCACGACGTCGGCATCCGGCTGACAGACCTGCGCTGACAGCAAGGAGGGATCCAGCCGCCGGGTTTGGAAATACACACAACCCGATTCCTCCATTGTGACTGCCTGCTGCGCGCCGGGTTGCCAGACCAGGCGCAGATGCTGGAAATCCTGCACCAGATGGCCGGCGACCACGATTGGCTCCCCGATAGGAAAACCGAAACGCTCGACGCCGCCATTGGCCTCGATAAAACGCAGGAAATCGCCGCGTACCACGTGGCCGGACTCCGGATAGTAACGGGTCGTCGGCTCCAGAGCGGGGGGCACGCGGCGCGCGTCTATGGGCGGCTGTCGGCGTCCCATGTCTTCACCCAGCATCCCCAACTTGACCATCGGGCCGGCGGGATTGTCCGGGTGGTCCTCGAGACGGGCGTAGGTGAAGTACTGTACCAGACGACCAGATTGCTCGAACGCTTCGGTGATGGGATAACCGAGCGAGCGCACTCCCCCCCACGCGTCGAAGGCGCGCAGGAACTCACCGCGCACGGTGTGGCCGGTCGCCTCGTAACATCGAGACGGCGACAGCATAGGTTGTTCTGCGCCGCGCCCTGCGCAGCCGACGAGGACCGTCGCGCCGATCAGCATACCGGCCAGGACCCTTCGCACCGCTGACCTCCGGCGCCGACGCTGCAGGATGGGTGGCAGCTCCTTCTCTCCGGCTGGATTATAGGTCGGGTGTGGTTATCCCGCAAAAGCACAATGCGTGCTATAATGTATTCGTGACAAGCTTGGCTATGCATCGCAGAAGCGCTTTGTCCGGTCTTCGACCAGTAGATCCGAGTCGAGATCTGGGCGCTGTCGCCGATCTGATCCAGTCGGCATTTGCAGATGATCTGGATGAGGCCGGCTATGCGATGCTGCGCGAGATGCGCGCGCTGGGACGGCTTGGGCCGCTCCTTTGGTGGGTGGGTGGGCCGGCCTCGGGCGTCCATCAGATGCTGTCTGGTTTTGTCTGGCTGGAAGAGGGCAAGATCGTCGGTAACGTCACTGTCACGCGGGCGCCCTATCCGGGTGATCGTTGGATCATCAGCAATGTCGCGGTCGCACCGCCGTATCGGGGACGCGGCATCGGCCGGCGGCTGATGGAAGCGGCGATCGAGATGGTTTGTGGACGTCGTGGCCGCTCCGTTGCGCTCCAGGTGCGCGACGACAACGACCCGGCGTTGCACGTCTATCGTGCACTGGGCTTCCAGGGTCTGTTCGGCACAGTCCATTTGCGATTGGATCGGGTGGTGGTTCCCGAAACGCTACCCCCACGCGATGGCATCCGCATTCGCCCGTTCGCCAGCAGCGATGCCCTGACGGCGTATCGGCTGGCTTGTGCCGCAATTGACCAGTCGGCGCAGGACGAGCACCCCGTTCGGCCGGCCCAGTTTGAGGTGACGGTGGAGCAACGGCTGGGGGACTGGCTGCGGAAGATGGCGGGACGCATGCCGTCGTTGCGACTGGTGGCTGAGGGCGACGCTCGCCTGGTAGGCATTGTCACCGTGCAGGCAGCCGCTCAGGTCTCCGGGAGTCTGATCACGCTCACCGTTCATCCCAACGCGCGGGGGTTGATTGAGGAGACGCTGCTCCGACACGCCCTCAACCACGTGAGCCGCTGGTCGCACGGGCCTGTGGTGGCGCGCCACCCGACCTTTCACCCTGCCGGTGTGGCCGCGTTCAGGTCCCTGGGATTCCGAACAGAGCGTACGCTGTTGTGGATGCGGCGCGACCTCTGAGGGGACTGGCGGCAGCACAGGATCAACCCCCGCTTGGCTGCGAATTTCGGTCATGTTAGAATGGTCCCGGTATGCTCGATCTTGTCGTTGTGATTGTCAACTACAACACGTGCAACCTCCTGCACGACTGTCTGTCTTCAGTGTATGCCTCTCAGGGTGATTTCGCCTTCGAAGTGTGTGTTGTTGACAACGCCTCGTGTGACGGTAGTTGTCAGATGGTGCAGGCGGACTTCCCACGGGTGAATCTGATTCCCAGCTGTGTCAACGGTGGATTTGCGTACGGCAACAATCTGGCGCTGCGAGCGTATGGCTTTCGCAATCCCGGCGAGCCCCTCGGGAGCGACGGCCAATCGCTGCCACGTTATGTCTTGCTGCTCAACCCTGACACTGTGGTGCCACCCGACGCCTTTCGACGCATGCTCGAGTTCATGGATTCCCACCCTCGCGTGGGAGCGGCCGGGCCCAAGTTGATCCTCGGCGATGGGAGTCTGGATCTGGCCTGTCGGCGCAGCTTCCCGACGCCTGAGGTATCCTTCTACCGTATGGTCGGCCTGTCCAAGCTGTTCCCATCGCACCCTGTGTTGGGCCGGTATAACCTGACCTACTGCGATCCGGACACCGAGATGGAGGTTGACGCCGTGGTGGGCGCCTTTATGTGGGTGCGCGCTGAGGCCATTGAGCAAGTGGGCCTGTTGGACGAGGCGTACTTTATGTATGGTGAGGATCTTGATTGGTGCTACCGGATGCACCAGGCCGGGTGGCGGACGTACTACTACCCGGCTGTCACTGTCCGGCATATCAAACGGGCCGCTAGTCGGCACAGTCCACGGGCGCAACAGGAGTTCTACCGTGCGATGCGGATTTTCTATACCAAACACTATGCCGCCAGCACGCCGCGCCCGTTGCATTGGCTGGTGATGGCGGGCATCGGCTTGCGTGCCGGCCTGTTATCGGTGCAACAGGCGGGGGCGCTGCTGCGCCAGAGGCTTGTGCGACGCAATGGTTGACAGGGTGACGAGCATATGAGGCAACGCACTGCCCGGCTGCTGATGGCCTCGCTGGTGGCTGTGGATCTGACTATGGCCGCTCTGGCCTTCGCGTTCGGTTATATTCTGCGGCTGCAATCCGAGTACGAGGCGATTGCGCCTTTCGGCGATTATCTTGGCATGCTGACCATTCACGCGGTGATCGTCGTAGTGGTATTCGCCTTCTACCGCCTGTATCATCGCCAGCGGGCGACGTCGCACATTGACGAGTTCTACGCGATTTTCGGCGCGGCTTCGGTTGGCACGATCGTCGCCGTGGTCCTCATATGGCTGATCTACAAGAATCAGCTGGACTATCCGCGGCTGATGATGGTCTATACCTGGATATTGACGATACTGTTTACCTGGTTTGGCCGGATTGTTCACAGCCGAATCCAGTGGCAGCTGCAGTCGCGAGGCTACAATGAGGCGCGTCTGCTCATCGTCGGCACGGGCGAAGTCGGGCGCATCATTCTACAGAAGATCCGGCAATCGCCCGGTCTGGGTTATCGTGTTGTGGGATTCGTGGAGGATAACAATCCACCGTCCAGTGTGTTGGGTGTGCCGGTGCTCGGCACGACCCTGGAACTTCACCGCCTCATCCGCGAGCACGCGATTGATGAGGTAATTATCGCCACGCCCGAGGCGTCGCACCAGGAGATTCTTTCGGTGATTGCTCGCTGCGAACAGGCGCGGGTGACGATCCGTGTCTTTCCTGACGTGTTCCAGATTATGGCCTCTGAGGTGAGCATTGGCGACCTGAACGGACTGCCGTTGCTGACCGTTCGTGATGTGGCTTTGCGCGGCTGGAAGGCGACTGTCAAGCGGGTGACGGACATTGTGGGCAGTGCCGTGGCGTTGGTCCTCTTGTCGCCGCTGATGCTGCTCACGGCCATTCTGGTGAAGCTCGACTCGCCCGGGCCGGTGTTCTACGTGCAGGACCGTATGGGTCTGGATGCCAAGCTGTTCAAGATGCTGAAGTTCCGCTCGATGCGGGCCGATGCCGAAGCCCACACGGGGCCCGTCTGGGCCTCGGCCGACGACCCGCGGCGCACACGGCTGGGGGCCTTGCTGCGACGGTTGTCCATTGATGAGCTGCCCCAGCTGATCAACGTCCTGATCGGCGATATGAGCCTGGTGGGTCCTCGGCCGGAGCGTCCGGTATTCGTGGAGCAATTCAAGCGGAGCATTCCGCGCTACATGGACCGTCACCAGGAGAAGGCTGGTTTGACCGGATGGGCCCAGGTGAACGGCCTGCGCGGCGACACGTCCATCGTCGAGCGCACCAAATATGACCTATGGTACATTGAAAACTGGTCGCTGTTGCTCGATCTGAAGATTATCCTGCGTACGGTTACTAAGATATTCTCCGACCGACAGGCATATTAATCGCACCGGCCATATGCGACGGGGCCGCACGGTTAGCGGGACAGGTGCATCGGCATGATCACGTGAATGAACGTGTCGTCGCCGAGGCAGCGCACCACGCCGGGACTTGACGGCGAAATGGTGTCCAGGGTGACCTGGGCCGTGTCAGCCACCGACAGAACGTCAATCAGGTATTTCGCGTTGAAGGCGATCTCAATCGGTTCGCCCTCAACGGTGGCATCCAGCTGCCCCACATTGTCACCCAGTTCATTGCTCGTGGCAGCCAGCGTCACCCGGCCCGGGGTCAGACCATCACCCGGGGTGATCTCCAGCCGAACAATGTTGGCTGCGTCGCGGGCGAAGAGATGGGCCACGCGGACTGCTTTGAGGAAGGCGCCGACGTCGAGAACCGCGCGGGTGGTGTGGCTGGAGGGTATGATCTGGTGGTAATCGGGGAATCGCCCCTCAATGAGCTGCGAGATCAGATCGACGTCGTGCAGGTGGAAGAGGACCTGGTTGCGCGCCGGGGCGACAACCACCCCCACCGGCTCCGTTTGGTCGGCCAGAATGCGTGCCAACTCGGACAGCGCCCGGGCGGGGATGATGACCTCGACCTTTTCGTCCACCCCATGTTCCAGCGGGATGTGCTGCACCGACAGGCGATAGCCGTCGGCCGCGGCCATCGTGAGGCGATCCTTTTCGAAGGCGGTCAGGACGCCGGTCAGGATCGGCCGGCTCTCGTCAGCCGCTGCGGCGAAGCAAACCCGGTTGATCATCTGTCGCATGGCGGCAGCGTCGAGATTGATGAAGCGGGCACCTTCCTCCGCTCCGGGGACGATCGGGAACTCCTGGGCATCAATGCCCTTGATGTTGGCCTCGAAGCGAGCGCAGCGGGCATGCAACGTCTGGGTGCGGACTGATAGTTCCAGATCAATCGGTTCCGGCGGCAACGAGTTGACGAACTCGGTCAACAGGCGCGCCGGGACGGTGACTGCGCCTTCCTCAGCGACCTTGGCCCCGACCCAGCAGTTGATTCCTATCTCCAGGTTGGTTGCAGAGAGCTTGAGGCGCCCGCCGTCTGTGGCAAGCATGACGTTGGACAGGACCGGCAGCGAGCTACGGCTGGATACGGCACGCCCAACGATGCCCAGTCCTTTGGACAGATTCTCTTGCAGGCAGGAGACTTTCACGTTAGATCCTCCTCGACTGGTAATATCACTCGCTGCAATCTGTGCTGGCCACCGGGGAGTTGAGCGCTGGCTGTGATGGCGGCCGGCTCCCAACCTGTAACCTTGGCTCAGGCACGACGTCGCGACAGGTTCCACAACACCCCGGCTACCAGCAGCACGACAAGCGCGACGCTGGCAGCCACCAGGGCGCTGTTGCCGACGATGGGAATTGCCCCGCCGGTCTGCGGCATTTGGGGGGCGGGTGTCGGGGCGGTGCCCGAGGCGTCCGGCGCGCTCGTGACGACAGGTTGCGGAGACGGCGTGGCGGTTACGGGGGCGGCAGAGGCCAGTACCAGACTCACACTGTCGAGATCATAGTTGCCCTCGGCTGCACCAATCCACTTCTTCCACGCCCGGATGAACAGTGTCAATCGCGGGCCCTGGCTCCGGATGGTTGTGGCATAGGTGTCCTGGCGATACCCTCCGGGCGACGGTGCCGTGCGTGGTTGCTCATCCCACGGCAGTTCTACCCACTGGATGTCGGGGGATTGCCAGTCGCCGCCGCCGGCGTAATCAATGCCGTACTGCAACCGGTAGCCGTAGTTCGAAGCGTCAATAGAACCCTCGTCCGAGCGGATCAAGCCCCGCAACGTCAGTGTGTAGTCGGTGTCGGGTGCAACCGTGACGGACTGAAAGATGCCCACGTAGCGGTCGGGCTCGGTGGCATCTTTGAGCACCAGCAACTGGGCGTGCTCTCCGTCAAATACGACGGCACTCCAGGTATCAGCCTGCCAGCCGGCCTGGACGCTCGCTGTTGCAAACCGTCCCCAGCCGATGCCAATGCCTTCGACGAAGCCTTCCTCGAAACTGCCATTGACAATCAGATTGGATGCCTGGGGCGCTGCCTGGCGGCTGGTGGTCGGCAGTGTGACGGGCGTGACCGGGAGCGCCGCTGCCGTGGCTGTGGGCGGGGCCGAGATGTCGTCCACGATGGCCGGTTCAACCATATCGCCAGACTCGGTGTCTGGCCTGGGTGAGGGCGTCGGACCGGTTTCAGGCCGTGTTGGGGCTGTCCACGGGATTGTGTCAATCTCGCCCACAGTGGCAGCGTACACTGCCATTCCAGGGAGGGCCAACAGCACAACGACGACCGCCAGGGCAGTGACCCAGCGTCGGAGCGCGTCGGGACGCACGTCCATGGGGAAACCTCCTTCCGAGCCCAAGGCAATTGACTTCCTGAAGGGGTGCTGGCACTGTGCTTATCATAACATAGTTCCAGGCATTTGACAAGAGTCAGCTTCGCGTAATATTTGGCTCAGCCAGGCAGGGGGCGGGGTGTCCGAAAGTCGTAGATGCCGCCGTCATAAGACCACAGGCACTGACAGTGCGGGCACGCCATTCCGTCATCACGCCGGTTCAGCTGGTCGTTGAGACATTGCGGACAGCGGAAGAAGCCGTCGGGCTGAGGAGTGTCCGCCTTGGTCGGTTTTGCGCGCACGATGACACTGGGCGTCAGCTGGCACCAGCGACCGCTGGGCTGTGCCAGGCCGTCGAGGCGGGCGAGCCAGTGAGGTGGAAGAATCCGCTTCAGGGTCGCGCTGCGGAAATGTGAGAGGCTGCGGGCGGTCTCGATGGCGAATCCGGCGCGGCGAAGCTGCTCTTTGACCCAGGCGGGATGGAAGTCGAAGTTCATTTCGACGAATTCCACCGGTGCGTGGTCGAATGGATTCCACGACTGGCGGCGCAGCAGCCAGCGAGCGACCGATTTCCAGTTGCGCTTGTTGGCGTGTTCGATGACCGCGACACCCCCAGGCGCCGTGACCCGATGCACTTCGGCCAGGGCGGTCGGCACATCGGCGAGATGATGCATCACCCGTACCATTGTGACCGCGTCGAAGCGGTTTTCGACAAATGGGAGGCGGTAGACGTCGGCCACGACCAGCGCGTAGCGGTCGAGGTCTGACAGATAGCGTCGTGCTTCTTCGAGCTGGGAACGGGCATAGTCGAGGAGCACCACCTGGCGGTAGCCCGCGTACAGCGGCGCCAGGCGGCCGTAGCCGGCGCCAATGTCGAGCAAGGTGTCGCCGGAGGGTGGCAGAAGGGCACGGATCGCGATCCGTTCGCACAGATCCTCGTAGCGGCGGTCTGCGCTTTCCCAGAACTCGTAACGATAGCGGCTGTTTTCGTAGTCACAGATTCTGGTCACATCATCGCCTCTTTGTTTCACGTGAAACAGGCGCGCACTCGGCGCTGTGCAGGCCCATCAGCCCGACTGCCACGTCGCGCGTCCCCGTGTCACGGAGCATTGACACTCCCTGCCACCGCGATTATACTACAAAGAGGTCGTTCGCTGAACCTGGTAGCCTATGCACGGAGTACTCATTGTCAGACAGCGCACGTGAGCTGCTGGTGCGTGGCATTGCCGCCGCCAAGGCCGGCGACGTCGAAGAGGCGCGCTTCTTTCTTGAGTGGGTCTTGCGAACCGACGCCGACCACGACCAGATCGTCAGTGCCTGGTACTATCTAAGCCAGATCACCAGTGATCCGGCGGCGAAGCGCGAATGCCTTGAGAACGTTCTCGCGCGCGAGCCCACTCACCCTGAAGCCCGCCGCAGCCTTGCCGTCCTCGACGGCCGGCTGGACCCGGCAGCAGTTGTTGATCCCAACCGACTACCTGACACCGCGGGCTCGACCCAGCCACCACCCGGCGCCCGCCGTTTTGTCTGCAGCCAGTGCGGGGGAAAACTGGCCTTCAGCCCGGACGGCCAGCAACTCATCTGCACCTATTGCAACATCCGAATGACCCTGTATGAAGCCATTGAAAGCGGTGCCCTTGTCGAGGAACACGACTTTGTCGTCGCCCTCGCCACCGCCAAGGGGCACACGCAACCCATCGCCAGCCAGTCCATGACCTGTCGCGGCTGTGGCGCCTCGTTTATGCTGGCGGCGCATACCCTGTCGCTCACCTGCCCCTATTGCGCCTCACCCTATGTCATTGAGGTGACAGAGACAAGCGCGATCATACCGCCCGAGGCCGTCATCCCATTCCAGGTGAACCGCGACCAGGCCAGCGCCGCGTTGCGTGCCTGGGCCAGAGAACATCGCTTGCGCGATGGTGCTGGCCCCGACCAGCCACTGGGCGCCTATGTGCCAGCCTGGACCTTCGACATAGGGGGCGCCGTAGGGTGGCGTGGCGCAGTCGTCGAGCGGTATGGTGGCGGGATCACTAAATCCCCCCGCAACGGCAGCTATCCTGTCTTCTACAACGATGTCCTCGTCC